>Ga0207031_10229_pt1 | contig 15257 bp, 15 predicted proteins | sample Alteio_BWMinCont_37_FD_153278 | JGI IMG/M metagenome (GOLD analysis project Ga0207031, IMG submission 153278) | Enriched cells from forest soil in Barre Woods Harvard Forest LTER site, Petersham, Massachusetts, United States -... | ecosystem: Environmental > Terrestrial > Soil > Temperate forest >... | reverse complement strand
TGAATGGGCCGGAGATTCGTCCAGCTTTGCCGGTTGTTTCTCCTGATCCCGTGTTTGGCTCAGACGCGGCGGGCTTGCAGGGCGATGTGATTGTCGAGATCACCATCGACGAACAGGGGAACATCGTGCAGAAAATCGTGCTGCAGAGCCTTGGGCCTGCTATCGACGGCCGGGTGCTGGCGGCGCTCGAGAAATGGCAGTTCAGCCCCGCATCGAAGAATGGGGTTCCGATTCCTTCCAAGCAGGACGTTTATTATCATTTCCCGCGGTAAGTTCTCCTGGCAATCTGTTTCTTCTGGCGAGGGCAGGATGCTCTCGCGATAGCCGGCAAGATGCCGGCGCTACCAGGGCAGATACTGCCGTAAGTCTCTTTGTTAAGATGAAACCAAGATATCCTCAATGGCATTTTGGCGACGTTCCGTTGCTGTTGCAGTTAGCGCGATGTTCGTGTTGGCTATCGGTGGCGCGTCTCGCCCGGGACAGACAGGGGATCCGAACGCCAACGCTTCTGATCGATCGATCGCACGCCGGTTGACAATTGTGGGTGTACCTAATGCCGGCGAGGTTACTCCGAATTTGTATCGCGGCGCGCAGCCGAACGCGCGGGGATTTCAAGCTCTGGCCAAATTGGGCGTAAATATTGTCGTGGATCTGCGCGGCTCACGCGAAGACGAGCGCGAGCGGGTGAACAAACTGGGAATGCAGTATGTGGCCATCCCGTGGCATTGTCCCTTTCCAAAAGACGACGCGTTCGCGCGCTTCCTTGAATTGCTTCGTCAAAACCCCGGCAAGAAAGTTTTTGTGCACTGTCGACTGGGCGACGACCGGGCGGGAATGACTATCGCCGCTTATCGCATGGCCGAGCAGGGCTGGACTCCGCAAGAAGCGATGAGGGAGATGGAAGCGTACGGCTTTTCGCTCTCGCACCACTTCATTTGCCCCGGTCTGTCGTCTTACGAAGCGAGTTTTCCTCGGCGCTTCAGCACCAGTCCTGCGTTTCGTGAGCTGCGTGCGGCCACGCCATCCGCTCCCCATTAGTGCTATAAGATTCGACAGCTGAACTTCACTCTTCTAACAATTTATTTTTTGCAATGACCATTCTAGGACTTGCCTAAATGTCATCCGTCCTTGGCGTTACCCGCCCGATCTTCGCAAATGTGATCTTCGTCACAATCTCTTGTGACAACCTACGCTGAGCTCATTCGCCTTTGCGCTAACAATCGTCCCAAGATTGCCCCGGTCGCTGTCACTCATAAAGAAGGAAGCGCCACAACGGCCGTCAGAGGTCGGGGAACCTTCATAACCCACCCACGTGTGGCCGCACGGGGTGAATAGGAGTTCATATGCAATTTTCAAATCAAAGTGCGGCCACGTCCGCAGACGGTCTTTATGGAACCCGAAAACCCAGCCCTCGCCAGCGGCAAGTAATCGAGTTGGTTGCCCAGGGACTCAAGAACAGCGAGGTAGCCGACCTCATCGGAACGACCGAGCACGTCGTCAAGAACCATCTTCGCCTCATCTACGACAAACTTGGACTTTGGAACCGGGTGGAACTTGCGCTGTGGTATGAAGCTCGCAGGCACGAAGAAGCGGGGTACGACCAGGAAAATGGAGCCATGGCCTGACTCGTCTGGTTACTGGTCGCGGTGAACCGTGTCCATGGAGAACGCGGGGAGACAGACGGCGATATATTCGGCCCCTCCTTCAGCGGGAGTTGAGTACTGTATCCATTCGCCGGCATGAGCGATGACGGCCTGACCTGGGGTGACGTCCATGTGACCGCCTTTGTGCTGCACTCGCAACAGTCCTTTGAGAACCAGGGTGAATTCGTCGAACTCCGGAGTCTGTCCGGGTTCTTCCCAACCTTGCGGGCTGTGCATGTGGGCGACGCTGACTCCATCGGTCTTCGTGTTCACTCGCCCAATGTATTCCTCAATCAGCTTGGGTTTGGTTCCGGCGGCGGAAATGCGAGTCGGCTGCGCTACCAGCGTGGGCATGGATGCTCCTGCGAGAAGAAATACTTTAGCAAGAGCTGGGACAGGTTGCGGAAGTGAGCTACATGGTCGCTGGATGCGAGAATGCTAGAATGCGCGATATCCGGAGAATTTTTCGAGAAGGCCCGGCATCGCTGGATACAAAGCAATAACGCAATTCGATTCTTTTCACTCAGCCAAAACTTTTTGATATAGTGCCGAACACTCACTTTCAAAGCAGTTGAAATCGTGCCGGCATCCCTTTAGTCGTCTGAAGGAGTAGCCACTGGCACTTCTTCATCTGAAGCGCGTCCGCTCTGGAGGCCGATGGGTCGCATCTTTTTAGTGTTTATTCGGCGCTTGCGGCTACCTTTCCTGCTCCTGGCGGGATTTGGTCTGGTGGGCGTCCGCGTATACATGAGGCTGGAGAAATTGCGATGGCAGGATGCTACTTTTTGGATACTGAATCCGCATGCCATCGATTACCATAACGTGCACGACAGCACCAAGTTTTTTGCCCTCTTCGTTTTTATGGGTGTGTTTGCTTTTCAGGTCTGGATCGCAGAGCGGGTTGCAGTCACGATCTTCAGCCGGCATGGGACGGAGGTTTGGAAAGCCATGGTGAATGAAGTCAGCCTGGAAAAGGTGAAGGGCCACTTCATCATTTGCGGATATGGCCAGGTTGGTCGCACCGTGGTCGATCAACTGAGTCGCGTTAAGATTCCGTTTGTTCTGATTGAGACCAACGAAGGACTGTACCGCGAACTGTTGAAAGCTGGGCTGATGGTCATCCAGGGAGATGCCAAACGTCACGATGTGCTGCAGTCCGCGGGAATTGAGCGGGCGATGGGGATCTGTATTGTGATCGATAACGACGCGGATAATTTATATATTACCGTCACTGCGAGAGCTCTCAATCCCAATGTAAAGATCATTACCCGAGCCGGACAGCAACGCTACGCCAACGCCATACGTACTTCGGGAGCCGACGAGGTGATCATTCCCGAGTACGAAGGTGGCTTGATGACTGGAAGGATGATCCAGAAATACTATCCGCTGAAAACCAATCTGCAATGAATTTAGACGGTCATTCATGATTTGGAATAATGTGTTCCTACCTTGCCTCTTCAGGCGGGTCTAATGTTGCCTCTATTAGTTGAGCCTTCAATAAATCGCTTAGGTAGTGAGCCAATTCGGAGACATCGAAATGCCCGTCGGCCCAGGCTCGATCCGCCGAGCGGAGTGCTGCGTAGTAGGGTTCACGGTTTTCACGAATTCGCTCAGGGACGATCTTTTTTCCTGGAAGCAGTAGACCATGCCTCATGGATATGAGGTAATAACAGGCTGCACGCGCCGTTCTACCATTGCCTTCTACGAACGGATGAATCCAATTTAATCTCCAAAGTGCGTACGCTGGCAGCGTCGTGGGGTGAGTCATTATCGTCCAATTTTCATGAACGACGGAGAAGAACCTGTCCATTTCATCCGGAACATCTTTGAAGTGCGGCGGTATGTGGTTTCCTACGTAAATTGGCTCCTTGCGATACCGACCTCCGAATTGCGCGATGTTCGATACTGCTGCATAGTTCAAGGACCAAAGAGTGTATTTGTCGAATGCCTCGACGCCCTTTTCTAGGCCAATCTCAATGCAGTTGGAAAGTAAATCGTACTGACGTAGAAGGTTCTGCTCTTGAATCTTTGCAAATAGCGCGGGATTGTCTTTTTCTCTTACAGACACATTAAAAGGGGCCCGGAAAAACAGGACCCCTTTAGGTTCCTAATCCAAAAGCTTGATACGTTTAGATGCTTGGCGAACGCTTTCTTTGGTGATCAGGCCAGATGCAGGGGCATTTCCATAAGCAAAGCTGATTCTCTGCTCGTGCAATTCCTCCTCCGTCACCGGCCTATGGCGAGCATTTTCGAGGAGCCTTATCAACTCAGGATCGGGAGCACTAACGTTCTGAAATTGCTTACGATCTGCCATAAAGCGCCTCCATCTCCAGCGCTGTTTCTGGCAACTTTTTCATTCTTCCTCCACACACGCCAAAATAGTTAACTGCTTTGATTCGCACTTTATTCGCTTTCAGTTACCGAGTCAATAGAAGTATCTCTGTATGTATCATACAGGTACCGAGATGTGAAAATTCAGATCAAATCGCAAGAAACCCTAGCATCCCCGCGATGTCCAAACCGTAAGATTCGTCAAGTGAATAATCGTGAAAGTTGGTCCCTTGTTCTCCTGAGGGCGCGGCCCAGTACTAGAGTAAACCCGATCCCAATATGGGAAGGGCGCAGACCTATCCGCGACCCTTCCCCAAAGCCACCGGCGGTCGCCTGTGCCTACGCTGGCCTGCTAAGATAGCTGGTTTCCTATGGCTTCTGCGCTACAGAACATGGCTGTCCGACACGAGGATATCACGGCCCCCACGGCTTCCTCGCGGTTGATGTCGCTCGACCTTTTTCGCGGGGTGACGATTGCTGGAATGATTCTGGTTAATAACGCGGGCGACGAGCCTAGATCCTACTGGCCGCTGAAGCACGCTGAGTGGAATGGATGGACTCCGACCGATCTGGTGTTTCCGTTCTTTCTCTTTATCGTCGGAGTGGCGATGGCGTTTTCGTTCGGTTCGCGGCTGAAGCGTGGGGCGTCGCGGCGAGAGCTTCTCGGCCATGCACTGTGGCGAGGTTTGGCGCTTTTCGCGCTGGGCATGTTTCTGAATGGTTTTCCCAACCAATATCATTTGGCGTCGTGGCGGGTTTATGGCGTGTTGCAGCGGATCGCGATCTGCTACGTAATAGCTGCGGTTCTGGCTCTGTGGGCGGACTGGCGCGGATGGATTGTAACCATCGTGGCCTGCCTGGTGGGTTATTGGATTTTGATGCGCTTCGTTCCGGTGCCCGGATTCGGAATTCCCACTCACGATATTCCCTTACTTGATCCCGATCGCAATCTCGCCGCCTGGCTCGACCGCCGACTGTTGTCCGGACATTTGTACGAAGGCACGCGCGATCCCGAAGGAGTGTTGAGTACGATTCCCGCCGTCGCCACTGCGTTGCTGGGAATGCTCACCGGACAATGGCTTCGCTCCGCGCGTTCGCCGCAGAGCAAGGCGCTTGGCATGGCGCTGTTTGGGCTGATCGGCGTGGTGGCGGGAAAAATTCTTAATCTCGGATTTCCCATCAACAAAAAACTTTGGACCAGCTCCTACGTCGTCTTCACTGCGGGGTTGGCTCTGCTCTGCCTGGGATTGTGTTATTGGGTCGTGGATGTTAAACAATGGCGCGGGCGATGGACTAAGGTCGTGCTGGTATTTGGCATGAACGCGATTGCGGCCTATGTCTTTGCCGAAGCCATATCTCATCTGATAGACCACGTGCACGTCAGCACAGGGCTAAGTTGGCAGGAGTTCATTTACCAGCGCGTGTTCGTGCCGATGGCTAGTCCGGTGAATGCATCACTGTTGTATGCGCTGGCATATGTGCTGATGTGCTGGTTGGCGATGTGGATGCTTTATCGCAAAGGCATTTTTCTTAAACTTTGAGACGAGCCGGCCGGCATTCAGTCAACTCATCCCATGGAACCTTCCGCATCTTTGCTTCGATTGCGAGCGCTCCTGCTTTTTTCCGTGATCTTTTTTTCTTACGCCTACTTTTACGAAGGAGCCGGTTGGAATCAGAACTCGCGTTTGGATATGGTGCGCGCGATGGTGGAGCAAGGGACGTTACGCATCGACGCTTTCCATCAAAACACGGAGGACAAGGCATTCGCCAACGGCCATTACTACTCCGACAAAGCTCCCGGCCTGGCGCTACTCGCGGTGCCCATTGCAGAGGCAACAAGACCCATACTGCGAGCCCTGAACATCGACCCGGAGTCGCCTCGCGGGCTGCTCGACCTGGCTTATTGCCTCACCGTATTTGCAGTCGCGCTACCCATGGCAGCAGCATGCGTGTGTCTGTTCTGGATCGCGGTGGCGCTCGGAGCCAGCGTAAACGCCTCGGCTTTTGCCGCTGTGGCGCTCGGGCTTTCTACGCCGATGTGGGCTTACTCGACATTGTTCTGGGGGCACGCGTTGGCCGCCGCTTGCCTGGTATTCGCCTTCGCTTGCGCGCTGAAGTTGCGTGGACACGCAAGTTTAGCGAGCGATGTTCTCTGGGGGGCAGCCCTTGGCCTGTCAACCGGGTGGGCGACGGTAACGGAATATCCGTCGGCTCCAGCATCTGCCCTGATCGCTGGGCTGGCTCTGGCCCTGGTTTGGCGTGATGGGATGCAACGACGCGGGCGAGTCCTGCTTGGCATTGGCGCTGGAGCCCTGCCCTGCGTGATCGCGCTCATGTGCTATCAGCACGCCGCGTTCGGTTCGATATTGCATCCCAGCTATGCGTACTATCCGCCGGGCGCTTTTTCGTGGATGAAGCACGGCTACATGGGACTTACCTATCCCAGAATCGATGTTGCTCTCAAGTTGTTGTTTGGTTGCCGGCGTGGTCTCTTGTTTTCGGGACCGGTGGTGCTGGCTGCGCCTTTTGGCTTGCGTCGGCTTGGGAAACAACCTTCATCCCATGCTCCGGCGGTGGCCGCGACTTTAATCGCTGCTTACTATTTTCTTTTTCATGCTTCTTTTTTCTCTTGGCCGGCGGGTTGGTCGTATGGCCCGCGATATATGGCGCCGGGTTTGCCGTTTCTATGTCTGGGGCTGGCCCCGCTTTGGGATCACGCGGATCGAGTTTGGAGGATCGTGCTCGGCATGCTAGCCGCTGCTGGCGTGGGTCTCACTCTCATGGCGGTTTCAGTCAGCGCGCAACCTCCCGACGAGTTTCATTGCCCGCTGCCGCAATTCTACTGGCCGTCGTTTTGGGCTGGGAGATTTTCGTTGAATTTGGGGAGCGCTCTAATACCCGCGGAACAGGGAACGAACCAGGTGCACGGATCGTTCAACGTGGGAGAACTGCTCGGCCTCCATGGCTTGGCCACTCTGATTCCATTGTTGGCGGTATGGGCATTGGCGGCTGTTTTGTGGATGTGGATTATCAGGTTGAACTCGCGGGATTCCTCGCCCGGTGAAGGCGCGGGGCTTCGGAATGACTTCCATTCTCGACGTCAGGGCTTGGACAGGTCGACTTTGGGTGGCGCAACGCTTCAGCGCTGCGGTAATTGGATTATTTGAGTCCGGCTTAGCCGCCGAGGTCGAGGTTTATTTGCCAGGGACTATTTTCCCCGCACCCTTTCCAGTCGGATTAGCCGACAAACCTATCCGTCGGTAGATCAATAGGCTTCGAACGGACCAGCGGGAACGCCCGTCGGGGGCGTAACTCCATCGATCGCTGTATAAACGTTACGACCGTAGAAGAAGGGCAAGCCCCAATCGAAGCTGCAGGCTAGCGTATTCGTATTTGAGCACGCGCCCGAGCCTTGCGGGCCAGCCAAGTTGACGAAGGCAGCGTTGTTGTTGGTAAAAAGAGTATCGGCATCGTCCACGCTGAAATTGACAGGGCTGTTGGTTGATCCCGACTCATTCGTGGCCGAGAATGCGGTTAGCGACCCCGGACAGTAGAAGGATGTGTTGACCGGGCAGGTGGGAATATTGCCGCCTGGGAAGTTAGCTTCGATACCGTTGGGGAAGAAAAGCCCGTTGGAACCGCTGTCGATGAAGCTGGCGGTTAGATTTTGGCCGCTGAAGACAGTGGTAAAGTTATCATTAGTCAGTAGAAGCACGGCTGCGCTGCCCAAGGCATTATTTGACTGTGTACCAATGCCGAAGATCAAGCTTCCGCTCACAGTCGCAGCGGTACTGGTAACTGCGGGCAGCTCCAGAATTACGCCATTGTTGTCCCCGGTGAAGTTGAACACCGGGTTGGTCACTTGGGAATTGGCCGTAGTATCGCCACAGAGCGCGCCGCATGAAACGTACGTCGGGTTGCCGCAACCCGTACTTGGGCTGCAAAGGTAATAAACGGCCGGGATTGGACCACTAGGGTTCGCCGCCTGGTCGCAGCCCGTGCCACAATCAAATGGTTCCGGACCCACGCCCAGGATGCCGTTTGCGCCCAAAGTCTGCTGAGTATCTTCGTTAGTCCCCGTGCAACCGGCAGGAATTAGGTACCCGGTCGGAGGCGGAGCCGGAGTGGCTATTAATTGCACAGAAGTTGCGCTGGCCACCTCGCCCGCCATCTTGACGTCTGCCTGGGCCACGTTCCCCCAAAGGAAGCTATTGTCCAGGAACTGAATGCAATCGTTCAGGGTGTTGCCGCTGCCGTCGGTGAGCACCGGAAGACTGACGGTAACCTGCGAAGCCAAAAGTCGCAGGCCGAATGACCCGGTATCCACCAGGACGTCATCGATCGTCTGACAAGTGGAGGTGCCAGGGACACAAACATTCACGCTGACAAACGCGCCGTTAACGTAGGTCTGCGGGGGGTTAGCGGACACCAACGGTCCGCCGTTGACTGAGATAGGCACAACGTTCTGCCCCGCGGCGGGTGGCACCGGCACGCCCACTGGCGTGCTACCGCCGCCGCCGCAAGCCGTCAGCAAGCCCAAAGCACCGATTACCAGCAAAATCAGAACGCTGCGCACCATTTTTCTCCTCATTGGATTTCATCCTTGGTCACGCCTTGCGGAAACATCGACGGGACATACGCTTTACCAAAATATGCGCGCGGATGCCCGCCATTTTGGATCACCAAGTCCGGCTGTTGGATAGTCAGCGAGCGCTGTCGTAGATGACTCTCGCGCTTCACCGCAGCCGCGTCAGCAAACTGTTTATAGTACGATCCCAGCAGTTGCTGCATGTTGGGAACAAATTGTCCATGCCAGGTAATAGCAAAAACTTTCCCCGCTGGCGATACATACTCCTTTATTACGGTGTTGCCCGACGCCGTGATCTCATGAACCGTGTAAGCCGCTGCTTGTGTGGTCTTCAGCGTTCCCTTCATCTGCGCCTGATCCTCGTGCACCGAGCTGACATCGCCCCCTAATGCGGCCAACGCGGGAAGCGAAAGCGCAAACACTAAAAGCACAATGCTCATCCATGACATTGGTGACACCGCGATTCGACAATCTGTTTTCATGAGAGACTCACTCCATTTTCTGTAGTGCGCAAGGCCGGTTCGGGTTCGCTCGATTAAACACAGGAGATGTTTTTAAGTTGCGGTCACCCAGTAAGATTTGCTCGCCAGCCGTAAAGGTTGCTCCGCTTTGCGTGGACAAGACACCCTTCACCACTTTAATTGCGATTATCGCCCCAAACTATCAAGCCGGATATGACACATTTTATCCTTTTCACGTCAGCGCAATGTAAACACTTTGTAAAGTTAGATTGTTTTTCCCATTTTCGATCGCGATATCTCTACGCCGTAAATATCAGGTAATACGTTACTGCTTCCTATTATTCCGAAGTCTTAGCCGCGCTTTCCGTGAACACGATCGGAGTCAAATTGTTCTGCCGCAAGTGCTGATTCAGCTGGGGAAGCCAGTTGGTTTTTACGTGATTCCAGTCGGCCACGCGCACCTTCAACACCTCAGCCGATTCGTGATACAGAGCAATCGCCTGCGAAGGTACCGGCCGGTCGCTGCTCTCCACCACCGCTAATGCGGAACCCAGCCCCGTGCTGGCCTCTTCCAGCCCCTCGGTTTTAGCCGACGAATCATCACTGCCGGCGAGTATTTTCCGGATTTCACCTTCGAGTTGCGAGACCACCAATTTCAAATCCGCATGACCATCGAGCTTTCCCTCCAAGTCAGTCAACTGTTTCTGCACCGACTTGATCACAGACAAAACTTTCCGGCTACTGATAGCTTCGGCGAAAATCTCCAGTCCCAGCCGGAGCTGCTCTTCAAGGTCACGAGCAGTCGCGGATGATCGCGGGTCCATAACAATCTTCAGCGGCTGAGAAAATGTTTTGCCGTCTATGGTGAGACGCACCAGGTAAGCGCCCGGCACAGCGCGCGGACTTCGCAGCGTCCGATATTCGTCTCCGCTAAGCGGGCCCGCAGCGTCTCCCCCCGGGTCGCCCCAGGCTAAATTCCACACGAAGCGATGCATGCCCGCCGTGGTCTCAAGATTCTCTGGCTTCGGCAACCAGCGCTCGGCGATCGGGCGCAAAGAAGGTTTCTGCTCTCTGACCTCATCGGAAGAAAAGCTGCGCACCAGATTTTGCTTCTCATCAAGAATTTCCAGCTTGATGTGTTGAGCGCCGCTCTTTAGGTCGTAATCAATCACGGCCCCATCAGGAGGATTTTTCGCCGTCGGCTCTTCCGGCGGCAACGGAGACCCCAGAAAACTATCGCGGTCAACGCGCACGGCCGTCGCTGGCCGGTAAAACCACGAACCTCCAGCCCTGGCCGCATCATGCGCCTGCCGCAGTGGCGCAATGTCGTCAAGAATCCAGAACGCCCGCCCATGGGTCGCAGCCACCAGATCATCTCCGTGAATGACCAGGTCCTGCACAGAAACTGTGGGAAGATTCAGTTGCAGCGACTGCCAATGATCGCCATCGTCGAACGAAACGTAAGCCCCGAACTCCGTTCCCGCAAAAAGCAAGCCACGGCTCTGCGGATCTTCGCGCACTGCCCGCAAAAACGCCGACGCACCGATGCCCTCAGTTATGAGCTGCCAAGTCGCCCCGTAATCGCGAGTTCTGTAAAGATAGGGCTTCTGATCATCCAGGCGATGCCGATCCACAGCCGCATATGCTTCCGCCGGATCAAAATGTGATGCCTCGATCAGCGAAATCTTGCTCCAATCCCCGAGCCCCCGAGGGGTGACATCTTTCCAGTTTTTCCCGCCATCGCGCGTGAGATGTACCAGCCCCGTGTCGCTGCCCGCCCAAATCAAATTCCCATTCAGCGCGGATGGTGCAATCGTATACACCACGCCATATCCGCGCAGCTTCGTGTTGTCCACCGTGGCTGGACCCTCCGCCTTTTTCTCGCCCGCCCGCTGCGTCGATCCAGTCAAGTCAGGGCTGATAGTCTCCCAATGCAGCCCGCCATCCAGCGTCTTCATCACATACTGCGTGCCCAGATAAAGCGTCTTCTTATCAAACGGCGAAATAAGCAAAACCGGCGTCCATGGATCACGATACTTGCGGGCATTTATCTCCACTCCAAAATTCAGCGCCGGCCACGGCGAAATATCCTGACTAAAAGAAGTTCGCCGGTCAAACCGGGTGACATCGCCATAAGTTCCGCTCAGATAAACAATGTTCGGATCCTTCGGATCGAGCGCAATGTATCCACTCTCGCTGCCGCCCGTAGGAAACCAGTCACGAGGCGTGATCAACCCCGAATCGCCGCGGCTCCGCACCGCCGCGCTTCCCGTATCCTGCTGTGCGCCGTAAACCACATAAGGAAACTGATCGTCCGTAATCACGTGATAAAACTGCGCCGTCGGCTGGTTGTACCAGGTGCTCCACGTCTGCCCATAATCCACGCTGATGGTCGCACCCTGATCGGTGCCCAGAATCATGCGCGACGAATCCTTCGGATCAATCCATATCTGGTGATAATCGTCTCCGCCCGGCGCCCCCCGCACAATCGAAATCGTCTTGCCACCATCTTCCGAGCGGTACAGCGCGACATTCGGCATATAAATCACGTCAGCATTATTCGGATCCACCGTAATATTTCCGAAATACCAGGCCCGGCTGGTAAGCCGCCGGTCTTCATTCAGCAGCGCCCACGTGTTCCCACCATCGTCCGAGCGATAAAGTCCCGGCTTCTTGCTATTACTGACAAGCGCATACGCTCGCCTGCCATCGCTCGAAACCGCCACCGCCGTGCGTCCCCAATCTCCCTCCGGCAATCCATTTCCGCTTAAACGAGTCCAGGACTGCCCAGCATCCTGCGACCGAAAAAGCCCGCTCCCCGGCCCATCCAGCGGAGCATACGTACTCCACGGCGGACGCCGGCTGTGCCAGGTGGTTGCAAATAAAATCTTGGGATCGCCAATCGCAATCGCCAAATCCGCAACCCCAATCTCCGGACCTTGATCCAGAACTTTCGTCCACGTAGCCCCGCCGTCCGTCGATTTATAAACGCCGCGCTCTTTATTTGGCGCGTAAGCATGCCCCAAAGCGCCCACATACACAACCTCGGCGTTCTGCGGATCCACCACCATACGGCTGATCTGCCGCGTTTCCTTCAATCCCACGTTGCTCCACGTCTGCCCGCCATCCGTCGACTTGTAAACTCCGTCGCCCGAAGAAAGATTGGAGCGAATATCCGACTCTCCCGTACCCGCATAAATAACCTTCGCATCCGACGGAGGCACCACCACTGCCCCGATCGAAGCCACCGCCTGCCCATCGAAAATCGGCTTCCATACCACCCCTACATCGCTGGTCTGCCAAAGTCCGCCGCCCACCGAACCAAAATAAAATGTGGTCCCGCTCCCCGGAAATCCCGCCACAGCAATCACTCGACCCCCGCGAAACGGCCCAATCAGCCGCCATCGAAGCCCGTTATAAAATTCCACAGGAAGCGTCTGTGTGGCCGCTACAACGCTCAAAAAAAGTAAAACAACAAACCCACGCCGACACTTCATGGCAAACCTGTGCACCTGGCTGATCCTCATCTGTGAAAACAATTAGTGTAGATGAAACCGCAGAATTTGCTAGAGTGGTTGTTGGACCGACCGAGAAGTTCTAAACCCTATGGCCGAACCCACTGTCGAAGTTTTATGCCCGGTCTGCGGCCAAACCTTCACCGCATTCTTGAAAGATATGGCAGACAAAAACGCCGAAGTAGTCTGTCCCCACTGCGCCAACCAAGATAACGAGAACACCCTACATCCAAAATAAAACCGCCGTGCTTTCGAATTCATCGGCTGACCACCCCAACCCAGCCCCGTAGGGGCAACATAACTTAGCCCAGGGCGTAAAGCCCTGGGTCAAACCAAAAGAAGATTCAGGCCCCGCAGGGAACGAGGCCTTACAATGCATACTGGCCCCGTCATCCGAAAGGCAACGAGAAATCCCGCCTCCCGCCGAAACGCGGGATCACTCTCTCATCACCCACCACGCTTCCCGATAACTCTCCCACCTCGCGCCCCTACTCTTAATATCCGGATAGAACCGCAAATTCTTCAACGAAGCGAAAGCCGAAACCGGAAGCACATACCACACGTCCCGCGGACCAATGTGCACCACCAGCACATCGATCTCATCAGCCGTATACCCAGCCTTGCTGCGAGTGTCCCCCCGGTTGTAAACGCTAAACACGGGCTGCACTTCATACCCCCGCGCATGCACCACCTCGGTGCACTTCAACTGCACCCGCCACAACCGTCCGCCAGAATCCAGAATAAAATCATAGCGTTCGCTATCGCCCCAGGGCTTCGCCACATGAAACCCCATGCTCTCCGCCTTCAACAAAAACGCCGCCTCAGAAAGCTCCCCAGTCCGCTTAGGATTCTTCCGCCGCCCCACTCCGTTGTCGTCCTCAACCACCCCAGTTAACTCAACCAAAACCCCCGACTCAACCCCAGTACGTTTCGTAAGCACCTCGCCTCAAACACAAAGCTATTTTAATTATATATATATTCTCAATAAGATATAATAGCACAAAGGGGCACCAGCTTCGCGTTCATTCTGCGGACGCTAACCTGGGTCAACGGAATAATCCGCGGACCAAGATCACTGTCATCCTGAGGCAGCGGAGTCGCTCGCAAAGCGAGCGACTCCCAACGAAGGATCTCTGCATTCCGTACGGGACAATCACACCAAGGCGATGTGATCAATTACCTTTCGACCAATTTTAGCGCCGCCGCGAGCGCCAACTCAGCAATACACCGAGACCGATTCCCGCCACCACCGCTCCGGTCAGCTTCTTGCGGGAGGTAATCGGAACGAAACAGGTCCGCTGGTCGCTGATTTCTATCACGCCCACCGGAATCGCCCGCACGCCTCCGCCGCCACCACCCCCTTCGCCGCGAGCACTGGTATCGCCCACACCGCCAGTGCCCGCGCCAGCCCCATAGCCATACATTATTTTTGCCACGGGTACGACCGTCCTGCCGTGGGCTGAGATGGGTTCGCCGTAAATGGCTTTTACGCTCGCTTGACTGAGAATACTTTCTTTAAGTGATTGCAAGACAGCTAGAGTGCTCATTGCCAAACTCCTTGTGAACAACCATTATCCTCCTTCGAGGGATGGCGTTCCGAGGCCAACCTACACACCCGTCATCCTGAGGCAGCGGAGTCGCTCGCAAAGCGAGCGACTCCCAACGAAGGATCTCTGCATTTTTATTAGCGACCAGATTCAGATCCGTGACGTATTGCGGCACTCCACGCACACCGGGCGTCCACTGGGAAATTAAGATTTCGTGGAGGCCCTTGAGGAGTTGACTTCGCGTCCGCTGGCCCCACGAAAGGGCGGGCGGCGCCGCAGGTAGAGGGGCTGAACCCGGCGGTGAACTCCACTCTGCCGCCGTGCGGAGGGTGTGGCGACGAGCGCGACCAGATAATTGCCGAGTACTTTACTTATGGCGTTAATCTTGTGCCAGTCTGCGCGAACTTTACCCAAACAGCGCATTCGGTATACTTCACCTTTTCTGAGCTAAATACCGGAGACTACAGCTGGGCGCTCGTGAGGCAGCCACTCACGATTGGCCAGAGCAGCGGCTACGGACTCGACGATTGGCGTGCAAACTACGGCTCGTCGAGAATAGTAAATAGCGCTTATCGGAACCCGGCCCGCAACCACGCAGTCGGCGGCGCCGCGAATAGCCGTCACATGTTTGGTGACCGTCGATCTCCGGAACCAGTCTGGTGGCGTGCCCGAGTGGAACGCGATGGTTAGCGCGGCGAACTCGGCACAGGCCGATTTTGTGGAGCCGCAAAACGGACCCTGTGGGTTAGCATGCACCCATGCTGACTGGCGTTCCCATTCCGGAGGATACTCCCAATGATAAAGCCCCTAGAGTCAAAGGCGATCAAAGTGGCGGCTGCCCTAGTCGCGTATCTGTTAGTGTTGTGCGCGGGTGTAAGTTCGCAGACCAACCCTCGCGTGAAGCTGCTCAAGCAGCTTGAATCGGCTTCTTGGGAAACTCGTGCCGCTGGTTTTTATGAACTGATGGGCGTCGGGCTCGGCAAGAAGTTTGATGGCGAGACTTCTCAGATGACATCAATCGTGAGCAAGTTACTGGCTACTGATCCGGGAGCGGAAAACCGCACCAGGCTCGGCCTGATAGGCCTACTAGATCGGGAGAACGCCGTGGTACGGAGACAGCGCGTCGAGTTCGAGAACACCGGGAAGACGCTCACTGAGGCCTACGTATATTA
>Ga0207031_10227_pt1 | contig 15293 bp, 11 predicted proteins | sample Alteio_BWMinCont_37_FD_153278 | JGI IMG/M metagenome (GOLD analysis project Ga0207031, IMG submission 153278) | Enriched cells from forest soil in Barre Woods Harvard Forest LTER site, Petersham, Massachusetts, United States -... | ecosystem: Environmental > Terrestrial > Soil > Temperate forest >... | reverse complement strand
GTCGATGGCCACCACGTCTTCCAACACCTCGCAGGAATGCTCCAAGCCCGGCGTAATGGTCAGTATTTGGTTGGGACGCAACATGACGGCGCCAATTCCGCTACAATCTACGAGACTATTCTTACTGAGCAACCATAGCTCTCGCGCTTTTTTCCCGCCCAGCCTTTAATCCGATTCCGGCAATAGCATAGAGACCCACCGCGACCAGCAGGAGCGAGTGCAGTCCGATCAACAACGAAAAATTTTCCAACAGTCCCCCGGCTACCGCTCCGAGAACGTTGGCGCCGAGTGCAGCGCTAGGGGATGTCACATTGCGGAATTCCAGGGAGAACAGTAGTCCAGCAAAAAACACCGGCACTGCGAAAACCGCTGCCACCAGCATTCCCACCGCTGCAGGCGGTCCGGGAATTCGGCTAAATGGCAATGAGTACGCCAAGGCCAATCCCGCGAGCAATCCCACTAGCACCCAGCGTCGGGACGTAGGCCTGGGGTTCCGGTCGATGACCATGTTTGCCACCAGCAGTGCAGTCAACATAGCGGAAATAACGATGCCATTGACCTGCCAGGTTGTTCCAAAATACAGTGCCAGCCGGCTAATAACCTGCGTCTCCAGGAGCAAAAAACCCGCACCCATGCTGAAGAAGAACAGCGACGGCGCTTGTCGACGAGCTTCCGGAATCTGCAAGTACAGGCTGAAGGCAAGCAGAATCACGAGTGCGCCCACTGAGAAGTAGGTGCGTGGAATCCAGCGCCCCTCCTGATAAAGATAAGGCCAGTCATCGGTGGTAGGCGGGACCCGCGCCGCCTGCGGAACAATCTGATTTTTCCGGACGAATGCCGCCAGACGAGGGTCCGCCGCTAGCGCTTCCTCCACTCGCGCCGATGTCGAAATCGCAAAGCAAGCCGCAACGCTCGTGTAGCTAGACGGGGCCTGGAAAACTAATGGCGGTTTGCCGAAACTATGTTCCAGCATATCGCTCAAGCGGCGAGCCATCCACGGATGGTTCACCTGAAACTTTACGAATAAAACCCCCGTGGGCTTCAAACGCTCCTTGGCCTCGCGGAACGATTCCTCCGTGTACACGAAGTTGTCAATCCGCATGTTGGAGTAATCGGAAAACTGAGTGTGGGAATCTAGCAGACCGAATAACACCAGGTCATACCGCCGATCCGTCCGTTTCAAAAATGCCCGGGCGTCAGTCACATGGACGAAAACTCGCGGCGAATCATAAGGACGCTCAGGATGCTCACGCCTTCCTAAGGCCAGTATGGCAGGATCAATCTCGACCGCGTCCACTGAAGAACTTTCGTGACGCAAAGCCGCCGCGACATCGTCCCCGGTTCCTGATCCCACGATCATTACGTCGGGCGAGTGTTCGGCAAAACGGAACGGCAAGTTGTAGGGATTCTCGTCAGGCGACTCTTTCAAGAGACCAGGGTGGCGATCTAGAAAAACTGGGGAGAGATTCACGATCCATTGGTAGCCAGTGTGATTCACTTCCACATTTCCACCCAGGTAGTCCCCATTCTTAGCATAAAACCGCGAATACTCAATCTGCTGGTACGGGGTCCAGATGTTGTAATGGCTGGGGTTCGAGGGGTCATGGAGTAGCAGCAACAAGGGCACCAGCAGACCGAATAGCAATATCCGATCTCTCGTTCTGACTTGCAGTAATGCAAACCCTATCAGCACTAATCCCAGCCAAACCGAAGGAGGCAACATCAACCGGCTCACCCACAAGAACACCAGGATTCCAGCCAAGCTGCCGATTAGGTTCAACGAGTATGCAGATAACGCGTGCGGAGCCGAATCCATTTGCCGGCTTACCAACTGGCCCAGCGGAACGAAAATGTATACCAGCAGCAGGAACAGAGTTTCCGCTAACAGCGCCGCCAGGAGGAAATGCGCCCAGTTCCAGACGTTTCCAGCTCCCCATATTTCGACGTCCGGTGCCGCCCCCAGGCTTTGCGAAAGTGTTTCCAGCAGCCTTCCCTCCGGCACGGGCAGGCGCAGGACCAATATCAGACCCAGAAAAGCCGTAAGCCCGGCTGCCCAACGTACCGGACTGCGCGCTAATGCGCAGCCCAAGCCAAAACCTAAAAAGCACAGCAGCAATGCCAGGTTCATAAAGTAAGCAAAGACCCGAACCTCGACAGAGATCCAACGAATGAAAGCCAGTTCGGCAAACAACGTGAGAAAACTGGCCAGTAGCAGGCGCGACGGACTCCAGCCTCCCAGTCCTTCCACCTCGGTTTTGAAGAATGGATGCCTACGTCGCTTCGACCAGGCAAGAAAGATTCGGACCCCGCCCAGAATGGCAGCGGCCGCGACGAAGGTAAGAATCCGCAAGTTCATCTCGTCGGAGAGTAGTGCAGTCATGATAGGGGTCCCAGCAGCATATCCTCTGCGCTTCTGTAGGGCAACCTGGTTAAATTGGATAGTCGCTGTTTGCGTCGACAGGCACTACGTACAGCCCATCGATTCAGAGGACGGTCGGTTGAGCCCCATCGACGCCTTCATTATTGGCAATCGTTGTGCATGAAGCGTTGTTCTTCTGCCTAAGCCTGGCTGCTCCTTGGGGGCGCTCGGAATGATGGTCGCCAGGCGAATTAATGGAGGCGCACAGGCGCACCATCCGCTGGCAGTTCTTCCCGAAGCTGATAACCGCTGTTTTGAGTTTTCATCATCAACGCTGCCAAATTTAGGATCCGCTGAGCGGCATACTCTGTGCTTACACCAGGAGCGTGGATGTTCGAGATAAGGTTTCGGTCAGAGTTGCTGTGCGACGCTTTTGGCTGGTATGCCATGTACGCCGAGAGACTTTCAGCCGTTGCCAAGCCCGGACGTTCGCCGATCAGGAGCACGGCAACTCTTGGCTTCAGCAACTCGCCAATGTCACTGAGAATGCCTACCCGGCAATAACGAATCACAAATATCGAACCGATACTCCAACCTCGGGTCCGTGCTCCCTCACAAAGGAGCGGCAACAGGCGAGGAACCTGCGTGGCAACAGCGGTTACCGACAGCCCGTCGCCGATCACGACTTGCAAATCGTTTCCCGTAGTGCAACGCTGGCTAACTTCGCAGCGGGACGCGTCATGCAGGTGACGGCCCAAGTCAGGGCGCAAAAGATACTCGTCTTTGCTACCGGCCTGGGAGCAGACTTCAAACAAATTCCATTTCCGTACAAATTCGTTGCCAAGGTCGGTAAGGAGATTCAGTTCCGTCCGCACGGCGTCGCGAGCCGCGGCATGCGCCTCACGTAGGGTGAGTTGGGTGTTCGTCCGATACGATGCTCCGCTTCGGCCTTCCAGCAGCCGTGCGGGAGTCCGTAGACGAACTTTCCTTATGATTTCGGACAACTCAAAGGACTGCCCAAGTTTGTCTTCTTGTTTCTTTTCCCTTTTGTCCTCTTCTGGATCCATTCAGACAGTCCCCTCGAGCGACAATTCCAAATGCTGCATGAGTTGCCGCCGCGCGAATGGATCGAGGGATGCCGGTTCAGTATCACGGTAAATCCCTCTATTCTGCAGCCACGCGAGGAACTCCGGTGCAGGACGCAGTTGGAAGAGGCGCCGTGCGGCCAACGCGTCATGATAGCTGGTGGATTGGTAATTCAACATGACGTCGTCAGAACAGGGAACCCCCATAAAGTAATTGCAGCCCGCGGTTGTCAAAAGCAGCAGGAGGTTGTCGGCAGAATTTTGATCGGCGGCGGCATGATTTGTATAGCAGACGTCGCAACCCATCGGTAAACCGAGTAACTTACCCATAAAATGATCCTCAAGTCCGGCGCGGATGATCTGCCGCTCGTCATACAAATACTCCGGCCCGATGAAGCCGACAACGCTGTTGACGAGGAAAGGGTGGAACGCTCGCGCAACTCCATAAGCCCGCGCTTCCAGCGTCAGTTGATCGACTCCGTGATGTGCCTCCGCGGAAAGAGCGCTACCCTGGCCGGTTTCGAAGTACATCACGTGATCGCCTGCCCAGCGGACATCGCGTTGACCGTGGTGATCGAGGACACGTTCCCGGCCTTCACGCAGCATGGTCAGAGTAATTCCGAAGCTTCGGTTGGCCGCTTCCGTCCCCGCCACGGATTGGAAAAGAAGATCGACCGGCACGCCCCGATCCAGTGCGGCCAACTGCGTTGTGATATGCGCCAGGCAGCAGGTCTGCGTGGGGATTTCGTAGGCGTTAACCAGGCGATTCAGTGCCCCAAGAATCGCGCTGACGGTCTCCACCGAGTCGGTAGCTGGATTCACACCTATCACGGCGTCTCCACAGCCGTAGAGCAAACCCTCGAATGCAGCCAGCAGGATTCCACCGATGTCATCAGACGGATGGTTGGGTTGCACGCGAATGCCTAAGACGCCGCGTTCTCCCATCGTATTGCGGCAACGTGTGACGTTACGAATCTTAGAGGCCGCGAGAACCAGGTCCTTATTGCTCATCAGCTTGGTTACCGCGGCCGCGATTTCTGGGATGATCGCGTTCTGCAGCGAATGTAGTTGCGCCTCAGTCGTGGCATCGTCGAGCAAAAACTCGCGGAACTCTCCGACTGTCATACTCGCGATTGAGCGGAATGCTTGCTGATCGAATAAGTCGAGTGTGAGGCGAGTGACGTCATCGTTGTCGGGGTCGATCAGCGGCCGTCGGACAATCGCACCGAGCGGCAGGTCCGCAAGTTTTAGTTTCGCCGCGACTCGCTCCCGTTCCGATCTGGCGGCGACGCCGGCCAACTGGTCGCCGGACTTTTCCTCGTTGGCTTTGGCAAACAGTTCGCGGAGATCAGAGAAGTCGAATCGCTCAATCACGGGATACCGTCCGCACGGTGACACCATGTTATCTAAAAAATCCACCACGCGACGTACAACAGTTGGTCGGAATCTCTGGAGCGCGATGTTGTAAGGCGTTTCTTTTAGGCAAGTCGGTCGTGAAGCATCCATGCTCTGTGAATCCCACGCGACGTGATCTCTTGGCGCATAAGAAAAGCGGGCACCGTTGAGATGCCCGCTCGAAGTTTCGTTTGCGCCGATTCTCCCGGTTATTTCTTTCCGGAAAAAACTCCTGGTAGTACCTCCGTGCCTTGCACTTGAACTGCCTGCAAGCTCTGAGGGTTTAGTCCGAGCACCTGCAGAACAGTTGGAGCAACTTGCGCCGTCTGTACCGGAGTAGTTAGGGTTTTGCGTGCGATGCTCGGGTTCGAGACCAATATCATCACATTGGTATCGTCGTGCGAGAAGCCGCCGTGTTCCGCCTGTTTCGCGGTGCTTCCTGAGTAAGTCACACCCACATTGGGAGCAACCGCGATGTCCGGGCTTCGCGGATCGCCGTTTGGCGGGATGCCTGGCGGGTTAAATAGTTGATTGATAGATTGCCCAAAGAAGATTTCACCAATGCCCGCGATGTTATTCGTGGTCGGGGATTGGGTTTCCAGAATATCGACCTCGGCGGCCGCGTTGCAGGAAGGTTTTAGCCACAAGAGCGAAATGTCGTCTTCTGTGGGGCCGATCTGGCCACCTGAGTTTGACTCGGAGGGTGGCAAGCAGCTGTCGATCAGCCTGCTCGGCGAGGTCGTTACCGGCCCAGACGAGGTAATCCCAACGTAGCGCTGAGAATCGATTGGACTCTGACCGTGCTTTGCCGTAATGATGACGAGCGTCGAGTCCAATAGACCCTGCTTTTGGAGCTCCGCAGTCCATTCTCCGATGGCTGCGTCAGCAAACTGAATCTCTTGCAGCAAGAAGGCACTTGGGGTACCCATTCCGTCAAGGTAACCACCGCTGCCCGCAGTGGCTTCGACCAGCTTTTGCCCTACACTCACGGCCTGGAAATTCATGCCGAAAATTGTGGGCACCTTGGTCTTTCTCTTATGGTCGTGGCTGTAGCCATCAATTTCGTTGAGAATGGCGTTCACCTTGAGTGTGTCGTAGCACTGGATGTTTAGAAAGCTATTGGTCCAGGCGGTAAGATCGGCTCCCGGGTCCGGAATGGGATCGCAGGCCAACCCTAGCGGAGTCGTGACACCCTTCAGGGCAACCACCTCGGAATTGATTTCTGGTGCATAGAAGTCGTCCAGGTTTGTGCCATCACCGGGACCGGAAACCGAGGAGTAAGCTGGGTGCTTGTCGGACCAGGCGGTGTAGCCGCCGGCAGCGTGAATCACGCCGAAAATTGTGTTCGTCCGGACGAAGTTCCAAGGGTACACCGGAAGACAGTTGTTAAACGGATCGCGAACCAGTCTCGCCGGATCTATCGAGTTGATTCCTCCATCCCCGTTCTTGGTGCTTATACCATCGATGCCGTTCAAGAATTTTTGGTTGATGTCGATGCCCTCTTCGTACTCGGTAGTTGTGCCGTTAGCCCGTCCGGCAGTACAGGGTCCGCCCTTGAGGCCGTTGCCTGTAGTTTTAATTGGAGGAGCGAAGACCCGGTCGTAGGCCACATCGTAAAACACGCCCATGGTGCGCGGTGTGCCCCCAGTCATAATCGCCATCAAGCCCGGGAATGAATCGGAGGGCCGCGACGTGCTGGTATCCAGATAGTTCACGGCAGTTGCGCCCAGTTTCGCCAGGTTCGTGCAGTAGGGTTGTCCGCCGTTCACTCCTTTAACTCCCTGCGAACAGTTCAGATAGTCCACGGCATGCATGCCGTCAATGCTCACAAGCAAGACATGGCTAATTTTGTTCGGTCTACCTGAGTCTTGCGCAACCACGGTCTGTACCAAAACCGCAGCCATAAAAAGAATGGTGAAAAAAGCCCCTGAAGGCATTTTGGTTTTCATGTGAAAAAATCCTCCTGAGGGGGAAACTGTAGCGATCGAATGTTGCGCTCAGGTTAACCGCTAATGAATTTCTGACGTCCGTATGTGGAAATTGTTGATGGCAAAATGACAGTTCTACATCCTGCGTTATTGACGAGAGCCCCAACTCACGGAGTCCAACTCCGTCCGTAAGGTTGGCCAGGAAGGAGCCCGACTCGGATCTTCATTGATCAGATCGTTTGCCGCATCCATGCCATAGCAAAAAGGACGCAACGTGTGCGCCCTTTTCTGATCGGGTCGGTAATCGGCAAGATTGATCTGGAAGGACTCGACGCAATTTCCTCACTGCCCAATAAACGTCATTCCATGTGGACTGACCATGCCGGTCACGACCGGGGTGAGCACACCGGTGTGCGTATCGAGACGGCCTACAAACGTCGGTCCTGCAGAATAGGCTTCACTGGGACCGAAAAATGGCGCTTGTATGGAATAAATGGTTTCGCCATCGCGATCCGAAACCAGAATCAAGCCCTGGGATGAATGTGCCAAAACCGTATCGTCGATTTGAGTCGAGTTACCTCCTGAGGTGAGTGCCAGGTGAAACACACTCTGATCCGCGGACCCAGGGTGGTGAACGAAGATCAGTTCTGCGTCAGCTTGACTGTCAAGAACCAGGTCGCCTTCCGGATCATGAGTCATGGAATCCGGATCCTGAAGATTTAGTTGAATTGGATCGCCGGTGGTTATGTCCGTGGCATTGGCGTCACCAAGAAGAACCGGAGTCACATCAACTCTGTCACCATTCAGAGTCGCCTTCACGATAGCCTGCTTGGTATTGGGGTTGTTCGATGGATTCGAGGCGCTGATATAAACGTCGTCTCCGATAAACGCCATATCATCGTAACCACCGCCGTGGGCCGGCTTTGCGAAGGTATATTTCTTCGAGCTCCAGTTGCGCGGATCGATGATAAGCAGATTGGGACGCGCGTCTTCGTTTTGCATCGCCCACAACAGGTTTGTTTTCGGATCTACCTTCAATCCATCGTTGTGGCCGCGGACTTTCATCTTGTGAAGCACGGTTCCGTCCATCCCGTATTCGACGATCGTGCTGAAACCGCTGGAACCATCAGGCTTGGCATTGTTTCCGTAACCAACGAACACACGGCCGTTCCAGACAGCGATTGAGTCGGGCTGGAAATAGACATGAGGCACGCTGGTGGCAAATACCGATACTGTATAAGGCGGTACAGCCGTGACTTGAGCAGCGGCCGTAGCTGTAGATGCCATCACCAAGAACAAAATTCCGCAGATAGCAGAGAGCTGGGAGCACAAGTACCCGGTCCCAGTCACACGTATCGATTTCATCGCGTATCCTCCGTAAGAATTTATCCAAAGCAGCGCAGAGGGAGTGTATGTCTTAGGCGCGCAGGCTGGGTTAATGACAGGTTAAAAATCGTCTCGATTGTCAGAATTTCATCATTCACATGTAGACCATCTAAATGGGATTCTGAGAAGCAGGTAGAAATCATGGCAAACGTCGCATGCCCAAAATAAGAAATTAATCCGTTATTCATCTGGCGGTCACTTGAGCGTAACCATTCGCGGCATACACTACGCCGAAAAGAAAACCGCTGATCAGGTCCGGGATTCAAAGTTTAGGGTCGCGGAAGATGGCGGAGTATGAGCACCTGCCCCTTTGATGACGAGTTAGGACACCGTTTCGCGCTCCTGCGAAAATTGGTTGGAGGCCCGCCGGGGAGCTTGCGCATATTGCGGGTAAACCGCATGTGCACTACGTCAATCTACTGACATTAAGAATGTAAGCCGCCGTCGCGACTAACGCCCGATTGGATAAGTGGTGCGGTTGGTTCGTCCGATCTTCAGCAGCCTCTCAAGCCACCTTCTCCGTCGCAACCCCTGGTTCGCAACCAGCACCGAGTGGGGGTTGGAGCTTGGGTTCGGTAGGACGATTTTCTCCGGCTTTCGCCCGTCGGTTCGCGGCAATTTTGGCAGTAAGCAGAAGAGCTGACAAGCTTGCGAGAATTACAACAATGGCCTTCCAGCCTCCCAGCATCGGATCGTTCTTCATGATGGTCAGTGCGCAGAAGACACACAACAAGTGCACACAGAACACAGGAAGCGAGGCCTGGCCCAGCATCACCAGGGGCCTGATCGCAAAAGGCCTCAGAAGCGATCGAAACCGGATCGCCAGAACTGCGACGGCGGTGAAATCGATCATCCTGCCGAATCCAAAGTCCCACTTATCGAGCAACAAGCCGAACCTTCCGAATGAGAGAATCCCATTTAGTTGCGCGTAGCGTAGTCCCAAGAAAAAAAACGCTACTATTGCTGCCGGAATCGTCACTCGCTTCACCCAGTCGAGACGCAAGTTGTCCTTGGCCCAACGCACGCCCAGCCACAGGCCGACCAACCACCATAGCTGCCACGCCCACAGATCGAATGCGCCCATCTCGTTCAACGGAATCTGCAAACCAAAAACGCGCATTTGTACGTGGTATACGAAACTCCGGAGTCCGAACTGTGCGAGCAGCCAGAGTGTGAAGCCGCCAGTAAGGGCGTACTTCCACCCAATTCGCTCCCCTAGCACGATTGCGAAAGGAGTCAGGGCAAGAAGAATGATGTAAATCGGAAGGATATCCAGCAACGGCGGCCTGTAGACCATCAATGCCGCATCGATGAAAGCACGTGTGTGACCCGTGGAAAAGTAAAAATCGAGAAGATTATGCACTGCAGGTCTGTTGCCGCGCGCCGCAATCGGCGCTTCTATCACGAAAGCAAACGCCAGCAGCAACAGTTGGTAGAAGTACAGCTTTCCTGTTCGCATCCATAACTTCCGCCACATCACGCCGTAGCCGTCGCGCTCGGCGATCCGGAAATAAATGCGGCCAGTAAACAGAGCGGAAAGAAAAATGAAGCCTTCAGTGGCGGCGAAGAAACCAAGCGGCTGATTGACATATGTGCTCAGGATTGTCGGCAAATGGGTGCACGTGATCCAAACCAGCATCAGTCCGCGAAGGGCATCGAGTTCTTCTATTCGGCGTGGCATGGATGCTCGTAATCACTTGTTCGCAAACCGGGCAGTGTCTCCGCTATACGCCTGCAAACCATGGGACTCTACGTACTGCCTGGCCTTAGTATCTTGCTTCAAATATGCGTCCCAGAATGCCAGCGTTTCGAGCTTCGCGCACTGAAATACCTCGACCCGATGGACGCCACCCGAAAAAGGGGCGGCGAATCCCATGTGGGTTCCACCCTCGAGTTCCACTTTATATTTGTTGCCGGGCGGCGCCTTTTCATACGCCTCACTTCGCCAAACTGGCTCCTGGCCAAATGGCCCGAAATCGCGCGAACCGTACATGAGCAGCATGGGCAAATGAAGCGTATCCCACGAGTGAGCGGTCAGTCCCATGATGCCTTCTCCTTGAGGAGATAACATCACAACCGCAGAAACCCTTTTGTCCGCAAAACTCTGTGGCTGGGATTTTCCCGGCAGCAGAATAGTTGTGCCAGCAATCAGACCTGCCGTATAAGCTCCAAATGAGTGTCCACCCACGCCGATATGCCGAAGATCGAGTTTGCCGCTGAGTTGCGGAGCAAACTTTTCGACATGCGCAAGCGAGTCGATAATGAAGGAAACGTCCTCCGGACGGTTCTCCCATCCGCGAGGATCGCTGATCGCCTCGCGCAAGCTGCCGCGGAAGCCAGAATCTGCAACGGAGTCGGCGTGCGAAGGATGGATGCACACATATCCGTTACTTGCCCAGAACTCGCCAAGGGCCGAGTAACTGTTTTTAGACGCCAGTGCGCCGTGGGAGAAGATGATCACGGGGAACGGCCCTACACCACCTGGATAATAGACTTTGATTGGGATGTTTTTATTGCGCGCCGTGTCGTGCAGGGAAATATTCTCGACCGTAAGTACGTTATACGGCGGTGAAGTTGGGGCGTATTGGCACCAGACTGCGGACGACCACAGGCAAACTAAAATAACCGCAATAGTTACGCTCCAATCCGGTTGCCTATGACTCACAACTGAGATCCCTCCAACTTCTCGCGACTGTTTCTCTTCAAGTTTTAGATTTGGTCGCCGCAATGTCGGCTTCATAGAAAATTGTAAACCAAAATGCAGTTGCCAGCTCTCGACGCCCGCAGACGCAACGAAGAACGTGATTGAGAACCCATCCGGGCCACCCGCACGTCTCCGGCCCAGAATAGGCAGCTATGCCTGGGTCATCTATACTCACTCAAACTACGCTGTGCTCCAGGCCGCGCATTGATGGTGTAATCCTCGTCTTCGGTGCAGGTGTAGCGGACTCGCTGAACAGAGCCAACGCAATCATGAAGACGCAGGGAGGCAGCAGGGCCCAGAACCGGAAATGTGAATGCGCCATGCCGGACAAGGCTGCGCCGACCATCGCAGACAAAGCCGGATTCATCATGCCCATGGCCAGGCTGAGCATCGCGATTTCGGAGGGGACATTCCGAGGTCCAAGCCATTCAAGGCCAGCAACCGTAGCCAGCAGGCCTGCAATCACGCCGAAGAATCAATCGATGGGAATAACGCAATTTCGATTGACTCAAGAGGTTCCCCAGGAAACTACCAGTGACGAAGGACAGAACGGCGATTGCGGAAGGCAACGCGGCTTGGAAATTGCCCTGTCCGATTTTTAAGCCGGTGAAAGTCGTATTTCCGCTCATGAATGAGACATAGGTTCGCAGGAAAAGAAGTCCATAGCCGTCCAAATAACCAGCGATAAGAGCAAGCGGATTGGAGCGTAACTATTGCGGTTATTTTAGCGAATATTATCTTCGATCGCCATTCGAACCAAGCACTCACTCCACTGCCGGTGCCACTCGCCAGTCCTCATTTAGCGAATAAAATACCTGCCCGAGCAGGTAGTCGTCCTCGCGAAGAGCCAGATCGCTCAAATACTTCATGAATAACTCGTCGACGAGAGGTTTGAGCACCACCTTTAACCCGACGAAAGATTCCGCCCAATAATATGTGATGAGCAATTTCTCTACGACTTCACGCAGGGGTTGCCACACTGAGTCGGTTTCCCACAGAGTTCTGCTGTCGGCCGCCAACCCAGGGTAGATTTGCTGAAGTTGCCGGATGCGATAAGCGATCCGCTGAATGCGACACATCTCGTCGGCGGATTGAAGCGCCGCGCAATCGTAATACGTCCGCTGGGAGCCATTTGGCCGATGTAGGATGCGATCATTTGAAAACCATGGCTGGGGTAGCGGAATGGAGCAACCTTCGCAGTGTTCTTGCGCGGCAACACAGAAATTGACACGCCGGTGGATAATAACTTCAGGGTTGTCGACTATGTGTGAGCTACCAGAGGAGCATTAAACCTTTCGTTGGACTTCAAGTCCGAACTCGGGCTTGTTAATCTTCACCGCAGTGAGCTAAATTTGCTGCGGTAACGCGGTAAGTATGGGCTACGCCTGCGCCAATGACGAGACCCACCGAGCCATTGGCAGCGTCCCAAGACCGGCTGATCTGATTGAGCGAGTCACATGGTTGCCATGAACTTGATTGGCTCGTACAACTACGCGCTCGTGGCGCTTTCGGTGTTCATCGCCGTGTTCGCCTCGTACGCCGCTCTGGATCTCGCAAGTCGCGTAACGGCTGCGGGCGGTTGGACTCGTGCGCTTTGGGTGCTGGGCGGTGCCTGTGCGATGGGGACAGGCATCTGGTCAATGCACTACATTGGGATGCTGGCGTTCATCCTGCCGATTCCCGTGGCTTACCACTGGCCAACCGTTCTGCTGTCACTGGTTGCGGCCATTCTCGCGTCGGTCATTGCGCTGTACGTGGTGAGCCGACGGAAAATGGGCGCGTCTCAGGCGCTCGCCGGAAGTGTCCTGATGGGTTCGGGTATTGCCGGTATGCATTACATCGGCATGGCCGCTATGCGCTTACCGGCTATATGCCAATTTAATTCCTTTGTCGTCGTCCTGTCCGTCGCGTTCGCGGTTCTGATCTCACTCGCGGCCCTATGGATTACATTTCACTTCCGAGATGAGAAAACGGGGGTCGCCCGGAAGAAGTTAGCCGGGGCAGTCGTGATGGGTGCTGCGATCCCTGTCATGCATTACACCGGCATGGCCGCCGCCAGTTTCACGTCCTCCGCCATGCCGGCCGACCTGTCTCACGCCGTAAGCATCTCCGCTCTCGGCATTGCCGGAATTGTCGCCATCACCTTTATCATCCTCGGGCTGGCTCTGGCGACGTCCTGGGTGGATAGACGATTCGCTGCCCAGACCTTTGAACTGCAGCAGCGGCGAAGCGAGGCGTACCTGGCGGAGGCTCAAAGGCTCAGCCACACGGGCAGTTTCGGTTGGAAACCCTCCACTGGCGAGTTCATCTGGTCAGAGGAAACCTTTCGAGTCTTCCAATACCACCGAACGACGACACCGACTGTGGAACTCGTTCTCCAACGGGTTCATCCAGAAGACGTCGCGCTCGTGAAACAGGCAATTGAACGCGCGACGCAGGATGGAAAGAATTTTGAACATGAATATCGGTTGCTGATGCCGGATGGTTCAGTCAAGCATGTCCACGTTGTGGCTCATGCCTTAGGCGACGAATCGGGCGGCATCGAGTTTGTTGGAGCGGTGATGGACGTCACCGAACGCAAGCGGGCCGAAGCTTTGCTGGCTGGGGAGAAACGGCTTCTCGAGATGGTGGCACGCGGCGACTCGCTTGCGCAGATACTTGATAGCCTGTGCCTGCTCGTGGAAGGGCAGGCCAGCGATGTCTTCGCCTCGATCCTGTTGCTGGATTCAAATGGTAAGCAACTGCGGCACGGCGGAGCACCTAGCCTGCCGAAAGCCTATACGGACGCCATCAATGGAAGTGTCATTGGGCCTTCTGTGGGTTCATGCGGAACCGCTGCCCACCAAGGTAAACAAGTAATTGTCTCCGACATCGCCAGCGATCCATTGTGGGTCAACTATCGCGAGCTTGCCCTCGCCCATTCGCTGCGGGCCTGTTGGTCTACACCCATTCTCTCCGCGGAAGGCAAAGTGATCGGAACGTTTGCCATGTACTACCGGGAGCCGCGCAGTCCCAGCCCGCGTGACCAGGAAATCATCGCGCAAATAACCCATCTTGCGGGGGTGGCTATTCAACGTAAGCTTTCGGAAGACGCCCTGCGGCAGAGCGAGGCATACCTGGCGGAGGCGCAGCGGCTTAGCCACACCGGTAGTTGGGCAACGGGTGCGATGCGGTCCGGCCCTACATACGTGCCCGCCACGGGCGAAATCCGGTACTGGTCCGAGGAATGTTATCGCGTGCTGGGTTTTGACCCGCACGCTGGACAGCCGCGATTCGAAACATTTTCTCAACGCATCCATCCGGATGATCAAGCCACGGTGAGGGAAATAGCCGACACGGCACGGCGTGAGAAGGCGGAGTTCGAGATGGATTACCGAATTGTTCATCCCGGCGGCGAGATTAGGGACATCCACACGGTAGGCCATCCTGTTCTGAGCCCATCCGGCGATCTCGTTGAATTTGTTGGTACCGTGATCGACATCACCGAACGCAAACAAGCCGAAGAGGCTCTGCGCCGGGCGCAGGCTGATCTCGCCCACATCAATCGCGTAAGCATGATGGGAGAATTGGCCGCCTCACTGGCTCATGAGCTTAAACAGCCAATCGCCGCCGCCCTAACGGACGCCAAAACCTGCGTGCGATGGCTACGACGGGATACTCCCGATGTCGCTGAGGGTTGCGAGGCGGCATTAAGAATAATCAATGATGCAACGCGCGCTGCCGAGGTTATCGACAGGGTTCGCTCGCTTTATAGGCGAGACACATCGGACCGGGAACTGCTTGATGTAAACGAAATCATTCGAGAAATGATTATTTTGCTGCACGACAACGCGGATCGGAATTCTATTTCAATCCGCACCGAGCTCGACTCAGGGCTTCCGCTGATCACAGCGGATCGCGTACAACTGCAGCAGGTATTAATGAACCTGATCCTCAACGGCATCGAAGCCATGAAAGATGCGAAAGGTGAACTGAGCGTCACATCGAAGAAAACCGACGATGGTCAACTACTCGTTTCAGTGAGTGATTCAGGTATCGGCCTTCCTATCGGAGAAGGCGACCGTATTTTCGAGGCGTTCTTCACCACCAAAACACAGGGCACCGGCATGGGACTGTCCATCAGTCGAAGGATTATCGAGTCCCACGGAGGCTCTTTGTCAGCGTATGCCAATGCGCAACGCGGCGCGACATTTCAGTTCACACTGCCCACCGACGTGGCGGCGTCCTCACCATCGGCCGCATAGCATTGGGATAGCGTTTGTGCCGTAAGGGGCGATCCCCACGTGTTGACACGCCTGTCCAATCCGGACGATTCGATATGCACGATGGTGTCAACCGTGGTGGTCAGGGGTCGCTCGGTGACATTGCTGATGCGGGCGCTCATGTCCTCCGGGTAAGACCGTTATAGTTCCAGATAATGCTGTCGACCGGAATTT
>Ga0207031_10225_pt1 | contig 15395 bp, 17 predicted proteins | sample Alteio_BWMinCont_37_FD_153278 | JGI IMG/M metagenome (GOLD analysis project Ga0207031, IMG submission 153278) | Enriched cells from forest soil in Barre Woods Harvard Forest LTER site, Petersham, Massachusetts, United States -... | ecosystem: Environmental > Terrestrial > Soil > Temperate forest >... | reverse complement strand
GAAGATCCCTGCGCGGGAGCTGATTCGGGGCGGCCGGATCCTCTTGTACTCGCAGAACACCATAAAAATTCCGCGCCGTCCTGCTCATTCGATGCTGCGGGGCCGTAAGGTAAGGGAGAAACGCGAACCAGATGGCGACAATTGCAGCGCCGCCAAAAAATAAGACGCGGCGTGAGTGCGTAGCTACGAGCCTCGAGTCAGCCGGAGTGAGACAAACGGTCGTGACAATTGCGCATCCAGCCAGAGCGATCGGCAGTTCGTAGAAATCGTGAAAAATCCGCGGTGCAATTACGCCCACGAAGATGCCTCCGAAGGCTCCGCCAGCGGCGATCATCAGATAAAAACTCGCCAGACGACGAGGATCGGGTTTGAGGCGCGCCAGCTCTCCATGGCAAACCATGCAGCAGATAAAAAGGCCAATGCAGAAAAGTGGGATTTGCAGGGAAGGGCCGGCGTTGGCGAATTCGGGGGCGAGGGAGTAAGTCATGCCCGCGAGAGCGACCGCGAGAAGCCTCAGGAAAAAAGAGCGTCGATACCAACGCCCATTTTCAAAGCACAAGATCAGGCTGAGCAGATAAAGCGAGAGCGGCACGATCCAGAGAAGCGGCACGGCGGCAATATCCTGCGAAATATGATTCGTGACAGCCAGCAGCAGAGCGGAAGCATCCGCGGCCAAAGCAGCCCATAGCAGCAGTTGCGTACAGCTCGGCGCGTGATGCGCGTCAGAATCCGGCGTGGTGGACAAGCTATGTCGCTTTCGAAACGCGATCCAGGCGCAGCCGGCGGCGAATAGGCCATAGGCATAGGACCATGCCAGCGCCTGATGACGAGTGGTGGAATGAGGTTCGACGAGAGCAGGATAGCTCAGGAGAGCCAGAAGCGATCCCGCGTTGGACAGCGCATAAAAGCGGTAGGGCCAATTGCCTGGGCGGCTTTGCACATACCACGCCTGCAGAAGTGAACTCGTCGCGGATAAGAGCAGGAAAGGCAGGCCGATCGTGGCGGTTAGCAAAGCGAAGATCCGGAAAGATGGGTTCTCAGGACCGTATGGTTTCCAGGTGATGCTAGGCAGGATCGGAAGAGACAGAAAACTTAAAGCAAGCAGCCCAACATGAATCCTCGATGCCCAGCGCGATCTCGGATAGCGAAGCAGCCAGTAGGCGTACAGATTCCCGAGCAGATACGTTATTTGAAAAAATACCAGAGTGGTTATCCAGACGCCGGCTCCGCCTCCAAACCACGGAAGAATGATCTTTGTCAGCAAGGGCTGCACTTGAAAGAGAAGAAATGCGCTGAGAAATATGGTGCCACCCCACAGTGCGACACCACGCAGACCTTGCGATGCGCCCGGAGCCCCAGGCTTGGCAATTAAAGGGGAATTTCCCACAGCTGAATTCATACGCACTGAAGCGGAAAGCACGCCTTGCGAACGAGAACCCTACATGTTACAAGCGGCCAAGGCAAATCGGGAGCGCCAAAGATGAGAATCAACGGAAAACTTTCTGGAAGGGGCGGCGATCACGTCTCCCTGCACTTAAATCGGCGAATCCTCTTCACGAGCTTCGCGCTTATGCTTTTGTTCTGGCTTTTCGGCGCGAGCCAAGCCCGCGCGGAACTTACGACCAACGGCGAAGTTGCAGGATTGCACGCGCAATTCGCAGATGTAAACGGCATCCGCACCCGCTACTACGAAATGGGCGAAGGAGAGCCTATGGTGTTGGTGCACGGGGAAGGGTGGTCCGGGCATTCCAGTGCGAATGTCTGGTCGAAGGACATTCCTCTTTTTGCGAAGCGCTTCCACGTTTTTGCTCCCGACAAACTCGGATCGGGAATGACCGACAATCCTAAGGACGATAACGATCTGAATATTCAGGGCGAGGTGGACCACGTCTATGACTTCATTCGACTCATGAAGCTGGGGATGGTGCATCTGGTGGGGCAGTCGCGCGGGGGCGGTTGCGTTTTCTTTCTAGCCCTTCAGCATCCGGAGGTTGTTCGGGATCTCGTTATTGTGGATAGCAACACAGCGGCTCCAGAAAGCGCCAGCACACGTGAGGAGGCCCTGAGTAATTGTCCCAAGGAGCCGGATTGGGAAGCATGGAAATGCCGGAGCCGGGCGCTCAGTTACATGCCTGACGATGCGTTTGATGACGAATATTTTATCGCCGGCAAATATATGTCGCTGTTGCCGAAGTCACTGGAAACTGCGGCCAAATTGAAGGCCGGAGCCGGCGGCGATCTGGCGACCGTGCAGGGTTTCAATCAATGGAAGACGGAGTGGTACGAGCGCATCAGGAAAGAGGGGGTGCTGCAAATGCCGGTACTGATCTATTGGGGACTTAACGATCCCGTCTCGCCCGTCGCCAATGGACAGGCCCTTCACGACCTGATTGCACAGCAAAATCCGCGGGTTCGAATGATCACTGTCGATAAAGCAGGACATTTTCTCTTTCGCGAAAATCCGGATGAGTTCGTGAAAAACGTCACGGAGTTCATCGATTACTTTGTCGCTCACCCGGATGGCACGCAGGTCAGCGCGAATCCGAATTCATCCGATCAAGCTCACTGAATTTGCGGACCGGATTCGCGAGACTGGCTCGTTTGGGCAAATGCCGCCGCAGGAAGAAATGTGGCCAACGATGAGCTCAAGTTCGACCGGTCGTTTTATTATCCTGGCGAGTGATTAGAATCTGTGGTATAGTGTGGTTGCGTTTGTTGCTCTTGTAAAACCTTTAGATTTGTTTAAAGGGGCTGCGAGTTCGTACAACTCGTAGTCCTTTTTGTTTTCTGCTGAGGGCGCCCGAGAAGCATCAGATAGCTCAGTTAAATTAAAAGAGGAAAAATAAGTGAAAGAACAAGGAACAGTGAAGTGGTTCAATGCCAGCAAGGGATTCGGATTCATTCAGCGCCAATCCGGTGAGGACGTCTTTGTGCACTTCTCCGCAATTCAGGGAGATGGGTACAGGTCGCTCTCCGAGGGGCAAGCGGTTGAATTCGATGTGACCAAGGGTCCAAAGGGCCTGCAGGCAGCGAACGTCACCGCCCTCTAATCGCAGGTTACGAGTTTCCATCCCCGGCCGGGCCGGGGATGGGAACTTAATTCGAAGCTCTCCCGCATCATCACACTTTCTCGGCTTTCTTCTCTGAGAAGCAATTCCCCACATTTTAGGCAATAGCAGCTCCGACTAGCATCAGGTGCTGCGAGAGTTGTAGACAGCCTCCGCGTCGTTGGTGCGAGGCCGCCCGTGTACGTGTAATTGATTTCTCTCAGCCAGCATTCGCCTATACCAGGGTCCGAGCACGCGATTCCAATACATCACAATGCCGGTGACGAGCAGAGCCAAAGGCACAAGTCCGAAAATCGTCCAGACGATCTTCAGGGGCAACCAGCGAAATCTGCCGAAATGCATCCGCGCGAGCCAAGCCAAAAATTCGTCGCCGAAGCGGAAAGCTCTGGACTGGGGCGCGTCGAATAAGTCGACCAGGCCATTAAAAGGACCTGGCCAGGAAAGATAGATTCCAGAGACTCCCCACATGAAAATAAACGCGAGCGACCAGAGGCCCAATGCGCTGTGCAGCGACCAGTTGAAGCTCCTCAGATTGGCTTTCCAGTCAATGGTCAAGCTGCGGCGCCACTTATCGATGCCCGGCCACCAGATCACGATTCCCGAGAGACAAATTGCGGTTACGCAAACTCCGCCGACGGCATTGGCGAGATGCCCGGTTCTTCCAGACAGCAGATTATCGTGGAGGTCAACGAGCCACAGGACAAGCCGGAATCCCACTCCCAGCGTATTGCCCAGGTCTGCGCCCGTATATGGATCAAACAGACGCTGCATTTTCTGCGAGCCGCGCTCCAGCCAAATTTCCGCGGGCTGATCCGGTTTCCTTGATTGGAAGACCCGATTCACCTCATAGGCGGGATGGGCGCGCTTGGCGGCTTCTGCGAGTTCGTCAGCGGTCATGCGGGGACCTTGCCCCGCTATGATTTGCGGTTGAGTGGAGAAAGCCTTCGCCAGCTCACGGCGATAGATGAGGACCGTGCCCGTAATGCTCATCACCAGGACGTAAAGCGCGAGAATGAGGCCCGTCCAGAGATGAATCTGGAACAGCGCCTTCCGTAGTCCCACGCCCTGGGGGTGGCGCAGCCAGCGTTGCGCCAAGGTCATGTAGTTCTCCGCAAGTCAGAAGCGCGATGAGGCGCGCTCCTGAGAATGATTATTGCGATTTTCCGTAGGTTACCGTGACCTGTGCTTTTCCAAGGCCATTCATGTGCACCATATAGCCGACCATTGCCGGACTCACCTGCTCGTCGAGATCCAACTTCGGCACTTTCAAGGCGTGTACGGTAAAGATGTAATGGTGAACAGGGCCCGGGGGCGGCGCGGCCCCGCCGTATCCGGACTTGCCAAAATCGGTGCGAGTTTGCAGTGCGCCGGGAGGCAACTCCTTGCCGCTGCCTGCGCCCGATGGAAGTTCCTTCGCGGAGGCCGGGATATTGATGACGACCCAATGCCACCATCCTGAACCGGTCGGGGCATCGGGATCGTAACACGTCAAGACGAAGCTCTTGGTTCCCTCCGGAGCACCGTCCCAAGCCAAATGGGGAGAGCGATTACCGCCAGAATAGCCCATTCCATTGAATACCTGCGCTTCTGGCATTTTCTGCCCGTCCTTCAGATCGTTGCTCGAAAGCCGAAAGCTCATCCGTTATCCTCCGAGGCTCTCAGTTCAATTGTGGTGCTTGCCAGATGAGTCTACAGCAGAGGGCGCGGTGAACGAAATCGGATTTACCAGCTACTGGATTCGTGTAGCTTCGAGTAATAGAGCATAGTATTTTGGTAATCAATCGGTTGATAATTAGGAACGCAGTCGATTTTCGATTAGAATCGCCGAAGAATTCGAGGTAAGCGCGATGGATGTTTTCGATTGGCAAGCGTTTCGAGCGATCCCGCTGAGCCGCGTTCCGTATGAGCACGTCATGATTGACGGATTCGTGAAACCGGAGGCGCTCGAGAAGATCAATGCCGATTATCCGGACATCGAAGACAGCGGTAGTTTCCCTGTAGAGGGACTCCAGTTTGGCCCGGGTTTCCAGTTGATGGTCGATGCCATGGAATCGGAGCCGTTTCGTAAAGCGTTCGAAGAAAAATTCCAGGTGGATTTATCGGGCCGGCCCACGACGATTACGGTGCGCGGGCGCTGTTCCGGCGGCGACGGCCAAATTCACACCGATTCGGTCGGCAAAATCATCACGATCCTGATTTATCTGAATCCGCTCTGGGATAACTCCGGGGGGCGCTTGCGTTTGTTGCGCACAAAAAACATCGAAGACGCGGCGGCCGAAGTTGTTCCCGCTGGGGGCAATCTCGTCGCTTTTTTGCGCTCGGATCATTCCTGGCACGGGCACTTGCCATTTAGCGGCGAGCGCCGTGTAGTTCAGTTCAACTGGGTGGTGAATAAGCGCAATCAGACGATCGTGCGGCTCAGGCACCGTCTCTCTGCTTCCGTCAAGCATCTGCTGCGTAATGCGAAGTCTTCGAAGGCCAAGCGGCAAGACTAGCGTGTCGAGTTCTCGTCCGAACCGGCTCCTCGCCGTGCGGCTCAGTTCCCTCGGCGACCTGGTGCACACCATTCCGGTAGTTCCCGCTCTGCGTTCTGCATTTCCCGATGCACAACTCGACTGGCTGGTGGATTGGCGATGGTCGCCACTTATGAAGCTCGTCCGCGGGATCGATAAGGTCATCACGCTGCGTCCTTCGGTGTTTGGCTATTTGCAGTGCATGAGAGAAGTACGGCGGGCGAGATATTCATGCGCGATCGATTTTCAGGGCATCTACAGATCAGCCGTACTGGCATGGATTTCAGGCGCGGAGCGTCGCATGGGCCGGGATCGAAACTCCGCGCGCGAACGCGGCGCCGCAAAGTTTTACACGGACCGCGTTGCACCTGTAGGGCAGCATGTCGCGGAAATGAGCATGAGCCTGGCTTTGCGCGCCGGGGCACGACGGCCCGCGGAGATGCAGTTCCCCATCGACGTCCCTGCGCAAGAAATCAGGCAACTCCGCGAAAAGCTGCGAGGCCAAGGTGCCGAAAGCTATATCGTTGTGAGCCCAGGGGGCGGCTGGAAATCGAAATGCTGGCCGGCAGAGCGCTTCGGCGCCTTGTGCGCTGAGATCTGGCAGCGCCACGGCGTGCGCTCAGTTATTAATCTTGCCCCTGGTGAAGCGCAGCTTGGCGAAGCCGTGGTTGCACATTCACTTCCGGCGAAGCCCATCGTTTTTTGTCCAGCATTGCCGGAACTGGTCGCGTTGCTGTCTCGAGCGCTTGTGGTGGTGGGGGGCGATACGGGGCCGCTTCACCTTGCGGCCGCGCTCGGGACGCGCGTAGTGGCCTTATTCGGTTCCACCAACGCCTCCCGGAACGGACCATTGCCGCGCGGCGTGGTCATACAAAACTCCTCGTCACTGCCGCCCAACTACCAGCGCGGGGATTATGTCCGGGGCCGATCCTATTCACCGGAAATGCTGTCGATAACCGTGGATCAGGTGCTCGCAGCAGTGGAGCAAGAGCTGAGCAGGACGTCGCTTGCTCCTCTGCGCGAGTAAGGATCGCTCTTAAAGATTTACGCGGTTTGAGGCGAACTGCAAATCAAACCAGGGGCGGGACGGATGTTCGGAGCCCGCAATGTGAGCGAGCCTGACAGGAAACCCTCCGGCAGGAGCTCAAAGCTGAAAGGAAACACGAAGTGGAATCCGTCCCAAAACCGGATTTTTTTCTCAACGCTCTTCGGAAAATAGAGTTTGACGTATTGGCCATCGACAAGGATTTTCGCGTCCTTGTAGCCGACGCTGGCGTAAGAGATCCCAAGTTCCCGCTTTAGCGCCAGCGCCACCATGCACGCCGTCGGTTTGCCAGCTTTTCCGTTCCTGATGTCCTCTCGCGTCACATTAATTTTCATGTGGTTCCCCCTGATTGCTGGGCTGACCCCAGCATAGCAGGGGACAATTGTGCAGAAAAGAGTTTAAGTGTTGGTATAAAGACCCCAATTGTCCCGACTTTTCGGGACAGGCCGAATGCACTAACGTAGAAGCTGTGAAACCACAAGCCGCGAAGATTACGAAACGCTACGACCGGGTTTCGGCTTTTATACTCGCCGGCGGTGCCAGTTCGCGCATGGGCAAGGCAAAGGGGCTTCTCGAGTTTGGCGGGGAGCCGCTCATTCTTCGAATCGCCCGCACGATCGAGCCGCTGGTTTCGAGCGTAACGGCTGTCGGTCCGTCCGAGCGTTACACGGCTCTCGGACTGCAAGTAATCGACGATCAGCAATTCGGCATTGCTGATGAACGAGGCAAAAGGCGGGGGCCACTCGCGGGAATCGCGAGCGCGCTCAATTCGAGCCGGACGGATTGGAATCTTATTTTGGCTTGCGATTTGCCGTACCTTACCCGCGAGTGGCTGGATTGGTTGCTGGCTCGCACGACGGTTTCGAGCGGGCAGATCGTCATGCCACGCACGGAGGGAGGTTCGGAACCGCTCGCGGCCGTTTATCGACGGGAGTGCGCTGAGCCGATTATCGCGGCGCTTCACCGGGGAGTCCGCAAAGTGACGGATGCGACGGAGCAATTGCGCACCGAATTCGTGACGGAGCCGGAGTGGCATCACATCGATCCGGAGGGACGTGTGCTGCGCAACATGAATGCTCCGCAAGATTACGAAGAAGCGCGCAAATGGCTGGAAGCGCGGAGCCTGTAGGCAGCAACGTCTCCGCGTTCAGCGTAACGTAGCCCTTGCACTTGCTATGCCGTGAGACGTAAAATGCGGCCCCGAATGGGAATCGTTCTGATCATTGCCGATCTGCTGGTTCTCTTGACGATCGTGATCAGCGTCTCGCGTGCCGTCCGCTATGGGCAACCAAGCGGCTCTAGTTCACTGCTGTTGACCGTTTGCATCGTGATCGCCCTTTTGGTTTTCGCTACAGTCTCCTTTACGGCGGCGTCCGGCCTGGCCCAAAGCTCCGCATTTAATCAGGGAGTTTTGCTCGCGTTTCTTATCGTGACGGCAATTGTTGCGCGCGTCTCATGGGCGCCGAAGTCGTAATCTGTTCTATCAACCCAACCCCAGCGGGCATATCGTGGAAGTGCATGACAATGCCGGTGGGCCGTCCCAGTTTGAAATTCCACGACGGGAGATGCCGATGAAAATACGAGCATTCGCAGCAGGCGCGATCGCGATCGGTGGAATTATTTTGCTTTTTGCTGCCGGGGTCCGAGCACAAGCGCCGGCGGTTCGCGTATTGGCCTCTAACGGCGTTCAGGGGGCGGTGACCGAAATCATTCCGCAATGCGAGCATGCCATCGGTCATCCGCTGGCTGTGGACTTCGGCACCACCGCTTCCATCAAACCAAGGATCGAGGGCGGCGAGGCGTTCGATTTCACCATCCTTACCGCTGATGCCATCGATGGCTTGATCAAAGAAGGGAAGGTCGCGGCGGACTCACGCGCGAGTGTCGCCCGTGTGGGCATTGGTATCGGTATCAAAGCTGGTGCGGCCAAGCCTGACGTCAGCACACCCGAAGCGCTGAAGAAAGCGCTACTGAACGCGAAATCGATTACTTACGCTGCGGCGGGCGCCAGCAGGCCTCCGACCGACAAGATGCTCGCAAGCATGGGAATTGCCGATGCGCTCAAGTCCAAGACGCTGCTTTTGTCGGGCGCCGAAGAGACGGCTGCGGCTGTCAGGGACGGCAAAGCGGACATCCTGATCACTTTGATCAGCGAGATCATGTCCGCCAAGGGGCTGGCACTGGCCGGTCCGCTCCCGAAGGAGTTCCAAGCCTACATTGGGTTTGCGGCGGGTGTCAGCCCGAATGCCAAAAACGCCGACGCGGCCAAGGCGGCGGTGAAATATCTGACCGGACCGAAGGCAGCGGCAGCCTATAAGGCCAAAGGCATGGAGCCTGGCACGTAGCTGGAAAGGACTTTAACCCCTACTGCACGCGCTTCTTTGCGCGTCCCCTACTGCGCGACTGTGAACGGGATGGATGCTTCCGTCGTTTCCCACAGCAGCGCAAGCGTTCCTTTATTCGCCGACTCGGGCCTCAATTCTATTCTGAACGTCTCCACCGGAGCAGTCAGGCTCTTGACATTCATCTTGGTGCGGCCGAAATCGCGAGAGGAATCGTAGTTCAGATGAAACTGGCCTGTTTGCTTGTTGATGATGAGCGTCCATTCGTTCTGGTTTGGAACGGTCCAGATGCTGTAGCTTCCGGCGGGCAGCTTCAGTGTGCCTATTTCCAGGCCTCCCTCGGTCGTGATTTTGGTCGCCCAATTAGCGCCGGTACACCAGACCTCTCCGAACGGAACTAGCCCGTCCATAACCTTTCGGCCGTGCATCGATGGGGCGTAGTAGTCGATGCTGATCTTTTTGCCTCCTATAGTAGTCGCGACATTGGCCGGCGGACTTGTGTATCGCGAACCGAACTGCAAGTGAGACGCTCTGGTCACGACTCCCACAACTCCCACGACGATCACTGCACCGACAATGAGGATTTTGGTTCTGATTTTCATCGCGGGTTCCCTCCGTTGCACCATCCTACACCACTAGAGTGAAAGATAGTCCCTGCCGAGGATGCCAAAGTTTTGAGGTGCCAGAATTCAGGCAAGTGCCTTGCGACCGGCACCAAGCGGTTGGCATACGTGCATGAATGAAGCCGTGCCGCGTCCCCACATCTCGCAAAAGAGCAAAGAATTCAGCGGTTTGGGATAGAGACCAAGATTGGCAGCCCGGATGCAAACCAGATGACGTAACGCATTCGAGCGAGAGGTGTTCGGCCATGGCCTCGAACGGCACAGACGCTTTCGAGCTTCAAGCAACAGCTTCCGGACAGGCACACATCGCGGAAGGTGCAAGTTCGACCCCTAGCTACTTCCTGTCGATTGTGCTTGTGTTGCTCGCCCTCTTGTCGGCTCCTGTACAATCGACGGCAAACGATTTGAAGGAGCAAACACTGGCTGCGTGGGATGGTTACGTTGATTCTGCCTGCTCGCGAGCGGAGGCACGTGCAAAAGAGTCTCCTTTTCTACGAATAGATGAGGAGCCTAAGCGGCGGCCTCAAGTGCGAGCAGGCGAAACGACGGTTTGGCGCGAAAGCGCAGGGCATCCAGCAAAGGTGCCCCACGGGCTTATTCATGATTGGATGGGCGCCGTATTCATTCCCAAGGTAACGATTGCCGACGTCCTCGCGGTCGTCCGCGATTACGATCGGTATGCAGAGGTCTACACGCCAGCTGTAGTTCGGGCGAATCGGTTGGGTTCGGAAGAAAATGCCGACAGGTTCTCAATGCTACTCATGCAAAAAGTGCTGTTCGTGACTGCGGCAACGAAAGGCGAATACGAGACGCGATTTGTTCAGGTAGACGGAAAGCGCTGGTACAGCATCTCTAAGAGCACTCGATTGCAGTCCATCGAAAATTTCGGTCAGCCGGATATGCACGAACTTCCTCCGGATCAAGGGCCCGGTTACGTTTGGCGCCTCTTCACCTTTACCAAGTTCGAAGAGAGCGATGGAGGGGTGTTCATAGAACTGGAGGCCATCGGATTGAGCCGTGATGTTCCGATGTTGGTGCGCTGGCTTGTGGATCCGATCGTTGAGCACCTGCCGAAAAATTCTCTACAAGTAAGTCTTGACGAAACAAGGAACGCGGTGCTTGTGAGGAACAAACGTGAGGATACGGCTTTTGTCTCCGCGGCTTCGAACGCGCACTAAGAGTAGAGACCGGTCACCGAACGCGTCCACCGCCATTTGCGGGCACTTGAACTTGGCTCCCAGGGCAGGATGCGAACCTGCAACATTTCGGTTAACAGCCATATTTTAGTGTGTCGCATAGAGTTGGCTTCGTTTGTAACTGATTGCAATTAATAGCGCGCCACTCACTGTTAGCAACCTCATCCCACAAACGCAAAGGAGCTCGCGCCCTACCAGGACAAGATTATAACTAACGCCTCCGAGCAGCCGGTTGATGATATTGCCGCTTTTCGACCCAGAGCAGCGGCCCTGGAATTTCCAGAGTCCAGTTGTGGCCGCACCATGGACACAAGAGTGTTTCAGTAGACGGAGATGGAGTTGCGGTTTGGTTCCCTCGGTAACGTACTACCACTGGGCTGCCGCAACGAGTGCAGTGCTCGTTTCTCTTGAACACGGTCTCCCGCATCGAAAGAACGATATCATACCCGGTCTAAATCGCCGGGTCTGCCGGCGAGCTTAGCGCACGATTTCCAGCATCGAAGTTGGGATCGTCCTTGGTTCCATTCTTTTGCCCTTATGCCCACCGCATACGGCGTTTTCGATGCCCTCAATCGTGATTAGTCTGGCAACGGTCATCTGCTCACCGCCGCTCTTCAGTCTGACAATAACCCCAGGTCTGAATTCGCTGACAATAACCCCAGGTTTGTCGTTCATTTCTAGCTCCAGAGGGAAGGACTTTAAACGATCTAGATTTCAGATCGGCCATAGCTTCAAGCTTAACAGCGGGAGGCCAGTGACTGAGTTGCTGGCGTCGAAAGAGATAATGCACATATGAGGCCAGTGAAGCGCCTGAGGAGCGCTGAAGGACTTATCGAAAGAGCGGATGAGGTTTGAAAGAGTCGGGAAGTTCGTGCTCGACTCTCAACACCTCGGAGGGCTCATAACTGTACACCGCGCCACATACATCGCACTTAACGCTGAAGGGACCATTGAGCGGTGGAACAGACATGTAAGCATCGGCAAAGCCAAGCGGTATGCGGTGTCTGAACAAGAAATTCTTCATCAGATGAAACATGTGGTTCTTGCAAAGGACGACCCAGCAGTAATCGCTATCTTCCCACATTACGCGCCCCCGACGAGTCACCAGGCTGGGTGGGGACCGCAGTGGCGCGGATGATACCACATGCTCCGAGCGTAAGCACAAACAAGTCAGGCGCGAAATCATGCGCCGCTGACGTGGTAATCGTTGCCCCAAAATCCCGATTCGGCAGCTTCAAATTCGACGCCCAGCTTGAACGATCCCGTGCCATCGTCCGGGCCGGTCCAAACCACCCGCGCCAGGATGGAGCGGCTGGTCTTCTCGTTTCGAAGGTTGAGGGGAGTTCCTGCAGGCCACGGCACCGGGGAAAGAATCAAAGCTCCATGAAGGTTGATTACTGCTGTGATTGCGGGTGTGGATTCCTGAACCGGCTCCACATTGAGAGGAATGCGAGCAACGAGGCGCGGGCTGCGTCGCCCCTCTTTCGTCATTTGTCCTGCGTGTTGGCTGTCCGCGAGGCTCACGACAGATATTCTATCGCCCGGCGGTGTTTACGGTAGATGATCATTAACTTGGTTTACCAACGTGTTACTGGTTTGCACAAGACCTGACGCGAGTTGATACCCTCTCAACAGAGAAAAGCTGAAATCTACGCGGTACAACCGTACCCTCATGCTAGCGCTAACGGCCTATTAGGATTTGCATTTCAGGCAGCGATCATATGTGCGACGGGTTGGGAAAGCTGCGGGGACATCGCCCCCAAGAAATTGGGGTCGGTTGCAGTCTACCAGCCCGTCAATCCACATTGGCACGCGCCACAACTAGCGCAGTGCGTAAGGCTCGCCATGCTTCCGATCGTGACGTTGACATAGTAAAGGCCGTTCTTCGCGATTAATGGAATTTTGGTTGGTTCTTCGTTGTGCGGCCCGCTCCGAGCATGAATCGGGATGGCAGTAAAAGTAGAGCTAAGGCGACGGCTGCAGCCCGCTGCGTTCGAAGACTTCCAACTAGTTTCTTTGGTGAGGAATTAACTCATGTGGAGAAGCAGGTATTTTTCGAGTGCTTGTATGTCGCTGAAAGAATTGGCTCCCCGGGCAGGACTCGAACCTGCAACATTTCGGTTAACAGCCGAACGCTCTACCATTGAGCTACCGGGGAGTGCACAAGCCGCATTAGGCGGCAGTCTAACCAAGGCTCCGAACTCTGTCAAAGAGGCGCGCGAAAACGAAAAGAAGATGGCCGGCGTTGAGGCATGGGAAATTACGGATCAGGTACGGTCTGACAGTCTATTGAACGCGAGTGATGCGAGTCTCAAATCCGATCAAGGAATCAAAAATGGCGAGCACGTGGCGACGGTATTCCACCATGCGTTCAAGCACTTCGCGCAGGCTTGGTTCGCGCTCAGCCTCCCGGTGCCAGCGAGCCAAAACACTGGCAGGCACTTCGATATCGCGGCGGAGCTCTTCGGCAGAATGGCCGCGCAGAAACAGGCCATAAAAGAATGCTGCTTCCCGCTGCGGGTATTCAAACTCCCGCAGAGCCTCCTGGCCGATGATGAATTGCTCGGACATACAAGAAAGCGCAGAAAGCGCAGAAAGCGCAGAAAGCGCAGAAAGCGCAGTTTACCGAAAGTTTTGGCGTCGTCAAGAGGGCGGAAGTAACTTCTAGTACCTGTCCGACAGGAGCTTTTGCTTATTCCAAACGTCTCCACCCTGTGGGCGAGGCGCCTCAACCTTGTGCCCGAAATGCTTGTTTTTGGCTGTAGTTAGTTAGCCTAATTGACTTCGGGAATTCAGAGGGGGCGAATTACGTTTTTTATCCGGGTTGCCGGGCCGAGCGCACAAAGTCGCGCAATGCGGAAACATTGGGGCCATAAACCCCGACGCGAGCGGCGTCGACGGGTAACCCGAGGCGCTCCGCCAGTTCCAAATTGATTCCGGCGTCGTCCAGTTCAGAAAGGCTGAACCCCACCACCGGCAGCACGCGGTTTATCCCCGAGGGGGCTACCGGGCGCGGCGGGCGGTGACGTTGCCACGGGCGTTGCGCTAGCTGGAAGAACTGATGCCAATCGCGCTTATCCCACATAGCTCGACCTTCCTTAGGAGGTCAGTCTTGCTCCTAATATGGATGCTCAAGGAGCACCCAAGGTCGCCTGCTATTCCGATTCACAGGTGACTTGCACTTCCATATACGCCAGAAGAGGCTCGGAGTCTACAGTGGTGTCCAACTACTACATACGCATTTCGCGCAAACGATACTGGCACTCCTAGAACTAGAAGATGGAACCTGCGAACGAACCGATGAAACCTGCAACCCGTCGGACTGGCTGTATACTGCATGCAGGAAGGCCCGACCGTTCGAACAAAAAATGCCGAAGACCGTCATCGTCATTCACTATCACGAGCTCTGGCTGAAGGGCCGGAATCGCAAATTTTTCTTGGGCAAATTCTTGATTGCCCTGCGGCGAGCATTCGCTGACTTCCCGAGTATGCGCATGCGCCAGCCCGGAGACCGTGTGGTTGTAGAGTTCGGTTTTGATACGCCTTTGGAAGCGATAATCGGCCGGCTGAAGCAGGTGTCAGGTATTGCTTACTTCGCAGTGGCTCGTTCTGTGCAGCGAGGATCGCAAGACGATTTGGAGGCGCTCTGCCAAGCCGCATGGGAAGAAGTAGCGCCACTCGAATTCTCGAATTTCGCCGTTCGCGCGAAACGCAGCGATAAATCCTTCCCCCACCGAGTCGACGAAATTGAAAGGCATGTGGGGCGGTACCTGCTAGAGAAATTGCGTGAAGCCGGCCGTTCGGTCCGCGTGCAGCTCGATGATCCGGAGATGACGTGCAGAATCGAGATCACGCCTGGTCCCATGTTGGTGTATGCGAGAAGGATTCCCGGCACGGGAGGGCTGCCGGCGAATACCACAGGGCGAATGGTTTGCCTTTTGTCGGGAGGATTTGATTCCGCGGTGGCCGCTTACAAAATGATGCGCCGCGGCGCCCACGTGACTTTCGTTCACTTCTGGGGCGGTGGGGCGAGGCCCGGTGAATCTTCCGTGCATGTGGCGAGGGCCCTGGTGGAACGGCTGCTGCCTTACCAATTTACGGCAAGGCTGTATCTTGTCCCGTTTGAGCCGATTCAGCGCGAAATCGTGAGCGCCGCTCCTGAGCAATACCGGCTTTTGCTCTATCGGCGCATGATGTTGCGGATTGCAGAGAGAATTGCTCACAGAAACCATGCCCAGGCCATCATAGCGGGCGACAGCTTGGGACAGGTGGCTTCTCAGACCCTGCAGAATATGGTGGCGGTCGGGGCGGCTTCGCCGATGCCCGTCTTCCGTCCACTTGCGGGCGACGACAAACAGGAAATTCTGGCGCTGGCTCGGCGCATTGGCACTTTCGAGATTTCCGAGGAACCGTTTCACGACTGCTGCCCGCTTTTCATGCCGCGCAGTCCCGCTCTCTATGCTTCGGCTGCCGAGCTCGAGGAAGCGGAGGCCGGTCTTAATGTGGTGGAGTTAGTGAAGCAGGCGACTAAGGCGATGGCACTCGAAAGGTATAGCTACAGCGGTGGACGCGTCGAACGCCTCGAAGCCGTTCCGACGGTACTCAGCA
>Ga0207031_10224_pt1 | contig 15411 bp, 12 predicted proteins | sample Alteio_BWMinCont_37_FD_153278 | JGI IMG/M metagenome (GOLD analysis project Ga0207031, IMG submission 153278) | Enriched cells from forest soil in Barre Woods Harvard Forest LTER site, Petersham, Massachusetts, United States -... | ecosystem: Environmental > Terrestrial > Soil > Temperate forest >... | reverse complement strand
GATCAATGGCCCGAGCCTCTGCCGCTGTTGTTCTACAGCTATCACATCATGGCGGGATTGGGCACATACTTCGCATTCATCATGGTGGTTGCAGCATTTCTTTTATGGCGCGGCAAGCTGTTTCAGAACCGCTGGGTATTGTGGGCCCTGCTGCTCAGTTTTCCGTTTCCATACATTGCCAATACGGCGGGATGGCTGACTGCAGAAAAAAAGAAAAGACGCCCTCCATCGCCAAAGGCTGTCCAATGACGCCGCCAGTGGTACGCGCGAACTGCGACCAGTTAGTGCCGAACTGAAATTCCATGGGAATGCCAGTTACGACTCCGAACAGAAAGTTGATGGCGAAAATCTTGCCCCAGAATCGCGCAGCCTGGTTATAGCGCTCATCTCTGTGACGGATGGCAATGGTCTTGAGGACCACAATCAGCAGGGCGAGGCCCATGGTCAACTGGGGAAACAAATAGTGGTAGACAATGGTGAAAGCGAAGTGAATTCGGTGCAGCAGCATTGCATCCATAGGTTGACCTTACTCACCTGCGGATTATGGCGCCCAAACCCTGATCGGTAGATGAACACCCATAACTTAAATTGTATAGGTGGGTCGTTCTGTGATTCCAGTCACAGTGGCGAAAACTTCAGAAACATGCGCGCGGATAATTGTGCCGGAGATTATTAAAAATAATTTTGTGGAATTTGGGGTTCCCTGCAGCCGCCGCTTGCGATTTGTCCCTATCCTTCCTTCCCTCCGACTACCTGCGCGTGGCCGAGAGCTGCGACCAGAGCCATTCCTCCGATGACGTTGCCGATCAGTGTTGGAATGAAGAACTGCACGACATAAGTTCCCCACGAAATAGATTTCGTCACCACCAGAAACAACATCGTCGTCGAGCCTGCGATGATGTGGTTAAATCCGCTGATTCCGATCAGGTAGGTAATGATAATAATGATGCTGACCCGCGCAGATTCCGCGCTGGGAAGCAGCCATACCATCAGCGCGATCAACCAACCCGCGAAAATGGCGCGCACCAACACCGTCCCAAAGCCTGCCCCGATGTGAGCAAAGCCGATCTGGGTTAAACATTGTTGCGTGTGCGCATCGAAGATAGTGATTTTCCCCAGGCACAGCGCGAACAAGAACGTTCCTACGAGATTCCCGCTCAGCACGACCACCCACAGACGAAGCATTCGCAGCAAGGTGGACAAGTCTTTGCGGAGCAGAAGCGGCAGGACCACGGTCAGAGTATTTTCGGTAAATAGCTGCTGGCGTCCCAGGATGACAATGAGAAATCCGATAGAATATCCCGCGCGTGAAATTAATGGCCGCCACGGTTGATCAGGCAACCGGGCCATCAGAAGACCTTCGGCAATGAATGAAAAACCCATGGACAGTCCAGCAGCCAGCGCCGACCAAGCCAACGATGCGGCTGGCCGCGCCAGTTCCTCTTCGCCCTCGCGTCGAATCGTTTCGTAAACCACGTGGGCGCCGATAGCCTGGCGCTCCTCCACCTGCTTTTTTTCAGCCCGAGTCGTGATGGTTCCTTCTTGCGGAGGTGGGTCAACCTTGGCTTGCTTTTTGTTCATCGTGTCCGTTCTGGCGGCGATAGATTTCTAAAACCCACCGATGCATCGCGGCCAAACTGCCGGCTCTTGAGATGAATAGCAAGGCGAGATCGTTGTTCGGGCCGCGTTCAGCTTCTGTTTCCACGCGGACTAAACAACCGCGATCTGGTCGCGCAGAGTCTTGGGCGCTGGCCTCGAGTGACTTGGGCGCTTCGCTACGTTGCCGGAAATCTTCGCGGCGCCAGGGGTCCTCGCCTAATCCAGTTTCATCCACGGTGCTCGGATCGATAACTACGCGGGTTTCGATGGGTTCGAAATGGGTGCGGCGCAAGTTGGACGAGGCGGTCTGCAGCGCCTAGAGGAGGAGACCGGCGGTTTTGGGGTCTACTTGTCCGCTGAGGATCAGGCGTTGTAGCTTCACCTGCGGTTCTGCGATGACACTGGTTTCTTGGCGGCAGACTTTTTGAAAGCGAAAACATCAGAATGCGTAGCGCAGGGATTCGGTTAGCGAGTTGGCGTGAAAATAGCGCGGCGCTGTCGGGCCGACAAACGAACCTTCGCCGTACTGGTAATAATTCCAGCCCATATTAAAGGCAAGCTTGTGGCCAAGATCCACGCTTAGGTTAGCCACCGGCTGCTGGTACTTGTACTGCAATGAGCCGAGCGGTTGCAGAATGTTGAATTGCGGCACGCTGCCGTCAACACTCGTGATGCTGTAGCCGACGTTCGTTATCACTCGCTTCGCAGGTTTGAACCTGACAGCGGCCATTCCGAAATTAGTGTGGTTCGTGTAGTACGAGTTGGCCAGCAGAGGATTGCCTGGATCGTTCAACGCACAAAATGAAGTGGTGCCATTGGCACTGGCCACGAAGGGAAGGATCACCCCGGGTGGCGGCGTGTCGTTGAAGCAGATGATGGCGTTCTGGATGACGCTGTTGAAGTTGTACGCCAGATCCATTCCGAAGCGATCGCGCGGCGCAAGCGACGCGGTCAGCCCGTAGTTCTGGTTGTGGCCCACGTACTGGGTCTGTATGTCGGCGTTGGATTCTTGCAGGATGTTGATGGATCCACCCAGGGTCACCCACGAGCGCGGTGTGTAAGTGGTCTGGAACCGATAGCGCGCTTGCTTGCGTGGCGAAATGCGGACGAACACGGCGTTGTAGTTCGTGTGCTCAAGATCGAAATTGAGTCGCAAGGCATGGGTGGGCCGTGCCCAGAGCCCGAAGAGCGCCGTTTTTTCAAGCCCCACGAAATGGTCTACGTCCCCGGGAAGATAATCAAGGAAGTGGTTGAACTTCCGGTCGCCATAGCGGTAACCGATGCGCGCCCCGGCTTTTTTCGAAATGTCCCACGCCAGTTCGGTCTGATTCCTAATCCAGGTCTGATTGAAAGACGACTGTTGCACGGTGGGTACCGTGGTGGGCGCGGTTGCGCTCAGCGGAGTCAGCAGCGTGCATACCTTTGTATTTATGCAATCACTATCGACTTCGTTGAAATTGCCATTCTCCGGAATACGATAGGCCCAGAAATAAAACTTCTCGATGAGGCGCAGATGTTTGGTCAAGTGCACGGTGGCCCCGAGATCGAGTACGTCCGAAATTCGGTTGGCGTCGGCGGTTCCGGTGCCGAGGAATGCAAGGGTGCTGGAACGCGTTATCAGGCCGCCGAAGGACTCGTCCAACGGCGTGCTCGAAGTTGCGGAGCTGTAGGAATAAGAGGCGACCAGGTCTACCCGCTGGAAGTAATTGCTGCGCAAGCTGAGGCGTTCGGTAGGTGTGGTGGTGCGGATCCGCTGGTTCCGCGAGTAGTTGAAGTACGCGCTGCACGCGACATTGGTCAAGGTCCCATTGACAATCAAACTGGTTGCCGGCGGCACTATGGCGCATGGTTCCTTGTTCAAAGTATCGATGGACAAGCCCAACGAAACGGAACTTACCGGCGTTGTGGGCAGGAGTGCCTCATTGAGAGGATTCAGTTGGTAGTCCGTATCGCCCTTGTAGTAATCGAGGAATTGGTCGTAGCTAAGGACAGTTCGCGGCGCGATTCTGAAGTCCACCCCCAGGCGGTACGAGTTTATGGTTGTGTTCCAGTTCTGGAAGAGCGAACCTTCCGTACCCTCATGGATGCTGCTGTAGGAAGGCCCGGTCATGTTGTTATGCGAATATCCAAAGCGAAAGCTCAGCCGAGATTGCGGAAGCAGCGTGAGGTCGACGTCGGTCATGCGTCGTGTGGTGGCAAATTGGTGAGGGGAGTTCAGTATCGGAATTGATGGACTAGAGCCCCCAGGGGCGGGTGGAGGCGGCGGATTCAGTGGATTTGCCAGCAAGTCGTAGTCGAAAAAAGTCTGATCGCGACGGAAACTGCCTTGCAAGTTGTACCATTTGTTTTTGTCCGCCCGTAAGCGTAAAGCGTTGTTGGGATCGCCACCCCATCCGAAACTGCTGAGGTAAAGATCGTCGAACAGCAGGCCCTGGTGATCGACCGACTGCATGGTAAGCGTCTGATCAAGTATTCGCGGACCGCTCTGCAGATTCACCAGCGTGTCGTACATATCGCCGCTCCCGGTAACGTCAGTGGAGCGGTAACCTACCTCGACTGAGGAGTGAATCTGGTACCCGCCGGCGGTTACGCCATCGGATTCGGTGGGTGGCGCCGGGGACGGAGTCGGATTCGCGGTGGGAGTTTGGGCAAAGAGTCTTTCCGGTGGCAACACGATCATGGCGCACAGAAGCCCCGCCAGGGCTATCGGGATTTGACGCTTGGTACGATCCCGCGCGGCTGCCCAGCCGCGGTCGCATTGCAGGGACGCGCGTCTTTCCAGTAGCGAAGATTGCTGGACGAGTTTTATCGGCGGCTCCATGGATACTCCCTACTTGAAAAACACACTGCTGAAATTGGAGCCATGAATCTGGGTGTGACACATGGTGCAAGCCTGATACTTCGCCGACTGATTGTGCGCGGGACCGATTGGCCCACCCGCCGTCAACTGGGACGAGAATGTGTGGCACTGCAAACAGAGCAGGTTCACCAGGCTCACATTGAGCAGCCGGGGATTGGTTGATCCGTGGGGCGAATGGCAACTGCTGCAGCCCTCAGTCTTCACCGGCACATGCTCGTAGACGAAAGGACCTTGCTTATCCACGTGGCACTTGTAGCAGACGAAATCGCCACTGGGCAGGCTGCGCAGCTGCCGCACGGTTCCCGTCCCGTGTGGGTTGTGACAGTCCACGCATTGCACCAAGCCTTCGTTCACACGGTGGTGATAAGGTTTGGCGAAATCTGCCTTGGCGGAGGTGTGGCATCCGTAACATAATTGAGGTTGCCCCTGGGCAAGGAGGAACTCTTTTTCCTTGGCGTGATGAGGAGAGTGGCAATCGAGGCATCCCACATCGCTACTGGAGTGGGCGGATTGGGCGAAGTGCGATTGCTCGTGAGCTTCGCCGTGGCAGCTTAGACAGCGCGCGCTAGTTTCCTGCCGTGACTTCCCCTCGAATACGAAGATCTTGGTTTTGTCGCCGCCACCGGCGACGTGGTCCGCTCCCGGACCATGGCAACCTTCGCAACCTTGCTTTGAGGGACCGCCTTTTGTGTTCAGCGTGGTCTTCCAATGCGGCGTCTTTTCCCAGGCGTTATAGATCTCCTCATGACACGTCTTGCAGGTCTCCGCGCCCACGTAGTTGGACACGCCGGGGGAAGGCGTATTGGCCAGGGGTGCGGTGGCGGATTGAACACTCTTACCTGCGGTTGATGGACTAGTCTGGCCCGCAGCAAATGTGACGACGAAAAGAAAGCAGATCGACACAAGAATTCGAAAAGCGGGGCGATTGGATTGTATTGGCAAGCCCTCGCCACACCTGTGCTTTCTCGTGACGCGCAACCAGTGATTTCCCTGGGCGAGAATATCTCCAGCGGAGATCGTGGCACGCGCCTCGCCGGTGCCATGCATGCTTGCGTGAACAGTGATGGTTCGCGCGATCATTGAGATCGAAGAAGAACAAGGTATAGCGATTCGCAATGCCGCCGCTGGTCAATATTGCACACTTACGGGGATTAACAAGTAAGAGAGAACCGAACTGGGAGGGTAGCGTCTGTCCCCGCGGATTTCCCTGTCCCCGGATTTCCCCGGTCTGTTTTGTCAGGGATGTGCCCGGTCTACCCCCGATGGTAATCCACCCCCTCCCCCCTGATCTTTTGGAATGAGAGCGGTAACGGGGGACTAGGGTTGAAATTTTTGAGTTCAAAGGAGTTATGGGCAAAATCTTGGAAACAAACAGCTTGTAAGTGGGAGCGGGCATTTCGCTTCGATGAGATATATATTTGTTATCATGTATATCTGATAGTGAAGTCAAGAAAATTGCGGAGAAAAAGTGACAGGCTGTGCCGAATTGGGACAAGTGCTGGCAAATGTTGGGTCCGGCGCGTCTCGCCGTTTCACTTTTCGAAAAAATTAAAGGTCGCCCGCCGTTGAGGTCCGTGGTGCCCACTCGTCTAACACGGCGACGAGTGGGGCAGCCACTTTCGTGGCGTATCAAACCAGTTCTAATCGCAACTAGTGGGCCAGCCCCCTCCTTAGAGTTTCGACGTAAAGGTGGGCCAGCCACCAGCACTCAGTTCTTGGTAAAGGTGTACAGAGTCTGGGGCGGCGAATACTGTTCGACGGTACCGAGAATGCTTGTGCCTGCTATTCCTCCCATAAGATAAACAAAACCGTTGACCGTGACAGCACCAAATTGCTGCCTCGCTGCCAGCGGCGAAGGTGCTGTGCTCCAGATGTTGGTTGACGGGTCGTACACCTCTACCAAGTTTAGCGAGGACTGCCCGTCGGATCCTCCGATGGCATATATCTTGTTGTTGAGAACTACCGCAGCCAAGTCGCGGCGCGCCGTGGGCATTGGCGCTGCCGCAGTCCACGTATTATGCTGGGTGTCGTATACCTCGACTGTGTCCAGCACGGAATGGCCATCATATCCCCCAATCGCGTAGATCTTGCCGTTCACAGTTGCTGCAGCCAAGTAGGCCCTGCCCGAGGGCATGGGTTTTAGCCTGCCCCAACTGCTGCCGGTGAATACTAGAAGATCGCTCAGGTAGGTTGCTTGGCTGCTGAATCCTCCGATGGCATAGATATCGTTGAGATAGACGGCTGCGGCCAGACCCTCTCTGGCCCCGGGTAACGCGGGTACTGTGCTCCAGGTGTTGCTTACGGGATCGTATACCTCGACGAATTTCAAAATTGAGACGCCAATTGTTCCCCCAATCGCGTAGATCTTGCCGTTCTCAGCAGCGGCGGCGGCAAAATATGCTCTGCGAGTGGCCATTGGGGCTTTCGTACTCCAACTATTGGTGGATGGATCGTACACTTCGTTGACGTTGAGATAGCCAGGTTTGATGGCGGGGTTGTACCCCCCGATTGCGTAGATCTTTCCCGACTCAGTCGCCACGCCGAGCTGGTCGCGAACCGTGGGCATCGGTGCCACTGAAGATGCAACATTGCCCGAAACCATCGTTCCGGAAAGCGTGTATCCGGGGGGGGGGCGGTGGAGGTACTTCCCAGGATCATGAATCCCGATGGGATGCCGCCGCCACCAGTCGCCGCAGTAGTTTGCAGGGTGCCGTCCGGAAATTGAACTCCGTTTCCAGAGCCAGTCAGCGCAAGGTTGCCGTTAACCGTCTGCGTGGCGGCAAAGCTGTTCGCTGTCCCGAGTTGAGGAACCTTGGTCGTATCCAGGTTCAAGGTAGTGCTGCCTCCGAGGATAACTCCACCGCCGCCGGTCAGGTCCGTCCCCGCCGATACGGTAAGCCCCGGATTGGTCAGCATGGCGTTGGTTACGCCGGCGGTGGCGATGCTCAGGGTTCCGCTCGAAGTGATTGGTCCACCCGTAAGCCCCGCGCCGCTGCCAACGCTGGTCACCGTCCCGCTGCCGGGAAACGTCTGATTTGGAGCGAACGTAATCAGCCCGGTGAAGTTGCCCGTGCCTTGCACGTCCATCGTGGCCGCTGGCGTGGCTGTGCCGATGCCGACTTTGACCGCGTTCGCACCCGTGCCTCCCAGCACAAGTGCATTGCTCTCGCTGACGATCGCGTTCCACCCGATCGCGGTGGCGTTGGTGAGACCAGAGGACCCCGCGTTCGCGTTGGCTCCGAGAAACGTGTTTTGGGTTCCGCTGGTGTTCGCGTTACCCGCCGCAATTCCTAGGCCCGTGTTGTTGTCCCCCGTAGTTTGATTCAGCGCCCCCATCCCGCCGGCGGTATTGTTGTTGCCGGTAACATTGAAATCGAGTGCACTCTCTCCGAAGGCGGTGTTGTAGTAGCCACCCCTGTTCAAGGCCAGAGCAAAGTACCCGCTGGCCGTATTGCCGGAGCCTGCGTCATTGGCGGTGAGCGCCTGGTAACCCGTGGCCGTGTTGTTCGTACCCACGGTGTTGTGCATCAGCGCCTGATAGCCTGTGCCCGTGTTGAACGCCCCGGTAATGTTTAGATTCCCCGCATTGCTTCCCACAAAGGTATTGAACGTAGACGAGCCGCAACAGGCGTGCAGAAACGGACTTGCGCCGACCGTCAGGACTCCACTGCTCAGGCTGGTCGTTTGGGGCAGATCGAGGTTGCCGCTGTCGATGGAGACATCTCCGGTGCTGACATCCAGCGTGGCCGCCGGCGTCGCGGTGCCGATACCGACCATGCCTCCGCTGGTCTGATACAGCACTGAATTACCCAGATCGCCCGTGTTGTCCGTCCAGATCGGAATGTAGTTCATGTTGCCGGAGCCGCCGGTGGGCGGGGAACCAGCAGTGACTACCGTAGAACCTCGGGGAGATGGCGCAGCCAGCACGAAGGCCGATGGTGGAAGCCCGCCCACAGTTTCCGCGTCCGCCGCTTTCAGCGCGTACGGAACGCTCATCAGCAGAACCCGGGGCCGTTCTGCCTGGCCTTGCGGCTGTACCCCCAGCCAGCGCGCCTCCCCCGACGCAAAGATCGCTTGCGGCAATCCCTGCGTGGTGGTCGAACCCAGCACCACCGCGTAATGTCCGACCTTGTCAATCGATACGTTCTGGGTTTCCACCCACAACGCCGCTCCGCCTTGCTGACCCGCATAGAGCGAGAACGTAACTCCCACCATCCCGCTCAGAGGTTTGTCATTCGCATCCGCCAGATTCCCACTGAACCGGATCACGGCCGGCACCGTGCTCGGGTTCGAAGCAGCTTGTTGACCCCACGCACATACCACCAGAGACATCCACAGCAACCAGCAAATGACTTTTCGCATAGTATCCCCCATCGTGCGTGTAGACCACGCCCTATCCTTAATATGCGTAAAATCGGGGAAAAATAGCTCAAGACGTGGGGAAAAACCAAGGTAATATTCAATCCATGTCGTTAGCACATGATATGTCCGGTTGGAGGAGAACCTGGGGACCTGGAAGCTGTGAAAAAATTGACTTCCCAGATTTTTAGAGCTTTTTGGGCTGATGAGTTTGGCGCTCGGGTAAGGAAGTCGGCTTCCCGCCCGCCGGGTGCTGCTACACTTTGTTCATCCTTGGCGATTGCCGGAGTTCGGCTTGGAATGCATGAAGACAAGAATCCTAGCGCGCGCACGCGGGTGGTGCGCGAACCTCACCGCGGCGTTTACGATCGAAAAACGGCTTACCAGATTCTGGACGAAGGCATCACCTGCCATGTCGGATTCGTGGTGGATGGCCAACCCTTCGTGATTCCCACCGGCTATGGGCGAGCGGGAGACAGCCTATATATTCACGGGTCGGCCGCCAGCCGCATGCTGCGCCGGATCGATGAGGGGATCGCGGTGTGCGTTACGGTGACGCTGCTGGATGGGCTGGTGCTGGCGCGCTCGATTTTCAATCACTCCATGAATTACCGCTCGGTCGTGATTTTAGGCACGGCAGTGGCTGTGACCGATGCTAAGGAGAAGCTGGAGGCTTTGCGTTTATTATCGGAGCACATCCTGCCTGGGCGTTGGGCCGAATCGCGCCAGCCAAGCGAAAAAGAATTGAAAGCCACGCTGGTGATGCGGCTGCCAATCGAGGAGTTCTCGGCGAAAGTGCGACAAGGTCCGCCGATTGACGATGAAGATGATTATGGTTTTCCGACATGGGCGGGCGTGATTCCGCTGGAAGTGGTTCCGGGGAAGCCGATAAATGACCCCAAGCTCGATCCTGAGCGCGAGGCCCCGGCATACGTGCGCACTTATTCGCGGAACCGGTCGTAGAATCGATTAAGAGACCTTGTAAGAACAGCTCGCTGAAGGGGTTAGAATAAAAAAGCTTGATGCGCAAGGTCTTCCATTTCGATTCTCCAACTGAGCAGTATGTGGCGGATGCTGCTGTGCTCTGCTGCTTTGATCACCGAATCAGCATGGCCGTGCGAAAGTTTCTGAAGAAGCAAGGAATCCAGCGCGCCGATATGATTGTCGTCGCCGGGGGAGCCAAGACGCTGGCTTCGCCGCGCAATGATTTCGAACAGGATTTCATTCTCGAGCAGGTCAGAATGTCAATCAGCTTGCACGGGACCAAACGGGTCCTGGTGATGAGCCATTCCGACTGCGCCACCTATGGCGGCCTGGCCCATTTCAAGGGAGATCGCGATGCCGAGGCTGAACATCACCGCGCCGAACTGCTGCGCGCGAGAGACCTTCTGACCGCAAACTTCCCCAACATTGTGGTCGAGCCGTACTTCGTGAAGTTTGATGGAGTCTGGCAAGTGAACGAAAGTGGGGTGATCCCGCTAACCCCGGTGGCGGGCAAGCCGATTGACGACCCGCGACTCATGCCCACTTTAGAGGCTCCCGAGTATGCGCGAAAATATAGTCGCAGACGCTGACTCTCGGTGACTGCTGAGTTTTGTACTTTCCCAAATTGCACGTACTAAGAGGAGCGGCTATTTTTTACGGCAGGTCGATGGCGTCATTGGTGGCGTAAGTTCCTTCACGGGATCAGCAGGAACTTCCCGGTTGTTTTTCGGCCTTCGAGATCGCGATGAGCCTGTGGTGCTTCTGCCAGCTGATAGGCATGCGCGATGCGGATCTTGAGTTTACCGTCCGCAATCATTTTGAACACGGCGCTCGACCGCATCCGCAACTCGTCTGTCGAAGCGATGTAGTGCACCAGCGCTGGGCGGCTTAGATACAGCGAACCCTTTTGTGACAGTAGAATCGGATCGAACGGCGGGACGGGGCCGCTGGAGCCGCCGAACAAAACCATCATTCCGCGCGGCCGCAGAACGTTCAGACCTTTCTCGAAAGTGGTTTTGCCGACTCCGTCGTAGACCACGTCGACGCCTTTGCCGCCGGTCAGACGCTTAGTCTCAGTTTCGAAATCGGTTTTGCTATATAAAATCACCTCGTCGGCCCCCGCCTGGCGCGCGATGTTAGCCTTTTCATCGGTCGAAACCGTAGCGATGACGCGGGCTCCGATGTTGTGTGCCATCTGCACCAGCAGCGCCCCCGCGCCACCCGCGGCGGCATGGATCAAGGCGGTTTGGCCGTTCTTCAGCGGAAAAGTGTCGTGGATCAAGTACTGGGCAGTCATGCCCTGCAGCATGGCGCCGGCGGCTTGTTGATCGCTGACGCCTGGCGGAACCTGCATCAGGCGTTCGCCGGGGACAGCCGCATACTCGGCATACGAGCCCAGGACGCCGCACCAGGCGACTCGGTCTCCGCGCTTCACCGATTTCACCTCTGAGCCGACATCGGTGATTACGCCCGCGCCCTCCTGTCCGGGCACAAACGGAAGCGGAACATTGTACCTGCCCTCGCGCTGGTAAACGTCGATAAAGTTCACGCCCGAGGCCGCGATCTTCACCACGGCTTCGTTTGGCTTGGGCTGCGGAACCGGCAAATCCACCAGTTGCAGAACCTCGGGTCCGCCAGTCTGTTTCACTTGTAGCGCTTTCATGTTTGACTTCGATTCAGGCAGGGCTGTGGGAGATTCAGAACTGCGGAGCCCGGAAATGAAGGACTCGCCCAAATTTAATTTCGTCATCCCGAGCAGAGCGAGGGATCTGGGTTCTTGCTTGCACCGCGGTGACACTCGTAGTGGAAGGCAAGAACCTAGATCCCTCGCTTCGCTCGGGATGACAGAATTAAGGGATGACAGAATTCGGGGTGACAGAATTAAGGGATGACAGAATTCGGGATGACAGAAGCAAAGGAATGGCTCAGATCCACCCAAGACCACATTCACCCCGACCCCAATATCAATGGTTGCACCCGACGGAGCCGCCGAAGTAATATTCGGCACGGTCCCTAAAGTAACGTAATCCAACCGACTTGCAGATTGACCCATCAAAATGTGGGTAGTAGCATGAAATGGGCGTTCTCGAGCCAGATTCAGCGCGGTAAGTCATAGATAAATATGAGGATTCAGAGACTCTATTTTCTGATCGCTGCCCTTGTCCTGGTATCGGGCAACGCGTGTCAGACCGCGCAACGGCCGGCTGCTCTGGTGCCTTCGGTCAAATCCTCTGCGCCGTCGATGAACGGCGATTCATCCACAGCTCAATCGAACGCTCAAGCCAAGGCTGTTCCAGCTTCGCAAAATCAGACTGAAGCTAAGACCGACCCCGTCGCAGAATTGATTGCGCAGGTGGAAAAGGAATACAAGCTCGGCGAGGAGAATTACAAAGCTGGACACCTGGAAGCTGCCAAAGAGAACTTCGATCGCGGCTTCAATCTCTTGCTAAGCAGTTCGTTGGATGTCCGCACCGACGAGCGCCTGCAGCAGGAGTTTGATCGCATACTCGATGGCGTAAATGGGCTGGAGCTGCAAGCTTTGCAGGAGGGCGATGGATTCGCCCAGCAGAAGTCCGAGCCCGCGCCTATCGACGAGGCCAACGAAGTCACCACCTATCCAGTCGATCCCAATCTGAAAGCCAAAGCCGAGGCCGAAGTCGCGGCTACGCATTCCGACCTGCCTCTAATGATGACCGATCCGGTAGCCGGATACATCAGCTACTTCTCCAGCCGGGGACGCCCAACCCTCGAGCATGCGCTGGCCCGTAGCGGGCGTTATCAGGAGATGATCCAAAGAGTTCTGAAAGAAGAAGGCGTTCCGCAGGAGTTGATTTATCTGGCCCAGGCCGAATCTGGATTCCATCCACTGGCGCTGTCCCGGGCGGGAGCTCGCGGCATGTGGCAATTCATGGCCAGCCGCGCCAAAGGATATGGCTTGGAGCGCAACTGGTGGATCGACGAACGGCAGGATCCGGAGAAGTCGACGCGAGCGGCTGCGCACCACTTGAAAGATTTGTACAACGAGTTTGGCGATTGGTACTTAGCCATGGCCGCTTACAATTCCGGCCCCGGCACGGTTCAGAGTGCCGTGAAGCGCACCGGCTACGCGGATTATTGGGAACTGTACAAGCGCAACGTATTGCCCAAGGAAACCCGAAACTACGTTCCCATTATTTTGGCGGTAACCATTATGGCCAAGAATCCCCGGCAATACGGCTTGGACACAGTGGTTACCGACAAGCCCGTTCCCTATGACGCTGTAAAGATCGACTACCCTGTGGATCTTCGCTTAGTGGCAGAATGCGTCGATGCGTCGGCCAGTTATCTACAGGATCTGAACCCAAGTCTTCTGCGGCTGACCACGCCTAAGGATCGGGAGTTCGAATTACATCTGCCGGCTGGAACAAAAGATCGTTATCTCACCGCGATCACGGCCATCCCGCCTGACATGCGGGTGTGGTGGCGTTATCACAAAGTCGCTCCGGGAGATACTCTGGCATCGGTCGCTAGCGCCTTCCACACCAGCCGGCAGGCAATCGTTCAAGCGAATAATCTGGACGGCGACAACGATCTCAAGACCGAAAGCGAACTGATTATTCCGGTTGCGCCCGGCAAGCATCCCTCCGACGAAGTGGCCAGCTACTCCCCCCGGGCAACAACTTACAAAATCCGCAAGGGAGACACGGTTGAAACCGTGGCTGAGAATTTCGGCGTGCCCCCCGCAATGGTCCGCCGCTGGAACCATTTGAAGGGCGCAAGCGTAGCAGGGCGGCATGTGTTGTATATCCACCTGCCGGTAGCCCCTGACGCTAACGCAAAACCACAGATTGCATCCAAACCTAGATCGAAGAATAGTTTACGAGCCTCGGCCTCCAAGACTGTTGTCCATCACAAGGTGCAGCGCGGGGAAACGCTGTCCTCGATCGCCAAGTCGCATAACACCACGGTAGACGCGTTGAAAGAAAATAACCGGAATCTGGCCAATCTCAGACCAGGCATGATCCTGGTTATTGCCAATCCCAGCCGATAGTCGAGATACCACCTGAGAAGCAACCTTAGATCCACACGGATTTTGCTGACTTTTTTACATCGCCATTACGAAACTGAAAACGCACATTCCGACTTCGGTGTAATATGCAGGGGAAAGTTGGAGAGCAATCGGTTTTCGTCACTGCTCGCCAAAAACTACTATGCTATAATCGCGGGCCGTTCCACTCCAGCGAGTAATTTTCAGTGGTCTTTTTAATTCTCAGCGCAAGCAGTGCGAGCAGCAACCGGCGCTATTCGCAGCCGGAAAAATTTCACAGGAGGAGCAATGAACGCTAACGAAACCCTCTACCTAAGAGACGACGAAATAGATGAATTTGGCGACAGCGGCGCCTATGGCGAATCGCTGGAAGAAGATTTTGAAGAAGAAGAGGAAGAAGAGGAAGCAGAACTGCCGGGCGTGACTGGCTCGGAACCAGGAAGCGAGATGCCGAGGCCTGCACAACCGCCCATGGGCGGGGGCGGTGGCGGTGGTGGCTCGTCCAAGCCGGCGACCAAGAGGCCGGCTCCCAAAAAGGCCGCTGCGAAAAAGAAAGCTAAGAAGAAGAGCGCGCCGAAAAAGGCAGCCAAGAAAAAATCCGCGCCGAAAAAAGCTGCGAAAAAGAAGGCCAGCAAAAAGAAAGCCAAAAAGGCTGGCAAGAAGTCCGCACGCCGACGGCGTTAAAACCGCATGCGCGGGATCAAGCCGCAGCCAATCGCTGCGGCTCGACTACTCATTGCGATGAGCGAACGCTCGCCGATCGTGACGAAATCTGGCGAACTCGTTCTAAATACGACACACGGCTTGCCAGCTTGCGGAAAAACCTCCCCTTCAAGGCTCCGACGCCGGGCGTTTTTCCGCAAGCTGTTGCGCCGTGGGCTGTATTCTTACGCCTCTTCGCGGCTTTGTCAGAGATCCAATTCCACGTCCTCGAGTGCGTTTTGCCTGTGACACAGCCTCGTTAATTGCGCCTCCAAGCATCACCGCGTAACATCTAAACAGTATGCCGACAACTGCCACTACGTGTGCGGCGCCCACCCATCCTCCTAAGCTCGTCCTGGGTGAAATCTTCAGCTTCGCCTATGACACCTTCTGCAGTAATAAGGTGCGATTTGCGCTGACTGCACTGGGCATGGTTATCGGCACCGCTTCGCTCATTCTGGTGGTAACCATCGGGATGACGGGAAAACAATATGTTCTGAATCAGATTCAGGCGATCGGCGCCAACATGGTGTATGCCGAGTACCAGGGTGGGGCAACCAACCTCAATCCCGACTTCCTCACCATTGATGACATGCACGCGGTATTGGCGCAAGTGCCGGGAATTGCGGCCGCGTCCCCAGTAGTTCCGATCAATGAGCGAGTTCCAGTCGGAAATGGCAAGGAACGTGACGTGCGCGTGCTCGGGGTGATGCCCGAATACAGCGCGGTGCGAAACCTGGTAATTCTATCCGGCAGATTCTTTGACGCGGAGGACGAGCAGGCGCATAACAAAGTTGGAGTGATCACGCAAAAACTGGCGGAACAGCTTTACGGGTCGACCGATGACGCGGTGGGAAAAATTTTAAAACTGAGCGGTCTG
>Ga0207031_10179_pt2 | contig 15420 bp, 21 predicted proteins | sample Alteio_BWMinCont_37_FD_153278 | JGI IMG/M metagenome (GOLD analysis project Ga0207031, IMG submission 153278) | Enriched cells from forest soil in Barre Woods Harvard Forest LTER site, Petersham, Massachusetts, United States -... | ecosystem: Environmental > Terrestrial > Soil > Temperate forest >... | reverse complement strand
TCGACGGACGGTCTAGAGCCTCGCTTCCTGTCGCGTTGCATGGTTCTGCAATTCCAGTCTCACGGCATCGCAAAAGAGGCCGCGTCCTTGCTGGAGCGTATCTGGCTTGCTGAGGCTGGGACCGTAGAGGGCGCGCCTAACTTTCTCCGCATGGTACAGGACGGAAAGAACAACGTGCGCGATGCCGTAAATAGCCTGCAAGTGGAATTGCTCGCTCTGTGATGACGAATCGCGCGCTGAGGGGGCAGCGTCCCGCTCGATGGTCGTGGTGTAGGGTGACGTACCGAAAATTAGGCCATTGCGTGGCCCGTGCGCTAGGGTGCTCGTGGCGAAGTTCCCTCGACGGAGCTTCCAAAGGAGAATTGAAAATGACAGCAGCCACTGCCACTAAGCGCAAACGGTCCAGTGCAAAGAACGATGAGCACGGCGCCGCGCTTGCAATTGCCGTATGTAATTTCGTGCGGCCTGACTTTATGGCTCGATCTTATGCCATACCTGCGTCAGGACATGTGGATTTAACAAGGGAGGACGGGTACGACCAGACGGCGGAGAGAATTATTGCGGATTATTGTCCTCTGGGGACACCAGACGACGCCGCGATTGGCAGAGAAGCGTGCAGGCTGAGAGACATCCTGCAAAGTAGCGATGAGTTGATGCGAGCATTGGACAACGAACGACCGAAATAGCACTACAGGGGGGCCAGGACTGCTCAGTGCGGCCCTGGCTCCATTCTTGTGGGAGGAAATATGCGAGTAGCATTGTACGGACGTGTCTCGACCGCGGAACAGAATGCCGCGATGCAGATTGAAGAATTGCGCGCGTATTGCATCCGGCGCCAGTGGGAGATCGTCGAGGAATTCATTGACTCCGGCGTGTCGGGCAGCAAGGAGTCGCGACCGGCGCTCAATCGACTCCTCGCGGACGCCAAGCGACGCCGCTTCGATACCGTTCTCGTCTATCGCTACGACCGATTCGCACGGTCCCTGCGTCAGCTCGTGAACGCCCTGGCCGAATTCGACGCGCTCGGAATTCACTTCGTCAGCCTGCACGAAGGAGTCGATACCTCGACGCCGAACGGCCGACTCGTCTTTGGCATCTTCGCGTCGATTGCAGAATTTGAACGGGAATTGATTCGCGGCAGGGTGCGCTCTGGATTGGCAGCAGCGAAAGCGCGCGGCACCCGTATCGGTCGCCCCAACTCGGCAGTGGATGTCGCCAGGATTGCCCAACTGCATGCGTCCGGGCTGTCGTGGCGCGAGATCGAGCGAACGGTAGGCGTCAGTGCGAGAACAGCGCGACGCTCTCTCGCAGTGCGTGGCAAAACCCTGTCCGTTTCGGCGTCTGCAAGTGCTTCATAATGCGAGATGAGTTGAGTGCGATACGCGCGGGGCGAATCCATCAGATTTTGCCCCGCTGTGGGAGCTGGGAGAGGCTGCGCCTGCGGAAAGCGGGTTGGAATCGGAGTGGTGAGCGTGCCCGGCGTGCGCGAGGAGGTGAAATGACAGAGACCGAAGTACTCATTTTCGCCGCTCAGAAAAACAATCCGGCCCCGCCTCAGGCCTAGCTGTATCAATCGGTGCCTTATTTCATCATCAGATAGCGGCCACCCGCCAAGTTTACTCGGTGGAAGGAGCCGACGCCGTCATCTAATTAGCCCCGTGCGATCATCTCACCATCAATGTATGAACTGCCGGAACATGACCAGCCCGAATGAAATGAGCATCAGACTGCCCATGGTTGCAAGCGCCATCCCAAAGAGAAAGCGGCTGACTGCCCGAATCCGGCTTTCGGGGTAAAACCGCGTGTGCAAGCTGACTATCTGTGAATATTTGTAACTGAGACGGGGATATTTGATCTTTTGGCCTTCCGGCATACAACGCTGCACTTCCTCCAGCATAATCTCGCGGCACAGGGCAACTCCCGTGCCGCAGAGGGCAAAAACTGCTACTGATCCTAAAACCCAGAGTGTACCTAATGGCATGGCAGCCTCGCTAATGTCCCGAGTATATCTCCGAAGGTCGCGGGAGGAAGAACTGTAGTACCTTCGGGGGATGAACAGTCCGTCACTGCAACTCCGCCGCTGATCGGCGCGATATTTAAGCCGACGCTACCAGTAAACGAAAATGGTCCTGACAAGTTAGCTGGGGATAGCGAATTTAATTGGATGTTCTAGTCCTGGAATACACGATAATGCGGTATCGAGATGATATTCTCTCCGCTCCCCAACGCTATGCAATTCCTGCGGGAAAGGGAAATGAGAATCAATGGACAGGCATCAGCAACAGCTTGTGGCAAACAGCGTACCAGAATTCCTCGCGCTCGCAGGTAAGTTCAAAGATCAATGGTTCCAAAAGGAGAAGAATTGGGGACCTTGGTTTCGCGGCCACGGTGACGCGCGTTGGGAGTTGATGCCGAAGCTATATCGCGACAAACCTCCTAAGAGGGGAAGACGGCTCATCGAGGATGAACTTCGGCAAGAGTTCATGATGCGGGCTCCAAGCCTAAGCAATGAACGGCCTCAGAACTCGTGGGAGTGGTATTTCCTCATGCAACACTCTGGAGCGCCCACCAGATTACTGGACTGGACTGAGTCCGCCCTGATCGCCCTTTACTTTGCTATGAGAGACAAAAAAAACGATGCTGATGCTGCTGTTTGGGTGCTTGAACCCTGGCTCTTAAACAGAGCAGTTCTTAAGGCTGCCGAAGTCATTCCTCCCGGTCTAGAAGAGGGTTTGTTCAAGGCCGACGCGGACCGATACAAACCTTGGCTACCGGATCGATACGAAATGTCTACTGATTTAAAAGAAGAACTACCGGTTGCAGTGTATCCAACTCACTTTGCACGAAGGATCAGTTCTCAACGATCTTGCTTCACGGTCCACGGTTCACGTCCTGATGGTTTTGATCGACTCCCTGAGGAGGCTAATGCGGGGCTGGCGAGGATTGTCATCCCCTACGCAGCCGTTCACCAGATAGAAGACAACCTCTCTGTTGCTGGAATCGACGAGCTAACAATTTTTCCAGATTTGGATGGCTTGGGACGTTTGCTCACTATGATGCTTCGTGATGAATCTCGCGAATAAGGGAATGCTTCGCGCCTGAATGAACGAAAGTAGGACCAACGCCTGGCCGTCGCCAGGCTGGACAATCGAACTACGGTTAACAAAGTTCCTACCTCCTCTTAACCCGCCACTTTCTTCGCCTGCGCGCGGTATCCTGTGTAACCTGTTCCATCGCTTTTTGCCGCTCTGGAGATTGTTGCTCTTCCATCGGAAGACGGCACGCGCCGCAGCTCATCGTGGTATTCGCGTGTATCCTTAGCAATTCCAATCCTCACTGTACCGAACCTCGTAACAGCGTCCCGAGTCCGTCGCGCAAATCATGGCGCCTTCCAAATCACGTTCTTGTCCTTGTCAAACAGGACGAGAGAGGCGACGGACGTCTTGTGTGTTTCTCCTGTGCTAGGTGTGACCAGGCTGACTGCTCCGATGGCTGCCTCAAAGCCCCTGCTGTCACTCACGATCAGCCCATCTTCAGCCATCGTCGTTCCGGTTTTATTGTTGTCTCGCGAAATCGACAGAAAGGTCGACGTCAGGAGAGCGTTCGGACCATTGTCGCCGGACAGTACTATGCCTCCGCCCAAGCCGGTCCAGCCTGAATCAACTCTTACCTTCTCGTGACCGTCGGCATCGAACAGAACCAGTTGTGCCACGGGCGTTTTCGTTGTCTCGTTTACCGACAAATCTGCACGTATCTTGCCGCCGCTGTCCTTGAGGGCGAATTCGTTCGCCTCGACGATCTTCTTTGACGGGGCCTGGCCCATGACAACCAGCAAGGTGACGGCAATCAGTACCGCCGATCCAACTCGTTTAAGTCGGCGATTCTGTGTTTCCAGCTTGAAGAGCCTGTCCTGTAAGTCCGCGAACCCGCTTTGCTGGGAGTTCATTGGCTGCCTCCTCTAGCTCCAATGCCCGAGTCTATCAGGTAGCTTGAGGCGGTAGGATACTACTGCGGCACAGGTTCTGCGCTCCCCGCCTCTTCGCGGTAGTACTCTGCGATCCCATTTGACGAAGTCCGAAACCGACTCGCCGCCTGACTCCACGCATCCACCATCATCGCGCGCGGCGTTCGGAAACGTTGCACACTCTTCGATCATTTCTTCGGCCCACTGAGTCTGGGCACGCAGTAGTTTGCCGCGTCGGAGGCGAGTATGACGAGGCCGAAAACCTGCCGCTCCGGACACGGGACACTCAGCGACGGCTGCTCGGTCTCGACAGCCCGCTTGTCCCGCGCTTAGGATGCCGCCGTCTCCATTCCGCCCGAGCTTCTTTCAACTCGATTAGGTTTTTCTTCTGGTCGGCGCTCAAAAACTTGTCCCACTTATCGCGCAGTGTTTTTCCAAACCGGACTAATTCTGCTTCTGTCATGTTGCGAAGTTTAGAGCGGAGAGATTCAAGCCCGTCATCGCGGAAGCCAATCATCGGAGTTCTCCGGGGAACGGGAAAGGCAGAATATCACGAGTCATGTTGCTAACGAGTGCTAGAATCCGACTGCTTTAGCAGCGTCTCGTACTCCGTTCAATTGATGCTGTATCTTACCCGACTGCTTTTCAAAACCCGCAGTTCCACGCCTGTGTAGTTCACGCGCCACGTTACATCCGGGGAGGCTTCCTGAATTGCGAACCGTGACACAATCGAATCTATATTCGTGTGTATCCCTATATCAGAAAATCGTTTCCACAGTTGGAACAACTCGGGCATACCATCGAACCGTTAAGTAGGGAGAAATAAAATGACGAAACCTTTAGCAGTCGTTGCAGCAATACTGATGCTGTGCTTGCCAGCGTTTGCCAAAGACCATTCCGCCGAATACAAGATGGGCACGCTGGTACTGGTGCCGATGCACGTAGAGGATAAGAAACAGACCTCATACACGGACACCACTGACTGTCACGACTCGCCGTTCGGGTTGCAATGCAGCGGCGGCATCGTTGACAACTATGACGGATGGCTGGTAGCAGAGATGCCCGACGGCACCAAGATGGCAATACAGAGGTGTGCTGGCGGAGCTAATGCAGCGGCGATCTTCCTGCCTTGTGGCATTCCCTATGTTCCAGTGCTCACCAAAGAGGACGGTACTGTTGTATTCCTGCATCATCTTTGGGGCTACCACGACAGCATCAAGGAACTCGCCGCCACAAGCAAGGTGCTATACCGTGTCGAACACAAGATGGGAGTCAAAGCGGATTACATTATGATTCCCGATCCCATCAACCCCAAGAAGGAAGGGACGTACATAGTCATTAAGCTGCCCAAGCAGCCGGAAGCGACCGAGCCCCAGCCAATGTCACCAGACAACGTCACTGCTATGTGCGCCTCGGGAAAGCTGTCGCCAGCGCTGCAAACCAAGTATTGCTCGCAGCTCAAGAAGCCTTAGAGTCGGTTGCCACGTTATCGGTCAGCCGATATTCTGACTTTTGAGTTTCCTGCAACACGGACAGCCGGGCACGGTGACACCTTTGCCGCCCTGGACGACTGACCGCGGTTCGTCCACAAACGTAGACAAATCGTGACGCCGGATTTCCTTTTGTAATTCGCGGAGTAGAACGGATTTCTGCGCGGTGGACTCCTGGGTGGTGTGCTGAAGAACGGGGAAATGGTTTTACACTAGCGCTCACTTAGTCGGAAGCAGTGGCGGGCGCGGCCCAAAGCCGGGCCACTCTGGCATTCCGGGTTGATCTGCCGGTGTCCAAAAAACAAGCGGCCCGTTGCCTCTGTCTCTTCTTATCCACTCCCAAGCCCACGCAGGGAGGAAGCCGAAGCCATCATTCACATCTATAGCGCATATAAATACCGTGGCTCCTTCCATTCCGGGTACACGCAAAATCTTTCGGCATATTGTCTCGGCATCACTGGAAGACCATATCAACCAGCACTGAATGGCGTAGCGCATCCAATCAAATGCCTCCGAGTCAATGGTCTTTTGTATTTCAGCAACCACCTGCGGGGAAGCGTTAGGGTACGTTAGCCCTACGTGAAGGAAGCGCGGGTCTCTCAACGCGTCTCTCCCTTGGTTCCGGAGTTTAAGTCTTCAACGGGCTTGTGGCCCAACCCTTCAAGAACTAGCGGTGAGGCTGAAATTTCTTTGCCCTTTGCAGCAAATTCCTGCCGAACGTGTTGGTAGGCAACCACTTCACCGCCTTCCAGCGTTGCCTCAAGAGGGTGATTATGACCATGAATCGCAATGACAACAATTCCTAAAATGGCGACAGCCAGTAAGGCATAAATGCAAAGCCGCAGTACACTCGGTTCGGCTGTTTGTCTGGACACAACTGCCAGTCCTAATGCGACGAATACAGCGACCAATGCCACCTTTCCTACGACCCCACCAAAACGAACCCGCAACAATGATTTTGAGCTGAGGCCTAATTTACCAAGGAGTTCGTCCAGTTCAAACTTGTCGTTGGCCATATTGCCCACGATTATACCCGCTGCAACTAGGCTGTCGGAGATAATTAAGCTCCTGAACCCACCAGTCGTGGGGCTGGCGAGAGTACTGCGGAGTACTGCGGACGGGCCGCGCTTTCTTTTTGCTCGGTGGTATAATGTTAGTCTGGAGGAACGCGATGAGCACGGCAGCAAGACCAAAATTGCAGATGCACAAAGAATTGGTCGTACTCGAAGTAGCGAACACGAGTGAACTAAGAGAACGTTTGAAAGACCAGACAGCTCAAGGGCTGGACTTGTTCCAGGTGGTCCCTCACGGGACAGGCTTTGTAATTATATTCAGTAAGGAAACACCTTTTCGGCCTAGCTGAAACTCCAGGCATAAAAATGGAGGCAGCGGTGGGACTCGAACCCACTAAGATCAGATTTGTCACGCTGTCACGCTTTCAAGCGAATCTCATCATGCAGTTCATCGAAATATGCGATAACAACAACGAGAAGTCCTGGGTCGCGTTGCTTGGCCCATTAGCGGATTTGCTTCTGGTCTTCTGACGACATGTTTTTACCAAAGATTATGCGGGTCAACCACCGCGGATCGATTTGAACGTTAGGGCCTGAGCCGCGCGCTCGAAGCAGCCCGCACTTCTTCCTCGTTGCTCCGCTCTGGTCGCTTGTACACTAAGAACTCCGCGCTCTTGTCCGAGTCATTGACATCGAACGGCGCATATTCTCCGTAGTTCACTTCAATGGTGTTTTGGAATAGAGGCCCTCGTTCAAAAACTCTAGGCAGTAGCCGGTGTGGTCAGCCGCGTACTTGGCCCACAGGCTTAAATTGTTCCAGCGCTTTGTCATGGAATAGACGCGAAATTGCTCCATTTGGCCATTGAGGATCTTTGACAGTTCGCGTTGGAACCACTCGCCTGCTTGGGCTTGAAGACGTCATTGAGTGCGTCGTTTCCGACCAGCTTGCTCAAGGCCACCAAGAGTTAAGGCGCTGCCTCCCGCCTTGTTTATTTACGAAGGGTTGGCCGTGCGAGCATACTGCTCGGCCTCCGCCTTCAGTCCCAGAGCGCGACATGTCAGTTCTAGCCATCTCCAGATTTGGGACTTCTTGATATAGCTGGCATCGGCCATTTGAGCGCCCTTCTCGAGTTCTTCTTTTGCCTTCGTATAGTCTTGGAGGTTGTAATAGGTCATCCCTAGTTCGAGGTGGGCGCGATACTCAAGGGAGCGGGGGAGGCCTCCAAGTTTTAGGGCTTCGGTGAGTTTTTGCTCTGCTCTCGTGTAGTCATCGGCAGCCAGATAGCAGTGGCCCAAATAGAATGCGACGCCTTCTCGGTATTCCTGAGGCGACTTTATCTCCTCTAAGACAGGCAGAGCCTCTTTCCAGCGGCCAAGATCGGCAAGGATAAATGCACGCCGGACTTGGATCGCATCGCAAAGGTCACTGGAACCCGGGTCTTTCAGTGTTAATCTATGTTTCTTGAGAGCCGCATCAAATCTGCCTAGCGCCGCCTCCTGGTTTCCCCCTTGGCGCCAGAGGAAGTTTGCGTCTTCAAAATCGAGAAAAAGATCTGCGGCCGCAAGTTTTTCGTCTGTTGGGGGGCTCGATACTCGATGCTTCTCTATCAAAGCGCGAGCTGCGTTCAGTTGGGCGGTTGCGGCTTCTTCCTGCCCTAGTGTTTGCAGTGTATTAGCGGCGTAGAGCAGCGGCCACGCTTTCTCAAGCGGATCTGGCGTGTTTTGTACAAGTTGAATGAATTCGTTGTAAGCCTCTGCGTACTTACCTTCGTCTACTAGTTCGCACGCATGCAGAAGGCGTTGTTCATCCATATCCGGCTCGCAAGGTAGGGGGCACCTGATGCATCACGGCTAGCGATAGCCGAGTTTAGTATACAGTCGGACATGTCAGTGCGGGCTCAAATCTAGGCCAGCCGACCCCGACCCCGCAGGGATTCAGCATCAAGAGTGGCACTTCCTCTGGGTCGTTTCTCTGTGTCGGCGTTGAACATCCATTTTGCAAATCTTAGCCAAATCGGTACCGGCTCCGGTGCCGGATTGGGCGGCCAGATTGGTTTTATGAGTTCCGGAGGCCCCTCACCTGGCGAGTAGGGAGGCCTCATCCCTTTGGGTTTGAAGTACGGGGGCGCGGCGAACGCCCAGCCGCCACCGCCGCTGTTATTGCCGCTAATGTGGTTGGTAACCCGCTTCACTTTTCTGCCGTGCGCATGAAGTACAAAATTGCTGTAACAACGATTGCAAACGCAGAGTTGTGAAATACCGTCGCCCACATATCGCTACCCGCCGCGTGCCGGGCGAGCATGAAATCTGTTGCAATTCCAAACGACCAGAGCGTGATGAATACCAAAAGATAGAAACGCCACTTGGCTAGCTTTATCTCGCCCATACCCAGTCGATTCTGAATTCCCGTGTGACGCTTGGGTTTTGTGTCATGTTGTCCGCTAAAGTTGCAAGCTCGACTGTCGGCGCTCGGAGCGGTCGGTTATGGAACATATTCCCCATTCTGGGAACATTCATCAGCGGCCAGACCCACTTCAACAGCGAGCGCTCCACCGGCTGACGCCAGCATATCTAGCAGCCCTCCTCCAAGCAACCTCGCAAGTTCAACAGAGCACCTCCGGCGCGAATAATGTTAACTCGTTGTGGAACTTTGTTCCGAACACACGGATTCATAGCAAGATTGAGCACATTGACCCGCCCGTTAGCCGTCACACCACAACATACGGGGGCCAAACGCAGACGAATGCCGTTTAAAGGTTGGGACCAAGAGGTCACGGCGAACGGGTTTCGATACAAGCTGACTAGAACGGCCCGCTGGCGTTGGAGTTCGATGGATTGGTTGACAGAGAGAGAGTTTTTTCCAGTGGGGATTCCTGGGGATGGTGATCAACGATTCCTAACGATCGTGATCGCGATTCCTGGATGATCGTGATCAGTGTTCCGACGGAAGGTGATCAGTGATTCCGGGATGATCGTGATCACTTAGTCGTGATCCTCGGAACGCTGATCACGATCAGCGGGGAACACTGATTACCTTCATCGGAATCCGCATTTTCCAGCGGAAATAAAGGGAAGGCATATGTATATCACTTACCACAGAGGCGGCAACCAAGGGAAAAAAGAAACTATGAAGTACGAAATTCTAGACATCCGACCCGTCCAGTAGAACAGCGCGGATGGCAATATGAAGCTCTATCAGTCGAAGCTGATAGCTACTAAGCCGAGGGCAGGTCGCGCAGAATGGGGCTCTCTCACGCTGCCTCCATTGCGGACGAAAGAGCCAAAGCAACAACAAAGGAGACGGGGCCGCGCGTCCGTCGTGGATGCCGCGAGAATCGCCCGCCTGCGAACGCCAGGGCCGCACGGTGCGGGAGATCGCGGACGAGCTTGGGTACTCCCGCAGCCTTGTCCACAAAACCATTGCGAATGGCGTGTCAATTGGCGTTGCAAACGCAGCCCATTAGGGACACCCTAAAATTGTCCACGAAAGAAATGTTTCCGAGACGCGCTACGGACGAAAGGGCCAAAGCAAAAACACAGGAAGGGGCCGCGCGTCGCGTGCGCTCTCTTGTGAAATTATCGCGGGATGAAGTTCCGCAGAGTTAGCTAATGGAGGCGCGGGGCGGAATCGAACCGCCGATAAGAGTTTTGCAGACTCTTGCCTTACCACTTGGCGACCGCGCCCTTGTACCCAATTCTATACCCAAAACTGTACCCAAACTGCCCTTTTAACGCCTATTTGCCCCGGATAATGCCCCGCCAAGTCGCTGATTCCTAATGACGCCGTTAGGAACGACGGGTTTTGCAGACCTTTGCCTTACCACTTGGCGACCGCGCCCTGGTTGCAAGGAGCTCATACCAGGAGCCCAACAGCTCCCACGTGAAGGGCGTGTTCAAGCCCTGGACCAAACAATTGCCACAATGATACCATCATCTCGGTCGACGATTTTCACCCAAATCTTGCTCCCCTGTTGAAAAATGAATCCAGCTCGTCGCGCGCCATGGGCCATCGCGTTTGAGGCGCAAAAGGTCCTGCGCGGCCCGCAACAAGATTGTTTCACAGCCGATGGCCGTCAAAAAAGCCAGCAGCGACCGCGTTGACGCTGCTGGCTGCTTCCTGTACGATAACTTCGATAAGGGCGCTTAGCTCAGCGGTTAGAGCGTTCGGTTTACACCCGAAAGGTCGTCCGTTCAAATCGGACAGTGCCCACCATTGTGTTGCAGGACCTGTGAAGTTTCCGCCCTTCAGCAAGTACGTAGCTCAGTTAGCATGCTGCCACCGCCGCGAGATGCGTCAAAGATCCTTGTAATATTTGCATCCGCCCATTACTTGGTGTCCCCCGACTGTTCCTCGCTTGCCAATCAATAAGGATCCTTTTTGCCACTTGCCGGAGGGCCCTTTTTGCCGAACCTTGAAGACAACGAACACAGGGAGCAGAATCGCCGTGTGTAACGTATCACTCATCCGTGCGCTGATCGCAAAACCAATGAATCCGGCCGGCCCGTCTTCGCGTTTCTCGTTCAACAGCCAGCGCAACAACCTCTTCTCGTGACAGGCGGAGTCGCCCCGATAGTAATAGCTCGTCACCGTTTTGGGCACGGCGGCAAACGCCGCTTTGGCCACCGTCAACGGCGCCATCTGCGCCGGCACATTCCCGTCGCGGAACTCATCGGCCAGCACCACATCCATCTCTGCCCACACCGCCAGCATCGGTTGGTAGCCGCGCGATCCTTCGTAGGTGTATAGCGCTTCTCGTTTGCGGCTCTCGATAATCGTGGCGTCTTGATCAACCGTGGCGATCTTCTGATCCACGCAGCGTTCCCCAAACCGGTGAAGCAGATCTCGATTGACTCGGCCCAGCCCCTCTAGCGCGCTGTTCTCCTCGGGAATGTAGGCCAGCTCATCGGGTAGACGCCGCTGCTGCGCTTCCTCAATCTTTTCCTCGTCGTGAAAGGCGTTCAAAAACTTCCGAGCCGCTTCCGGGGAAGGTAGCTCATGTCCAATGAGCTCCGCCAACCCCGCATCGCTGCGCAGGTGTGCGAAATCGTCCACGCACTCTCCCCCGGCCGCGTTCAGAATCACGAAACTCTCCACGAACGTGGCTTCGTCGAAGCCCCGCTCTCGTTCCTTGACGGCCACGTGTTGCTGCACGCTGCCCGGCAGCCCCAGCGAACGGAACGCTTGGACTACCAGCGGAATCCCGCCCAGGGCGGTCAAGGTCTCTTCGAGTGGCTTGGGATCCACTTCGAACAGTAACGGGGACTCGGTTGGCGAAGGCTTTTGCACTCGGCGCATGCCCGCCATCGTACGCGAATCGCGCACCTTGCAGGTGCCAATTCCTGAGTACACGCCTTCTCTTGTCGTTGTGGTTTTAAAGCCTATCCATGTGCTCTAACACCCTCTTCGCCAACCACCGAGCTGCCACAGGTCCTCGTTATCGACGGATCGGGGTCATGGTTCTCATCTTGACAGTCAGTAGGAGAGGTGTATTCTTTCTCTTGAGCCTCGGGAGGCAGTCATCTATGGCGGATAAGCCGGCTGATCTCGTCCAAGGCAGTTTGTACATGCCCATTCTGACTACGCTGGCGCCGGAACCCATGCACGGATATGGAATCGCCGTCCGGCTCGAACAGATGCGCAAGGGCGTTTTCCAGCTCAATGCAGGTTCGCTGTTTGTCGCCTTTCAGCGCCTGCAACGAGCGGGGCTGATCAGAAGCGAATGGAAAGCCACCGAGAATAGCAGGCGCGCAAAGTATTACGTCCCGCGAGACCAGGGACGAAACAGGCTCAACACTGAAACGCGAGAATGGGGAGGGCAAGCGGCGGCGATCGCCAGAATCTTGGAGGCGTCGTAAGCGAATCATGTCATTGCTGCGCAGCATGGCGGATGGGCTCCGATCGCTGTTCCGCAAAGAGCAGGTCGGCCAGGAGCTGGACGAAGAACTAAACGACTTCCTGGAGATGGCAGTCGAAGAGAAGATGAAGCGGGGGATCAGGCGCAAAGATGCCCTTCGTGCCGTGCGCTTGGAGCGGGGGAGTCTCGAAGTTACGAAGGAAGTGGTCCGCTCCGCCAATTGGGAATCTCAGGTGGAGGCGTGCTGGCAAGACTTACGCTTTGCTGTCCGCGTCCTGCGCAAGAACTCTGGCTTCGCAGCGGTTGCCATCCTCACACTCGCACTCGGCATTGGCGCGAACACGGCCATCTTCAGCGTGGTGCAAGGCGTCCTTTTGGCCCCTCTGCCTTACCGCGAGCCTGATCGATTGGTCACAGTCTGGCTTAACAATTTCCGGCTGAAGAGTCCCACCGATCTCTCTTATCGTGATTTTATAGACTGGGAGCACGATGCCCCACCCTTCGAGAAAATGTCGGCGTACGCTTGGCGCAGTTTCGATTTATCGAGCCCCGGAAATCCCGAACACCTCGAGGGCAGGGAAATTTCCGCGACCTTCCTCAGTACGCTGGGTGTGGAGCTGGCGCTGGGGCGGGAATTTTCCGCAGAAGAAGACCGCAACGGCGGCGCGCCAGTGTCCATCATCAGCAACGGCCTGTGGCGAGATCGGTTCGGCGGCAGCACAACGGCACTAGGCAAGTCCATTGTGCTGGATGGTGTGGAAACCACAGTCGTCGGAGTACTCCAGCCGGGTTTTCGCTTTGGAACCGACTACGCCGATATTTATATACCGATCGGACAGCGGAAACTCGTAGACGCGAACGATCGTACGGTTCATGACGTCGCGTGTATTGCCCGCCTGAAACGCGGAGTCAGCCTGAGCCAAGCCGACGCGCAGATGAACGCGATTCAGGAAAATATTGATCGCCTCAATCCCGACACCGAGCAGGGGTTGGGAGCTAAGATACTCCCGGCCAAGGAGCTGCTCGTAGGCGATGCACGCAGCACGCTTTTGCTCTTGCTGGGAGCCGTCGGCGTGGTGTTGTTGATCGCGTGCGCGAACGTGGCTAGTCTTCTGCTGGCGCGTTCGGCCGGGCGCGCGCGCGAATTTTCGATTCGCGCGGCTCTCGGCGCTGGCCGCGGACGTATTGTGCGGCAGCTAGTCACAGAAAGCGTCCTTCTTTCGGTTTTGGGGGGAGTGCTGGGTTTGGCGGCAGCAAAATGGGGACTTAACGCGGTGTTGGCAACGCTGGCCGCGGATTTGCCTCGCAGCGACAACATCCACGTGAATGCTTCTGTACTTTTCTTCGCGCTGGGCGTTTCGATTGCGGTTGGTTTTCTGTTTGGTCTGGCGCCCGCACACAGGAGTTCAAGGGTGGATCTGCAACCGTCGCTCCAGGAGGGAGGTCGCGGATCAACGGGCGGGCACCACCGTATGCAAAGTGGACTGGTAATCGTTCAAATAGCTCTGACACTGGTTTTACTGGCAGGCGCCGGATTGCTGTTCCGCACGATCCAACATATGTGGAAAGCGGACCTCGGCTTTGAATCGCGGCATGTTCTAACCTTTCAAGTCGGACTCTCACCTTCGGCGACCAAGACGGGAGCAGGCGTGCGAGCCGCCTACCAGCAGTTGCTGGACCGCATTCGTCAGATTCCAGGCGTTCAGGGCGCAGGAATTGCTACGGAAGTGCCGATGACTCATCAAATCAACTCCATCCCTTTCTGGGTTGACTCGCACCGACCAGCGTCCGTAGCCGAAGCACCACGCACGTTGGGATTTATAACCGACCCTGAGTTTCTGCAAACTATGCGAATACCGCTCATCCGAGGCCGGTTCATCAGTCAACAGGACACCATCAACTCGTCTTTGGTCGCCGTGATTGACAGCGAACTGGCGCGAACTTATTTTCCGGGTAAGGACCCCATCGGTCGGACCATAACGTTTCCTCAGGTCGGCGACTATCGGATTGTCGGCGTTGTGGGTCACGTGCAGCACTGGCAAGTGGGTTTCTCCAGCCCTTTCATGCAAAATCAATCCTACGTTTCTATTTACCAGGTGCAGGACCGATGGATGACTACGATTGACACATGGACGTGGGTCGTGGTTCGCACACCGCTGGACGTCTCGATCATGCTGCCCGAGATCAGAGAGGCAGTCTACAGAGCGGCGAGCGATCAAACCGTTTACCATGCGCAAACCATGGCCGAGATTGTTTCCGAATCCATGTCGCCGCAACGATTCCCGTTGATTCTGCTGGGGAGCTTTGCAAGCTTGGCATTGCTTTTGGCGTCCATCGGAATTTATGGCGTCATCTCTTATTCGGTGACGCAACGCGCGCACGAGATCGGGATTCGCATGGCGCTTGGTGCGGAGAAGCGGGATGTTTTTCGCATGGTCGTGGTGCAAGGCCTGAGCCTGGCTTTTGCCGGCCTCGTCATTGGGGTGACGGCCGCGCTAGTTCTCACGCGTCTTCTGTTGAGCTTCTCCCACCTGCTCTATGGAGTTGGCGCGAGCGACCCCGCAACGCTCGCAAGCGTTTCGGCGGTACTGATTGGCGTTGCCATTCTGGCGTGTTACCTTCCCGCCCGACGAGCGATGCGCGTCGACCCAATGGTGGCTTTGCGTTACGAATAGCCCGCCTCTTTGTTGATCCAGGACGAGCTGAGACGCTTTAACCTCGCCTCGACCGAAACTAGCGTAGTCTATGCGGGAAGAAACAGTCACTGCAGTCCGATTCAATCCCATTCTGAGACACCAAGTCGTCGTGCGTCTCACATTCGCCGTACTGCTGAGTAAAGCGGCATCAATCGGGGAGGTGATACCGCTAGCGAAGCGATTGCGACGTTCGGACCCTTGACTCTCGGAGTTACTCCGGCTAACGTCAGAAAACCGTCCAGGACCGTCGTCCCTCTGGAGCGTGCCGGCCATGAAGAAATGTTACGCCTTGAGCTGTCTCCTCGCGCTGCCGCTTGCAGCCAACACGGTCCGGGTCTACCAAACAAACAGCGCAGGCGATGCAGTTGACATCATCGATGCAACGACGAACACAGTCGTGTT
>Ga0207031_10220_pt1 | contig 15579 bp, 20 predicted proteins | sample Alteio_BWMinCont_37_FD_153278 | JGI IMG/M metagenome (GOLD analysis project Ga0207031, IMG submission 153278) | Enriched cells from forest soil in Barre Woods Harvard Forest LTER site, Petersham, Massachusetts, United States -... | ecosystem: Environmental > Terrestrial > Soil > Temperate forest >... | reverse complement strand
ATCCTCGAGTTCGGCGATCGGGTTGGCGTTCTGATGCCGCCGGACCGCAAGGACGAAATCCGGCGCTTCTTCGGCGATACGGTGAAATCGGCGGCCGAGTTCAGCTACGTCTCACTAGGAGTCGGAATGGTGCTTGGAGTTTTGATTGGTCTCATTCCGATTCCGATACCGGGCGTCGGCACCGTGTCGCTCGGTGTCGGCGGCGGTCCGCTGATCGTCGCGCTTATTGTCGGCAAGCTCCGCCGAACCGGTCCGCTGCTTTGGGTGATGCCACTGCCGGCGAATATCGTACTGCGCAACTTCGGGCTTGCGCTGTTCCTGGCTACGGTCGGCATCAATGCTGGTCAGCCGTTTTTGAAGACGATAACCGAAACTGGATTTACACTGTTCTGGATCGGCGCCGCCGTCCTCTTGGCCACGGTCCTGATTGTGTTGTTGGTTGGATACTACGTCTTGAAAATCGCCTACGACGACCTAATGGGGATCGCCGCCGGCGCGACCGGAAATCCTGCAATTCTTGTCTATGGCGCGCGAATGGCGCCGACCGAACGCCCCGACGTCGGTTATGCGATGATCTTCCCGTCAATGACCATTGTGAAGGTGATCTGCGTGCAGATTGTCGGGCTCCTCGCGGGCGCGGGCGGCTGATGGTGCCATCCGAAAAAGCATCTGAAAGTCTAGCGCCGCCTCAGACGGTGACATTTGACGCCATCATGCCCGCGGCCATGGCGATTCGAGCGGAGGAGAGCGGCATCAAGAGAGCCGCAACCGACCCGACAACTTTGCTCGTGCTCAGCGTGCTCGCGGGAGCATTCATTTCGTTCGGCGCGATCTTTGCAACAACGGTTAGCGCGGGAGCAATGGCGCTCCCGTACGGCATTGTACGCCTTCTCACGGGGTTAGCGTTTTCTCTCGGACTCATACTGGTCGTCGTTGGCGGAGCGGAGCTTTTTACTGGCAACAATATCATTGTCATGGCCTGGGCGAGCGGCAAAGTGAAAACGCGCGCACTTTTGCTCAATTGGGCTATTTCCTTTCTTGGCAATTCCATCGGCGCGATCCTGACGGCCGGGCTGATGTTCTATACCACGCAATATACGTTCGGCGGCGGCGCGGTCGGATTGGCCGCGCTGAGCACGGCAAATGCAAAGTCGTCGCTGGCTTTTATTCCGGCGCTCACACTTGGCATCATGTGCAATGTACTTGTTTGTCTAGCGGTCTGGATGTGTTTCAGCGCGCGGACGACCGTCGATAGGATACTTACAATCGTTCCTCCGATCGCGGCGTTCGTAGCGGCAGGTTTTGAGCACTGTATTGCGAACGTTTACTTCATTCCAATGGGTTTATTTATCAAGACCGGCGCACCAGAGTCATTTTGGATGGCAATCGGCAAGACTTCAGCGGATTTTCCCGAATTAACATGGAGAAATTTTCTTGTCGGCAACCTGTTGCCAGTAACTATAGGCAACATAATTGGCGGTTCGATCATGGTCACTGCGGTCTATTGGTTTGTCTATCTGCGAGAAAGAACAGCATAGTTTATATGTTCGCAAAAGTACGAGCCTGGTCATAAGCGATACTATAGTGTGAGCCCAGTGCGAGCTTGGGGGGAAAGCCTCCCTTCATGTCTTCAAGTAAGCAGGAGGAAACGATGCGAAGAACTGCCCGCTTCAGTGCCACAGTCGCACTTATCCCAGTGTGGCTTCTCTTTGTTGCCATGCTAGCTTCTGCCGTTCATATCAACGCTGCCCAAGCGCAAGACAGTCCGAAGAAAAGCCGAGTTGCACTCGGATTAGCTTGCGGCAAAGAACTTAAAAATCGGTGCAACGGTGTGCCGGTGAAGGCCAACAATATGCTTGAGTGTCTTCAAAAGGAGCAAGAAACACTTTCTACAAGATGCGTGGCCTTAGCAAACAATGTCGTTCGCAGATGTGACAGAGACGCTGCGCAACTTTGCCAAGAGGTTGTCGCGGGTAGCGGCAATATTCTTGGATGCCTGACCGTTGCCAAACGCTCGGTTTCCTCGCGTTGCAACGCAGCTCTTGATGCGGCTTTCCTGCGCTAGTGAAACCGCTACACCACTTCAGGCGCCGGTTGAGCAGTCGGCATCCGACGACGAGCGTTCATAGCCACACTTGCCGGCGCAACGCTCGGGTCGCCCCCCGCCGCACGGACGCAAGTCGGGCGGATGTGCTGCATTGGCTGGTACTGCCGTTCTAGACGTTCGTCTTCAGCGGACATTGGTGGGAATCCTTGCCGAAACCGTAGCGCTTGGCCTTACAGTTGGTGTGCGCGCGCCGGTCCAAGCATGAAAAAGCTGATGGTCGATCCGGGCACTGGAGGGAGAAGGAACAAAAATATGGGCCATTCTGCCGCCGAACGGTTCGGCAAGCGTCCGAGTGCTGTTGGGACGATAACGCGGCTCGCGTACGCCCGTGCAAAAACGAGCGGAATTGATACGCAAGCCTTGCTAAAGAAAGCAAATTTAACGCTGCAGACTATCAACGACACGAGCCTTAGGCTAAGGGCTAAGGATCAAATCAATTTTTTATATCTTGTCGCCAGGGCGCTCGGGGATGACTTGTTCGGATTTCACCTGGCTCAATCGCCCGATCTTCGTGAATTCGACTTTCTCTATTATGTCGCGGCTTCTTCAGAGACATTAGGTCAGGCATTACAGAAGCTCGCACGCTATACCACGATTGCTAATGAGGGTGTGTCGCTGACATATCTCGACGGCAAGAATGTTGGCGTAAAATTCCATTATGTTGGGGTCGATCGACACTTGGATCGGCACCAGATTGAATTTTTCATGACGTGGCTGATTCGTTTGTGCCGACAATTGACAGGCGTTCGGCTGGTGCCAACTCGCATCAGGTTCGCGCATCGTCGCGGCGCTCAATATCCGGAACTGTTCAAATTCTTTGGCGGCGACGTCAAATTTACTGCCGCCGTGGATGAAGTAGCGTTCGGCCCGACCACAAAGAATATGCCAGTCGTGAGCGCTGACAATTACCTGAGTAAATTTCTGACCGCGTATTGTGAAGAAGCGCTTGATCGGCGGCCTACCCGGCGGCACCCGTTCCGCTCCAGCGTCGAAAACGCTGTCGTGCCCTTGCTACCGCATGGTGACGCCAAACTGCCGGCGATCGCGAGCCGACTCGGTCTTAGTGCCCGTACCTTTGCGCGGCGGCTCGCCACGGAAGGATTGAATTTCTCCGATATCCTGGAAAGCCTCAAAGTTAATCTCGCCCAACGTTATCTGGCCGATAACGATTTATCGATCTCGCAAGTCGCTTGGTTGCTTGGCTATCTAGAGGCCAGCGCCTTTACCCACGCATTTAAGCGTTGGACCGGCATGACCCCGCGCCAGGCCCGCTTGCGAATGGCCCCTCGATATTCGCCCGTCGTTGCGCCAAGCTTGCGCCGAAGCCTTTCAGCAAAGTGACGCTCCCGAGACCAAACACCGTCCATTGCAGAAAATTGCCATCGGCCGAGGGACCGATAAGCGAGACAATTCAGTGCCGAGCGGTTTTGCCGGGTCGTGAACGTTGATGGATGTTTCGACGTCATCACGCCGTCGATTATGAGATAGGCTTTACGGTCTGCGCCAGAAACAAGGATGGACGAAACCATCACCCTAGAATGTCCCTTTGAGCCACTAGCGGACGTGGGAGTACCATAGGAAACGAACATGACGTTGGAAGGTGGTTGCTACTGCGGCAAGGTTCGCTATGCAGCGGCAGGAACGCCGACGCTAAGGGCGCAATGTCATTGTCGTCCTTGCCAGTATTTTTCTGGCGGCGCGGCGAATATGTTCTTGCTGATGCCGGTCGACGGTTTTCGATACACAAAGGGCGAAACTCGCCAGTTCAAACGCGACGATCTCGACCGCGCGGTCACGCGAGAATTCTGCGGCGATTGCGGAACGCAGCTCATTACGCGTCGCCCCAGCCTAAACGCCATTGTCCTAAAGGCCGGAACGCTCGATGATCCGACCCAATACGGCGAGTGCCAGATGGCGATCAACGCCAGCGACAGGCAGGCTTTCAACTGCATCCAAGAAGGGTTGCCGATCTACGAAGGTTTGCCGCCACGCTGAGGCGGGCGGCCCTACCCGCGCCCTAGCAGATGCCTCAAAGACCGGAGGCGCTATCGGCGGTTCTGATTCCGTCCGCTCTAAGGGTCACAGAGGGACCGGCGCTCCTTGGGGTTGTCAGCGCAAGTGATGCCTATGCCGAGTGCTTCATGTACGAGGACCCGCCAGGACAGAAGAAGTACTACCGTTCACTGTCCGACCGATAAATGGACGAGGCTTGGTTCGAGATGACGACCAGCACACACAGCCATCACGGGTACGAATTGGTACTTCACCGCGAGAGCGACGACCGTTATCGAGTCACCATTTTCAATTCTAAGGGCAATCGAATTGTCTCGACCGATATCCACTTGGAGCGGCAGGGTGCACTAGCTGAGGCATCGCGTTACGTCGATGAACTTCTCGCGCAACACCGGGCCAAATGAGACATGATGACCTAATGATGGCTGTCGTCGCTGGTTTGGAGTGGGGGATCACTTTGGCGACGCCTCGTCCTTGCGTAGGCATTTGACCTCTTTGATCTGACAGGCGATCCCTATATTCGAACAAACAATTTCGTCTTGGCTAATTCGTCGGCAAATGCGGCACCCATCGCCCCATTCGATGCAAGAGCTTTCTTTCTTCCCAAACTGCCAAAGGGTTTCGACGCCTTTTGGATTTTCCGTCGTTTCGGCGGCTAGCGCCGTCTCCACTTCAAAGCCAGCGACGATCCCCGCTAACGGGACCGCGAACATTGTTGAATAAATCAAGCTTCGACTGATTATGTATTCAAACAGCATCAAGGCAACTGGGAAACCATCTTCAGATATTCCGCCTCCGACCATACGCGAGCGGTGCGGGTCCGCACATTTCCATATGAGCCCTGCGCCAGCGCGAATTTCGCGACGTGCTCGCCGCTCAGCGCATCAACGAAGACGATGACATCGCTTTCGCCGGTAGTGAGATAAGAATGCTTGATCTCAACGCCCAACTTCTTGGCGAGATCGCGAGCGGCTTGTATGCGTTTCGGAACGTCCTTGATCGTACGGATTCCTTGATCGGTGAAATTGAGCGATAGCATGAATGTCGGCATAGCTTCCTCCTTGGTCTTACGCGCTCCCATGCTTGGGCAACCACGTCCGAGATGGGTCACAGCCGGATATCTTGCCATGTCCGCTTTACCCCCGAAAGCGGACATCAGTCGGCGCTGGTAGAATGTCCGCGCTTTGGGCTATCAGCAGACGCAGGCCGCATACGGCTTCAAATCTAAAAGGTCAGCCAGAGGGATTATCAAATAATAATTAGTCACCCCAGTATTTGATTCTGGGATGTGTGACTCGTAGCATCGTGGTGCTTCGGGGAATCTTTGGGGGGATGCTGACATCTACTTGATCGCTGTCCTCGGTTGGTCCTTTGCCTTCCAAAAGTCGCATCGTTATATCGGGCTGCACTGGTGGTATTGAATCAGCGAGACTCGCCGATAGCTTCTGCGTTTCAGCGGCAACTTGCTCTTGGCGTGCGGCCTGCCAGCAACCGATTACAAAGATAAAAGTAGCAAGAACATAGCCGCCTGTGAAAAGCGTTCGGGATCGCCTGTTCGTAATTGCGAACCCGACAAATGCTAAGATCGCGAACAATGCAAAGCCGCTCATCGTGAACCCTGTCGATGGGGTAATCCAATATCGAAGTGGTGGGAACACGAACATTTCATTGCTGGGACCCATCTGGCTAACCAAGGCCAAAGCGTGATTTCCCAGTGATGCTAACGCGGTCCTGATCTCAGACATGACAAATGCCACTCGCCGGATGCCTTATTGAACATTTCGATAGATTGCGCGCCGAATAAGGCCAGTGTGGATCAAGTTCGTGGCAGCAAAAGCAGCAGCAACCTTTGCCGCCATCCCGAGACGTTGTGGCCGCGCCTCGGCGATCTGCATGTGCGCGGTTCTCAAAACACGATATTTGAGGCTGGCCTATCCTGCCGTTCCAGTCCAAATTGACTGCATGGGTGCCCGAATTATTCCATATTGGACATTACGCGACGCGCTCGAGCGCTTGCCTCAGACTGATTTCATCCCTTGGACGTCGTCCTTTAGCGGTTGATATTGTCTCTTAGTTGACCTGACCGCCACCCAATTGCCTAATTCGATCCGTGAGATATGATGCAGGTGATTTGGTAGGCTCAGTTGAGCCGGGGTAGGGGGGCAATGCTAATGACGCGCAGGGTGCGTCATTATTTCGGGACGTATCAATCTAAACCGCTCGCAGTGCGCCATAGCGCGTGCCGTGTTGTGGCGGTGACGTCAACGACTGTTTTATTTGCTTGGCTTCTCGGTGCCATTGTTGCTGAACCGCATTATGATCGACAAGCGCCGGTGCGGGGCCCGCTAACCCCTAATTCGAAACCCTACAACTTATTCCTAGACTCTCGTTTTGATGTCTATTTTTCGCGCGAGATTTTTTCAAAGACCTTCTCGCAGCCATCAGATTTTCAGCAGTCAATTGCGGCAGTATCTGTTGGCACAGTACCATTCCTGCTTGCGGCAACTGTGAGCCCCAGTGGCGCGCCAAAAGCAGCAGAGGATCCTCTGGCAGAGTAGCATTTAGCTTTTACGCCGCATCCCTTGCGGCAGCGTATGCCACAATCGTTGATCCCACAGGTCAGCGCTCAGAGCTCTGAAACACCTGCAAGTCCGGCGAGCGATAATAAGAATGCCTTTCAGAGCTTCTTTGCGAAGCTTCTTGGGAAGCTCTCGCCTTCTTCGGTCAGGCTCGCGTCCGCCGCTACGGATGATAGTCAGCTAGAAGCAACAGACGTTACGAGTCGCTACGATCAATGGACGGCGGTGTATGACATTAGCGCCCATACGGTTTACATGCCGAACGGGACTAAACTCGAGGCGCATTCGGGCTTCGGTGAGAGCCTCGATGATCCTGATCAGATCGATGGGGTAAATCGCGGTCCCACGCCTCCCAATGTTTACAATCTCCAACTGCGAGAACAGCCATTTCATGGTGTGCGCGCCCTACGCCTCATTCCGGTCGACGATCAAAAGACCTTAGGTCGAACGGGGCTGCTCGCACACAGCTTCATGCTCGGTCCAAATGGCCAGTCGAACGGCTGCGTGTCGTTCAAAGACTATGGCGCATTCCTGCAGGCATACACGAAACAGCAAGTAAAGCGGCTTGTCGTGGTTGCTCGTTTGGACTGAGGAGACATCCTAACCTCGATCTAGGCGCTCAACTCAAAACCGTAGCGATTTGCTGGTCCCACCGAACGGGACGTAGTTTCATCAATTGCTTGAGCATCAGATCAGAGTGTTGCCGTCCATTGAGTATTTCAATCACGATTGCAGGGGCAAGCAGCGTTAGCCGCAGCATCCGGCAGGCATAGGCGCGTGTCCGCTTTACCCCCGAAAGCGGACACGAAGTCGGACGGCCCCGTACCGCGGGCGAGGTCAGCGCAATTATCACCTCTGGTTTCTGAGCAGCAAGCGTCGTCGCGAGCGTTTTGAGCCGCACCACGTCTCCTTCACCGCCCAATAACTCAATTGTTGCCGTTTTCCCATCGTCATAGCCCAGCGTGCGCAATGCCTCGATCAAAGCCTGACCCGCGTGCGAAGCGGAAAGCCGCTGTGCAAAATGCTAATGCGCCGCACTGTGCCGATCTGCTGCGCTTGCGCAGAAAACGGCCACGCTGCCGCCCAGCCGAATAGAGTAACGAATTCGCGTCGTCTCATTGTCCCCCCAAACCCTAATGCCATCCACCTCGGCAGCTCAAAATAGCACGGGGAAGGGTCAGATGCGTCCTCAGGCCAAGGTCATTAAGTCGCTGGCCGATGTCCGCTTTGGGTCAAAAGCTGCCGCGACGGTTGACAGTGACCGTGTCCGCTTTACCCCGCGAAAGCGGACGCTTTGGGCCAACAGCGGACTCATGCGTTGCAACATAAGTAGAAACAGAAGGACCGCCTCGCGGCGGTCTCTCCGAAATCCGATCAGGTATCTTGGTTAGGTGGCTGCGATCGCAGTTGCGGCCTTGCGCTTCCTGCGCCAGCCAAGCAGACCCACCGCGCCGAGACCGGTGGCGAAGAGGGGGAGAGTGGCGGGGAGCGGTGTCGCGGATGCAGACCATGTCCCGAGATTGGTGCCCGTATCCACCGGTGTGCCTCGCGTTAATATCCAGTCAGTTCCAGATGCGAAGGTTTCAAAGTTAAAAACAAAAGTAGAAGTCCAGTTGATCGTGACATCTTCGGCATTAGGAAGATTATCGTTCAAGACAACAAACAAGCCGTTAAGTTCTGATGAACTAACTGTCAGTGTGCCTTGAAGAATGGAGTTGTATGTAAAAGACACAAAGTCGCTAGCTTGAGCGATGCCTAGGGTAGTCCCTAACGTATAGTTCTGGAGAACGAGCGTGCCGGTGGCAATGCCACTCCCGCCGCTGGCACCGCAGTCCGAACACGTGCCGGTGAAGGTGAAACTTTCTACCGTGCTGGCATGTGCCACAGACGGCAGGCTTAAAACCGCAACAACAGCCGCGATGATAATGGAATGCAATCTCAACATGGCACGCTCCCCTGAACTCACCGATGCAGGTGAGGTGACCGCTATATGATAACGCGGGACGCACTAGGCTTCGCGTCCCGTGAATAAAGCAAGGTTGTATGGCAATCACGGCAGTAAAATGACAAAGATCAGTGTACAGGTGCAGGTCGTTCAACGCCCGGCCGGTGTCCGGAGGGACTGTTAGCTTGCGTTCGCCGTGGTGACGAATATGGAATTGAGGTGACTCAGATGCTGTAAAGAATCTACCTCAGTGGTTGAGGGAGACATCATGCGCGCTCTGGTCCTGCTCTGTTTCTTGCTGCTGCCCGATCTCGCGCAGGCCGACGAGCCGGCGATAACCGTCACGGTAACGAACGATACGCGCAGCTTCACGCGAAGCGAGCTTTTGGTGCGACCGGACGCTACTACCATCGAGGTGGTGCGTGACGTCACCTATCGCGTGCCGATGACCTATCGCGCCGTGCCCGTCGCATCTCTGCTCGTCGGGATGACGCTCCCTCCCGACAGCATGATCGAGGCGGTCACGCTCGACGGGTTCATCGCGCAACTCCCGCCCGACCTCTTACTCAACACCGATGAGAGCAAGGCAGTCGCTTGGCTTGCGATCGAACCCATAGACCGTCCCTGGCCACCAATTCCGGAAAGGGATGCAAGTGCGGGGCCGTTCTACATTGTATGGACTGGGGCCGCGGTCGGTACCATCCGCAGCGAGCAATGGCCCTATCAGATGGCAAAGCTGGTCAGCCAGCCTTCGCTCGCTACGCGCTGGCCTGCGCTCGCCGTCAATTCTGCGCTGCCCCCGACGGACCCGGCCCGCGCTGGCCAAGCTGTGTTCGTCTTACAGTGCCTCCCCTGCCACAAGCTGAATGGCGCTGGTGCTTCCGATGTAGGCCCTGACCTCAACCTGCCGCAAAATCCGACCGAGTATTTAACGCCGCAGGGGCTGCACGATGTGATCCGCAACCCTAGAGCCGTGCGCACCTGGCCCGCTCTGGCCATGCCGCCGTTTCCACCGGACTATCTGAGCGACCGCGACATCGGGCTTGTTGTTGCCTATCTGAAGCACATGGTCGGCAGAAAGCAGGCGCAGTAGCAGACATGTCGCGCGGTTTGTCAGGTTAGGGCAGGCCCGGCGATCGACAGGTTAATCGGAGAAAGTTGGTTTGTAGTTCGGACCGCTCCGCCGGTGTTGTTCGCCTAATGACAAATTACGGAACAAACCAAATCGTCGTGGATTTGGAATAGAATGCGCCCATGGGAAATACGACCCCGTCTTTTTCAGTTTCCAGGAAAATGCGGCCCCAAGTCGTCATCGTCGGTGCTGGATTTGGTGGATTATGGGCGGCCAAGGCGCTTGCCAATGCTCCCATCGAAGTCGTCGTAATTGATCGCCAGAACTACCATTTGTTTCAACCGCTACTTTATCAAGTAGCGACTGCTGGGCTATCTCCGGCGGACATTGCGGCGCCGATCCGCGGTATTGTCGGTATGTACCGCAACGTCACAGTGATGCTTGGATCCGTCGAAGGCATCGACGTCACGGCACGCAAGGTTCTAATGGAGGGCGGGCGTAGTGTGCCCTACGACTATCTCATTCTCGCGACTGGTGCTCGCCACGCGTATTTCGGCCATGACGATTGGGAGCCCTTTGCCCCGGGACTAAAACGCATAGAGGACGCGACCGAGATCCGACGTCGTATCTTGCTGGCGTTCGAAGAAGCTGAGAATGAGACAGATCCGGACGAGCGACGGCGTCTCATGAACATTGCGATTGTGGGTGGCGGTCCAACGGGGGTCGAATTGGCGGGCGCCATCGCAGAACTGGCGCGTCGGGCGCTGGCGAAGGATTTCCGCAACATTGATCCCCGTGCCGCACGCATTGTTCTGATCGAAGCCGGACCGTCGCTCCTCGCTACAATGCCCGCCGACCTTTCTAATGACGCCCAGCGACGGCTCGAGAAACTCGGCGTAGAGGTCCTTCTCAATGCGCCGGTGACTGCAGTCGATGCAGCAGGAGTGACAATAGGCACAACGCGAATTGAGGCTCGCACGGTGATTTGGGCGGCCGGTGTTGCGGCCTCACCGGCAGGGCAGTGGATCGGTGCTGAATGCGACCGCGTCGGTCGGATTAAGGTCAATGCCGATCTGTCGGTGCCTGGCCATCCCGAAATCTTCGCGATCGGCGACACAGCGTTGGTGACCGACACTGCAGGAAAGCCCCTGCCTGGTGTGGCGCCCGTCGCAAAGCAGCAGGGGCTTTATGTTGGCGAGCTTATCAAATCGCGTATGCAGGGCATGGAGGTCATGCCGTTCCACTATCGCGATTACGGGAACCTTGCCACCATCGGACGCAAGGCTGCTGTCATCGATTTCGGTTGGATTCACCTCCGTGGTTTTGGGGCGTGGGTCATCTGGAGCGTTGCCCACATCTTCTTTTTAATTGGCTTCCGTAACCGGCTCAGGGTGGCATTCGATTGGCTATGGGCATATTTCACGTTTCAGCGCGGCGCGCGGCTAATCACCGGATCCCGGCTTTGATTTAATAGCCTGCGCATGTTTTTCGCATAGATGTCCGCTTTGGGTCATAAGACACGACGGTGCACGGCGACCGCGTCCGCTTTACCTCCAATAACGGACACGAAGCCCAGCGGCTAACGAGTCCACTTTGGGCCAAAAGCAGACATCGCCAGTCGGGAAACTAGGCTACTCTGCCGCCTGTGACTTGTTCGCACGGGCTGGCAAGGAGGATTTCCTTGAATACCGAAATTCACTCAGCAATCGATTATTATGAGCGCCATCCAATTTCGTCGGAAATAATCCTAGTTAAACTCAAAACGACACGGGGCAACCTCAATACTGTTGCGCCCGAAGAATTGTTTCCACACGACCAAGATCATTACGGTGGACTGAGCGCAAACGATGCTTTGGCGGAACGAGCTGCTATCGGTAAGGGCACTCGCGTCGTCGATTTTTGTGCTGGGTTGGGCGGCCCGGCCCGATACCTGGCGCATCGTTACGGCGCAGATGTCACGGGCATAGAATTGACGCCAGCAAGGGTCAAAGGAGCGGGAGAGTTGACGCGCCTAGTAGGCCTACAGAATAGTGTCCGCGTAATTGAAGGTAATGTAATGGAGGTGCCGCTTCCCGACGCCAGCGTGGATGTGGTCGTAAGTCAGGAAGCCTTTCTCCATGTGCCCGATAAAGAGCGCACGCTGGCTGAGGCATTTCGAATTTTGAAACCGGACGGGCGGATCGCTTTTACCGACTGGGTTGCTCATCGCCCGCTATCTGATACCGACAAGAAATTAATGTGGCAGGGCATGGCAGTCGCGGAGTTGCATAACCCGCAGACTTACGCCGACCTAGTGAAAAAGGTCGGCTTCACCGTTAAATCTGTCGAGGATTTGACTACCGATTGGGGCATCATTCTCAAGCAGCGTCTCGCCATGTACATAAAGCTCCGCGAGGAAGCGCAACAGGCGGGTACTTCCGCTGGCCATGATGCGTTTTATGAAAGCTACGTTCGTTTCGTTGATTTGGTCAACGAAGCTGTCCTCGGCGGTGGACGCTTTGCAGCCGCGAAACCCAGGTAGCTGCGGCCGGGCCAGTGTCCGCTTTGGGTCATTAGCTGCCGCGGCGTGGTCAAATCGTGATGTCCGCTTTACCCCGAAAGCGGACTCCAACTGCGGCGGCCGGAATGTCCGCTATGGGCCAAAAGCTGCCTCACGCAATGCAACATGAGTGCAAAAAGAAAGACCGCCTCGCGGCGGTCCCTCCAAACTCTGATTTTCGATTTGTTTGCTTACGCGGCAGCGAGGGTTTGCTTCGCGTTCTGCTTACGCCGCTTCGCAAGATAGCCGACGAAGCCTAGGCCGCCTGCAAACAGCGGCATCGTGGCTGGCAGAGGGGTGGGTACGGGATCTGAAAACAGCACCGCATAATAGGGATCGGCTGTAGTGTCATTATCCGTACAGGTCTGCCCAGCGCCGCAGCTGCCGAGATAGGTATCGAGGTAATAAGCTCCTGCCGCCAGGTCATAGTCGTTAAGGACGTCGACTGGCGCGCCGGGCCCACTCTGATACAAAATAGTTATAGATGCCGTGGGCACAACTGAACTCAGCGTGTTGTTCGCATTCAACGTGGCCGTGCTTGGCCCCAGTTCCACATTGATATTATTGTGAATGCCGTTGTTGCCGAGCTCCTCCGCGATCGTCAGGTTTCCGCCACCCCACGTGAACTCGTAAATGGACGGGTTAGCTGTGTCGTTGACTTGCGCGGGGGTGCCGGTGGAAAGACCTCCGCTGAGGTTGGTATACGGCCCAGGAGCTGAGACGAACGGCCCGATTTCACAGCCCGCTGAGACCGTTCCGATATTGGTTGCTGTCCCTGTGCTCGTCCCACCGTTTGAGGTGTTTGAGGCGGTCAATTCACTCGAACACGTTGTCGCCGATGCCTGCCCGCTGCCGCCAGCCACAAGGGCCACCGAAGCGATCACTGCTAAGCCAAAGATTCGCGTTATCATTTTAATGATTTCTTCCAATCGACAAGCGGAACGCACCTCGCAGCAATACGTTCGAAGTCACGAAAATTGTCAATATAACTACGGATATATATCGCTCAAACGCGCGAATCGTCGTGTCTGCTTTGGGTCATTAGCGGACATCGTGTCGTGTCCGCGCTGTGTCCGCTTTACCCCCGAAAGCTGCCGCGGAAATCACCGACTGGCGTGTCCGCTTTGGGCCAACAGCGGACATCGGCGTAAGTCCTCACGCTCTGCAACTAGGTTCTAGCCGCGCGGGGCCGGCTGTCGCTCACCCCGCGTTATTTAATCTAATTTGAATCAACCTGTTTACTTTTGATTAACCTTTGAGGTGCCACATTTAGTGCATGGACACTGATGCGCCGAACCCACGCTGCCCATTCTGCAGCTCGCCTATGCAATTCAGGCGGACCTCTCCTAACTTCGGTGCGCAGTCTGCGTTACAGACATTCGAATGCAATAGCTGCAAAGTAGTGCTGAACATTCCGCCACAGGCGGGGGTTTCGCATACCGCGCCACACGTAATTGGCTAAGGGCACTAGCAAGCGAAACTTACACGGCCTCCGTTGAAAGCTGAGGCCGTTTTCTTTTGCACCGTTATGAAGACTAGTCGCGACGGGTCGCTCAATCGCCGATTTGCGCAGTCGTGTCTATTGCCATTTTGCGGACTACCCCAGCACAGTGCAAACACATGAGCACCACCGCGATATGGATTGGGATTATCGGCACAGTAATTGCCGTCATTCCCGCTGTATATGCCGGATACAAATGGACTGAGAATCAAATCACAGACACAGACGATGTCGGTATCGATAGCGAATTGGATTACTTGGACGAACTGGTACGCGAACATGAGCAGGGGATCGCGGATAACCGCGAAAGGCTTAAATGGCTAATCCTGCTAATCGAAAACAATTACGATCTTTCTTCCCTCTCCTCAGGCCGCATTGCACACCTAGATCGCATTCGCCGGATGCTTGACGACACCCCGCAAGAGCCAAATGAAAGGGATGCAGGCCAACGGCAATAAAGAGAGTTGCCGTTTGGGCAATCATGAGGAACCGTGGCATGTGGCCAAGATGGTCTTGGGTCCTTCTCGGTCTGTCCGGAACGTTCTTGTTTTGCCGCAACGATGTTGCCCCCGTTTGTCCGCTATGGGTCATTAGCTGCCGCAACGGCTGACGGCGATCGTGTCCGCTTTACCCCCGAAAGCGCCCGCGGCTGTCGCCGACCGGCGCGTCCGCTTTGGGCCAGAAGCAGACGTCCGCTCGGGCGCTTTTCACACCGCAAAATATGTCACAGATCCCGTTGGGACACGGCTGAATGGTTTCTCGATCGTTAAGATTGACACAACCAATCTGTAATACCGTCCAAAGCGCCTGTTTATTGGACGGATTATTGGATCTGATCATGGCGCAAAGCGAACCCATCCAGGGGGTTGAGTCCAGATATATCCTTTATGAACTCGACCCGCAGGCCCGCAGTGCGATCAAACATATATGGCCGACGATTGCGCCATATCTCGAGAGGGCGGTCGAGGCTACTCTCGAGGCTACGGCGAAATTGCCTCATATTTCTTCGGTCATCGTGCAGCACAGGGACCTAATCAGAAAACTGGAAACATCTCATCTGGAAGCACTGCTGAGTGGGGATCTCGATAACCACTATTTCGAGTCATGTCGAAAAACCGTGGAACAAGAAGCCGCACTTGGGATCGACGCCCGCTTTCGGAGCACTGCCGGAAACAATATTTTGCGGGCTGCGTTAGACGCGCTTGCGCGCAAACACAAATTCTCCCGTTCCAAGCTTGTTGATGACGCAAAGCTTGTATCCCAAGTCATAGCGTTCGATGTTGCGAACGCTATGACCCTCCATCGGGAAGCGGCTGAAAAGTTCGCACGCAAACGACGGCAGACGATTGATGAGGCGATTGCGGACTTCGCCGGCGCAATCGGTGACGTGCTCGAAGCCATCAAAGACGCCTCTTCTTCGCTGACGACAACGTGCACTACGATGCGCGAGGTTGCCAACGACACTCTCAACCGCATGGCAGTCGCTTCATCAGCCGCGGCAGAGACTACGCAGCGCGTAAAGATAACGGGCAATGCTACCGAGGAGCTGTCCGGGTCGATTCAGCATATCGGGCAGGAAGCAACTCGAGGCCTAGAAATGACGCGAGCGGCGGTTGACGACATGCACCGTACCCAACAGGCCATCCTTTCGTTGAACAATACCGCCGAGCGCATCGGTTCGGTCGTCAGTATCATTTCCGACATCGCATCGCAGACCAATCTTCTGGCGCTCAACGCGACGATTGAGGCGGCGCGCGCCGGCGACGCTGGCAAGGGTTTTGCGGTGGTCGCGTCTGAAGTGAAGGTGCTTGCCAATCAAACCT
>Ga0207031_10215_pt2 | contig 15660 bp, 10 predicted proteins | sample Alteio_BWMinCont_37_FD_153278 | JGI IMG/M metagenome (GOLD analysis project Ga0207031, IMG submission 153278) | Enriched cells from forest soil in Barre Woods Harvard Forest LTER site, Petersham, Massachusetts, United States -... | ecosystem: Environmental > Terrestrial > Soil > Temperate forest >... | reverse complement strand
GAAATGTTTTCGAGTGGGCGGGCGAGCAGACGGCGGAGTTCAAGCGCATCTGCATGGGCGCCACCGGAAGCGCTTCGCTTGCAAGCGTGCATAGTCCGCCGAGGCCGCTATCGTTTTTTGATGTGAAAGGCGACGTGGAAGCTTTGCTGGCCGCGTTCCAGCACGCCAGTCTTGAGTTCAAGCCAGACGCGGCGGAATATTACCATCCTGGCCGCTCGGCGCAAGCTGTGATGGATGGCGAGGTGGTGGCTCAGTTCGGGCAGATCCATCCGGAGATTGCAGCAGGGCGCAAGCTCAAGCAGGATGTTTTCGTGGCCGAGCTTTACTTGGATCGTCTGTACAAGCGGGGGCTGCGTGCAGTGCGATATGAGCCGTTGCCGCGCTATCCGGCCGTGGAGCGCGACTTTTCTTTCATCTTTGACGACGCGGTTGAGTTCTCCCAGATCGAGAAGGCGGTCGCCGGACTGGGTTTGAGCGAGCTTCGCAGTTTTGTGCCGGTCGAGATTTTCCGCGGGGGCTCGATTCCCGCGGGCAAATATTCTTTGCTGCTTCGAGCTACATTTCAATTTAGGGATCGGACTTTGCGCGAGGACGAAGTGGGGCGCTGGTCGGCGCAGATCGTAAAGGCGCTCGGGAGTTTAGGCGGGACACTGCGGACTTCGTAGTCAAGCTACAACTTCGACAAACTATCTTCTTGTCATTCCGAGGAGCGAAGCGATGAGGAATCTGGGTTTTTCCCGACACCAGAGAGACCCAGATCCCTCCCTTTGCTCGGGATGACAACAGCTAGACTTGGACTTGATCCCAAAGACCGATCAACAGTGAATCCCGGTCCTCACTGTGCTAGTCTGAGCCGATCATGGCTGATGTGGTCATCCAACCGAAGCATTTTCTTAGCGACAAAGTTGAACACTTTACCGAGTCGGTCATTCGCGAGATGACGCGGCAGGCCATGCTTCATGGAGCGGTAAACCTGGCGCAGGGCTTTCCCGATTTTCCCGCTCCTGCGGAGATCAAACGAGCCGCGCAAGAGGCAATTGCCGCGGATGTGAATCAGTATGCAATCACCTGGGGCGCGAAGAGTTTGCGCAATGCGATTGCGCGGCAGATGCAGGACTGGCAAGCTGTCACAGTTAATCCGGAGACGCAGATCACCGTGTGTTGCGGATCGACTGAAGCGATGATTTCGACGCTGCTGGCGGTTTGTAATAAAGGCGACGAAGTGGTGATCTTCGAGCCGTTCTATGAGAATTATGGGCCGGACGCGGTGCTATCGGGAGCGAAGCCGGTGTTTGTAAAATTGCGTCCGCCAACTACTCCGGATGGCGAGTGGACCTTCGATGAAGCCGAGCTGCGCGCCGCGTTTCATCTCCACACCAAAGCGATCATTGTAAATACTCCCAATAATCCAACCGGCAAAGTATTCACGCGAGTCGAACTCGAACTGATTCGAAATCTCTGTGTCGAGTTCAATGTGCTGGCTATCACAGATGAGATTTACGAACATATTCTTTACGACGGCGCCAAGCACATTTCGATGGCCGCTCTCGACGGTATGAGCGAGCGAACCGTCACCATCAATGGCTTGTCGAAGAGTTACAGCGTGACCGGATGGCGCGTCGGATGGGCGGTTGCGCCGCCTGCCATCACCAATGCAATTCGCAAGGTTCACGATTTCCTTACCGTCGGCGCTCCAGCTCCGATGCAAGAGGCAGGTGCGGTGGCTCTGGGGCTGCCGGCAACTTACTACGAAAATCTTGCGAACGGATACAAAGGCAGGCGCGACCGCTTAATGCCGGCTTTGTCCGAAGCGGGGTTTCGCTGCTTTCGTCCGCGCGGCGCATATTACGTAATGACAGACATCAGCGCTTTCGGATTCGCAGATGACCTCGCCTTCACAAAGCATCTGGTGAAAGAGATTGGCGTGGCTGCGGTTCCGGGATCGAGTTTCTACCATGATCCGCGGGATGGAGCGAAGCAGGTGCGGTTTGCATTCTGCAAAAAAGATGTGACCCTGGATGAAGCGGGGAGGCGGCTGAAGAAGTTGCTGGACCGATAGTGCTGCAGCCTAGCCGAGCTTCGCTCGTCCGGACAGCCGGGGGCGGCTGTCCCCACGTGAGCATTGGCAGTTCATCAATCTGATTCCCTCCACAGGGTTCTGGGGTATACTGCGCTCAAGATCAAAATCTTTGTGGGGAAGAAGTGCAATCATGGTGGTGAGAATGGCGGAAGAAGTATCGGCGCAAGTTCCTTCTGACGATTTCCAGACGCTGGAACAAAAAGTCTATCGCACGATCGAGCTCTATAAGGCTGCCAGGGACGCGCGGTCTGCTTCCGAGCGCGATGCGCAGCGGTTGCGCGAGCAACTGGAAGAACGCGAGGAGGAAGTCGAAGGCCTTCGCCGCGAAATGGTGCAACTGCGGCGGGAACGCGAGGAGATTCGCGGCCGCGTGGAAAAAATGCTGCAACAGATCGACACATTGGCCGAAGAACAGGCTGCGAGCTGAGGCCGGTTTTCTATCTGACCCCATTCCGCGAAATCAGGAGCAGAAAAAATTATGGCAAACAGCGGAAAGCAGCCCGCGGTGAGCAACGCTGACGACACCAGCGTGCGAGTGGAGATCTTCGACCAGGCTTACAATCTTCGCGGCTCAGATGCGAACTACATCATGAAGCTCGCGGAATACGTCGATGCCAAGATGCGCGCGGTTGCCAAGCAGACGCAAACGGTTGATACGGTGCGCCTGGCTGTGCTGGCAGCGCTCAACATTGCCGACGAGTATCATCTGCTGAAGCGCAATCAGGAGGGCGGGTCGACTGACTACCTGAAGCGTGCGCATCATCTGTCTGACGCGCTCGATGAAGTGCTTGAGGAGAAGCGCAAGGCTGGATAAATTACTCATTTTGTCATCCCGAGCGAAGCGAAGGGATCTAGGTGTTTGCCGGCGACGCGCGGTCATTCTGGCGCAGGCAAGAACCTAGATCCCTTCGCTCGGGATGACAGAAATTTGTATTTTAGTCGGCTGCGTTTTTCGCTCAAGTTCTCGCAATAAATTCCGAATATTATTGCTGGATGGTCGTGTCGCTCTTGGCCGGCTTCTCCGTCACCTGCTGAGGGGTCGGCAATTGCGAACGATCCCATCCCCCACCGAGCGCCTCAATCAGTGCTACCGCCGCCGTCATCTCTTGCACCTGAAGATTATTCAGAGTCTGCTGATTCGATAGCAGCGTAGTCTGGGCGATCAGCACATCGACGTAGGGATCAATGCCAGTTTCGTACCGGCCCTGTTCCAGCTTGAGGAAGGTTTGCGCCGAATTCACCGCCTGCTGCTGCTGCTGGATTTCTTTGGACAGGATGCGGACTTCGGCCAGATCGTCTTCCACCTGTTGAAATGCGGTCAACACCGTCTGTCGGTAGCCGGCGAGATCTGCGTTGTAGGTGGCGACGAATTGCTGGACAGTGGCGCGGCGCAGACCGGCATCGAAGATAGTTTCCGAAAGCGAAGTGCCGACAGACCAGAATCGGCTCGGCCACGATAGCCAATGAGTGAAGGCCGAACTCTGGAACCCGCCCGACGCGCTTAAACTCAGGTTCGGATAATAAGCCGCATAAGCGATGCCGATGCTGGCGTTAGCCTGCGCCATCAGGCGTTCGGCGGCGGCGATATCCGGCCGGCGCTCGAGCAGCTCCGATGGCACGCCCACCGGGATGGGGGGTGGCGCCACGGTCATCGGCTTCACGGGAATGGAAAAGTTGGAGGCTTCCTTGCCGATTAGCGTGGCAATTGCGTGCTCGAACTGGGCACGCGCGATTCCGACATTGGTTGCGGCTGCCTGGGCGCTCTGCAGCGTGGTCTCGGCTTCCACGACCGAAATCTGGTCGTCGATGCCGGTTTCGTAGAGCGCGCGGGCCAGATCGAATTCTTTCTGGTCTGCCGCCACCGTCTCGTTGAAGATTTCTTGCAGTTTGTCCTGGCCGCGGATCTCGAAAAAAAACTCCGCCAGGCTGGCCTGTTCGGTCAGACGCTCGTTCTCAAGATCCGCCGCGCTCACTTGTGCAGCGTACTGATCTTGATGCACGGTGTTGCGAATCTTGCCCCAAAGATCGGGAGCCCAGGAAGCTTCAAGCGGCAACGAATAGACGGTGGTCTGCAGTTGTCGGACAGCTGTGCCTGTACCGGTCGCAGCGACGGGGGTCGTGCCCAGATTTCCCGAAGTTCGTGAGCGGTTGAACGATGGCGCAACTCCGAGCGTAGGGAAGTATTGCGCGTGTGCCTCGCGTACGATGGCGCGAGCTTCCATGAAGTTCTCAAAGAATTGTTTGATGTTCTGGTTGTTGATATCCAGTTGCTCTTCGAGAGCGTTGAGTTCGGGATCGTTGAAGATTTCCCACCACTTGCCGCGTAGCTTGGCGTCCGCCGGCTGTGCGACGGTCCAGCCTTCGTTTCCCTGGAATTGGGTGGGCGACTCTTTGTAGACCGCCGCAGGCGGTTGTGCGGGCGGGGGTTGGTGGTACTTGGGTCCGACCACGCAGCCTGAAAGCAGCAAAGTGAACAGAGCGCATAACCAAATCTTGCGTCGCGCCGGTTTTTGTTGGAAGCTCATCATATGTTTCTGCCTGCCTGACTGTTCCTCTTAACTGGCCTCCGTCGCTGGGGATTGAAGGCTGTCACGCGACTTGCCCAGCATGCGCAGGCGCAGCCGATCGAGGAACAGATATACGACGGGGGTGGTATAGAGCGTGAGCATCTGACTCACGATTAAGCCGCCCACGATTGTGATGCCGAGCGGTCGCCGCAGTTCCGAACCAGTCCCAGTGCCGAACGCCAGCGGCAATGCCCCGAACAGCGCGGCCATGGTCGTCATCAGAATCGGACGGAAGCGCAACATGCAGGCTTCGAAGATCGAGTCTGCCGTGCTCTTGCCCTCTTCCCGTTCGGCGACCAGCGCGAAGTCGATCATCATAATCGCGTTTTTCTTTACGATGCCGATCAGCAACACGATTCCGATGATGGAAATCACATTCAAGTCGATCTTGAAGAGCATCAGCGCCAGCATCGCGCCTACGCTGGCGGAGGGTAGCGTCGAGATAATAGTCAGCGGATGCACCAGACTCTCATAAAGAATGCCCAGCACGATGTAAACCGCTAGCAGAGCCGTCGCCACCAGCATTGGTTCGCTGCTCAGCGATTGCTGATAAGCCTCGAGCGTACCGGCAAAGAAGCCGCGGATAGTGGAAGGCGTGCCCAGTCTCTGCTGCATTAGTGCGATGCTCTGCGTGGCATCGCTCAAGGAAACGCCGGGCGCCAGATTAAAAGATACGGTCACCGACGGAAACAATCCGGTGTGATTTACGGACAGAGGTGTGGTGGCAGATTGAGCGCTTGCCACTGCGCTCAACGGGATAACGCCGCTATTCGCGCTGCGCTCGTAGATGTATTTCAGGCCCTCCGGGCTCGCCCAGTACTGCGGAGCAACCTCAAGAACTACGTAGTATTGATTCAGTTGCGTATAAATGATCGAAACTTCAGATTGGCCGAAAGCCTCGTAAAGCGAGGAATCGAGCGTCTGCGCCGTCAGCCCCAGCCTGGCGGCGGTTACACGGTCATAGGTCAACAACTCTTCGCGGCCGCCGTTCTGCTGATCGGAGTTCACATCCTGAAGGCCAGGCAGCTTTTTCATCTCGCTTAAAAGGATGGGCCCCCACTTCGAAAGGTCCAGAACGTTGTCGCACTGGATGGTGTACTGATAAAGCGCATTGCTGGATCGGCCTCCGATGCGCAGATCCTGGGAAGCCTGCAAAAAGGCTGAGGCCACTGGCAAACGATTCAATTTCGGGCGCAGCCGGTTGATGATCTGCGCGGCGCTGATCTTGCGCTCGTTGAGTGGCTTCAGGGCGATGTAAATGAATCCGCCATTGGTAGCGCCGTTGCCGCCGGTATACGCGGTTACGTTGGCAACTGCGGGATCGCTCTTGATCACTTCTACCAACTGCCGGACTGAATTGTCCATGACGGCGAACGAAGCATCTTGGGGACCTTGTACGCCTCCTACGATTGCTCCGGTATCCTGCTGCGGGAAAAAACCCTTGGGAATTTTGATGATGAGCGCGACGTTCAGCGCAATCGTTAACAGGAGTACTATGAGCATCAGCCAGGAATTGTCGAGCGCCCAGAGTAATGTGCGACGATAGGTTTCGAGCATCCAGGCGAAGAATTTATCACTCGCCTGATAAATCCTACCGTGCTTCTCGTGGGTCTCCGGCCTTAGAAGGTGCGCACACATCGCAGGAGTAGTGGTCAACGAAATCACCATTGAGACCACGATTGCGGTCGACAGTGTAATGGCAAACTCGCGGAACAGACGGCCAACGATGCCGCCCATCATCAGAATTGGAATGAAAACCGCAACCAGCGAAACACTGATGGTAAAAACAGTCGAGCCAATCTCCCGCGCGCCTTTCAGTGCCGCCGCGAAGGGTTGCATGCCCTGTTCCAAATGACGAGCAATGTTCTCCATGACCACGATGGCGTCATCCACTACGAATCCGGTCGAAATGGTAAGCGCCATTAGCGAGAGATTGTCGAGGCTGTAGCCGAGCAGGTACATCACGGCGAAGGTTCCGATCAGAGACACAGGAACCGCGATGCTGGGAATTAAGGTCGCACGCCCATTGCGCAGAAAAACGAAGACCACCAGGACAACCAGTGCCACCGATATCAGCAATGTGCGCTCCACGTCGGTGACTGAGGCGCGGATCGTAGTCGTACGGTCGAGAACAATGGTCGTGTCGATGCCCGCCGGAATCGAAGCTTTCAGAAATGGCAACTGGGTGCGAATATTGTTTACGGTCTGAATGATGTTGGCGCCCGGCTGGCGGAAGATAATTACCGTCACCGAAGGGATGCCATTCAGATATCCCGCGGAACGGACATTCTGCACGTCATCGGTGACGTTAGCCACATCTGAGAGTCGGATCGCCGCGCCATTGTGGTATCCGATGATTAACGGTTTGTAGTCATCGGCTTTTGAAATCTGATCATTGGCAATGATGTCGGCCGAGACCACGCCGTCGGACCACTGGCCTTTGGCAATGTCAGCATTCTGTGTGCTGAGCACCGATTGCACGTTGGCGAGCGTCAGTCGGTTGTTGTTCAGCTGAGTTGGATTAACGTCGACCCGCACCGAGGGCAGGGAACTGCCGCCTACCGCGACCTGCCCGACTCCCTGAATCTGCGATAGTTTCTGCTCCATCACGGTGGAAGCTTCGTCATAGAGCTTGCCGCGATCGAATTTGCTCGAAGTCAGTCCGATGATCATGATCGGAGCATCGGCGGGATTCACTTTGCGATAGGTGGGATTTGCTGGCAGATTTGCCGGCAAATAGGTGCGCGCCGCAGCGATCGCCGCCTCGACATCGCGCGCTGCTCCGTCAATATTGCGGCTCAGATCGAACTGTATCGTGATTGATGTGCTGCCTAACGAGCTTGCCGAAGTCATCTCCGAAACACCGGCGATGTGGCCGAACTGCCGCTCGAGCGGAGTGGCGACTGAAGAGGCCATGATCTGGGCGCTGGCTCCCGGCAAAGAGCCGGATACGGAGATAGTTGGAAAGTCAACTTGTGGCAAAGGAGAAACTGGCAGCACCAAAAACGCAATCGCGCCGGCGATGGCAATTGCGATGGTCAGCAATGTAGTTGCCACGGGCCGTCGGATGAATGGTTCTGACAGATTCATGCTTGCGCTTCCGGTTCTCCCACAGTGCGTGGCTTTTCTGATCCACGCCAACGGGAAAATCTTTGCCCCAGGGTGTCAAAGAAGATGTAAATCACCGGCGTGGTGTACAGGGTGAGGGCCTGGCTTAATAAAAGCCCGCCCACCATGGCGATTCCGAGTGGGCGCCTAATCTCCGAGCCGATGCCGGTTCCAAGAGCCAACGGAAGGCCGCCGAGCAGGGCGGCCATGGTGGTCATCATGATCGGGCGGAAGCGCAGCAGGCTGGCTTCATAGATCGCGTCAGTTGAGTTCTTGCCGTGCTCGCGTTCTCCCTCAAGAGCGAAATCGACCATCATGATTCCGTTCTTCTTCACAATTCCGATCAGCAAGATAATGCCGATAATTGCGACCACACTGAGGTCCTGGCCAAACAGCATGAGCGCCAGCAGTGCACCCACGCCTGCGGAAGGCAGAGTGGAAAGAATGGTGATTGGGTGGATGAAACTTTCATACAGCACGCCCAGAACGATATACACAGTCACGAGCGCAGCCAGAATTAATAGCGCTTCATTTGACAGCGAGTTCTTGAACGAGGCCGCAGTACCTTGGAAGTCCGCCTGCAGGCTCGGGGGCATGTGCATGTCTTGCTGCACTTTGTCGATGGCGGTGATAGCGCTGCCCAATGCGGCGTTGGGCGCGAGGTTGAACGACACCGTGACCGCAGGGAACTGTCCTTGATGATTGATGGAGAGCGCTTCGCTGGCGCGCTGGAAGTGAGCGAACGCGCCCAGAGGGACGGCATTGCTCATCGCGGAAGTCACAACTGTGTTCTGAGCTGACCCAGTTGAATTGTTGACCGGGGACAGCGCATTCGTCGGTGGAGTGAGCACGCCGGAGGACGGAGTGAAAGGCACTGAAGTCGTGATGGCATTTGATCCCGCAGAAGAAGATCCGGATGACGAAAACGAGTTGGCCGCTCCTGGTCCCGAGGTTCCAGATGAGGCGTTCGCCTGGATGTACAAATCTTGCAGCACATTCGGATCCTGCTGGTACTGGGGCAGAGCTTCAAGGACCACGTGGTACTGATTGAGCTGCGTGTACATCGTATTGATCTGGCGCTGTCCCAATGCGTCATACAGAGTGTTGTCGATGGTCGCAGGCGCAATACCGAGGCGCGAAGCGGTGATACGGTCGATGATCAGCGATACTGCCAGTCCTCCGGTCTGCTGGTCGGTGGCGACATCTTCAAGCTGCGGCAGACTTTTCAGTTTTGCCACGAAGCGATTGGTCCAATCGTTGAGCTCATTCGCATCCGGATCTTCGAGCGTGTACTGATATTGGGTGCGGCTCACGCGGTCATCCACAGTGATGTTTTGCACCGGCTGCATGTACAGGGTGATTCCTTGCACGTTCTGAAGTTGTGACTGGAGCCGGCGGATCACATCGGACGCGCTGAGATTGCGCTCCGACAGAGGTTTCAGGTTAATCGACATGCGACCGCTGTTAAGGGTCGTGTTGGTGCCATCAGCTCCGATGAATGAAGAAAGGCTTTGCACTGCGGGATCCTGCAGGATGACCTTGGACAGCTCCTGCTGTTTCTCCGCCATGGCATTAAAGGAGATGGTTTCCGGAGCCTGCGAAATCCCCTGAATAACGCCCGTATCCTGCACCGGGAAAAATCCCTTGGGAATGACAATGTAAAGAAAAATGGTAAGCAGCAGGGTCCCGAGAGCTACCAGGAGGGTGATGGTTTGATACCGCAGCACGAACTTCAAAGTCCGACCATAGAACGCAATCATTTTTTCGAACATGCGTTCCGAGGCCTGGTAGAAGCGTCCCTGCTGTTCCTTGGGCTCGTGCCGCAAAATTCGCGCAGCCATCATCGGAGTCAGGGTCAGCGATACCACGGCTGAAATAACAATGGTGACTGCGAGGGTTACGGCAAATTCGCGAAACAGCCGGCCCACGACATCGCCCATGAATAGCAGCGGGATGAGCACGGCGATTAACGAAACAGTTAGCGAAACGATCGTGAAGCCAATCTGTTCTGCTCCCTTCAATGCCGCCTCCATCGGCGGATCGCCCTGCTCGATGTAGCGCGAAATGTTTTCGATCATCACGATGGCATCGTCAACGACGAACCCGGTCGCGATCGTAAGGGCCATCAGTGAAAGATTGTCCAGGCTATAGCCGAGCGCGTACATGGCGGCGAAGGTGCCGACCAGCGACAGCGGTACGGCCACGCTGGGAATGATGGTTGCGTACAAACTTCGCAGGAATAGAAAGATGACAAGCACCACCAGCCCGATCGTGAGCATCAGTTCAAACTCGACGTCAGAGACGGAGGCCTGGATTGCCGTGGTCAAGTCAGTCATCGTCGTGACCTGCACCGAGGCGGGAAGATTGGTTTCCAGCTGCGGCAACAGGGCCTTGATGCTTTTGACCACGCTGATGGTATTGGCGCCCGGCTGCCGCTGGATGTTGAGAATGACGGCGGGCGTTTGATTCATCCACGCCGCCTGCTTATTGTTCTCGACGCCATCGACGACCTGAGCCACATCGGTCAGCATCACCGGCGCGCCGTTGCGATATGCGACCACCACGCTACGATAATCGGCGCTGCTGACCAGTTGATCGTTGGCGTCGATCTGGAAGTCCTGACGCGGTCCGTCGAAGTTGCCCTTGGCGGCGTTCACGCTGGCCTGCACAAGAGCAGTGCGCACGTCCTCGAGATTGATTCCGTAGGATGAGAGCGCGACCGGGTTAGCCTGAATCCGGACCGCCGGTTTCTGGCCGCCGCTGATGCTTACCAGGCCAACTCCATTCAACTGCGAAAGCTTTGGAGCCAACCGAGTGTCCACCAGATCTTCCACCTGGGACAACGGAACAGAACTGGAAGTGATGGCGAGGGTAAGAACCGGCGCGTCCGCAGGATTGGTTTTGCTGTAGACCGGCGGCGAAGGCAGGTTAGAAGGCAAATAACTCTGGGAAGCGTTGATTGCTGACTGCACTTCCTCTTCGGCAACATCGATGTTGAGGGTCAGGCTGAACTGCAGCACGATGACGGAAACGCCTCCCGAACTGGTGGAGGTCATCTGGCTGAGCCCCTGCAGTTCGCCGAACTGGCGCTCCAGCGGAGCGGTGACCGTGGTGGCCATCACAATCGGGCTCGCGCCCGGATAAAAAGTAACGACTTGGATGGTTGGGTAATCGACCTGGGGCAAAGCTGAGATAGGCAATTGCGTAAAGGCGACGATGCCGACGAGCAGGATCGCCGCCATCAGCAGCGCGGTCGCAACCGGCCGCATGATGAATGGTCGGGATGGGCTCACGGGGATTGACTCCCGGGGGAAGCAGCGGGCGGGGGTTGCTTGGCAATCACAATCTTCGCACCGTTTTGCAGCTTCTCAAAGCTGCTGGTAGCAACCATGTCTGCAGGATTTATTCCGGTCACGGCGGTCTGCCCGGCGTCGGTTACACCGACCTTGATGTTGCGGATCTGAGCTGTGTCATTCTGAATAAGGTAGACAAATGATGTCTGACCGTTCTGCTGAATGGCGGCGCTCGGAATCAGCGTGACTCCCTGCAAGGTGTCCACCAGCAGTTTTGTATTTACGAATTGATTAGGAAACAGCGCGCCATCTTTATTGTCGAAGATTCCCCGCATTTTGACCGTGCCTGTCGTGGTGTCGATCTGGTTGTCGAAGGTGAGCAGCTTTCCGGTCGCAAGTTTCGTTTGTTGTGAGCGGTCCAAAGCCAGGACATCCAGGCGCTTTCCTTGCCGGGTCTGCGCTTCTACCTGAGGCAGGTTGTCTTCCGCAAGGGTAAAGATCACGGTGATCGGCTGAATCTCGGTGACCACAACCAGGGGCGTCGTCCCATTCGCCTGAACAACGTTGCCGGGATCCACCAACCGCAGCCCGACTCGACCCGGTATCGGCGCGGTTATGTGACAGAATCCAACTTGAACTTTGTCATATCGCACCGTGCCTTCGTCATTCTTTACTGTGCCTTGATCCTGCAGCACGATTTTTTCCTGATCGTCGAGAGTCTGCTTCGGAATGGCGTTCCGCGCCCAGGCATCGCGATAGCGCTGCAAATCCATCTTTGCCTGTGCAAGCACGTTGGTGTCGCGCTCGAGCGCGCCTTCGGCCTGCATGAGTTGCGCTTCAAAGGGCCGAGCATCTATATCGATCAATGCTTCGCCTTTGCGAACCAGTTGACCTTCCTTGTAATAAACCTTGCTTACCAATCCGGTGACTTCGCTGGTAATCGAATCGGTATAAACCGGGGTGACGGTGCCGATGGCGGCGAGATATACCGGAATATTTCCCTTTTGCGCGACGGCGGCGGTGATCGTGACAGGTCCAGTTACGGCCCGACGCGATGACGGAGCGGCACTCTGGGTGTCATCGTGATGACGCAGTACCAGGTAGAAGATCACTGCGAAGGTCAGCAGCAGCGCGGCCCAGACGAAAAGCCGCTGCCACCCGGACTTGTGCGGCGTAGTGGCAGGCGGCAACTGGTGCTGCGGATCGATAGACGAAGCAGGCTCTTTGGTTTCCATCCGATTTTCTTGCATTCAGGCGATGTAACCCAGCCCTCCGAGTCGGAGGTATATGAAGGGCATGCCACCCCGTCTATTTTCTTCTGTACTGTGAATTGAAACGTTTAACTTGGCCACTCAGTTACTGCTGAGCGGTCGCATGCACTGACACACCTGTTTTGCAGGCATCTGCCGAAGCCCGATCCCATGAGATGCACTCCTTGAGCCTCTCGTCTACTGAAGCTCATAAACTGCTTCTCTGATAGAAACACCGTTTGACACCCGACAGGGTAAAGAATGGGCCACAGAATGTAAATGTTCGTAAACGAAAGGAATCCGGCCTTAATCCGAAATGGGACTAGTGTGTAGTGTCCCGCAAGTTCGCGTCATAAGTCGCGCTGTCATCCTGAGCAACGCGAAGGATCTATGTACTTTGCTCGCAGCACCGACGCATTATGCGTCGCGTCGAACAAGCGGGCGGACTTGTGCCGCATATTTCCGGGACACTAGCTAAGCTAGAGATAACGTCACAGCACATCGATTCGTCTTGATGCATGGTTTCAATCATGCGATGACGTGGTAGTCTCGCCGCGCGGAGGCAAAGTCCAAGGCTCAACTTTTATTCTGCGCAGGGCTTCTTCATAGGCTTGCCGCGGGTCGCGTCCGGTGACCTCTTTGTACCATTTGGGATGGAAAGTCCAGGCCCATGTTTCAGTCACGGAACCACGGATCATCGACTGGAAGGTTCCTGGCTCGCCGATCGTGCTCAGGTAGATGTGGATGAAGATTCCACCCAGCATGATGATTGCCGAGATGTCGTGCAGAACGTAGCTGATGGCCACCGGCCAGCGCCCGAAGGTTTGCGCACCGGCCCAGAGGATGATTCCGGTAATCAAGTAGACGATGCAGCCGACGACGATCTCCCAGAACATTGCCTTCTGGCCGGCGTTGAAGAAGCCAGTGTCGGGTGGATCGAGTACTTCTTCCCCCGAGGCTACTTTCTTGATGTTTCGCATCCAATTGGTATCGGTTTTCGTCCATGCCATGGGCTTCAGCCAGTTCAACATCTGGAGTCCAAAGAAGAAGACAAAGAACAGGCCGAACCAGGGATGCAGGGCGCGCGCCAGCGGGCCTCCGCCGAAAATAGGCGTGAACCAGCGGAACAGCCAGGGAAGATAGATTCCGAATCCCGAAAATAAAGCCAAAAAGAAAAAGAGGGCAACCATCCAGTGCAGGAATCGCGTGTACACGGGATGTCGAAATAATTCGCCGATATAAACTTCAGTTCTACCCACGCGCTCGAAGGCGCGGCGGGCTTTTTCGTCGAATCGTTCAACTGCGGTAGACATCGGCATCCTCCTTCTTCGGCGGTTCGGGCTGCGGCCGGCGCGGACCGACCGTCACATAGTGCAGGGCCACGCCCAGAAGTCCAAACATGGCGAATGCGCCAAGCACCGGCTTGAATAGCCACTTCCATACGGTGTAGCTCCAGGGAATGACGGGATTCTTAGGCAATCCTCCATAGCGTTCGGGATCGGTCGCGTCGTGCAGAACATAAATCACATGCGTTCCGCCAATCGACTGCGGATCGTAGACTCCAGCTTTTTCGAATCCGAAGTTTTCCCGCAGTTGTTTCGATCGTTCCTCGGCGATGAACTTCATGTCATCTTTGCTGCCAAATTTCAAGCAGCCCGTCGGGCAAGCCTTGATGCAAGCCGGCTCGAGGCCTTGACCCACGCGGTCCGAGCACAGGGTGCACTTGTAAACTTTCTTCGTCGCTGGATTGAACTTCGGAATGTTGTAGGGGCATCCGGAAACGCAAAACTCACAGCCGATGCAATTTTCCTGCTGAAAATCGACGATGCCATTCGCGTATTGAACGATCGCGCCGTCGGCGGGGCAGGCGCGCAGGCAGCCGGGATCGGCGCAGTGCATACACTGGTCTTTGCGCATGAGCCACTGGATCGTGCCATCTCCATTCTGGTGCTCGTTGAACTTGATCAAATTCCAGAAATTCCAGCGGGTCTCTGGCATCGTCTGGTAGGTGTTGTCGAACGTCGTCGCGCCAAACGGCATGTCGTTCCACTCGACACACGCCACCTCGCAGGCTTTGCACCCGATGCAGGTTGTGGTGTCGACCAACTTGCAGACTTCGTAATCGCGTTGTACGTCGAAACCGGGCGCAGGTCCGGAGTGTCCCGAGATTTGCTTAACCTGTAGCGTCTTGCGGTCGCTCATATTCGTGCCACTCCGAGAATGTCGCGGAAACCACCCACCCACTTGTCATCCGGAGCGAAGCGAGGGATCTGCAGTTCTTGACCCGCGAAAGCAGCCTGCAGATTCCTCGTCGCTGTCGCTCCTCGGAATGACAAAATTATTCCCCTACACCTTCTTAATGTTCACCAGGAAGCCCTTGAACTCCGGAGTGTACGCGTTCGGGTCGATCACCGTTGGAGTCAACTGATTGGCTAGCGTCTTCGCGGTCTTGCCTTCGTCCTCGGCAATACCGCGGAATCCCCAGTGAATCGGAATTCCGATCTGAAACATTTCTTTGCCATCGATCTTCATGGGACGGATACGGCGCGTAACCATTGCCTTCGCGATGTAATGACTCCGTGCGCTGGTGACTACGACTTTCTCGCCGCCAAGGATGCCCATCTGCTCAGCCAGTTCGTGCGGGACTTCGACAAATGGCTCCGGTACGAGCTGCACGTTCATCGGATTGTTCTTGGTCCAATAGTGATAGTGTTCCGTCAGACGGTAAGTCGTGCAGATTACGTTGAACCCCTGCTCGACCGTGCCGTACTTATCCATATCGGTCTTGTACTTTTTCACCACTGGATTGGTCGACTGATTCGGGTGCAACAGGTTCGCAATCGGACTCTCGATAGGTTCATAAAATTCGGGAAACGGGCCATCCGCCATCGCGCCGAGCGGAACGAATATTCGCCCCACGCCTTCAGGATTCATGATGAAGGGGCCCATGTGGTCTTTGGGCGGCGAGTCGGCTTTGAAATCCGGAACGTCATTGCCCATCCACGACTGCTTGCTTTCATCCCACCAGACTTGGCGACGCGACGGGTCCCAAGGTTTGCCATTCGCATCGCACGAAGCGCGGTTGTAGAGCACGCGGCGATTCGCAGGCCACGACCACGCCCAGTTGGGATAAATGCCGAGGCCGGAGGGATCTTCGGTTCCACGCCGCTGAATCATGCCCCCGGCTTCTGTCCAGCTGCCGGAGTAGATCCAATTGCCGCAAGAAGTTGTTCCATCGTCCTTGAGCCAGCCAAAGCCCGGAAGTTGCTGCCCCGCCTTGATTGTCTGATTTGTCTTTGGATCAGTAAGATCCACGAGCGCTTTGCCGTTGATCTCCTTCGCGACTTCCGCCAGTGACGGAC
>Ga0207031_10216_pt1 | contig 15806 bp, 13 predicted proteins | sample Alteio_BWMinCont_37_FD_153278 | JGI IMG/M metagenome (GOLD analysis project Ga0207031, IMG submission 153278) | Enriched cells from forest soil in Barre Woods Harvard Forest LTER site, Petersham, Massachusetts, United States -... | ecosystem: Environmental > Terrestrial > Soil > Temperate forest >... | reverse complement strand
ACCAAGAACACGGTCAGCGAATCGGCCGAACCGGAAGGGCACATTCCGGGTATAGAGCAGCGATAAGAAAACGCCTTTTTGGAAATTGTGGAGATTGATGAGAGCCGGGGCGCCGTCAATCAGCACCGTCGCTCCCTGATAGGTAAACCGGCCCGTGTGACACGCGGCACAGGTCAATCCCAACCCGGTCATCTCTGTATTTGTCTGTGGATTGAGCCATGGGGCGCCTTGCGTGTTTCGCAGTGGCGCTCCATGGGCAAAGCCGACAGGTAGTTCTGGTTTGCGGGCGCCCGCGCCGGAGGGAATGAATCCGTAGCGGTCGAGGTATTGTGGGTCGCACAGAAGAGCGGGTGCCGTGATGGAAAGCGCCGGTTGTTCAAGGGCCATGAACCATTCGTAGGGGATGCCGAAGGTTTGTGTGCCCTGGTCGGGGTGGTGGAACCAGTCGCGTTGCTCCGTGGTCCAGTTCTGATCCAGCCAAACCGGATTCCTAACCGGAGGATATTTCGGCAATTCGACCGAGAAATTCTCATGCGCCCACTTTCCACCAACAACGAAGAGGACCACCAGGATTGCGGCGAGGACGAGACCAATCTTCTTTTTCATTTCTCCAGCCCCTTCCGGGCTTCAAGCTCTCCACACGAGCTGTCTTGGGACTCGATCCGATTTCCCGCTGTTGTGTCTCCGACGGACCAAAATTCGCGCGACGATTACTGCTATTCCGGATGCTAAGCCTTGGCAACATCCTCAGTAACGTTCAGAATTTGCGACAGCACTTCTGATTCTGCCGCTTACCTGCCAGCGAAAGCGGATTCTTGTTTGTTGACGGAACTTTCAAGCCGCACCATTGAGAAAAAAGCGTTTGTTCAATGAGTCGCCCAGACTTCTCCTTATTCAGGGCAGTCTTTACCTTCGCGCGAACGAACCGAGAGTCACAACATTAAGAACGAGATCACAAGGAGAATGCCTTCCGCACTTTCTTCCCAGAAAGGGGGTTGTTCAGGGATGGGTGAGAATATGAGCCGGCACGCCCACCGGGTTGACCCATGGAGTTTCAGTTTGCCGGGCGATACTTTTGCTGAGTGATACGTGACCTGTTTTAGTATTGCTTCTGTTTGTAGTGACTTAACCAAAGATTGCTGTACAATCAAGCCAACTTGGGAGGACCCGCCCCCTGGACTACAGGTCATCATCCGCGGAATCGTTGGTTTCTACTTGCCTGGAGACTAGAGATGAGTCCGTGTGGGTGGAGTTTGTCCGCCGTTTCCATCCCCTAATTGCGACAGCCGTGTTTAGAACGGCGCGAAATTACGGAGAATTCACGCCCACGCTTCACGATGACCTCATTCAGGAAACCTACTTAAAGCTCTGTGCGGACGACTGCCGCTTGCTCAGGAACTTCCGGTCGCGGCACCAAGGCGCCATATTCGGCTTTCTCAAGGTTGTCACGGCAAATGTTGTTCATGACCATTTCAAGGCTTCACATGCCGCGAAAAGAGGCGGCCGCGGTGTTCCCGCAAGTTTCGAAGAAGAGCAAGGAGATCAAGCGCACGCAAAAGAATCTCCTCGATGTAACTCCTCAAGGATTGAACAAACCATTTTGGTACAGGAAATCGACTGTTGTCTCAAGCGGGCCATTTCACCCGCCGAACTATCGCGTTGCCGACGCATCTTCTGGCTCTACTATCGGTGTGGATTAAGCGCCCGAGCCATCGCCTCCCTTCCCGATATCAATCTGACCACAAAGGGCGTCGAGAGTACTATCTTCCGGCTAAGTGGCCTCGTGAGGACCACGTTCGAGAAGGCAAAGTATGAGAAAGCTTCGCTTCGCAATAACTCCACCCTTGAACAAAAAAGGGCTTAGTCGAGCGGGTTCGTTATAGAGGGGAGGGGCAAGAGTGGCGCGCGATCACGACCAACATTTGAACCTCCACGAACTCAGGTTGTTCGTGTCAAGCCGGATGTCAGAAGGAGCTGAAGCCGACCTTCCCGATGCGGATCGAGAGGAGTTCGAACAACATCTTCTTCGGTGCCCTAAGTGTAAGGAACTATCGGAGCAGGAACTCTTCCTTTCCCGCTTGTCCATATCGCAATGGAAGAATCAAGCTCCGATGCCAAAACGGCCTTGTCCGACCGAGCAAGAGTGGATGGAACTCGCGGCAGGGCTCAAGTCACCGATAGAGACCCACGACTGGTTAGAGCATGCGACAGAGTGCTCAGGCTGCGCCAAACTCTTAAAGCTAGCCGCTGAACAATTCGCAGACGAGATCACGCCTGAGGAAATGCAGACTTTCAGTGCGCTCAAGAGCGCTGACAAAGACTGGCAGAAGAGTATTGCCCGCCGAATGCAAGCCCTGTCGGCCAAAGAGAGCCATCCGAGTGCGCTGAAGCAGCGGCCGGAGAGGCTATCCTTTCTTCTTCAGTTGGGCGGCGCAGTAGCCGCAGCAGCGATTCTCGTCTCGGGCGCCCTTTGGATCACCGCGTTTGAACCGAGCCGGACCGTAAACCGCTTGCTCTCGCATGCTTATTCCGAGCAGCGCACGATTGACCTGCGCCTGGCTGGAGCAGGCTACGCTCCGGTCGAGGCCTTTCGTGGCGCGGAGTTGTCTCGGCTTCGCCGGCCTACAAGTCTGCTCGAAGCAGAGGTCACGATTGCAAAGGCGCTCTCAAGGAAACCGGATGACCCATTCTGGTTGGACGCCCAGGGCAGGGCCGACCTGATGGACGAGAATTACTCCTCCGCTCTCTCTGCGCTGGAGCGAGCTCACCGTTTTTCCCCTGAAAACCAGGACATCACCATCGATCTTTCCACCGCCTATTTCCTCCGGGCGGAAGTCTTGAAGCGCTCCGAGGACTACGGCGAAGCAGAGGAACTGCTCGGCCAGGTCCTTGCGAAAAATCCTGGCAATGGTCTCGCCCTGTTCAACCGCGCGATTAACTCCGAACGCCTTCTCCTCTACGAGCAGGCCATCTTAGATTGGCGCAGATATCTCGAGATCGACCCAAACTCTCCTTGGTCAGAAGAGGCCCGCAAACGATTAGCGACCCTGGAAGAAAAAATCGACCTCCAAAAGAAGCGGAGTGAGAGTCCACTTCCCGGGCCTGCGGAGTTTCTTGCCTCTCCATGGCAGGACCGAGCAAGTCAAACAAAAGATTCCGACCAGCGGATCGAACGACAGTTCGAACTCGCTTTAGTTGACTGGATTCCGAAAGCGTTCTCGAACGCCCCCGCGCCAGAATCTGAAAGCCGATTGGCACGACGGGCATCACATCACCTCGCAGAGGTGCTTGTCAGAGACCACTCGGATTTCTTGTTGGCAGATTTTCTTCGTGACTTGGAGCGCAAGCCATTCTCCCGCCAAGGCCTTCCCTTTTTGGCGGACGCGCTTAAGACAACTCAAACTACAGACCTTGATCATTCCCGTGAGGCTGCTGTTAACGCGGAAGAGCTATTTCACAAGTCGGTAAACCGTGCAGGCGAGTTACTGGCGCGATTCGAATCAAGCTACGCAGATCAGCTGGCACACCAAGTCACGCCCTGCCTTTCGGAATCGAATGTCAAGAACGAGCCGCTGCTCACTCTACGCTACCCCTGGCTGCAAGCTCAGTTTCTTCTGGAGTCCGCGGCTTGCACAAACTTAAACGATGAAACTGCTCGAAAGCTTGCCGTTCGGGCGCTTGCGCTTGCAAGGCTCCACCACTTCCCCTCCCTCGAGCTTCGAGCCACGACATTCCTTGCCGCCCTCTACCAATATATGGGCGACACAGCTTCGGCCTGGAGGTACTCGACCGACGGACTCGCCCGTTACTGGGAAGGTGATTACCATCCTATGCGTGGCTATAGCCTTTATGCGGGACTCGATCTCGTTGCCGAAGACAAAGAGCAATGGTTTCTCGACGTTCAGTTACTCGAAGAAGCGTCCAGATTGATCTCCGAGGATCCTGATCTCGAGTTGCGCGCTGTAGAGCAACACCATCTCTCGAATGCCTTTGCCATGACCGGCGATTTCCGGGCGGCTCTTGAAGCTCTCGACAAAGCTCGCGCCTTGTCCCTGCGCTCTGCCGACGGAGCTCGAAAAAAGAATTTCGAATTTGAAACCCAAGTGAGCTTCGCCAACGTCGAGCTACTTCGTTCTCAGCCGTCCAATGCCATTCATCGTCTGGAACCACTCCGAGGACAGGTGCGAGGGCTTTCTGACAAAGACCTCGTGTTTGACTATTTCCGTGGCCTTGGTCTCGCCTATTTAGCGGTCGGCGATTCTCTTCGAGCGAGGCAAGACGTTGGAGAGGCGCTCAGTCTGGCAGAAGAGTCCCTAAGGATGAACCAGGACGAACGAGAGCGATTGATCTGGTGTCGCAAGGCGGACCGGGCGTATCGAGCGATGGTCCAGCTAAAATTGTCCGGTCCTCCCCGAGAGGCATTTGCGCAATGGGAATGGTTCAAGGGTGCTTCCTTGCGCGACAGCCCGCTCGAGATTGTCACCTCTCCTGGAATGAACTACCGTTTGTCTGCCACCAACCCGCCTCCTGTCTCGCTCGTGGTTCCAGCGGATACCCTCGTTATTTCCTACGCCCTGCTCCCCGAAGGCGTGTACGTGTGGACCTACGGCCAGGATGGCGTCCAACAGCACCGCCTCGACATTCGACCTGACAAAGCCGAATTGCTTGCTCGAAGCTTCGGAGAACACTGCTCCCGCCCCGATTCCCAGATGACCATCGTTATTGCTGAAGGCCGTGAGCTCTACAAGGGACTCTTTGAGCCGATCGAACCATTCCTTGTCACCTATAAGCACCTGATCATCGAGCCCGACAGAGGCTTGTGGCTTGTACCCTTTGAGTCCCTGTTGGACGCTCATAACCTCTATTTGGGGGACCACTATGCCATCTCTTTGTCTCCAGGACTCCCCTACCTATCTGCTTCGACGCCCTGGCACGGCATTTCTCAGGAAACACCCATTCTGCTTGCGGGGGATCCCCAAACGAGAGGCATGAGGCCTCTTCAAGACGCAGAGGCAGAGGTAAGGGGAATTGCCCATCAATTTCGATATCCCAGTTTACTGCTGAAAGATGACGTGAGTTATCGACGAATTTCGGATCAAATGAAAGGTGCCGAGATCTTTCATTTTTCCGGCCACGCCGCTGCTTCACCCGACGGCGTTGGTCTGCTTTTGGGAGATTCGGCCGTTATGGACGCAACGAAGATTCGAGTTTCAGACTTCTCCGGCTTGCGGCTCGCCGTTCTCTCGGCATGCGACAGTGCGAACGGGGCCACAGGTGTATTTGACGACCGCGACAGTTTGGCGAGGCTACTTGTCGGGGCGGGGATTCCCGAGGTTGTCGCGAGCCGATGGATGGTGAATTCTCGTGCCACCGCCGCCCTTATGCAGGAGTTCTATGCCCAGTTGTTTGCCGGCAAAGGAGTTTCTCTGGCCCTCCGTGATGCGAGTCGCAATCTTCGTTCGAGAGAGGGATTTGCGCATCCCTTTTACTGGGCCGGCTTCACCGTTTTTGGAAAGAACTAGACAACCTATACGGAGGCTATTCGATGGGTACGCTGCAGCTGTCATTCCACGGGCCGTTTCTCCACCGCTTCACGAAGTCAGGAGTTGAGATTTACGCTCCGAAATGCGCAGGACATACAGCTGGGCTGTTCACGGCGAAGAACGAGGTCCCGTTAACCGGCCGGCACCGTCTCGGCAACTCCCGGTGCTACCGGATCACAGGTCCAGTTTTTGCACCACCAAACCCTTTGCCCGCGCCCCGCTTTCACGATCCCGACAATACCATCCTCGATGCTTCTAAGAGCGCAAAACCGGCGTTTCACAAGTCCCACTTCTGTCTGATCGTTCCCCTCCCCCAAATCGTTTTTCCTATGATTCCAAACGATGTCGAAGTCATCGACAATTCTTCAAACCCTCCGGGAACGCCAACAGGCAAACTTGCAAGACGGGCGACAGCTCTTCGTTTCTACTACGATGCTGATCTTTCAAAAAACCTGATGCTCACCCTGGACAATTCGGGGGCTCCGGCATGGATGGCAGACTTCGATGCTCCTTCGCTCGGTCACGATTTTGCCGACGTAGAAGTCCGTTACGCCTCGCGAAACGGAGAAATCGAGGAGCATCAAGACGCCCTCGAATGCTTCGACCAGATCGCCAGCCTGGCGGGCGTGGACTGGTGGCTCTGCTACGACGATCCCGCGAAACCCCACGGGACGCAGGCATTTGTAAAGAATGGGAATGATTGCCGTGCGCCCACTCTCACGATCCGTTGAGCAGCAAAGAAGAGGAAACCTGAACTCTTCTGAAATCGGGCACAATCCTGACCGCGGGCCACTTCCCGGTGGCACTCCATGCTCTCTTCCCGGGGCTGTCGAGATCCTGGGGCGACAAAAAGACGAACCGCTCGATGTCACCATCCGCTTGCGCGCATCGGCGGATCATGCGCATTCCCGAGGCCTAACGTCGCTCTCCAGAGAAGAACTGGGGAGTAGCCCTCTGCGGCATCGGCGCTACCTGACTCGCTCCGAGTTTCGGCGGTTCCATTCCGCTTCACCGGCCGATATCGAGAGCATCTGCGCCTTTGCAAAACAGTTCGGCCTTTTTATAACCAGCGCGTGCGGACGAAGGCGAACCGTCGAGCTGCGCGGCGCGATTTGCGACATCGAAAGAGCCTTTGGAACTAGCCTAAGACCCTACGCATTGCCGTCCGGCGGATGCCAAGGCCGCCGGGGGAAGCTCTCTCTCCCTGCCGAGGTGTTCCCCATTGTCGAAGGCGTCTTTGGACTCGAAAACTTCCGCCCGTCAAAGCCATTTCACTCTTTGAGCGGAAATCCCCTTGCGGCTAGTGGTGCCTCCGCGATTGAAAGGATTGCCGATCAGTACCATTTCCCGCGCGACCTTTCCGGAAAGGACGAATGCATCGGAATCCTTGCGTTTGGAGGCGGGATCGCTCCGTCTGATTTGCACCGCTACTTCCGAGAGTTGCATGGGAACGTTCCCGACCTTCGATTCGAGGATTTCACGTCCGCCAATCAACCAAACCTCAATTCTCAACACGATCGAGAGCTGGCTTTAGACATCGAAATAGCGGGAGGTCTCGCTCCGGGAGCCCGGATCGTAATTTACTTCGCGACAAATGACGAAAAAGGTTGGGTCGACGCTCTGTCGAGAGCGATCCACGACGATGAAAACAAACCCTCCGTACTCTCGATCAGCTGGGGGGCATTTGAGGACTGGTGGGGGAGAGACACAATAAAAGTCATGACCCAACTGTTCGAGGAAGCCGCAAGTCTTGGAATCACGATTTGTGCCGCTTCCGGAGATGACGGTTGTGCGATGGACGGCAATGGCCACTGCCGGGTCACTTTTCCAGCTTCAAGCCCCCTTGTTCTCGCCTGCGGCGGAAGCAGTCTTCTTGCGGATGACGAGGAGATTGTATGGAATGTGCGGAATAGGAGCGCTTCTGGTGGCGGGATCAGCGACGTCGTAAATCGGCCGGATTGGCAATCTTCTCCCTCTGCTCTCGCTTCTTCGCCCTCCCCATCTCGCCGCAATCCGAATTTCGATGGCCGGCAACTCCCGGACGTAGCTGGCGCCGCAAATACCACTTTCAGCGTGTATGTTGGCGGCTGCTATCACAATGGTGCGGGCGGCACGAGCGCCGTGGCGCCCCTGTGGAGTGCACTTGTGGCGCGATTGAATGAGGGCTTGCGACGGCGTGGGTTGCCCCGTGTCGGCTACTTCAATCCTCTCTTGTACAAAGACCGTTTCCTGCAGAATACGTTCCGCGATATCACCACCGGCCACAATGATCCGTTCGGGAGAAAGGGCTACAACGCGCGGTCCGGTTGGGACCCTTGCACAGGCTGGGGAAGTCCCAATGGCGAAAGACTTCTCGAAGCGCTCAGCTTGTGAGTAGGAAGCAGCACCGCTAAACGCAAGGTCGCACTTCAGAGCATTCTAATCAAACACGCAAGGGTTCCTGATTTCATATCCAGGGTTCGTCGGAAGATTTGAGGGCCTGTAGCTCGGATCGCAGTCGAGTTTCTCCTTCACGCTTGAATGGAGGACTGCCGCGTCCGGAATGACTCGGGTTGCTCCAAGGGGAATCCGCCATCTGACCTTCTTTGAAACCGCATCGTAGTAGGAATGCGGAAGAAGCTCGAGTAGCCACCACCAGAGCGTGAGCGAGTTGTGTGTTTGGGCGCGCGGGTCGGGTGGCACCGGCGGTTCGGGAGGAATCCTGCCGAGTGCGGTATTGGCTCTTCTTGGATCGACTTTCAAGCCAAAAGAAACCGCTTCACACAACATCCACTCGAGACTGATCTGTGACAAACCGCTCTCCATGTAAGCATACGAGCCGCCGATGTCGGAATGCACACCTGCAAACCAAACCTGTTTGATATTCTGATTGGGCAACGTCGCACCCCAGAGATTGTTTCGAAAGTAACACCGGCGTTCGTCGATCGACACTGAATGCCGGCCCACAGCCATGTCCGGGTTTTGCCCGGTATAGGGCAACTTCAGTGGATCCCAGATCCATCCCACGGAACTCACGGTGTCCCATACCCCAACGAAATACAGAGGGCAATTGCGGCAAAACGTTGCTTTGAATCCCTGCGCAATCTCAAACGTATGGGTCATTCCGCCCGCTTTTCTGGTTCGTTTGGCATACATCCGAGTTATATAGGGAATGAGCTCCTCGTTTCCTGGGTGCAAGAGTCCATACATGTGCAGTGCCCCCGCAAGCGCCCGCACCGTATACGCTCCCCGGCTAAAGCCGAACAGGTAAATCTGGTCGCCTTCCTTAAAGACCTCCATCAGATACCGGTAGGCGTCCCCTACGTCATCGAGCAAACCCGCCCCAAACGCCAATCCAGCGACGACGGACCACGCCTTGCTGATGCGGCTGTTGAGAGCAGGAGCTCCCATCGTACCGACTCCGGGATGGTAGTAGGCGACTTGTTGGCTGCTATCGATGATCAACGCGCTGTAAAGCTTTACGACATTGGAGTTGTGGTCGCCGAATTCATTCCCTGTTCCGTCACAGCAAATCACGATATTCTTCGGCATCTAAACTCCTCGAGAATCACAAATTAGGGGAGTCAAGATTGCCCAGATCTGTGTTCTTTCAAGTGTTCTGCCAGCCCTCTCTTGTTCCAGTGAGGCCCGTTCAAAATCAGCTACCTTTTGTCTTCGGTCAGCAACAATATTGAGAATCTGCACAGCCTTAAGCACGGAATCGGGATCATCCGAACGGCTGGCTAGTTCCAGAGCTTTTTGTTCGATTGGATCGAGACCCCCCATAGCAGGACTCCTCGCGAATGGGAAAATCGATAATTCCCCCGATCAGAGCCTGTTCCATCGGGCGAAGGCACTTTCGCAGTCGATGCGCAGTGTGACGGGTCCCGAGTTCGAGAATCGGTCATCCCCCGATGAGCCGCGGACGCTTCCTGTGAACGACTTGATACGTGTTGAAATTTCTGAACGCGTGCGTTCCTCCAAGGCCTTTTGGGTTGCACTTCGAATGTTTGTAAATTCATTCTGCCGTTTTTGCGCTCGCACGCTTCAAGGTCCTGGCAAGCTGAACGCCCAAAAATTCATAGCCGCAGGCCAGCGATCGCGCGTTACTGGCCCATTCAAGATTCCCGTCTTCGCGCAGGCGACTCTTCCCTCACAAAAACGAGAGTTGCATTGGATTCCCTTTCTGATTTTGCAGCAGGTCCGTTCGCCCGCTTGGCGATTTCTTTGAAAGGGATTTTCCTCCCCGAGTCGTTCTTCTAGCTAAAGCACGACGATCCTGCAGCGGGGGTTGGAGGGTGATGCCACGGCCGAATTTCGGGGAGCGTTTGAATCGTCTGGTGTGTTCTATACGCCAACTAAGTAGAGGAACCCCAGCGACAAGGAGACCCATGGCGGAGGGACCTAAAAATCCGAGGCGGACGGTCATTCCGGCGAACGGTTCGTTTTGGCCGATTTTGGTTGCTCTGATCATCGCCCTTGTCCCGGGCGCCAGCAAGAGTGCAGCTACCTCACCCGCACACATCGATGAGACACACAGCTGCGCAAGTCAAGAATACAAGGACCAGAAGGAACAATTGGTCCGCCAAGCAATTTCAAACCCCACTCCAGCGGTGACCACGCTCAGCACGTCTACTCTCTTGGTCGTTCCCGGCAATAAGGATTCGCACCTCAATACCACTACCTACGTGGGCATGGGCGACCAGATAACCGTCTGCATCCTGGGCTTGCATGACTGGACCTACATGCAAGGTCAAAGGCCAAACACTCTGCGTCTATCGATCGGAGGACATATTCTCAAAAATGTACCTCCGAGCGGCATCGGTCCCTCCGAACAGGAGTATCTGAATTTCATTCTTCATTTAGATTCCTCAGACTCTGAAGATTGGAAAGCGTGGGCCACGATCGTGGATGCCTCGCGGCATGAAGAGGCGGGGGGCAAGGCTCTGATTACCGTCGCCACCGGAGACAATGTACTCTTCGACAGCACGGCATACTCGAGAGTAGTCACCACTTCGGACAGTTGGCGTTGGATTCTGCCCCTGTTTATTGTCATGCTGGCCGTTTTGTTGTATCTCGCGGGAACCAGTGACTTGCTGCGTTACACGTTGGGCACGTCGCCGATCCGGCCGCAGCGCAGCCCGTTCAGTCTGGGCCTTGTGCAGATGGCGTTTTGGTTTTGCCTTTCGCTTGCGGCCTACGTGTATATCTGCTTGATGACAAAACAAGCACACGTACCGATGGGTTCGGTTCTGGGTTTGCTGGGTATTAGCGCCACGACGGGACTCGCTGCTGTTTTCGTGGACAAGCAAAAGGGCGCCGCCACCGGCAGCCTCGCAGCCGAACGCGCTGCGCTCATGGCGCGCGTGAAAGATCTGAGTTCCACCGATGTGATACCCGGTTCTATGGCGGAAGCCGATCTGCTACAGAAGAAAAATCGCCTGACACAAGTGGAAGCGCTGCTGGCTCAGTCGCCTTCTGACACCCTCCCTGCAACCAGCAAGGGCTTCCTCGCCGACATTCTCAGCGACGGCGAAAACATCAGTTTTCACCGTTTTCAAATGGTGGTGTGGACCATCGTCCTCGGAGTCATCTTCGTCTGGTCGGTGTATCGCAACATGACGATGCCGGAGTTCGACGCCTCGCTCCTGACCCTAATGGGCATCAGTTCTGGCACTTACGTTGGATTTAAGTTTCCTGAAAAACTAAAAACGGGCGACCCCTCAACAAACACGGCAGCCGCCCCTGCCGCAGCCTAGAAGGAAGAGCGGGGGTTTAATGCGAGCGATCGGTGCACATCGTTTCTCTATCTTTGACCCGCTTGATTCTAGAAAGACAGGCGGAGTGCTGAATCGTACCGCCGCGTCTCGCAATGATCTCTTGGATCTCTCTCGGAAGCGCCGGGAGACGTATGACTAACCAGTTCATGGAAGGTATCGACGTTTCGTCTAACCAAGGACAGGTAGATTGGCCTACCGTGAAACGAGCCGGAAAGGCATTCGCCTTTGCTCGCGCAACCGTTGGCGGACACCAACTCGATTCTCAGTTCACAACGAACTGGCAGCGAATGCGAGACGCAGGCATCATTCGCGGAGCGTATCACTTTTTCTGGCCGTCGACCCCCTGGCAAGACCAGGTAGATCTTTTCACAAAAACTGTAGGCACCTTGCATCCAGGAGATTTGCCTCCGGCCCTGGATCTTGAGGAGGCCATGTCCAAAGGCGACATCTCTAAACATGATACTTGGCAGGATGTCGGGATAGACCAGCGCATTTCGGTTGTGCAGAACTGGCTCGATGCGGTCCAGCAAGCAGTCGGCTTGCGACCCATCATCTATACTCGCCAGAATTTCATCGAGCCTTTGCTTGGGGCTGGCATCACCTCGCTGGCCACTTCAGAATTGTGGATTGCGCATTACAAGGTTGTCACGCCTCGCACTCCCTCAACCTGGGCTTCATGGACTTTCTGGCAATATTTGGACAGCGGTAACGTCGACGGCGTCCACGGAAACGTAGATTGTAACCGGTTCAACGGCTCCCAGGAAGACTTGCAGAATTTCACGATGACTTAGAAGAACACAAGGCAGGCGGAACAGTCGCCGGGGAGTTGAAGGCTATGACAATAGGACTCGACAAATTGAAGCATATCGTTGTCCTGATGATGGAGAACCGATCGTTTGACCACATGCTGGGCTCGCTGAAAGCCGTGGATGGACGCATTGATGGCATCACCAATCAGATGGAAAATCTCGACAACACGGGAGCCTCGGTCAAGCCGCAACTGCTGGCCGACTTTCAGGGACAGCTGGATCCAGATCCCAACCATCACTTTCAGGCGGTCGACGTGCAGATATTCAACGGCGACACGAGTGCTTCCCGTCAGCCGAACATGAAGGGGTTCGTGAAGAGCTACTACAACCTACGTCGGGACACGGCGCACTCCCAGAAGATCATGTACTGCTTCAAGCAAAAAGATCTGCCGGTGCTCACCACGCTGGCACTCGAGTATGCGGTTTTTAATCGTTGGTTTTCTTCGATTCCGGGTCCGACGATCTGCAATCGTGCTTTTGCACACTATGGGACGTCGTTTGGACGGGTGGATATGAATCCGTTCGACATCATCGAGCCGTTCAAGAGCATCTACACCCGGCTCACCGAGGCGACACCGGCACGGTCCGCCAAAGTGTACTACTACGATGTGACCAGTTCGACGATGGAGGTTGTGAATCTTTTGCAGAACCAGCCAGAACTTTTCGGTACCTACAAACAGTTTTTGCAGGACTGCGACAACGGATTGCTGCCGGACTACTCCTTTGTTGAGCCGAACTATAACGACCATGAGACGGACGAAGGGGAAGAGTTGGCGAGTGACCAACACCCGGATCACGACATTCAGGTGGGCGAAAGTCTGATTGCCGAAGTGTATATGCGGATCAAACGCAACCCGAATCTTTGGCCGACTACAGCGTTACTGGTTCTCTATGACGAGCACGGCGGAATCTTCGACCATGTTCCTCCGCCGACCTGCTCTCCGGACCATTTCACTGCCTCGGCAAACAGCACGGGGACAGGCATGGAGTTCAAGTTTGATCGGCTGGGAGTTCGAGTGCCAGCTGTTCTGGTTTCGCCCTGGATTCGGAAAAACACCGTGGTCGACCGAGTGTTTGATCACGCCTCGATTCCCGCAACAGTAACAAAGTTCTTCCAATTGGGAGATGTGCCGCGTTCGCCGCGGGAACTGAATGCTGACGTTTTTATCGAGCCGAACGTCGCGCCGCAAGATCCCCAACGGAGTCTTCTTTCGCTCGATGTAATGCGAAGCGATTGCCCTGAGTTCGGCGATTAACCCAACAGAGCCAGGAATGGAGTCACGCAACATGGCCATCATCTCAGTACCGAAGCCCTCAAGAAAATCGATGGATCCCGGTCGGGACGCAAACTGCCTATTGCGGGCGCAGGTCGAGCACCTACACCACGCCGAGCGGCGTTTACCGCTGCGATACAGATCTTCGATCTATATCCACGCTATTCGAACCGAGGGAGAAGCGGCGCAGTACATTCGGGAAGTCACTGAGGCAATTCACAAAGCTCACCGCGATGCGGCTGATGAGCGGGAGAAGCGTGCGCGGACAGCGAAAGGCCTCGTCAAACCGAGAGCGAAGGTCAAAAAGAGTGGGAGGGACAAATAGATGACCCTCATTGGGAAAGCCTGGTTCGGTAGCATTACCTTGTTACTCCTGTGGATTGCCCCGATGCTCCTATCGGCCCAGGAGAATGCGCTCGAGGCCGAACTGCGGGACGAAGGCGATCGTGTTTCGGACTCTTGCGGGACCTTCAGCTTCAAAACAATTCCAGGGTGCGCCTATACACTGTTTACCGATCATCCTATACACATCGCCGCAAGCAGTATGCCCCCGCAGAACGGATTCGGTTTCGGCGGTGCTTTCGTTTGGTCGAAGAACACCAAGAACTGGCGGTTGAGTTGGGACGTAGATGCTGTGGGGGCGACGACGGCTGCATGGCGGGCCGGTGGATACATGAAGCTCGTTCATAGCCCTCACCCTGCAACGAGTCCAATCGTCGTCACCACTCCCGGGCAAACGTCGAGTGGACAAGGGAGACGGAAGTCGAAGGAATCGTTCACGCATCCCGATACGGTTTTCGATCTCTACGCGCAATCGATTTCACTCAACCAGATAAACTACTTCGGGCTCGGCAACGACACGCCAGTTTCCGCGAAGTCGGTGCTCGGTATGAGCCAAACGATTGTCGGCGGCAGCGCGATCAAACCGGTATACGAATGGGCAGCTATCCGCAATCTGCACCTAGCCCTCCTTGGCGAGGTGAACGGGCGATTTGTCGATATTCGAGGAAACCACGGGGAATCGGTACCTTCGATTGAAACTGTCTACACGGAAAGCACTGCGCCGGGGTTGACCCGTCAACCCGGATTCGTGCAACTCGGCGAAGGAGTGCGCATCAAGCCGATGGCCGGAAATTTTGAATGGAATTACGTCGCGAAATTTCAGCAGTTTTTCGCGCCGTCCGACTCGCACTACTCCTTCCTGAGATGGACGGTCGACCTAAACCACACCTACTATCTGTACGGATACGAGCACTCGGCCCACCCGGCGACCAATACGGTAGGTCCGGATTCGTGCGCCGACGGCAAGTGCCCGCCGGTCTCCTATACGCGGAATTTGAGCGGTTCGATTGGAGTACGAGTGCTACTCTCCGAGTCAATCAATTCCGCGACGAGCACGGTTCCGTTTTATTTTCAGTCGACGCTTGGAGGCCAGGACATCAACAGCGCCTTGGCCCTCGGCAGCTACCAGGATTACCGGTTCCGTGCACCCAACGTTTTCCTCTTCCAGGAAACATTCGAGCATTCGATCTGGGGTCCCTTTGGTTTCAAGCTGACGGCGGATCAGGGAAGAGTAGCTCTGACACGCAGCGACATCGGTTTTAGCGACTTCAAACACAGTTTTGCCGCAGGACTGACTCTTCGGGCGGGGGGATTTCCTTTGGTCACTTTAATGTATGCGTGGGGGGGACCGGAGGGACAGCATACAATTGCCAACATGGACACATCCCTACTGGGGGAATCGTCGCGCCCGTCGTTGTATTGAGATACGTGGTAAACCTGAAACAAATGCCCGGCGGCCGCCCGTTAGACACGGATTCTCATCGAAGACCAGGATCGAGCCGTTCCTGCCAAAAAAACGCATCCCGCGTATGGCCCACGACTCCGTTGTTGCCCGAGGTGCCATTTGCCAAAGCCGACCGAAAAGCTGCGTAAGATCATTCTCCTGCTGATTACCTGGGGCGTGCTTCTGGGGTTCTTTATCGGGTATGAAAATTATTTTGTGGCCGGCCAGAAGGAGTATCTAATTGACCGGGAATTCCGGAATCTGGGCCGGCTCTCTGAACAATTGTCGGCGGAATTTGACCGCGCGCGGCTTTCGGTGAGTTCCCTTGCAAAAATCATCCATACCGCAAAAGAAACAGGGCGTGACCACCCTGCGAATCTGGATTGCCGAAACAGGGAGAATATCGGCCAGTGCTTTGAAGAGTACTCAAAGACGTATCTCGGAGAAATCTGGGATGGCAATATCCCTTCCCTGCCCCTGATCCAGTGCCTGGGTGAGAAGCCCGATAAGGCCCGATTAGAACCGGACAGCAATTCCTCCGGCCTTGGAGTGGTTGTCGAGTGCCCACAGGACAACCAGCAGCAGCCGGGTACGATTCAAAAGCCAGTCAAGCCCGAGCCGGTGCTCCAGATGGA
>Ga0207031_10214_pt1 | contig 15885 bp, 18 predicted proteins | sample Alteio_BWMinCont_37_FD_153278 | JGI IMG/M metagenome (GOLD analysis project Ga0207031, IMG submission 153278) | Enriched cells from forest soil in Barre Woods Harvard Forest LTER site, Petersham, Massachusetts, United States -... | ecosystem: Environmental > Terrestrial > Soil > Temperate forest >... | reverse complement strand
TCCCTGGTTGGCAATATCTCCATCGCCCGTGTTCCAGAACCAGTGCCAGTTGTAATGAAAGCGATTCGGATTGAACGGCTTCATCGCCGCCGGTCCCACCCACAAATCGTAGTTCACGCCCGCCGGCACAGCGCCGTCCGGCTTCCGGCCGATGGACTTGCGTCGCTTGTAGCAAAGGCCCTTCGCCAGATACACCTTGCCGATTCCGCCCTGCCGTACCAACTGGATGGCGCGCTGATAATGCTCCAAGCTCCGCGCCTGCATTCCGCACTGCACCATGCGATCGTACTTGCGAGCGGCCTCCACCGCCCGCCGTCCTTCAAAGATATTGTGGCTCGCCGGTTTTTCCACATACACATCCTTGCCCGCTTGGCACGCCCACACTGTAGCCAGAACATGCCAATGGTTCGGGGTCGCGATGGAAACCGCGTCGATGTTCTTGTTGTCAAACACGCGGCGCAGATCGCCGTATACTTCGGGCGTCGGACTTTTGAGCTGTTCCAGCAATTTGCGCCCGCGGCCGATCTGCTCCTCGTCGATATCGCAGATTGCCGCAACACGGCAGCCGCTGGCTTTCGAGAAAGTCTGCATGTGATCGCGCCCGCGCCCGCGCAGCCCAATCACCGCGACGTTGATCCGATCGTTTGCGCCGAGCACGCTTCCGCCCGCAGCGGCCGCCACCATCGAAGCTTTTATAAAAGTACGCCGGTTGTGTTCTGACATTGCTCCTGCCTTCCTACGCTCTACTCTACTCCCAGCATGCGATCCTAAGTCTGCATGCGTCTCCTCCAGGAACAGGATATCGCCATCGCTACGGAACTTTCGGTCGAAGCTGGATGGAACCAGAGCGAGGACGACTGGCGAATGCTGCTCCGCCTCAATCCGGAAAATTGTTTCGGCATTGATGCCGATGGTCGTCTGGTCTCCACCGCAACGCTGATGTGTTACGGCAAGCAGCTCGGATGGATCGGCATGGTTTTGACGGCCACCGCTTACCGCCGACGCGGTTTCGCCCGAACGCTGCTCCTTCACACGATCGCACGGGCGGACCAGCTCGCTATCGAGTCGTTGAAACTGGACGCCACCGATCAGGGCCAGCCACTCTATGAAAGCCTGGGATTCCGCGTGGAGCAACCAGTGGAACGCTGGTGGCGTCCCAAGCAGGCAGCTTGTGGGTCAGCCTTTCAGCCTGCCAATTTCCTCGATCACGAACTCGACGCTTACGGCGCCGACCGGTCAAAGCTACTACGCGCACTAACGGAACGCAGTAAAGTTCAAGCCAGCGCAGATGGATTCTGCCTCTCCAGGCCCGGCCGGCGCGCCAACTATATCGGCCCGTGCATCTCGCAAAGTGCGGAGTTTGCCCGCTGTTCTATCGAAGCGTTCGCAGGCGAGGAATCTTACTGGGATCTACTTCCGCAAAACCAGGCAGCACTAAACATCGCAACCGAACTAGGATTCAAGCCTCTGCGAAAATTACTCCGAATGGTACGCGGCCGGGACTTACGTGGCCGGAAAGACTGGATTTACGCCATCGCCGGTTTCGAACTGGGTTAACAAATGATAGATACCGAAATAGAACTGGAAGAGCGCTTATCGCGACCCACAGAGCACGATATCGCTGCCATCGCGGCATTGGACGGCGATCTCATGATCTTAGGCGCCGGCGGCAAAATGGGCCCCAGCCTCGCAAAACTAGCCCGCCGCGCCACAGACGCCAAACCGAGCCGCGCGGAACCGAGCCGCGACCGTAAGGGAGTCGGTACTCCTAAAAGAATAATCGCCGTAGCCCGTTTCTCCGACCCCAACACCGCCACCGACCTTCACGCATCCGGTGTCGAAACCATCGCCTGCGATCTCTTGGAACCCGGCGCGCTAGCCCAACTCCCCGACGCCCCCAACATTATTTACATGGCCGCGCGCAAATTCGGCACCAGCGGATCGGAATATTTGACCTGGGCCATGAACACATATTTGCCGGGTTTGGTCGCGGAACGATATCGAACTTCACGAATTGTTGCGTTTTCGTCTGGAAATGTTTATGGCCTGGAACCAATAGCAGGCAATGGATCCACTGAATCGTCGCCCGTCGCGCCGGCGGGTGAATATGCGCAGTCGGTTCTCGGCCGGGAGCGGATGTTCGAATACGCATCCAGTCGCTGGCAGACCAAGGTCGCGCTACTGCGCCTCAACTACGCCGTGGATCTTCGATATGGCGTATTAGTTGACATCGCGTTGTCGGTATTCGAAGGGCGCCCTATCGATTTGCGAATGGGGGCAGTCAACGTGATCTGGCAGGGTGATGCCAATTCCATGTGCTTGCGATCGTTCCAGCATTGCCAAACGCCGCCACGAGTATTGAATATCACAGGTCCGGAGAAGTTGTCCGTGCGTGAAATCGCGCGCGACTTCGGACAACGATTCGGAAGACTCCCGATCTTTTCCGGCGAAGAGAGCGCCACTGCCTTACTAAATAACGGAGCCGAGGCACATAAGCTCTTTGGCAGGCCGACAGTTACTTCCAGTGAGTTGATGGACTGGGTTGCGCATTGGATCACAACCGGCGGCCGTTTACTGAATAAACCAACGCATTTTGAAGCACGGGATGGTAAATTTTGATGAACATTCGTCAGCACCTGCTGCAAGGCCACGTGATCCCGGCTCATCCGCTGGCGCTAAACGCCGCCCGCAAATTGGACGAACGCCGCCAGCGCGCCCTCGCGCGATACTATCTGGACGCCGGCGCAGGCGGAATTGCCGTCGGCGTCCACACTACCCAGTTCGCCATCCGCGAGCCGCGTTTCAGCTTGTTCCGGCCTGTTTTGGAGTTAGCGATGGAGGAAATGCGCCAGCGTCCCGTAGCCAAAATTGCGGGAGTCTGCGGTCAAACCCCGCAAGCAATCCAGGAAGCGGAATTGGCGGCATCCCTCGGCTACGACGCAGCTCTCCTCAGCCTTGGCGCCCTACGTGATGCGTCAGTCCCTCAATTGATCCACCATTCACGTACGGTGGCAAAAGTGATTCCGGTAATCGGCTTCTACCTCCAACCGAGTGTAGGCGGACGGCCGCTCCAATATAGCTTTTGGCGCGAATTCGTGGAGATTGACGAAGTCGTTGCCATAAAAATCGCCCCATTCAATCGCTATCAGACCTTGGATGTCGTGCGCGCAGTTGTGGAATCCGGTCGGGCCAGCGATATCGCCCTCTACACCGGTAACGACGACAACATTATTACTGATCTGCTGACGGAGTTCGATTTCGGCATCGGCAAAACCCGCATCGTGGGTGGATTACTGGGCCACTGGGCAGTCTGGACCAAAACCGCTGTGTCGCAGCTTTCCGCGATCCACACGAACCGCGATACAACTTCCCTATTAACCCTCGCGGCGCAAGTGACCGACGCGAATGCAGCATTCTTCGATCCGGCCAATAACTTCCGCGGCTGCATAGCAGGTCTCCAGGAAGTCCTCCGCCGTCAGGGATTGTTGGAAGGAATCTGGTGCCTCGACCCCAACGAAGCTCTTTCCCCCGGCCAAAGTGAAGAAATCGATAGAGTCTACCGCGCCTACCCGCAGCTCTCAGACGACCACTTCGTCCAAGACAATCTCGACAACTGGCTAGCGTAGCGCAAGTCTCTGACTTGCCAAAATGCTACAGCGGTTTCATCTCCCCCAACATAGTCGGAATTAACTCTGACACCGTCGGATGAATATGCACCGCCCGCTGGATCACCTGATACGGCGCCTTCGCATACATAACATCTAAGATGCAGTGAACAGCTTCGTCCCCCCCAGTCCCCAAGATAGCCGCGCCCAATATCTCACTAGTCCCAGCATCCACTACGATCTTCATAAATCCCTGCGTTTCGCCCTTCTCCACAGCCCGCCCCACCTTTGTCATGGGACGTGTCCCGATAAGCGCGTGCCTGCCACTCTTCTTCACTTCCGCTTCCGTCATGCCCGCACGCCCCAGTGGAGGATCGATATACAATCCATAAGTAAGAATACGATCGCTGACCCGGCGTGGATCGTTGTGCAGAAGATTCGCCGCGACAATTTCGAAATCGTTGTACGAAGTATGAGTGAATCCGCCTTTCCCGTTGCAATCGCCCAACGCCCAAATTCCCGGAACGCTGCTGCGGAGTTGATCGTCCACTTCGATGTAGCCGTGCTCGTCAACCACAACGCCCGCTTTGTCCAGACCCAGGTCGTCCGTATTGGGCTGCCGCCCCACCGCGAGCAGGATGTGGGTTCCATTAACCTCCGGGGACCCTTCATCACACTCCGCCTGAGCGATCACCTCATCGCCGCGTCGCGAAAACCCGATGCATTTCGCATTCAATCGAATGTGAATGCCCTCGGCTTCCAGAATTTCCCGGATGGCCGCCGATACATCTTCGTCCTCGCGGTGGACCAGGCGTGGCCCCATCTCAATGATGGTGACCTCACTGCCGAAACGCCGGAACATCTGCCCAAACTCCAGCCCAACATAGCTCCCGCCCACGATGATCAAGTGCTGGGGAAGAAAGTCAATGTCCATCATGGAACTGTTGGTAAGGTGCGGCACCTCATCCACTCCGGGCATCTTGGGCACCACCGCGCGCGCGCCTACATTGATGAATATCTTCTCTGCGGCAAGCTTCTCCGAGCCGACGCTCACCTCCCGAGCCGACTCGAATCGCGCGTGCCCCTGATACACCGTGCAATTCTCGAGTTTCCGCAACCCGCTCTCTACCCCAACCCTGGATTGCCCCGATATCTCGTCCTTCCTGGCCTTCACCCGTTTCATGTCCACGTGGACGCTGCCAGGCGCATCCACGCCAAACTCCGATGCTCGCCGGACCATGTGTGCAGCGTGCGCGCTAGCGATCATGGTTTTCGTCGGAATACAACCGGTATTGACGCAAGTGCCGCCGAACAGCTTGCGTTCGACGATCGCCACTTTCATCCCAGCGCCCGCCAACCCGCGTGCGAGCGATGGCCCAGCCTGACCGGTTCCAATAACAATTGCGTCGTAAGAGGTGCTCATCAGAACTTATGCTAACGCAGGGCATGTGGGGCAGGACCATGGCCCAGGCCATGCCCTGCCAGCCAACTATTTCCCAAACAACACTCGAAGCTCCTCCTTAGCCCGCTCCAGAACGCGTTCTTGTTTCGCCGGCAAGCCCCCACCAGCCCGATTAATATAGAAATTCAGCATCGACATAGCCGATTGAAATGCCGAGCCTTTCCGCCTTTTGCTGGCTTCAGCCGATCGTTTGAGCGATGCCGCAATTCGTTTGGGATTCGTCCAGGTGAATACACCCGCCTCAAGATCCAAAGCGTTGCTGGTTTTGGTCACGCGTTGCGACCACCGCCGTTTTGAAGAAGAAGAGCTTTTCTTTAACTTACTTGTCTCTGCCATGGGAAGTCCTGCTTAGTGGACTAAGTCAACTCGGAAAAAGTGACATGCCTGTAATATAGGTGGACATGGATCTCAGTCAGTGGTTGCCACCGGAGGCGGCAAAAATCCTGCTGGTCCTCGCATTGTCATTCCTGATTGGACTCGAGCGCGAGGAGCATAAGGCTGCCGGCGAGCAGTACTCCTTCGGCGGCGTTCGCACGTTCCCTTTGATCGGCCTCATCGGCTACGCATTGGCTCTGCTGGCGGAAGGTCAATTGTTGCCGGTGACCTTGGGGTTCGCCGTGATTGCCGGATTTTTGATCGTCTCTTACCGGTACAAGCTTTCCACTTCCACGCGAGCCGGCGTCACCTCCGAAATTTCGGGATTGGTCACCTATCTTATTGGAGCCCTGGTCTACAAAGAGCAATATTGGATTGCCACCACGCTCAGCGTGGCCTGCCTCCTTCTTCTGGAACTGAAAACTGCGCTGGAAAGCCTTACGAAGCGATTCGCTTCGGACGAAATCCTCACCTTCGCGAAATTTCTGCTACTCACTGCCGTGCTTCTGCCTGTGGTGCCGAACCGCGACATTGGACCCTTCCAGATCAACCCCTTCAAGACCTGGCTGGTAGTGGTTGCGGTGAGCGCTATATCGTACGGAAGTTACGTCATCAGTCAATTAACCAAGGGACAAGGCGGAATTGTCGTCGCGGCAATTCTAGGTGGCGCTTACTCATCCACCGTCACCACCATTGTCATGGCCAGAAGGGCCGCTCACGAAAATCGCCCACACTTGTTCGCCGGTGGAACATTGATCGCGTCCGGAATGATGTATGCCCGCCTGACAGTGCTGCTCGCCATTTTCAATCGCAGCCTGCTGACGTTATTGTGGCCTTCATTCGCCGTGCTGGCCTGCATGGCGATCGCTGCCGGTTCGTTGTGGTCGCGCCTGCCCGATTCCGGCATAGCGCCCATTCATCGCGAGTTTGAGCCCAAGAACCCACTGGAGTTCCGTGCCGCGTTCCTCTTCGGTGGGCTCTTCCTCGGCATGGTAATCGTCACGCATTACGCCCTCGTTTACCTCGGAAAAGCCGGCCTCTATAGTCTTGCGGCAGTAATGGGTGTCGTCGACGTAGACCCGTTCATTCTGGGCGTGACGCAATCAACAAGCAGGAGCACACCCTTGGCGGAAGCGGCCGCGGCCATTCTAATCGCGGCCGCCGGCAACAATCTTGTCAAAGGCGTCTACGCCTATGTAATCTCCGATCGTAAGACCGGTGTTCAGAGCCTGGCTCTTCTAACCGGATTAGCCGTGCTAGGTCTTACACCTCTGCTTTGGTTATCTCGATGAGCGCTCCGAATGGGCGCCACCCGCTGCTTGCGGCACCGGAGCTCCATCCGCGAACGTTTCGATCATTTTGCGGTTAAATGCTGGAATGTCGTCTGGTTTTCGACTGGTCACCAGGCCGTGATCGGTCACAACTTCCATATCCACCCACTTGGCTCCCGCATTCCGGAGATCCGTCTTTACCGACGGCCACGACGTCACCGCTCGCCCGTGCACCACGTCGGCTTCTACCAACATCCACGGACCATGACAAATCGCCGCCACCGGTTTTCCTTGCTGAAAAAAGCTCTTCACGAATTCCACGGCCTTCGGAATGGTCCTGAGCTGGTCAGGATTCATCACCCCGCCGGGAAGCAGCAGAGCGTCATAGTCACCGGAATCTGCCGCCTCTAATTCCACATCCACATGAAATTTGCCTGCTTTGTCCTGGTGGTTCCAGCCTTGCACCTCTTTCTTCGCCGGCGAAACGAGTTCAGTTTTTGCGCCCGCCTCTTCCAGCACTTTTCGAGGCTCCGTCATCTCCACCTGTTCGAATCCATCCGCCACTAGGATGGCCACCCGCTTATCCTTAAGATCATTCATCATGATTGCTTGACTCCTCTTGTAGGGCGAGTCTCCGACTTGCCTAACTCGCCCGCCGTTTACTTTTCGATTTAGCCCCGACAGCCTTCCGAGGCGCCTCATCTGCCTGCTCGCCGGCCGCTTCAGTCTCCACCAGCACATCGCCCGCCACCTGAGTCAACTTCTCATCCGCCTCTTTTTCTTCGGCCAGCGTTTCTTCCAACAACCCAGCCACTTCATCCAGACCCAGCGAACGGGCCCACGCACTCAACGTTCCATAGCCGGCGATCTCGTAGTGCTCCACCTTTTGCGCGGCGCAAATAATAGCCGAATCAAGCAGACCGTCCGAAAGATCTTCCTCAATCGTCTCCTTACCTTCCTCGATCAACCCCTTCATGGCCGCGCAGGGCTTGCTCTTCGCTTTGTGATCCAGTAACTGAAATGCTTGCTCCAGCCGCTCTACGTGGCCACGCGTCTGCTCCAGGTGGCTCTCAAACGCCTCACGAAGCTGATCGTTCGAGGCTGCCTTGCCCATCTTGGGCAGTGCTTTCACCAGCTGTTTCTCGGCGTCATACAAATCCGCCATCTCTTCTATTAGTAATTCGCGAATTGATTCCATATGATTTTGCGTCCTCCTTCAAAGACAATCATTGGACGCAGGAACCCCTCCAGAGTTTCGCCAGCCAGAGAGTCTAACCGAACCGCGACCGTGAAGGAGTCGGTGCCGTTAGATTGCACACACCTAATTCACCACCAGAACTTCCAACTCCCCACTTCTCCGCTCCACGGTTACAGCCACCGTGTTACCGGACCTGAAGAACATCAGATCCACCGAGGCGCCGCCCACCCGGATGTTCCGAACCCTCACGTGCTCCAGAAAATCGGGTAGCACAGGATGGGTCAAGACGATGCGCTTCTTCGTCGCGTCGATGGCGAGCCCGATGGACGACTGCAGCAGGAGAAAAGCCGCTCCCGCCGCCCATGCTTGCGGCGAACAAGCCACCGGATACAACGTCGGCCCCTTGCCGGCGCGCCTCGGAAAGCCACAAAAAAGTTCCGGCAGCCGATTGAGATCCAACATAGCGGACGCCTCAAAAAAACCGCCCATGATCTTCGCCGCCAGTTGTGTCAGCCGGTAGCGCGCGAAGCCAGCGGCAATCAGTGCGTTGTCGTGCGGCCAAACCGATCCGTTGTGGTAGGACATCGGATTGTAGCGCATCTCCGTGCCGGCAATCGTCCGGATGCCCCACCCCGTGAAAAAGCTATCCGAATTCAATTGCTCCGCAACGGCCGATGCGTGCGCCTCGCGAGCGATACCGCTATAGAGGCATTGGCCGGCATTCGACGATCTGACCGCGCACTGCCTCTTTTCACCGTCCAGAGCGAGCGCATAACTTCCAATTGATTCACACCAGAACACGCGTTCGAAATTCTCCCTGAGCTTCTGTGCCTCCGCCCGCTTCCTCTGCGCAATATTCTGCCGCCCTAATGCTTCCGCAATTTCCGCCACGCTCAGTTTCGCGCGGTAAGCGTAGCCCTGCACCTCCGAGAGCGCAATGGCGCCTTCCGCGAGTCTTCCGTTTGCGTGAAATATCGATTGTTCCGAACCCTTCCAACCTTGATTGGTCAATCCCTCGCTGGTCTGGTGGAAATACTCGATAAAACCATCCCCGTCGGAATCACCGTATTGATCCATCCAGTTCGACGCCAGTTCGATGTTCGGCCACAAGGATTCGATGTAAGCCAAATCGGCCGTCCTCCGATAGTAGGAGCCGGCCAGCATCAGGAATAGCGGCGTGGAGTCCACGCTGCCGTAGTACCTGCCGAATGGAATCTCTCCGCTCGCGGCCATCTCCCCATCGCGCCGTTCATGCAGTATCTTGCCGGGTTCGGCGTCACGCTCCGGAGAAACTTCCGTCGCTTGCGTCGCCGCCAGATAAGATAAAACTCCCCGTGCCATGGCCGGAGCGATCCACAAACATTCCAGCGCAGTGATGATCCCGTCGCGCCCGAAAGGCGTGCTGAACCACGGAACTCCGGCATAAGGATAGACACCGTATGGCCCGGCGGTCAGCAGCATGTTCAGATCGGCCCGCGAGCGATCCAACCAAGTATCGAATTGCTCGTTCGAGCTGTTGATCACCGACGGAACCTTATCGGAACTTTCGCTCGCGCTGGCCGCCGCCAAGCCGTGAACATAATCCGCTGGCGCGGATATCTGGTTATTCGACTCAAAACTGAAGTTGAATTCCAGAGCGCGCTCCTCCTTTGGTGGAAGTTGCAGGCTGAAATGCAGCGACGATGGCAACATGACTTGCGCCACGGGGGACGACCGGAGCACCGTTCGCCGGACCAAACCGTCCAGCCCCTCATATTCCAGCACCACCTCGCGGCTCCGATTCCTGAGCCGTGGCTCTCGCAACACGCCCCGATGTTCCCGTTTCGGCCCGCGTACCTCAAAAATGTCCGCATAATCCGCGCCGAACTCCAGCGTAAAGCTGATCTCCACTGGCGCCAACGCGAAATTACGGACTCTCAGAGACACGTAGAATGTCTCCTGCCATAGGAATTGAGAACGATAGATATGCAGCGTCCCTCGCGGCAAAAGTAATATTCCGTTGCTGAAAATGTCCGGATTGGTAAGGTCTACCGCCAGCAGTATATTGTCGCGGCGCACGCTGGAACTCAGCAGCAACGGCCGGCTCTCCAGTAGCCCCAGTTTCAGGCAGGAAAGAAAGCGCGTCCCGCGGTGGAATATGCCCTCCTCGGCGCGCGCAGCGGCATGTATGTCGCCGTAATAATCGAATACCCCGAACGTATCATCCTGCTTCAGGACTAGCGCTCGCTCGGTGGATGGCGCCGAAGTGGCCTGGATGTAATAGTTTGTTTCAGCGGCAAATGCCTGATGATCCGACACGTTCATTGCGTCTCTGCGGCCGCGGTCAAGTAATCGGGAACTGCAGTTGAGCGTATTCGGCTACATAGCCGCTGGCAAACAGCGTGACATCGCGCCCCTGCCGAACCAACTCTTCGGTCAAAGACTTACGATACCACCGGCTCTGTCCGCCATACAATTGCGCCGGCGTACTCTCATAAAGCGGTGCAACCTGGGCAATTCTCACTGAACCTCGTGCCGCACGCACTACTGCGTGCAGCGTCGGCACTCGTGCCGACGCTTTTAGATCCAATCCCCGCTGACTAGAACGGAAGGTATCCTATCAACATCAGCACGATCAAAATCAATAAGATTGTGCCCAATGCGCCGCTAGGATAATATCCCCACCCTCTGCTATACGGCCACGCTGGGAAAACGGCCAGCAGCAGGACGATCAACAAAATTAGAAATAACATCGCTCGCTCCTTTCCGCCGGCACATCTGCCCGGCACTCCTCGTAACGGCACTTTTAGTTCCACGCCCGCCAGTCCAATGGTTTACAAACATAACTATTGACTATGTTTGTAAAAACGGCAGGGTGACAACCCTGACCGGCAGTTTTTCCCGCGTGGCGCACGCACTCTTGCGAACGCACTCCTGCGTGCAGCGTCGGCGCTCTTGCCGACGCTGCTTCTGCCTAGGTTCGGGGCGCGTCTCCCCGCTACGAACCCATCGTCGCAAACATCCCCACCGCCGCCAACGTCATCACTACCGCAGTAGCCCATCCGAGCGTCCGAAGCAGCGGCGAGCTCACTCGATCCCCCATCACCTTCTGATCGGAAGTCAACAGAATCACCAGCACAATCAGCGGAGGTGCCAACACTCCGTTCACCACCGCTGACCAGAACAGCATAGCCACCGGGCTGAAATGCAGATAGTTCATCACTAGACCCAACGCCATAGCGAAGCCAAGTACGCCATAAAACCGTGGCGCGGACCGCGGCTTGCTTTGTAGCGAGTGACGCCAGCCCGCTCCCTCCGCAATCGCATACGCAGTGGACCCCGCCAACACCGGCACGCTTAACAGCCCGGTTCCAATTATCCCAAGCGCGAATAACCAGTAGGCACCTTCACCCGCCAAAGGCCGCAAGGCCTCGGCCGCCTGCCGGGCACTCACGATAGCAGTGTGCCCGTGCGCGTTCAAGGTGGTCGCCGTCGTTAGAATAATGAAAAACATGATCAGGTTCGAAAAAAGCATGCCTGTTATCACGTCGGTTTCCGAGTTCGCCAGCTCCTGGTCAGTGGCTCCCTGCCTCTGCATTAGCGTGGTCCGTCCCTTATCTTTGTCCTCTTCCACTTCCTGCGCAGCTTGCCAGAAAAACAAATAGGGGGATATGGTGGTCCCGAAGATGGCTACGAGTGTAGCCAGATAGCCGCTAGACCATTCAATATGCGGTATCACCGTGTACCGAAGCACCGCGGCCCAGTTTGGATGCGCCAGAAAGCCGGCCAGTACATAAGCGAACAACACCAGCGCCAGCCACTTGAACACGTTCGCGATGCGGCGGTAGGAAGACCAGAACAGCAGGCCGAGCATCAGTACCGCGTAAAGCGGCGTGAAAAAGTAGGCATTGACACCCGTGATCAAAGCGGTTGTCTCCGCCATTCCCGCCAGATCCGCGCCTATGTTGACAACATTTGCAACTACCAACAGTAGGCACGCAAACCACAACACCGCCGGGGAGTTACGGACACGGATTACTCCAGCCAATCCCCGCCCACTCACCTTTCCGAGCCGGGCACACATCAATTGCACGGATATCATCAGAGGAATGGTAAGCAGCGTCGTCCAAAGAGTCGCTAAGCCAAACTGCGCCCCGGCAATCGAATAGGTTGAAATTCCAGAGGGATCGTCATCGGCCGCGCCACTGGTGAGACCTGGGCCCAGAGCAGAAAAAAATGGGGTGGAAAAGAAACGGCGGAGCCTATGGCGCGATGTTTGGCTCCGCCCTGTAACGATCAAAGTAACCTAACCAGGGACGGACTTACCGTCCCGCTAAACTCGTCTGCCAACATGCATCACCAAGCTCACGAGGAACAGCACCAGGAACAAGAAGAACAAGATCTTGGCAATCCCCGCGAATGCAATAGCAACGCCGCCGAATCCCATGATGGCCGCTACGAGGGCGATCAAAAAGAACACCAACGCGTAATAAAGCATTTGCATTCCTCCTTCTCTAACGTCCATGCATATCGGCTGCCATTTGTTGAATCATGCGCTATCAACTAGATGCGCCGTTCACCAACGCGCCGCAATCCGGTATTGGATGGAGAGTTCTGGAAAACTCTACCGATTGTTACTTCGCAACCGACGCGGCGCGCAAAGCCTCTTGATTCACCGAGCTTTCGGCCAGGTTGGTCAGCTTTTCGTCCGCCTTCTTTTCTTCGTTCAACGTCGTCTCCAGTAAACGCACCGCTTCCGTGATGCCGAGCGTTTTCGCAAATGCTTGCACCGAACCGTAGGCGGCAATCTCATAATGCTCCACTCGATTCGCGGCGGCGATCAAGCCCGCGTCCCGCACCGGGGATTGGTCCGTGTTACTCACCATGTCCTCCCCTTCTTCGATCAACCCCTTCATCGCATCGCAAGTCTGTTTCTTGGGGTCCTTCCGCAGGGCGTGAAACACTTGCTCCAACCGTTTAACGTGCCCTTTGGTCTCGCCCAAATGCGCCTCAAAAGCTTGCCGCAAAGCGGGCGATGTCGAAGCTTCCGCCATTTTTGGCAGCGCCTTCACCAGCCTTTGCTCGGCGTCGTAAAGATCCTCGATCTGTTCGAGGAACAGGTCTTCCATGCTTTCAATTTTCATGATTACTGTTTCCTTTTTGATTGAAATGTCGAGGGCCGAAGCCCCCATTGGGCAGACGATCCGTTCGCTTGACCTTAATCGAAAGAAACCGTGAGAAGAGGCAGGAGAATTGCAACAGTTCTCGTGGAGGTATTAATGCCAGAACAGAAAACTATCGAGCGGGCGCGGAAAGACGCGCGCGAAGGTAAAGCTCCCAGCACCCAGGCGGGTGAATTCGTACGCGAGGAAATGGACCACATCCGGGAAGGCAAGCATGGCGCGCGTTCTCCGCGGCAGGCCATCGCCATCGGCCTGTCGAAAGCGCGGCGCGCGGGCGTTAAGCTGAAGCCGCCCGCCAAGGGAAAGGCCTCGCCCGAGACACGCTCCAAAGCTCAGCGCGACTACGCCAAGGGACAAAGTGCCACCAAGTCCAAGCCGTCGGCCAAGCGGTCCCGCTCCGTGGAAGCAGCCCTAAAACGGGAGAGTCATTCCGCAGCGTCACACAGCTCACTGTCGCGTCATTCTAAGCAAGCCGCCCAAGCGCGCCGGAGGCGTGGAGCATAATTCTGACCTTTTCCCCTGGGACCATTCCCAGTTATGAATCACTCTGTGTTTCAAGGGAGGCATACGCAAAGAGGCGGGCACAGTCCCTCACGCATCCGAGCCGCGAGGGACCGTCGCTCGGAATTTGAAATATGAACTTGATGTTGTTCGTCCTCCCGGTACTTTCCCTGTGTGGCCATAATTCACTCGACTGTAAATCGGTTCAGGCATCCGCCGCAGCCGAACTGGATACCTTGGCCATGACCTACATTGTAAGAGGGCAATTTGAGGACGCGCGAAAGACATTCACGCGCCTATTGCAACTCCTGGATTCGAGCAACTCGGACGATAGCCCACAACTCGTCACATTTCTCGATTCGCAGGCCGCCCTGCTCTGTAGAGCCGGCCGCTACCGCGAAGCGGAGAAATATTGGTTGCGGGCCTTGAAGATTGCCGAGCACGCTTATTGCGGCGACGCCGAGCACTATGTGGCCATCCTCACACACCTCGCTGAACTCTATTCCGGCATTGGCGATTATCAATCGGCCGAGGGGCTCTTTCGACGCTTTCTTGATGGTTACGATGAGCAGGGCAATTCATCCTTAATTACCCATGCCGTGGTTTTGAGCGAGCTCGCGAGCGTCTACACAAAGTTGAAGAAATACTCCCAGGCCGCCCCGCTCTTCACTGAGTTGATTGAGATCGTGAATGAGGACCTGAACACAGCGCCCTTAGGGAATGCCCTGGTACTCACGCGTGCGGCCGACTACTACATGACGCGTCACGAATGGGCCACAGCCGCGAATCAATATCGGCGCGCCCCAAGGCTAAGGGAAGCCGTTTTAGGGACCCACCCCTTGGTGGCATCCAAGGAAGCCAAGGACGATCAGGCGCGAGCCAGTCAAATTCTCCCCGTTCAGAATGAACCGTCCAACTCCGGAGACACCATCGACGTCCTGGAACTAAGCGCCAAACGTTAGTCCTGCCCGGGACCGCCGAACCACCCGCACTCTTTCCACAGTTTTTCCCAATCCCACATTCCCCACGCCACTTTTTTCGGCAATGGATATCCGAGCTGATGCGCCAGCATACACACCTGTCCGCGATGGTGGGCCTCGTGAGCAAGCATGTAGCACAGCATTTCCAAACCAACCGGCCAAGGCCGAGCCCAGCCGTCTCTGCAAAACTTCTCGATACGGCCCCCACCATCGCCGAGCGCTTCAGCCAGCATCTCCACGCAGCGAGCGGCGCTCTCGGCCAATCCCGCACAGGCCTGCTGCGGCGTGCACCGGGCGCGGTTGAGCTGTACTGGAACCTTCAGGTGCGGAGCCGTAAGCCTGACCCACTTGGTCCGGACATTGTGGATATGCGTGAAAATCGCCGCAATAGGGCGGGCCTTGCCGGGCGGTTTGGCCCTCCAGGCGGTAGGGTGGAGATGTTCGATAAGAATCTGGTTCAGGCGATCGTTGACTGTAAAGATCTGGACTGCGGCTCGGCCGGTTTGAGTCTGAACCTTGTGTTGACGCGTGGCCACGGCTGCTTGCTCCTCGACCTATAATACTTCCGGGCGATCAGCACACCGGGCGACAGACCGAGCCGCGAGCATAAGCGAACCGGTTGGCCTTATTTCTTCACGCCTTCTCATAGTGGGACGCTAGCGAGGCTGCATCCAAGTGATATGGCGGCCACAAGCGCGCTTCTCGTTTCTGATCTGCTAAACCGATCAGGTGGAGTGCACGATATAAAAACGGAAAGCATGTAGGAACGTACGAAAGCCGGGCCGCGACCGGCACCTGACTGGGTGCGGCAGTCAATTCAACCGGGATGCTAAGCGACAAGGCAAGCCCGACGCGCGCTTGCAGTTCGCCGAGTCTGGTCGACCGGGACAAACGATTTCCAACAATCCGCAACACCAGATCCGTGCGGCGGTCAGAACCATCAATCTCGATGAGAAACACTACTCGGCCCGTAAAGCCTCAACCGGATCGACCTTGGTAGCCCTGCGAGCCGGCAGATAACTGGCGAGGGTCGCTGCGAGAACCAGCCCGGTCGAAACCCCGACGTACGTCAGCGGATCGGACGGGCTCACCTCAAAGAGTACCGATTTCATCAGGCGCGTAAGGGCCAATGCTCCGGTCAACCCGAACGCTACGCCGACGGCCGACAGAACCAGTCCATAACGCACAAACATCTTCGTGAGGTTCTCAAGAGGAGCGCCTAGCGCGAGGCGGATTCCGATCTCGCGAGTCCGCTGCGAAACCGAGTAGGAGATGACGCCATAGATTCCGATTAAGCCGAGAAGCAGCGCCATGCCGCCCGCAATCGCTAG
>Ga0207031_10213_pt1 | contig 15956 bp, 8 predicted proteins | sample Alteio_BWMinCont_37_FD_153278 | JGI IMG/M metagenome (GOLD analysis project Ga0207031, IMG submission 153278) | Enriched cells from forest soil in Barre Woods Harvard Forest LTER site, Petersham, Massachusetts, United States -... | ecosystem: Environmental > Terrestrial > Soil > Temperate forest >... | reverse complement strand
CTCGGTCAGGGCGGCCCTGATGAAAGCGCGTCCCGTGCCGCAGTTCACTGCCGAAATCAACGCGCATCCTACAGCTAGCCCGTCGCTTACTTCGGGATCTCGTTCCCAACCAGCGGAGTTACGCACATTTTCCGCCGCGGCTGAAGGTTTCACACTGCAACCACCAGTCGCCCCGCCGGTCACGGAGCGCTTTCACTTTGGCGTCGATGGAATTGCGGTCGATGGCAACGCCGCGCTGTCTTTGGTTCGCGCCCCAGAAATAATTTCCGAGGTCACAGAACAAGACAGCTGCGCTCCCCCGCTGCCTGACGAGCCAGAAACCCCTCACGAGTTTGCGAATAACGATCTGACTCCGTCACTCGCATCGCTCAAACCGCTGGGACAGATTCGCGATTCGTTCATTCTCGCCGTGAATCACGAGGGCCTGTGGATCGTAGACCAGCACGTCGCTCACGAGCGCGTGCTGTTTGAAAAAGTGCTGAAGCAGCGGGCGGCACAAAAAGTGGAAAGCCAGCGCCTGCTCATGCCACTGCTGCTCGAACTCACGCCCGCCCAGCAAGTTGTGTTTACCGAGATTTCAGAAGAACTAAATCAGAACGGCTTCGAGGCCGAACCATTCGGAGCCCGAAGCGTAGCCATAAAAGTTGCCCCGGCTGGCGTCGAGGCCGCGCAAATCGAGCACATGCTGCACGAACTGCTCGATCAGTTTTCCCGCGAAGAGCAAGCCCTGAATATGGAAAAGGTTCGTGCGCGAATTGCCGCGTCCATCGCCTGCCACGCCGCCATTAAAGTCAACATGCCGCTGCTGCAAAGTAAAATGGAATGGCTGCTGGCAGAGCTAGCCAAAACCGACTGCCCAATGTCATGCCCACACGGCAGGCCAGTGGTGCTGCGATACTCACTGAAAGATATTCAAAAGGCGTTCAAGAGAATCTAGAGCGATTTGGGCGTCACCTTGAACACGCCAGACACAATGCGGGATACGGCGAATTGCGGGTGTAGGGCAGCAAGTTAGGATCGGAGAAGTCCGTCCCCCTCTGCGCACCAAACGAAGTCGCACCTGGCAGGGGTGCCGAATCCCCAGTTCCATCTGACTGAGTACAACCCGAGCCAAGCTTTGCTCAGGAAAACTTGCTTGCAACCCCTACCAACACGGAATATTATCGCGCAAGCGTTTTTTACTGTGACTTGCTAGAAGGGGCGCAGTAGAATCCCCATCTCCGCCAGTCCATTCCACAGTTGCAGATCGGCGGTCGAACCTTTGTTAACCGCACGACAGGCTGACCAACACACGAAGCGTCGCAACGCGGAAAACTCAATTCCTTACTCTGAAAGGAGTGACCCCATGATTCTCGGCATGTCAACCGCGACGTACACCTCTCTCCACGTGTTGATCAGCCTGGTGGGAATCGGTTCTGGGTTGGTGGTGATGTCTGGATTCCTGACTGGGAAACGGCTTGACGGTCTGACTGCGATCTTCCTTAGCAGCACAGTCCTGACCAGCGTCACCGGCTTTGGTTTTCCATTTGATCACCTGCTCCCTTCACACAAAGTGGGGATCATTTCACTGATAGTACTTGCCGTCGCGATCGCGGCACGCTACATGTTTCATCTTGCCGGCGCGTGGCGTTGGATTTACGTGATCGGCGGGGCGACCGCGCTCTATCTGAATGTCTTCGTCCTGGTAGTGCAGGCCTTCCTGAAAGTTCCGGCGCTGAAAGCGCTGGCGCCAACCCAGAAAGAGCCTCCTTTTTTACTGGCGCAACTGGTGGTTCTGGTCGTTTATCTCGCCTTCACTATTCTCGCCGCAAAGAAATTCCACATACAGGCGGCACCAGCGGCTTAATCAACCCCGTTTACAAAATGGAGATAATCTATGCCAACAATTACAACGAAAGATGGTGCGCAGATTTTTTACAAGGACTGGGGATCGGGACAGCCGATAGTCTTCAGTCATGGCTGGCCACTCAGCGCGGATGACTGGGACGGTCAGATGCTCTTCTTCGGCCAGCGTGGCTATCGCGTGATCGCGCACGACCGCCGAGGACACGGCCGTTCCACGCAAACCTGGGATGGCAACGAAATGAACACCTACTCCGACGATCTCGCGGCTCTCACTGAAAAGCTTGACCTGAAAAACGCAATTCATGTGGGCCACTCCACCGGCGGCGGCGAAGTTGCCCGCTACATTGGGCGGCATGGCACAAAACGTGTCTCCATGGCGGTGCTTATCAGCGCCGTGCCGCCGTTAATGCTGAAAACGGAGAAAAACCCGGCTGGCGCGCCCCTTTCGGTCTTCGATGACCTCCGAGCACAACTTGCGGCGAATCGCCCGCAATTTTACAGAGACATTACGCTTCCCTTCTACGGATACAATCGGCCCGGCGCCAAGATTTCGGAAGGCATCCGCGAACACTGGTGGCTACAAGGCATGCTGGGGGGAATGAAGGCTCACTACGATTGCATCAAGGCTTTCTCGGAAACCGATTTTACCGACGACCTTAAGAAGTTTGATGTCCCAACCCTAATCCTACATGGCGACGACGATCAGATCGTGCCCATTCAAGCGGCCGCTCCGCACTCGGCCAAGCTTGTTAAGAACGCTAAGCTGAAAATCTATCCCGGCTTCCCGCACGGGATGCCCACAACCAACCCCGACCAGATCAATGCCGATCTGCTGGCATTCTTCGAACAAAGCAAGCAAGCCGCAGCGTAAGGCTTTCCCCGGCCTTCACCCTCGGGCGAAGGCCGGCTGTCTTGACACGATTAATGCCCGGTGCCACTGAATCTTTTCGCAATCCGCTACGGTGATGAATCGAATACCCGCGCTGGCTTCGAAGGTTTTGTTTTGTCGCCAATGCTAGACTCGGCCCATGAGGACTGACATCCTCCCGTTGTGCGACAAGCATTATCGGACGATGGAGTTTCTGCTGGCGCCATTCAACGTCAACTATTCGGTCGAATTCTTCCGCTGCACTGATAAATTCTGTCAACGCTGCTTCAGTGAATCTCTGGGCTACGCAACTCCGCAAAGAGACGCAGCGCCGATTGTTTCCACTGATCAACCCCGTTGCGAAAAGCACGGGCGGCCCATGTTCATCTCCAGTCTCGATCGGCAGCGGAATGTGCAGAGGTACGCGTGCCCTGAGCCGGGCTGCCGGGAGTTTGCACTCAAGGGATAGCCGCGAACAAGCGATTCCGCAGGTTTCTACGGAGCCGTTGCTTTAAATTGGAGTAGCCTTATCGATATGAAACTGTCCGTCGTCATGCCGGTATACAACGAGCGCAACACTGTGCGCGAAGTTGTGGAACGCGTCCTTGCTGTGCCCCTCGACCTCGAACTGATTTGTGTCGACGACGGTTCGAGTGACGGATCACCCAAGATTTTGGCTGACTTGCAGGCACAACATGAGAGGGTTCGGGTGTTTGTTCAACCGCGGAATATGGGCAAGGGAGCGGCATTGCGGCGCGGCATTCGGGAAGCCACCGGCGACTTCGTACTCATACAGGATGCCGATTTAGAATACGATCCCGGCGATTATCCCGCGCTTCTGGAACCGCTCCAGCAAGGCAAAGCCGATGTCGTGTACGGTTCGCGCTTCCTCGGCGCTGCCCCGCATCGTGTGCTTTACTTCTGGCACTCAGTGGGAAACCGCATTCTTACTTTGCTATCCAATTGCCTCACCAACATCAATCTCACCGATATGGAAACTTGTTACAAAGTTTTTCGGCGCGACGTCATCCAATCGATTCCCATCGAAGAAAACCGCTTCGGCTTCGAACCGGAGATCACGGTCAAAGTAGCAAAACGAAGATTGCGTATCTACGAAGTCGGCATCAGCTACTGGGGCCGTACGTATGAGGAGGGCAAGAAGATCAACTGGAAAGACGGTTTTCGCGCCCTCTGGTGCTTGCTCAAATACTCGTTCAAACAAAGCGCTGCCCCAAGACAGCCGTTAGTTGCGCCGCAGTCGGAATCACCGTCCACAGAGCGGGTTTCCAATCTCCGCCCATAAAACTGAATCCGTAGCCGCGAAGCGGCGCAAGAATGCAGCTCACGGCGTAAGCCGTGGGCAAAAGCAGGAAGCTGATCAGCCCCAGCGGAGCGAAAGATGAATTCTCCCGCGCTTCCAGCGCCGCTGACAAAAATCCCCGTTCGTATCTGGGTATGCCTTCAGGGATACCGTAAGTCGCCCCCATCGATTCGGCTTTAGCCGCTGCGGTAACGCAATTGGCTTTTCCATAAAACTAAGCCGCATTTTTCACTCACCCCCGATGGTGAACGCCAGCGTCAGCAGCGTGTTCTGCTCCATCTCATGCGCTTTCGCAGATCCGGTTGCAGGGCTCGCGCTGGCGGAACGCTTTACCGATAGCACCGGCCGGTCTCCCGCGATGTGGCGCAGTCGCGGCAGCACATAGAACATGGCGCCCATATTGGCAGGTTCTTCCTGCACCCAAACGATATCGCGAGCGCTCGAATGTTTTTCCAGTTCTGCAATCAACTCCGCCTCCGGGAACGGGTACATCTGTTCCAGAAAGACGATTGCAGTGGAGTTATCTTTCCTTTTTTTGCGCTCCTCGCGCAGCTCATGGCCTATTTTTCCCGTGCATAGCAGCACTCGTTTGGCTTGTGTCACTTCCTTATCCGGCAACACATTAAGGACGTGCGGCTGTGCGAAATCCTCAATGGGTGAAGCCGCATCCGGATTGCGCAACATACTTTTTGGAGTGAACACGATTAGCGGTTTACGCCAATGCCGCAGCGCCTGACGGCGGAGCAGATGAAAATATTGCGCGGCGCTGGACGGCTGGCAGATCTGAAAATTATCTCTCGCCGCAAGCTGCAGAAATCTTTCGATGCGCGCGCTCGAGTGTTCCGGCCCCTGGCCTTCGTAGCCATGTGGCAGCAGCAAAACCACGCCGGAGAGCAAATTCCATTTCTCTTCCCCTGCGCTAATGAACTGATCAATCACTGCCTGCGCGACGTTCACAAAATCGCCGAACTGAGCTTCCCATAGAACGAGCGCTTCCGGATAGTCGCGGCTGTAACCGTATTCGAACCCAAGTACGCCCGCCTCAGAGAGGGTCGAGTTAAGAATGTCACAACGCGCCTGGTCGCTGGAGATGTGCTGCAACGGGACATACTCGCTCTCGTTTTCGATATCGACCAAAACCGAGTGCCGCTGATTGAAAGTACCGCGGCGACTATCCTGTCCACTAAGCCGAACCGGCACGCCAGCTTTCACCAAACTGCCAAAGGCGAGCGCCTCCGCCATTCCATAATCGACCGGACGTTTCCCGCTGCCCATTTCTGCGCGTTGTTCCAGAAGCCTTTTGACTTTCGGATGGATGTGAAAATCTTCGGGATAAGTTGTCAGCGCCTTTGCGAGCTCGCGCAACTCATCGGCAGATAGTCCGCTGTCGACTTCATACTCCGGCTTGTAGCGGCCGCCTTTGTAATTGTCCCAATAGGTTGGTAGATCGCGAAGCGTAGGTTTTTTGGTGAGGGAGCCAGCTTTCTTCTGCGCAGCTTCAAGTTCATCGCGGATTTTCTGCACTCGCGCCGGCCCATCTTCAACTCCAATGTCCTCGGAATAAATCTCCCACAACGGCGGATGCTCTTTGATTGCCTTGTAGAGCAACGGCTGCGTGATAGTGGGATCATCCACTTCGCTGTGCCCATGTCGCCGGTATCCGATGAGATCCACCACGACGTCAGTGCCGAATGCATAGCGATATTCAAGCGCGATGCGGCCCACGCGGATCACGGCGTCCACATCTTCACCATTCACATGAAAAATCGGAATGGATTGGCGCCGAGCCAATTGCGCAGCGAAGCGCGAGGAATGCAATTCGCGCGGTACAGTGGTGAAGCCGATCAAATTGTTGGCAATAATGTGAACCGTTCCGCCTACGGTATATCCCGGCAGGTCGGCGAAATTCAGAGTCTCGGCAACGATGCCCTGCCCCGCGAACGCGGCATCGCCGTGTACCAGCAGGGGCAGATATTTCTTGGTTCCATGTTCTCCCGTGCGATCATGCTTGGCGCGGGTGCGGCCGATCGTCACCGGATCAACCGCTTCCAGATGGCTGGGATTCGATACCAGGTGGATGTGAACCCTCGCGCCGCTGCGTGTGATGTACTCCCCGGTTGCGCCCATGTGATATTTAACGTCGCCACTGCCCAGCACGCTGCGCGGATCAATGTCTTCAAATCCGGCAAAAACTTCTTCCGGCGAACGCCTGGCCACCTGCACAATCACATTCAGGCGGCCGCGATGGCTCATCCCCATCACCAACTCCGCCAGACCTTGCTGTCCAGCTGCTTCAATAATTTCATCAATGAGGGGAATCAGCGCGGTGACGCCTTCGAGCGAAAATCGCTTGTTGCCCAGATAGCGCTGTTGCAGCACCTGCTCAAAAAGTTCAGCCCGAATAAGCAAGTCGAGCGCGCGCCCCTGGTCCACAGCCGGTTGAGGTGCTTCCAAGCGCTCCTGAATCCAGCGGCGACGCGCCGGATCGGTGATGTGCATGAACTCAACTCCGACAGTTCCGCAGTACACGCGACGCGCCTCTTGGGCGAGTTCGCCATCGATCGGCAAAGCAGTATGCGGCACAGGCCGCAGAAAGCCGAGAGGATCAAGGTCGGCCTCGAGATATCCCCAACGTCGGAATGCATCGAACACGCGTTCGCGTTCCCCGTTAGGTGCGTCCAATACTGCGGTTGAAGTTTCGGCGGATGTCTTGGATCGGGTTGCCATAAAGTATTACTAGAATAATGGATGAGAGGCGAATAAGGACAGATTCATCGAGGCAGAACACGCTCGTCCCCGCACCAGAGTGTTGGCGCGAGTCGAGAGGATAACGTGAAAGCGACTTACGCTAAATGTTTGGACAAGAGCGTAGCCCAGGGCGCGCCGCATATCAGCACCCATCCAGCTTAGCAACCAAATATACTCACGTACGCATCCGAGCATGAATCAAAGCGTATTGACCCCGGGAAAACTTTACCCCAGAAAGGGGCACGCGAACTTACGCTTGGCATCCACACCCACATGCACACAACTAATCTCGCCGCCTTTTTTGAGATCTCTCACACGGTGGTTTCGATGTGCAGCGCCGGCATCCTGCTCTTCCTGGTTGCACTCTGGGCTGCGAAGACCGATATCGCGCGGGCTCGCGGCCTCGACAAGATCGTAGCCTTGAGCAATTTGTGTTTCGCCGCCCCCTTGGCAGTCTTCGGCGCCCTGCATCTCGCGGCCGCTGAATCCCTCATGGCCATGGTGCCCTCGTATATGCCTTGGCGATTGTTTTGGGCGTATTTCTTCGGCTTTGCGCTGCTGGCCGCGTCGTTGAGCATTGCCACAAGAATTCAGGTGCGCTGGTCCGGCCTGCTGTTCGGGATCGCGATGTTTATTTTTGTGGCGATGTTGGACATCCCGGGATCTCTCGCCAACCCCAGAGACAGGTTTGGATGGACGTTGACCCTCCGCGAAATGTTGTTCGGTGGCGGAGGCTGGATTCTTGCGGGAAACGCGCTGCGCGAGCAAGGCCGAGGGCAAGGCGGAAGCAAGCTCATCACCGTGGGACGCGTGGTGATCGGCATCGCCGCCATATTTTATGGCATTGAGAATTCTCTGCACACAGCGAACGTTCCCGGAGTCCCGCTCGAAAAACTGATGCCCGCCTGGATTCCGGCACACCTGCTCATTGGCTGTCTGACGGGCGCAATTCTTGTGATTGCCGGGCTGAGCATACTGCTGAACAAGAAGACGCGGATGGCGGCAACTTATCTCGGTACCTGGATTGTGTTACTGGTCTTGTTCATCTACGGGCCGATCCTGATTGCGTCGCTGGCCAACCCGAGCACCGACGTCAAAATTGAGGGGATCAACTACTTCTTTGACACGCTGCTGTTTGCCGGAGCGATCCTCGCGCTGGCCAGCGCCACGCCACGCCCGGACTAGGACCCCGCCAATGTAGGCGCGGGCGTCCTCGCCCGGGCTTTCTGAATAGTGGAGATGCACGGGCGAGGGCGCCGCGCCTACATGGGTTTGGATTGTTCTGAAGCAGCGTTACGCAGCGTGCGATCAGTCCTCGAAACTTCTAGCCCCACCCTTCATGCGGTTGGTCACAACCTGTTTCCATATCCACTTGATCACGCGCGCATCGTTGTAACAGTAGCCCATATTGTGGTTGAGAGTGGAGAAGCAATGCCGCTCGCAACTGTGTTTCATCTCCTTGAGCTGCTGTTGATCGAACTTCGGGTTGTCAATGTTTCCCCAGTCGAAGGTCGATGAGTACATCGGGAAACAAGGAGCAACTGTGCCGTCGGTGCGGATGATCACGTTGTTCTGTCCAGCGCGGCAATTCCACTCAGTGAAACGGAGCTCACCATTCGCGTCCTGCACGATGCCTGGCGTCTGGGCGAGAATCTCGCTCAGGTTACCGTTGGTCCCCGTGCCATCGCCATACCAGCCGTACTTCTTCAAATCCAGACCGGACGACATGCGCACAAACGCTTTCATCTCCTGCAGTCGCTGCACCGAATTCACCATCTGATATCCAGCCTGGTTTTTCTCGATGATCCAGTCGATCAACGAGTCAACCGAACGCCAGTCTTCCGGCCGAATGTACGTAGGATTTTCATTCAGATGTTTGAAGTGCTCGTCCTGCTCGAGCATGGGAGTTTCGTTGATGTGATAGTCCGTTGCCAGACGATGCGCGTGCGCGTATTCGGTGAGCCGGCGAACGTCTTCATGATTATTGCGGCAGATATTGATATTGAAGAACACCATGTATCCGTACACATACTGCTTGCGAATGAGATATTCGAGATTCTTCTGCCCGGGAACGAAGGCTTTCGGCAAGCTGGGTTTTTCGTCCCACGCATCCAGGGCGAAATTGAAAATTGCGACGCCAGCGTCTGCGAGTCGATCGGCGACTTCAGGCCGCAACAGCCGCCCGTTAGTGCCAACGTATATCCAGAAGCCTTTCTTCGCAGCGTAATAAACAATTTTGTGCGCCACTTGCGGACGCAGCAGCGGCTCTCCGCCCATAAGCGCCAGCACCCGGCAGCCCCGATCATGCAGCCAGTCGATGGAGCGTTTGGCCACGTCTTCAGTCATTCCCTTCACCTTATTGTTGAACGCCCAGCAGTACCAGCAGTCGAGATTGCATTTGTAGTCGACAAACAAATACGCGGTAATCGGATGGAATTCACCGGGCATCACGCGCGAGCGTACATACGGCAGCAGCCAGCCGCGCACCTTCCGCCATACCTGCGGATAAGTCCAGTCGCGCTTTTCAAGCGGGGTTTCAGGCCCGGGATCGTGCAGCAGTTCCGGGTACTGCGGAAAAACAGGTTCGGGCAACGTCGTGCCCTTAGCTTCGGCCGGGACTGGTCCACCGGAACCGGAGTTCATCAGCAAATTGTGAATGTCGACATCGATGCGAAACTTGGCGGGAGCTGAGGTAGCCATTTCCGTCGTCCTCTCTTCATTTTTGACGTTCGTGATCGAACCATACCGTTATAACAAGGATGATAGCTCGTGACTTTTGGTTACATCGATTTTGTGGAAAAAAACGGAAGCTTTCGGCATATTGAAACGAACTGAATTAACTGTCTTAGTGGAAAGTACGACCTAAGATTTAGCCTGGCAGGTTCTGAATCGGTGTTGAGCGCAAAGCCACGTAGCCCCGGATGCCTCGTCCGGGGCCAAGTTTCCCGAAACAAAAAAACCGGCGCCAACTCGAGAATCGAGTGGCGCCGGGCAGTGTCGACGGCTTTTTTACTAAAAGGTAAACATGTTCGTCAGATCGCCGATAGCTGGCTGGTTGCCCGGAACATACGGCGTTGGACCAGAGGTCGGGTTTGGCAGATTATCGCGACCGTAACCGGTAACCGGCCCGAGTCCCCAGTTTTTCTCGATAAACTTGATGATCGATACGTGGTCGTAGTAAGTGTGGTCCACCTTGCCGCCCTTGGAGAACGGCGAGACCGCGATGAACGGAATACGGGTACCGTCGCCGAAGAAATCAATCGGCTGCACGTAACCAGAGTCATAATTCCCTCCGCCCTCGTCGAAGGTAATGAAGATTGCAGTGCTCGCCCAAAGTGTGGGGTTCGCCTGCACCTCGGTGATAATTTTCTTCACGAAACCCTCGAACAAATCGAGCTTGGAAGAAGCGGGATGGCCATCCAGGAAACCAGATGGCTTGACGAACGAGACCGGAGGCAGAGTGCCGTTGTAGATGTCATTATAAAGATCGGTGACATCCTGCAAATGCTCCTCGCGCAGCGTCGGGTTGGTCATGACGGAAGTTTCGTACTGGGCAAAGTTGCAGATGTTGCAGTACTGGTTCCAGGGGTTATTGAAATTGGGGTCTTGCAGATAAAGATCCCACCCGTCGCCGTAATATTTCCAGTTGACGTTGGCAGTGGTCAGCGAATCCGCAATGGTGAGCTGCGGAACCGGAGGAATCGTGAATTCGCTGGTATTCACGCTGCCATCGCCGAAGTAACCGGGGTTGTAATTGTTCAGCAAGTAATACGCGCTGGGCTGGCAGATAGTCGTGCTGGTCTTGTAAGGAAGGGTATTCAAGTAACTGTATACGGAACTAACGCCAGGCTGAGTGTGATCAATGCACTCGCTATAGCTGCCGCCTCCGTACCCGTCCTGTGTGTACCAGTTGTTGGTGCCTTTTTGCGGATTGGGATTTTCGATCTCGTTGCTCGGCGGCACCGCGAGATTGCCTTTGCCGTCCGTATATGCGAATGCTGTGCCTGAACCCAGCATGATGTGGTTGGCGCCGGTTCCGCCCATCACCGCCTGATGCATGTTATCAGACAAGGTGTAGTTTTGAGCCAATGACGTCAGGTATGGGGCATCGCCGTGTTGCACATTGAAAAACTGCATCGAGATGGCGCCCTCGTGCGTGGTTTCAACCGTAAATGGATTAGGCCTCGCCGCGCCGTTGCCGCCGGTGCCAGTCATCACTTCGACCCAGGGAAATAAATCTGCCATGCATCCGCTGGGGTTAGTTTTGGTAGCGTTCTTGACGCTGCAATCAAGCTGTTGCCACATCTGGTAGAAACGGTGCACCGGGCTGCCCGCGTAAGCGTCATAAGGAACACTCGGGGTTAGCGGATAGGGGCCGTCGGGCAGGTGATACACGTTTGCAATACGAGTATCGACCACGCCCTGAGCCAGCCCGGTCGCGCCCGTTGTCAGCTTCACATAGTCGCTGGCAAGAAGTCCCGGTTCGGCAAGTTCCGCCGCGGCAATTGTCTGGAACGGAGCAGGATGGGCGTCATTGGGAGCGGTCGGCGAACCTTGAGTGTTGGTGGGAGGAAGGTTCGTGTAGGGGCCTACGTGAAAGGGGTTGACTTGATATTCGATACCGTCCCAGGCTCTGAACTGAGCAGCCAGCTTATAGTTCGGGCCAGGAGTTCCGTCCGCTTTAATAATGCCCTTGGATAGCAGGTTGTCGACACTCTGTCCTGCGGGCGCCTTGTAAGTAGCAAAAACGTGATCGAAGGTTCGGTTCTCACCAATAATCACGATGACGTGTTTAATGGGCGTGGCCGTGGGCGGAGTTTTGGTTTCAGCAGCCAGGCTGGGAGTTACCAGATTCGTGACGGTGGAAAGCAGCGCGGAGCCTAATGCAACATACCGGCAGCTCTCGCGAAAAAGATTCACAAAACGCATGGGGAGTTCCTCCAGATTTGACGGTTTAATCAGCGGTTTAAGGGTGACATCCGGTAGTTCCGGCTGGGTGAATCAGAGATGAATGTTCGTTTAAAAATCTGTTACAGGAATTACTGCGACTGACTGGGATGTGGAAAAGGGGTGCGATGCGAATCAGTTAGTTCCTATTTGAAGGCTGTTGCTTTCGACTCTTCCCTTTTCCAGCGGCGTCATTTCGAAGCCCCGCGCCTTCATCAGCGGGGCGAGAAATCTCGCGTGAACCATCAAAGACGAAGCTCACAATGACGCAGTGCGCAATAGATCGCTCCGACCGACTCCGCGCAGATATTGACCGACGACACAGCTCATCAAGCGTATAGTTCGCGAATGCCGAACCCCAAAGAAATCCTCGCGATAATCACATTCGCTCTGCTTTTATTTGTGCTCATTCGCACACTGAGGAAACGATAAACGGCTTTTCTCACTGCATGAGGCGCTTGAGCGCAGTCCGAGCTTCCCCGACCTGGGGCAGGCGGGATGGCGAACTGCCGAAGTGCGACAAGAATTCCTGATATTCATTAATCGCCTGATCGCGTTTGCCGGTCTTCTCATAAAGCTGGCCAAGATAGTAGTGAGACAGAATTCCAAGCAGGGGAAATCGTTGCATCAAAGTCCCGGTGTTCGCCAATGAGCGCTCATTCCGCAGGACATTGCGGAACCCAGTTTCGGCCGATGGGTAGTCATCGGTCAGCAGATGGCTTCGCGCCTTGAGGAAAAGAAGATACGGCTCCTGGAAATCGGGAATGCTGGTTGCACGACTTAGCGCTGTCTGCCCATCCCCGCGGTGCACAGCAGCGCTGATTTCGGCGAAGACTCGATTAATTTCAATCGACCGAGGCGAAATCCAGGGATGGCTGGAAGCGTAGCGTTGCAAACTTTGCTGCGCAGCCGATGAATTTCCCGCCATGGTTTGCAGGAAGGCGACTGTCAGCTGTTCCTCGTCATTGAGCTTCTGTTTTTCAGCAAACGAGAGAGCGGAGGAACCCTCTCCCATCAGGATTGACACGACCGCGAACGGCCGCAGGAAAGTCTCAGCCGCCTGACTTTGTTTTGCGTTCCCCAGTTGCAGCACAGCCTCCCGATAACTCGCAAGTGCGCCTTCGAGGTCGCCTCCCGTCTGTTTGAATTGCGCTTCAAAACCGGGAACATAGAGACGCGAGAGCGGGGAGGCGCGATGGGCAAATTGCTGGAAGGCCGCGTTCGCGATGTCTGGTTTCTTCTGATCGGTGTAGACGATGGCCAGCTTCAAGTACTCATAGTAATCGCTGAAGTCAGGTTTCAGCTCCAACACTTTTCGGTAGGCGGCAACGGCCTCATCATCCCGGCCCGCCATGAACAATATGTCGCCGCGCGTGTCGAAAGGATTGGGATCGCCCGGACGAATCGCCATGTAGCCATCATTTGCCGCCAGTGCGCCGGTGAAATCGCCGTCAAAAGCCAACCCGTAGGATTGAAAGTTGAGGAGATCTTCGTTTTTAGGATCCAGAGCGAGTCCTTGCTTCATCAGTTCGCGCGATTGCTCCGCTTTGCCCAGGAAGCCCAGCATATTGACCAGGGTACCCCTGTCAATACTCTGGCGCGGAAACTCAGACACTAGTTGCTCACGAGCCGCTATTTCAGCTTCGGGATCGCCGGAGCGGGCCGCCTTGAGCACCTGCAACGACAATTGCTCGTAACGAGGCAGGCGCGATTGGTTTTGAGTTACTTGCATCGCAAGCTCATTGCTGCGCCGCAAATCGCCCTGAAGCCGATACTGGCTGGAAAGGCGCAGCTCGGCAAGAGCGAACTGCGGATCCAACCGCACCGCCTCCTCCAATTCGCGGACAGAATCGTTAGTCAGATAGCGGCGGCCGTAATCAACCCCCAACTGATAATGGCGATATGCCTCAACGTTGGAGGTGGAAGCCTGCTCGATCTCCGGCGCTTTTTGCGGGACCTCCGATGCCGGCAGAAAGCTGCTGGCAATGCTCGCAGTCAGCCGATCCACCATCCCGAAAATGCTCTGCACGTCCTGCCCTTCCAGCTTGTCGGAAAACAAAATCTGTCCCGTGCCCGTATCCTGTGCGCGCACGTCGAGCCTCAGTTGCGTGGGTCCGATCTTTAATAATGCCCCCGTGATATACGCGTCGGCCCCGGCATCGCGCGCCACATTTTGCGCCTGCGCGGGATCCATCGACTTTCCATCTTTGCTGGCTCGCTGCACCGCACCCATCACTCTCTCGGTCGACAGCACATCCAGACCTTTGACCTGCGCCAGGTTCGTGGTCAGCATATCGGTGAGACCATTGTCGAGCCAGTTGAGCGATTGATCCTGCGACAGATTCGAAAAATATAAAACCGCGATGGACTTGTGCCCGGCGACGCGGGGATGTGCATTTCGTCCCCAGGAGAACCAAAAGAGCAGAATACCCAGTATGATGGATGCAACAGCGACAGCCGGGCCGATCACCCATGCGTACTTGCGTGCTGGAGCCACAACAGCCCCTTCGCTAACCGGCGAGGCCGGAGTCGCGGCGCGCGATGAAGACGCCGCGCTAGCTCCAGCAGAAATGCCCGCCGATTCTCGCGACACCACCGGAACAACCTGCGCCGGCGGCGGTTCAACTTCAAACACCGCGCTCTTTCCCGATTCCGTATCCCGCTTCAATCGCTGAAGATCAGCTCGCATATCCGCAGCACTCTGGTAGCGCAGATTGCGATCTTTCTCCAACGCTTTGTTAACGATCTCTTCGAACTTCGGAGGCAGATCAGGATTCAGCCGCACCGCCGGCACTGGAGCCTTGCGCAGAATCGCCTCAAATATCCCTGCCGTGCTGTCGCCGCGAAACGGCAGGGTGCCGGTAGCCATCTCGTAAAGCACCACGCCAAAAGAAAACAAATCCGTGCGTGCGTCCAACTCCTTCCCCCGGGCCTGCTCGGGCGACATATACGCCACCGTCCCCAGCGTGCTGCCGGGGCTGGTAAGATGCGGATCGCTGAAGGCGGTCGCGCTGGCGTCGAGCGAATCACCTTTGCGAGCGATGACCTTGGCCAGTCCAAAGTCGAGCACCTTGGCTCGCCCGCGCTTGGTAATAAAAATATTCGCAGGCTTGATATCGCGATGAATAATGCCTTCGCCATGGGCATTGTCCAGCGCATCGGCAATCGAAATCGCGACTTCCAGCAGCTGTTCAATCTCCCACGGACGCCCCGTGATCGAGTGCTTCAGCGTCTGCCCGTCAAGAAATTCCATCGCAATGAACGGTTGCCCGTCATGCTGTCCAATTTCGTAAATGGTGCAGATATTCGGATGGTTAAGCGCCGAGGCCGCCTGCGCCTCCCGCTGAAACCGGTCCAGCGCCTGACGATCTTTGGCCAAATCTTCCGGCAAAAACTTCAGCGCCACAAAACGGTGCAGGGTTATGTCTTCGGCCTTGTAAACCACACCCATCCCCCCGCCGCCCAGCCGTTCGACAATCCGGTAGTGCGAAATAGTTTCGCCAATCATTGTGTGAGTAATCCCGAGTCGGGCAATGTTAGGCGGGAAGCACAGAGTAAGTCAACGTAAGCAAGGTTTTACGTGCGCCAAGGAAATCTGGAGGGTGCCCCGTTCCTTGCGTTTTGTGCAAGGGGCGGGAGGTGCACAAATCACATCCCGATGTCGCACGATGCACGGTGTCCCACGTTCGCGTCCGTAAATCGTGAAGGCTCTACCGTGAACCGCCCGACCCAACCGGAGCGTAAAAGTAATAATCCGCGGTGTAACTGCTTTTCACTTCGCTACTCGGCTTTGACTCATCACAACCTGCCGCCGGAGCTTGCCCACCCTTGGTGTGAATACGCTGGATGCTGGTAACCCGGCTGAGCGCCCCATCCCCAGAATGACCGGTAACGGAAACAAGCAACCACGGAATGGAATCCGCGTCAGGCGAATCGACCCGAGCCACGGCTTTCCCCGTGACTTCACTTCCATCGTTCAACTTCCAGGCGGGCCCGCCATAGTGATGCCCGACAACCACCCCTTGCGAGTCATGAAGCTCAGCTTCCGGAGCCTTCAAAGCCCACGCCCCAGCCTTACAGACGTAAATCTGCGAGCCCGTAGCATGTACCTGCAGAACAACTTGCTCGCTCGCCGGCGCTTTGATCTGCTCCGGCACATCAGGACGCGGCAAGCTCTGCCCACAAACAGGAATCACCATTGCAATCAACATTGCGATTTGCACCAAT
>Ga0207031_10209_pt1 | contig 16098 bp, 10 predicted proteins | sample Alteio_BWMinCont_37_FD_153278 | JGI IMG/M metagenome (GOLD analysis project Ga0207031, IMG submission 153278) | Enriched cells from forest soil in Barre Woods Harvard Forest LTER site, Petersham, Massachusetts, United States -... | ecosystem: Environmental > Terrestrial > Soil > Temperate forest >... | reverse complement strand
GGGGCGGGCCCGGGCCGGTGGACCAACCTTGTTTGCCGAGCCGGAAGAAGTAACGACAGTGCCATCGAGTGAAGAACGGGAATTGTCGGCGGTGGGGATTCCAGGGGTGTAAACCCCTGGTACGCTTGCGATGCAGATTCGGTATAATGCCCCTGTTGATGGCAATTTTTCAATTCCACCGGGAGGCGCGAAATGTCAAGGAGTTACTCGGTGTTAGGTGTGGGCGCATTGGTTGGCTTGACTCTGGCATTGGGAACTTGCCTGGCGGACGATCCTCCGCCAGCAAAGTTGCCGCTGCTTCCTCCACCGGAGAAGGCTCCGGAAGCACCTCCCGTCACGGTCGTCCCGGTTGAGCTCAGAGTGGCAATAGAGGATCTGGAAAAGCAGTTGCTCCGATCGTTCATTCAGAAGGTCGATCCCAAGGCCGAGCCTGTATTACCGTTTGTAGTGAAGGGCAATGAAAAGGAATTCGCACTCGGTGCGGAAGGACCGCCAAAGGAACCCAAGCCCCTCCCTGAACCCGGAAAAGAGGCCAAGGAAAATGCTCAGGAGATGCCGGCGCGCACCCAGCTGATACCCCGCCCTCCGGGCGCTCGCCCAAGGCTCGATCGACTGGCCTCGCGGCCACTCGTAGCGGGAATAGTCAAGCAGATCCTGGGAACCGTCGATCTCAACTATCGAATCGAACTCAGGTCATTCAAATTGTCTGTGATGGGCAACATCTTGACGTGCGAAGTCGGCGGTGGGTTCCACTGCGAAGGTAAGCCCGTTCAACAGGGCCCAATGGTGCAGCCTCCAGATGTCCGCGATGTCTCCATCAAGCTGACGGTAACAAAAAAACTGGAGTGGAGCGAGACTGGGAAACTCGAGCTAAAGGAAGGGACGAGCAAAGTGTGGATCGATCCGGATGCTCCGCTCATCGGCTTCCCTCGGCTGGACATCGAACGTGTCATACTCCTGAACGGTGTTGTCTCGATGGTGAGTGGGACTCTCGACCGCGAGGTGATGAAACGCATATCGACAGAAAACCTCCCCGATCTCGCCCTCATCGCACCGACCCTGAAGTTGAAGCTCCCGATCCTGGCGGTGGCAGAGCTCACGGCTTACCCGATCCGCGGCGATGAGAAAAACGTTTATCTGTTCTTTGATGTCGGTCTTGTTTCTGCAAAGAAGCAAACAACGGACACAATCAAGATCTCAACGAAACCAGGCCCAACCCCCATGCCAAAAGTCAGTGGGAAGCTCATATACGACAAGGATGGCAAGATGGAGATGAAACTTGACCCGGTGCGTTAGAAGAGTGTTCAGTTTTCAGTGTTCAGTTTTCAGATAAAACGTCAGTTCTCATTGGTAGCGGCAGTGTCTTTTCTGAAAACTGAAAACTGTAGACGGAGTGCCTGATGGACCGTGGGATGGTGATCTTCGTTGGCGCGCTTCTGACCTTCTCTTCGAGCTGGCTTGGGCTGATACTTTTTCCCTACTGGCAATTGAATAACGAACAGCCCTATCAGAAAGACAGTACGGACGAACCTTATCCCCAGCCGCTCCAGGGGCAGGCTGTCCTTGGACGCAAGGTCTATCAGGCCAATGGTTGCATGTATTGTCACAGCCAGCAGGTCCGCAGTGAGAAATTCGGCAATTGGTGGGATGAGAACGGCCAGCAACGAACTGGGGCCGACATCAAGCGCGGTTGGGGGCAGCGACGAAACGTCTCCCGCGATTACCTCTACGACAATCCCACCATGCTTGGGACGATGCGAACCGGCCCCGACCTGGCAAACGTTGGGACACGATATTCCGAGCAGTGGCAGCACACACATCTCTTCAATGCGCGAACGCTGAACGATTGGAGCATCATGCCCTCCTTCGCGTTCCTGTATACACGCGAGAAAGTTGTCGGGACGCGTTCCGAGAAAGCTCTCAAGCTTGGCCGTGAGTGGACCATCGACCCGGGCTACCGCTGGCGGCCAACTAGTGCCGAATGGGATGACATCCTCAAGCAACGGGGGCTGTCGATTGCGGAGCGTTTCTTGAGCGACCCAACTCAACCTGTCGATGGAAAAATCGACATTGCAACTCCGGAAGGGACGAAACGCCTCCTGGAATTCTGGCTGACCACCGAGGAGGAGGACCAGCAGATAGTGCCAACCAGCGATGCCACCGCACTCGTGGCTTACCTGCTGGCGCTCCGCAAGGCCGAGGTTCCGCTGCCGGAGGCCAAGGAATGACCACTCCTCAAAACGATAACCCATCAACCAACGGTTCGGATTCGGTCATTGCCATTCACAATCCGGTCATGGAGGAAATGAACGACCCAGTGATGCTCTCCGTGGATGGCACGCCGAACACTCTTCCCGGCCGAAGCGGTTCAGATTCCGTCCAGGCCATGCACGATGTTCTCTGGAGGGAACATGCGGAGCCTCGGGATGGATTCGAGCCAGTCCCGTTTTGGGTCTCATTGATATTTGGTGCCTTGCTCGCCTGGGGCGGTTATTACATCGGCAGTAACTCGGCCGATTTTCGCAGGGATATGTACGACCGCAGCGATCTCAAAATACCTGAGGGGGGTGCTTCCGCTCTTAACGCCCCAGACCCCGACCCCCAGACTGTTGAGGAGCTGATGAAGATCGGCCAGCAAAAATATCAGGCGATCTGCGCAGCGTGCCATCAGCCGAATGGCCAGGGCAACCCGAGCCAAAACATCCCTCCGCTCGATGGCTCCGAATGGTTGGTTGGCGAAAAGGCCTCTCCCGCACGCCTAGCGCGGATTGTGCTGTATGGCCTCAATGGACCTATTGAGGTCAAGGGTCGGACCTATCAAAGCACCGTCATGCCGAACCAGGGGAATGTCTTCAAGGATTACGAGATCGCCGGCGTCCTTACATACGTCAGAAACAGTTGGAGCAACAAGGCCGATGCCGGCAAACCGCCTGCGATCACGCCCGGGGTTGTGCGGGCTGCCAGAATGAAAGAAGGCCCGCGCAAAACAAACGGCTCCCAGCCCATGAGCCAGGACGAGTTGCTCAAGATTCCGGTGACGTATAGCGATGGTGGTTCGCCTGCACCGAAGGCGGAGGAAAAGAAGTGAAAGCGGAGACAGGAGACAGACGAGGTGAGGGGTCAGGAGACAGGAAGAGAGGTGATGGGAGGCAAGTTTGGAGAGGAATAAATCGTGATAAATCGAGGGGACGGTCAGAATTTTCAGGAGGTAGGGGAAACAGAGAATCTGTCTCCTGTCTCCTGTCTCCTGACATTCCTGACTCCTGCTCACTGTCACCGGTCTCCCATCTCTTCTCCGGTGGCCTTGGAGTCCGACTCGGAATCGGCATTCTCATTGTCGCTCAGTCGATGATTTTCGGCCTCGCGCTCAACCTTCACGATGATGTCCCATCCGATGTTCGCTGGTTCGCTCAGACGTTCATACTCATCGCAACCTTGGTCGTGGTTGCACTACTTGGCGGGCCGTTGTTTAAGGCCGCATGGAAGGAGCTTCGCCGGGGTCGGCTCACTATTGAGGCGTTGTTCCTGCTCACCATGACAGGAGCGATGGCGGCTTCGCTTCAGGCCCACATCACCGGCCGCGGGAAAATCTACTTCGAGGTCGTTTCGGTTCTGCTCGTGGTTTACACATTTGGAAAAGTGATTGGTTCGCGCAGCCGAGCGGCGGCCCTGGCCGGTTCCCAGGCGTGGACCGATCAATTGAGTACCTGCCGGCGAGTCGATGAGAGGGGACGAACGCGGATAGTGCCAGTGGTCGAGATTCTTCCGGGCGATCTGATCGAGGTTATTCCCGGCGAACTAGTAACCGTGGATGGTGTGATTCGGGAAGGCATTGGTTTTGTCTCCGAGTCAACCGTGAGCGGTGAACCGTTTGCGATCGTGCGGCGACCCGGGGACAGCGTCCTGGCTGGAACTGCCAGCCACGATGCCATGTTTCAAATCGAAGCAACTGTGAAAGGGACCGAACGGCAGGTGGATCAGCTACTCACAGTAGTTAAACAGGCGCGTGAAAAGCCAACCTCTTTCCAGGGGCACGCGGATCGCCTCGGAAGAGCGTTCTTCCCACTCATCGTGTTGACAGCGCTTGGTACATTCACTTATTGGACGTTCTTCACGTCCGCAGGTTGGGAAGTTGGCTTATTCAATGCCATGTCGGTGCTGTTGGTGGCCTGTCCGTGTGCGATTGGACTGGCCACTCCCATCGTGATCTGGTCCGCTCTCAGCAGGTTGGCCGAGCGCGGCTTGATCGTCCGCGCTGGAGATGCCATCGAGAAATTGGCTGAGATCGACCGTGTGATGCTCGACAAGACCGGGACGCTGACTGACGACAGCTTGACTCTAGTCGATGTCGCCACGACTGCCATAGGAGATGATCGAGCCAAGCTCCTGGGATGGCTCTCCTTGATTCAAGAGCGGAGCTCGCATCCAGTGGCAAAAGCATTTGCCCGGCTGCCAAGATCATTCCATCCAGAAGCTGAGCCTAGGATCATTTCACTCCAGGTCGTTGCGGGATGTGGCGTCGAAGCCGTGATCGAGGAAGGCAACGGAATGCATCGCAGGGTGCAGATCGGAACACTGGATTGGGTTTACAGTGCTTGTAGGTCGGGCTGTGCCCGACAAGCCTTGACCTCCCAGCTCCGTTCGACAGGCCATCTGATTGCTACCTCTGTGGACGGCGAGATAGCCGCCATTGCCGCGCTCTCAGAACAACTTCGCGATTCGTCACAGCTAGCCATTACTGGTTTTGAGAAACTGGGGCTGAAAGTCGAGGTTCTCACCGGCGATAGTGCTGAGCGGGCCAGTGCCCTTGCCTTGCCTTCTATTCAGGGTGGACTTCTTCCCAACGACAAACTCGCGGCGATCGAAATCGCCAAAACACACGGCACCAAGCCGCTCTTTGTCGGCGATGGGGTCAACGATGCTGCTGCTCTTGCCGCGGCCCATGCCGGAATAGCTCTTGCTGGTGGCGCAGAAGTAGCAATCGGTGCAGCCGCGATTACGCTCTACCATAACGACCTTCGCGTCTTGCCCTGGGCCATTGAATTAAGCCGGGAAGCCGTTCGCGCAATTCGACGGAATTTGCACCGCGCTCTCATTTACAACCTGGTCGGCATGACTCTCGCGGCGTGTGGAGTTCTGCATCCGGTTGTCGCCGCTGTGTTGATGGTTGCATCGAGCTTGATATTGATATTCTCTGCCAGCCGGGTGGGCGACAGGAAACCAACTAATGGTTTTTCTGTCTCCTGTCTCCTGTCTCCCGTCTCCTCTCCTCAACAGTCTTCTGTCTCTGGCCTCCTGTCCCCTACTTGGCGTTCAGTTGGTCACAGTTTGGCTTTCGCACTTCAGGGAATTATCGTCCTTCTTTTAGTTAATGCAGAAAGGACACAATCATCCGTTGCCTTTATGCTAGGCGCGTACGTTTTTTTGGGTTTGGCACTCGGCTATCTGTGGCACAAGTGGGCAGCCATACCTCACGCATTCGATATGTGCTTCGGCATGCTCACATTTGGCAATCTGGGAATGCTCCTCGGCTGGTGGGCAGATAACGGTCTCGCTCCGCTTGCCGACGGGGGATGCAACCATTGTGTTGCCATGATGAAGCAGGGGATTCTTCAACCGTGGATGTGGCTCGGAATGCTGGTGGGCGCGAACGCCGCGATGGTGTGGTTCAGGCGCTGTGCAACTTTTCCCGGCCGGAGCCATTCCATTGCCATGTTCACGGGCGGGAACTTCGGAATGATTGTGGGGATGCTCATTGGGGCATTGTTTGTCGGGATGATTACAACCGATTCTGTTTCGTTTGCTTTTGGATTGAGCTTCGCTGGAATGACAGTTGGGATGCTTGCCGGCATGCTGCTCGGAACGTGGTTGTTTGAAAAGGCAATTGACACGCGCCGGATCATCTCACAAATGCCGCGGTGGTTTCGGAGCAAAGTTACCAATACCGCTGGATGAAATAATAGCTTGCCAGTCCAAACCCAATCGCAATCACGGCATAGCGAACTACACTGGCGGGTAATCTCCGGGCGATGCGGGCTCCAGCATATCCACCGAGAATTGCCGATACAGCCATCGGGATCGCAAAGTGCCAGTTCACCAGATCGTTCTGGATGAAAACAACGACCGAGGCTCCGTTGATCGTTGCCGCGAGAAAGGTTTTCACGGCATTCATGCGGTTGATATCACCAACGCCCATGAAGCCGAGGGCACTCAGCATCAAAATGCCGATCCCGGCTCCGAAGTACCCACCATACACTGCAATCAAGAACTGGAAGCAAATTACGATTGCTTGAGTGAGCTTGCTCGGTGCGTGATGATCGGCGTGCAGGCCTTCCGACATTGCTCGCCGCTTGAGCCATTTCGAGATGGGGGCCTGAACGACAAACAACACAGCGGCCGTCAGGATCAACCAGGGGACCAAAGTTCCAAACGCATCCGGAGCCTGACCGACGAGCCAGGCTCCAAGGAAACCACCAACCAGGCTGGGAATGATCATTCGGACAACAAACCTTCGACAGTCCCAGAGCTCCTTGCGATAGCCGAAAGCACCCGCGAATGAACCGGGAAGGAGCGCTACCGTGCTCGTACCGTTGGCGACTACCGCAGTCACGACACCGGTCAGGGCAGGGAATGTCAGAAGAGTTCCACCGCCGGCGATGGAATTCATCGCTCCCGCAAAGAACGCGGAGAGGCAGAGCGCGATATAGGTCCAAACGGGATCGGTCATCCGGACATGATATGAGAGAGAGTCAAACAGCCACGAATAACACGGATGAACACAGATCAGAAAAAGAAAAAATGTGTATTTTCTGATCTGTGTTCATCCGTGTTTATCCGGGGCTGTTCTTAATTCATTTACCTCACTGTCTTGCGGCGCCTTTCACGCGCATCGCAATGGAATAGAACCCGGTGCCAGCGGTGATGAAGAGTGTTTTCATGTCCTTACCGCCGAAGCAGACGTTCGTCGTTCCCTCGGGCACATCGATCTCCAGGATCTTCTTCCCGGTTTTATCGAAAACTGTCACGGCTTTTCTGAGCGTGAAATAGACGTTCCCTTCCTCGTCGATGGTCATGCCGTCCGAGCCCATGGCGCAAAACTCCTTGCGATTCTTCAAGGAACCATCCGCCTGTATGTCGTAGACGTAGGTCTTCCCTCCACCGATGTCCGCAACGTAGAGCGTCTTGCCATCGGGCGTGCCGATGATGCCGTTCGGCTGCACGTAATTACCCTCCACCCGGGACAGCTTCCCTTCCGGTGAGAGGTAATAGACTGCTTCCTTGTCCTGTTCCTTGGGCCCGCGGTTCCAGTAAGGCCGCTTGTAATAGGGGTCGGTGAAATAGGCTCCGCCATCCGGACGCACCCAGACGTCGTTGGGACCATTCAAAAGCTTGCCGTTGTACTCTTTCACGAGCACTTTTTTCTCTTTGGTTTTCACATCGATCTTCCAGAGCTCGTTCTTTTCATCCGCACAGGCCCAGAGAAAGCCGTCCTTGTCGAAGCAGAGTCCGTTCGAGCGGCCGCATGGCTCCATGAACGTGGAGAGCTGGCCATCCACGCTCCATTTCATGATGCGGTCGTTTGGCTGGTCGGTGAAGTAGACGTTGCCTTCGGCATCCGGGGCTGGTCCCTCGGTGAACTTAAAACCATCGGCCAGCTTCTGCAATTTCGCTCCTGGCGCCACCGGGCTATTACCTTCGAAAGAAGTGCTTGAAGCCAGGAATTTCTCCTCACGCATCCATTCTTCGCACCGTTTCGGCCAGCTCGCCGATGGCCGGGGGTTAGCGCGCATCCCAAAGCCATGCCCTCCCGATGAAAACACGTGCATCTCCGACGTAACCTTATTCTGCTTCAACGCGGCCATCATCTTCAGGCTGCCATCGAGTGGTCCCGGATCGTTGAAGGCGAGTGCGAAGAAACACGGCGGCGTATCCTTCGAGACGCGAATCTCGGGGCTGAGTTGCTCCTTATTCGCTCGGTCCAACAGACCTCCCGGGTAGATCAGGATGGCGAAGTCGGGCCGGCAACTGACTTTGTCCAGATCACCCTCCGCGGTGTACGACCGTTTATCGAAGTTCGTGGCAGCCCAGGCCGTGAGATGTCCACCCGCTGAGAAGCCGAGCATTCCAATCCGGTCTGGTTTGATCCCCCACTCCTTGGCGTTGCTGCGCGTGGTGCTGATCGCTCGTTGTGCATCCTGAAGGGCCCCAATTGGTGGTGCATCCTTGGGCTGATCGGCTCGCCGCGGCACCCGGTACTTCAACAAGACTCCCGTCACGCCAATCGACTGCAACCACTCGCCAACCATCGTTCCCTCGTGCTCCCAGGCCAGCACGTTGTAGCCACCACCCGGAGCGATCACGATCGCCGCGCCGGTGTCCTTATCCTTGGCCGGCTTGTAGATGGTGAGGGTTGGTTTCGAAATGTTTGTGATGCTGCTTACGGGCGCACCGGGCTTGGAACTCGTGGCTTTTTCGTCGCCGAGGTTTCCTTTCTCCCCTGGAATTGCTCCAGGCCACAGATCGGACTTCTCCGGCTTGTCTGCAGCGACTACCAAAAGCGGGAATAAGAGGAGAAATCCAAGAACAACTAACGCGCGAGTGAGGATCATGGGAGGGTCCAACCGGAGAATTGGAATAGGGGTTTGAACTGAGTAAATATATGGCTTTAAGGATTCTCACTTCGCAATACTTTTCTTTCTCCATATCAAACGAACCTTTGTGCCCGGCGCGAATTATCGTGTCCACATGAGCGCAATGGCAATCGAGACATTCCAAATATCACCTTCTTTCTCAATGTGAATCGCAAAATGTCGGAACCGTTCTACAGGAATTACGGTGAGACTCGAAATACCTCGATTATCACTCCGAGCAATAACTGTGGTGTCATTGGCAATTGAGAAATGGGAACGATGATCCTTAGAGGAAAAACTCTGGTAAGTGGTCTGGTAGTCGCCGGATGGCTGGGTCTGGTGGCGACTGGCTTTGCCTTTTGGGAGAAATACGAATCGACACCCGGCAAAGTCGATCGAGCAGAAGATGCTCGACAATCCAAGGTCAGCGGTTGGGAACTCGTTCTATTCGCTCACCCACACTGCCCTTGCACGCGAGCCAGTCTCCAGGAGCTGGCGGAATTGGCTCAGCGGGTAAAGTCGGATGTCTCGATCCGCGTGGTCTTCGTTCGCACTCCTGATGTTGCAGAAGGCTGGGAGCGTTCTGAATTGTGGGAAGCGGCTACTGCCATTCCCGGAGTTCAGGTATCGAGCGATCTGAATGGAAGCGAGGCCCGGCGAGCTGGAGCCGCGACGTCCGGCCATCTCGTCCTCTATGACCCCACGGGACGTGCTGCATTTCGCGGGGGGATCACGCGGGGGCGCGGGCAAGCTGGAGAAAGTCCGGCCCGAGAGCATATTCTTGCTCTGTTAACAGGAAAAAAACCGGCGATAACGCAGACTAAAGTATACGGGTGTTCGTTATTTGATCCCGATTCTTGTCGGGAAAAGGAGTAATCGCCCCATGTCAACACCGAGCGAAGCCCAAGAAGTGCGGGCTCATAAGCGCATCCAGGAACTCGTCGATCAAAATCTGGATACTGTGGCCCAGCGGACAGATCGCGTCTTCGTGGGCATCCTGATTTTCCAATGGATCAGCGCCATCGTTCTGGCCATCTGGGTATCGCCACTCACGTGGGCTGGCTCGGCATCGCAAACCCATCCGCATGTCTGGGCGGCGATCTTTCTCGGCCTGGCAATCATCGCTCTGCCCGTTGGACTTGGCTTGTTGCGACCCGGCCGCGAACTCACGCGGCACGTCATTGCTATTGGCCAGATGCTCAGCTCCGGATTACTCATCCATCTCACGGGCGGACGGATCGAGACGCACTTCCACGTTTTTGGTTCGCTTGCATTCCTGGCGTTTTACCGGGACTGGCGGGTTTTGATCACGGCATCGGCGATTACGGCAGCGGACCACATGCTCCGCGGCTTCTTGTGGCCGGAATCGATATATGGGTCGGCCATCGGCAGCACCTGGCGTTGGACCGAGCATGCCGGCTGGGTTGTCTTCATCGACATTTTCTTGATTTACTCCTGCATCCGGGGTCGGGCGGATCTCCGTACCGCGGCCAGGAAACAGGTCGAGGTGGAAACGGCCCGCGAGAATATCGAAGAGCAGGTGCGGGAACGCACTCAGGAACTGCGCCGGGCCCAGGAAGCCGCCGAGGCAGCAAGCCGCGCCAAGAGCGATTTCCTTGCCAACATGAGCCACGAAATACGCACGCCCATGAATGGAATATTGGGGCTTACGGATTTACTTCTCGACGGCGAACTCGCACCCGAACAACGAGAATCGCTCAATTTAGTCAAATCATCGGGCGATGCCCTTCTCACGGTTATCAACGATATACTCGATTTCTCCAAGATCGAGGCTGGGAAACTCGATATCGACCCCGCGCCCTTTTTCCTGCGCGATTCCGTCTGCGATACCCTCAAGGCCGCGGCATTGCGTGCCCATGCCAAGGAATTGGAACTAACCTGGGATATACCCTCGGATGTGCCGGATGCCGTGGTTGGTGATGTTGGGCGCTTGCGCCAGGTCCTTACCAATCTCGTTGGGAATGCCATCAAATTCACGGAAAACGGTGAAGTGGGCGTTCGGGCCGAGCAAGTGCCCGACGAGAATGGCAAGCTCCGCCTTCGCTTTACCGTGCACGATACAGGAATCGGCATTCCGAAACACAAGCAGGCAGCGATCTTCGATGCCTTCACCCAGGCGGATGGCTCCACAACCAGGCGCTATGGCGGCACCGGCCTGGGATTGACTATCTCCGCTCGGTTAGTGGCCTTGATGGGAGGACGCCTCTGGGTCGAGAGCGAAGTCGGGAAGGGGAGCGCGTTCCACTTTGAAATTCAATTCGAAAAGGCTGTTGGCTCAATTATCAAATCCGCACTGCGGCCGCTGGCGAAGTTGCGGGACGTTGCCGTATTGGTGGTGGATGACAACCCCACGAATCGCCGCGTTCTGGAAGAGACGTTGCGGCACTGGGAAGCCCGGCCAACCTGCGTCGATTCCGGGCCTGCTGCCCTTACCGAAATGCATCGGGCGGCCGCGGCGGGCGAGCCGTATCCACTAATCCTTCTCGACGCGATGATGCCCGATATGGACGGGTTTACGGTGGCCGAGCATATCGCCCGTGAACCCGACCTGGCGGGAGCTGCAGTGATGATGCTCACTTCAGCCGATCGCCAAGGCGACGCAGCCCGCTGCCGATCAATCGGCTTGGCGGCCTATCTGGTGAAACCTGTGAAAATGGCCGAGTTGCAACGGGTGATTGCCTGGGCCTTGGGGCAGGACAGTTCCAGCACCACCACAGTTGTCCAGAACAATTCCGGCACCAAGAAGCTCATCACACCGGTCAATAGCACCACATCTCATACACGCCCGCTACGGATTCTGCTGGCCGAGGATAATGCGGTGAATCAGCGGGTCGCGGTTCGATTGTTGCAGGGATATGGGCACACGGTCGCAGTGGCAAACCACGGCGGGGAAGCGATCGCGGCGATGGACCGCGAGCAATTCGATCTTGTCTTCATGGACGTTCAAATGCCCGAGGTGGATGGGTTTGAGGCCACACGTGTGATTCGCGAGAAAGAAGCTCTTGTCGGCCGGCACACGCCTATCGTGGCCATGACTGCCCACGCCATGAAAGGCGACCGGGAGCGCTGTCTGGCAGCGGGATTGGATGAATACCTCTCCAAACCGGTCCAGCGGGACGAACTATTGCATATTCTCGCCTGGGTTGCCAATAACCAGGAAATAATAGCCGCGCCCAAGGAGGAGAATGAAGCTCAGCAAGAATCCAATCCGGCTCTCGATCGGGCCACGGCAATCGAGCGGCTTGGAGGAGACGAAGACTTGTTTGCCGAACTGGCGGGACTGTTCCGCGTGGAGGGGGTGCGAATGATGCAGGAAATCCGCCAGTCCATCTCGGCAGGCGATCCAGCGGCAATCCAACGGACTGCTCATGGATTGAAGGGAGCTGCTGGTTACCTCGGCGGGAATCGAGTGGCGGAAGCTGCCCACAAATTGGAATTGATCGGGGCATCGCGCGATCTCGCTGCCGCTCCCGAGGTCCTCCTCCAGTTGGAGGAGGAGATTGACCGGCTGTTATCGGCACTGAGCTCGACTTCGCTTGAAACCGCTGAGGTATCATGAAAATACTCGTCGCCGACGATTCCAAAGTGTCCCGGACGATTCTCGGAAAGGTCCTCCACAAGTTGGGGCATGAGGTTGTTGCCGTCTCCGACGGCCTTCAAGCCTGGCAGGTTCTGTGTGCGGACGATTATCCCAGGCTGGCCATTCTGGACTGGATGATGCCGGAAATGGAAGGTCCAGAAGTTTGTAGCAGCGTAAGGAAACTCGTTCGTCCTGTTCCTCCCTATCTCATTCTTTTGACTGCCAAGGACGCCAGCGACGACATTGTCGCGGGTTTGGAAAGCGGAGCGGACGATTACATCACCAAACCGTTCGATCAGGCCGAACTGCAATCCCGCATCAAGGTTGGCGAGCGCTACCTCGCACTCCAGCAGAGTTTGGCCGATCGGGTTCGGGACCTGGAGGTAACGTTAGCCCAGGTCAAGCAACTGCAGGGCATGCTGCCCATTTGCGCCTGGTGCAAGAATGTTCGCAACGATGGAAATTACTGGCAAACCGTGGAGACTTACATCGCCGCTCATGCCGATGTCCGCTTCACGCACGGCATCTGCCCACCCTGCCTGGAACGCGTGGTGAGGACGGAGATCGTGAAGGGTTAATTGAAGATTGTTAATGGTTAATAGGTATTAGCGGTTAATCGTTAACAGATAAGATGAGCCTGTAACTATATTGATTAACTATTAACTATTAACTATTAACAATTGACAATCCTCAATTAACCATCCAGCAAATCTCTCACCTTATTAGCCAGTCCCTCCGAGGAAAACGGTTTCTGTAAGAAAGGCATGTCCGAGTCAATGATGCCGTGGTGAACGATGGCATCGTCCGTATAACCTGATAGAAATAGCACTTTCATTTTACGCCGCGATTTGGTCAGTTGCTGTGCCAGTTGCAGTCCGCTCATCCGGGGCATGATGGTATCGGTGACGAGAATATCGATGTGACCGGGATAGTTCATGCTGAGCTGGAGCGCCTCTTCTCCATTTTTGGCATCGAGGACGTTATAACCCTGTTTTTGCAGGATCATGCGGGCCAGCAAGCGGACGCCTGTTTCATCCTCGACAAGCAGGATAGTTTCCGAACCCCGCCGAGATGGAGTCTTTGAGATAATCCGGCTGACCGGAGCTTCATCTTCAGTTCGGGGCAGGTAGATTTTGAAAGTTGTGCCGAGCCCGAGCTCGCTGTAAACCTCCACGCGTCCCCCGCTTTGTTTCACAATGCCGTGCACCACTGATAAACCGAGGCCGGTGCCCTGATCCGGCCCCTTGGTTGTGAAGAACGGCTCGAAGATTCGCGCTTGGGTCGCCGCATCCATCCCGGAACCGGTATCGCTGACGGCAATCTGGACGTAAAAGCCTTGTTGAGTCTCCGGATGAAGGCTCGCATACTCTTTATCGAGTGCGATGTTGGCAATCTCGATAGTGAGCTTGCCGCCCTGGGGCATTGCATCGCGGGCATTGACCGCCAGATTTAGAATGACTTGCTCCATCTGCCCGGGATCGACCTTCACTTTCCAGATGGTTGGGTTGAGAGCAACTTTCAGTTCGATGTCTTCCCCGATCAGGCGGGCGAGCATCTTGTGCAGGTTTCTCAGAAGGTCGTTCAGGTCCAGGACGACGGGAGCGAGAACGGCCTTGCGGCTGAATGCCAACAGTTGTCGAGTGAGGGCCGCTGCCCTCTCGCCGGCATTGTGAATCTCCTCCAGGGGCTCGCGCATGCTGCTTTCGGGATCGAGCCCGGCGATCAGAATCTCGCAATAACCGTTAATGACCGTGAGAAGGTTGTTGAAATCGTGTGCGATACCTCCCGCCAGCTTGCCGACGGCTTCCATTTTCTGAGCTTGAAGTATCTGGTCCTCGAGCTGTTTGCGCTGGGTGATATCCGACCACGAACCGACTACCTCGAACGGCTGGCCCGCGGCATCCCGCAGCAGTCTCATTTCGCTCTGCACCCAGCGGTAATTGCCTTTCTTGTGCTGGAACCGGTATTCGTCGATGGCATGGCCTTGCGCGGATAACGAGCGGTGGATGTGATCGCGGACCCGAGGGCGATCTTCCGCATGGATCTTCTCGAACCACCAGTTTTCGGCCATGGTCTCATCGGGCGCGTAACCCAACATCGTCCGCACGTTCTCGCTCATCCAGGATACTTTGCGTATGCGCTCGCTCTCGACTGCCAGTGTGAAGATCACGGCCGGGTTGGAGGAGATGACGTGCTCGAGCCGCTTCTGCGTGTCTTGCAGTGTCGTCTCGGTTTTTTTGCGCTCCGAGATGTTGCGAATAACAATGGTGACAACGATTCCTTCCTCGGTCTGCAATGGGCTCAGGTTGACTTCGATCGGAAACTCGGAACCGTCTTTCCGCCGGCCAACTTGTTCGATCACCTCGCCGGGCGGGCTCAAGTTGGGATTGGACAGATAGGGCTGGCGAGCGGCAACCGACTGCTCGTGAAAGCGTTCGGGAACCAGCATCTCCACAGGTTTCCCCAGCAACTCCGCCCGCGAGTAACCGAAGAGCTTTTCCGTTCGCTCGTTGGCAATGGTGATAAGCTCCTCGCCATCGATGATAATCATGGCATCCGGGGCCGATTCGATGAGGTCCCGGAATCGTTTCTCGGCACGGCCGCGTTCGTTAACCTTTTGACTCAGTTCCACCGATTGGCTTAACACCGTGTTGAATAAACTGCTGTTTTCGTAGATGCGTCCCACTTGCGCCGCGAGAATTCCGACGAGCCGCTGTTCGTCGGCGTGAAACGCGTCGGCGCCGATTTTGTCGATCAGCACCACCCAGCCATAGTTGATTGTCAAGGAGCGAATCGGTGCTCCGACCCAGGAATTGATCGGTGGAAACTCCTTTCCAAATCCCGCTTCAACGGGATCTCCTCCGGGATTCCGGCCGCTCTGGGAATAGGCGCTTTTCAGTAACTGTCCCAAGGTGCCTTGGCTTGGAGTAGGGAAACCCAACCGGCCAACGGTTGCCGCATCCATGCCGCTCGTGAAAAAATGGAGCAGGCGGTCTTGTTCCTCATTGGTTATGCCGACAATTGCATAACGGGCACCTTTGATCTCGCGTGCGGCGTCGGCAAAACCCTGCAGCAATCGTTCGGGATCGCGTTCGGAGCCCAGTTGCAGACCCAGTTCCACAATCGCGGTCAGCCGTTCGTTGGTGCGACGGAGTTCTTCCGCCTGTTCGGAAAGTTTATCGTTGAGCAACCGGAGATGCTCGCGTTCGAAAGTGGACGCTACCGTGGGAGCAGCGGCCATTGGCATGGGTATGCCTCCGAGCGCGGTTTCAACGGCACGAAGTACGAATTCGGCCTCACATGGCTCGATCAATACCCCTGCGACGTTGCACGTTTTCGCCAGGGTGCTGGCTTCTTGCATGTGATTGTTGGAGGCGGAGAAGATCACCTGGGTATGCGCCAGGGTCGAGTCGGAGCGCAATTGCCGAACGAACTCATCCCCATTCAGCTTCGGCATGAGGATTTCGGCGATGATCAGATCGGGTCGCTCCCGGCGCGCAACTGCAAGTGCCTCTTCACCATCCGCGGCTTCGAACAATCGATGTCCGCCGTCAGAAAGAAGCGAGAGGAGATATTCGCGATTGGTCGGACGCTCATCGACTATTAGGATGGCGGCCATGAGCGAATCTTTCTAAACCATGACATTATCATAGTTTGCGCAAACTCGGTTCCATAACGTCCTGATGAATCGGGTTTTTCTGTTCAGAATCAGACACGAGCCAACGCTGTAGAAACACTTCAATTACTCCGGATCCGCTGTCCGGCTTGCTTGGTTAATTGACAAATGGACATCTTTTACGTCAATTTTAATAAACCTTTAATGTTTTACTCTCTGAGTCAGGAGCCAACAGAAAGCAGCTCGATGGG
>Ga0207031_10206_pt1 | contig 16150 bp, 19 predicted proteins | sample Alteio_BWMinCont_37_FD_153278 | JGI IMG/M metagenome (GOLD analysis project Ga0207031, IMG submission 153278) | Enriched cells from forest soil in Barre Woods Harvard Forest LTER site, Petersham, Massachusetts, United States -... | ecosystem: Environmental > Terrestrial > Soil > Temperate forest >... | reverse complement strand
TTATTGGCGTACTCGTTGGTCCATCAGATGATACCCGGCAGCCGTCACAGAATTTCTCCGCGGCTGCTGCCCGCTGGCATCGCGGTCTTGCTGGCGATCGTGATCGCAGCATTTTTCCAGTTTCAGCATGAGCAAAATTTCTGGGGACACGCATGGCCCTGTATCCGGGTGGGCCTCCCAATCGGAGTCCTGGCCGCGATGCCCTTTTGGCTGATCTTACGCCGCGGCGCCATCCTTTCTCCGGGCATGACCGGAGCATCCACCGGGTTGCTCGCGGGGCTGGTTGGGACCAGCGTGTTAGAGATTCACTGTCCCAACCTGGATGCATGGCACATTCTGATATCGCACTTCGGCGTAGCAATTTTGTGCGCTCTGGCCGGCCTTGGCATAGGATTGGCGGCTGAAGTCAAGGGCGATAGGTTAACACCCCATTTAGCGCGAACCATAAAGGAGACTTAGCATGAAGAGTGTCAAAATGATCGTGGCGTATCCGCAACCTAAGGACGCCGCGGCCTTCGAAAAGATTTATCTGCAAGAGCATGTACCGATGGCGATAGCGAATCTCGAAGGGAAGACTAAAATAGTCGCCACGACGATCTTGCAATCGCCTCAAGGCGCACCTGCGTTCTACCGCGTCGCGGAGGTTCATTTCCCATCCATGGAGGCGCTCCAGCGGTGCGCCGCGTCTGAGGGAGGCAAGGCGACATTGGCCAATGCGGCGAAGATATCATCAGGCGGGCCTCCTGTCATCATGATTGCGGAAGAAGACACCTTCACGTTCTGAGTTGCGCGCGGCTTGCATGGTTAACCAATCTGTCATCCTACTGGCGATGTGGGCGCTTCCGATAGCGGTGCAGGGCGAGACCATTAGGACTGGGCCGGACGTGGGGCAGCAGGCACCGTCGTTTTCGGCGCATGATCAGGACGGCCGGAACCAGACTCTCACATCCATCATGGGTCCGAAAGGGGCCATGCTCGTGTTCTTCCGTTCTGCGGATTGGTGACCGTTCTGCAAAATCCAACTCGTCGAGCTGGAACAGAATATCGAGGCAATCCGCAAGCATGGACTTGGAGTGGCAGCCGTCAGCTATGACTCTATCGCGGTGCTCAAGAATTTCGCGGACCGGCAGCATATCACGTACCCGCTGCTGTCGGATCAAGGCTCGAAGATCATACGGGCCTACGAAATCCTGAACGAAACGATCAAACCGGGCACCTCTACCTATGGCATTCCCTATCCCGGCATCTATGTCGTCGATGCGCATGGAAGAGTTGTGTCCAAATACTTTGAAGACGATTACGAGGACCGCATCGCCACGGGTGACATTCTAGTCAGGCAGTTCGGGGCTTCAGTCGATGCGGCGCGAGGAACAGTCGAAACCAAGCATCTTCAAATTACTACGGCAGCTAGTAACGGCGTCGCAAGGCCTGGTCTCAGAATCGCACTCAGCCTCGATATCGAGCTGAAGCCGGACATGCACGTCTACGCTGCCGGAGTGCAGGGCTACATCCCGGTTGACTGGCGATTGGAACAAGGAGGGCCAGCCGCGAAAAGGCACGCTTTCGAATACCCGCAGTCCGAGATGTTGCGTCTGGAAGCGATCGGTGAGACCGTCGCGGTGTATCGGAGACACATCCGCATCCTCCGCGAGATCACTTTTGGACAGGAAGCTTTTCTGAAATCACTGGTCAGTCCAGGCGGCGAACTGATCGTCCGGGGATCGTTTCGCTACCAGGCGTGTGACGATCGCAAGTGCTACGTTCCTCAAGAAGTACCACTCGAATGGCGGTTCAAATATGAAGGATTGGATCGTCAGCCCGTGCCGCGCTGAGGGCTGATGTTTCTGATCGTGCCACCAGAGATCCAGCTTGACCGCGTAACTTTCCCGAGCTTCTCACGAATGATCTAGTGTGGGCGCACGTTCTTGGCGCGTGGCGCAGGAGAATGCGAGCCTAACTACTAATTGAGGAGAGTCTCCATTGAATTGCAACGCTTCTAACACTCGCAGAATTTCACGGGGCGCCCTGGCTTCGGCATTCGCCATCACTTTGGGCATAACCGCACTGGCGCAGGATTCACCCCGGCTTCGCACCCCACGCAGGGCGTTCGAAGGAAGGATCGACATACGCAGCGCGAACATCGCCAATGCGGCCGCTCCAACGAATTTCAACACAGCGCAAGGCCCCGGACCGGGACCCATCGGCCCTGGCCCTGGATGCAACCTATTCCCGGCTCCACCTTCCGTCGGCGCGACTGTGAATCTCTCTTATTTCGGACCGTCTCCGTCCACCGTTAATCGCAGCTTGGTGGGACCTGTCCAACTGCTAAACACCGGTCCGGTGGATGCGACAGCGGGCACTATCACCATCCCTCTATATCTGGGACATATGAAGAATGGAAAGAACGTCTGGTATGTTCTGTTAGACGTCGATGACTCTGACGTAGCCAACGAACTCGGCCTTAATTTCTCCGCGAAGCTGACGTTTGCGGCAGCGAATGGCGCGCGGACAGCTAACTTCGATCAGAACAATGACCTCGTGTTCGATAAGGGAACCGTTGATTTTTCGCCGGTCAGAAGCATAACTCCTGGCCCCGCTGGTCACGAATTCCCTCCGGTGGCCTTCCAACCGGGATCGGTCGGCGACAAGGACTACAGTCCGCTCATTCAGATCGTAAATGCCGGAGGCGTCGTCTACAACGCCCCCATCGTTGCTTTTGGCGTCACTGCCGATCAAATTAACTTCCCCAACGGAAACGTGGACTACTCGAAAGTGCATGATCAGGTGCTTGCCATCGATACAACGAACATGACGGTGACTTTGAACTTGATCAACGGATTCAGTTTTGGAAAGCCTGTATGGTATCTGTCGATGGATACGAGCATACCGCTGGGAGCCGCGATCGAGCACAACACATTCGCCCCATTGCAGGCGGCGCTTCCGCTCGGAAAGGATGACACGTTCGGAAGCCCGATCGAGCGGATCTTTATCTCCACTAACGGTCCCGAAGAGGGTGGTTGCGCAAACCCGCTTCGCCAGGGATTGTCAGCCGATCTCGCGGACGGATTTCGACCCAACAACGTCGTGGGTGGAATACCCACCAACGCTTTGGATTACAGTCCCATCTGGGATGCACAGTTGTTCGAATGGACCCAGGATGCAATCAACAAGGGATTCCGAGGCCAGTTGCGTGAAGAGTTCCAGATCCTGACTTTCGTAGAGGATGGTCTGCTTACGGCGCCAGGTGGAAAGCCGTTCACGACAAGCGGATTTTCCATCAACTGTACCATCGTTCAGCGGCTCGATTAGTCTTCCCTCGTGCCCGTTGCACGGCTTATCCAGGCAACGGGCACCTTCTTCACCCCGGATGGCCCGCCTGGCAAGATCGGGCGGACTCCGCTGCGTTGTTGCGGAATCCGCGCTGGTCCGGCATCAACTGCTCGTCCTCGATCACGGCCGCAAGCCTGCGCCTAAGCTGCGCACCGCGATGGTTTATATACCCTTTTCATGCTCCGGGCGCGCGTTCTCCGTTCCGCCATCGTTCTGAAGCCTTCTACTCTGCTGCACTTTCACAGTGTGCTGAGGAAATGAAAAATACCATGTTGTTCGTCAGAAGTGACGTTCGCATCGCACCCCATCCGGTGTACTTCACAAGCGCCGCCTTTTCCTCAGGCGTTGCCGGGCGCTGTTCGGTTTCTATGGTTTTTCAGAATGCGAATCGCAGCGAGATCGGCTTGGGCCTTTTGCTTGATGCAGCCTTCGCCGATGCGTGCGCGCTGGCTAATGCGGAGATCGCGGGCAAGGGTTTGTGATTTCGCCACTACGGACGTGGTTCTTATGCAAGAGCTTTCTTTGCGCGGAAACGATCGCCTCCACGGCCGCGGAACCGCCGCTGTTTGCTGAATGGATGCGATCAGCCCTAATCACCCTCGGCGAGGCGCCAACGGTATTCAGCGAAGATTGCCGGGATGCTGAACGCTCCAGACGTGATCAGTAGTTCCAGCAGCCATGGCCTAGGGTTGTGCGGAGCGGCTTGTGACGCGACAAAATTGTAAAACGCAAACCAAAAAGCCACAGCGGTCGAGTGGTTCTCAGACTTCTTGCTGAAAGCGTTCGTAGCGCGATAGTTCCGTGCCACGTACCGGCTGGTTCGCGATGAGTCAACGCGCGGTCCGATTGCAACTCAGGGGGCGTAGCATTATGGTGGCGCTATGCAAGTCGATCACATCCTGCCACCAAAATGCTCGGAAAGGAACTTTTGTCGATGTACAGATTAGCAGCAGGTCTGATAACGATAGCTCTTTCACTATCCGCTCAAGGGGCACACAGCCGCATTTTACCGCCTTACTGGCAACATACCCTTTGAGCCAGTAGCAGTCCCATGGCTCTTTACGCTTATCGTGCTCGTCTCCCCAGCGCTCACGCTGGTGAACGGCCTCGATGTGGACCTCCTTTGAAAAACTAATCCAGCTAAGTTCGTTCGTGTCGCGCTCAACTTGGCAGCCTGCCACAGAATAGGAGGTAGAGTCGAGGAAGGGCGCTGGACCGGGACCTACTGGCAGCCGGTGGTTTCCCTTCCCCGCTCATCGAACCGGACGTGCCCATTTCGAGCATCCGGCTCTCCGACAGACTTCACCGCAAGCTCACGGAAGTGGCCCCAGATGCACATCACGGAGCCGCAACACACCCAGTTTCCCAAACACAACCGCGTCCGAGAAACTAGAACTGCCCCGCGAATGCACCTTATGGCGGTGCCTCAAGAAATTCCTTACGCGCTCGTAAACGTGATGGTCGACCGCTCGATAGGCCTTCATCCGCGTCCCGTACCCGAAGTAGTTCGACCACCCACGCAGAATTCTGTTGAGTCGATCTCGCACATCAGTCCACGGTGCCACGTTCTGGCTCACCAGCAGGTCTGCCACTTTGTGCCGCAGCCGGGAAACGCTCTTCTGCGACGGACTCGCCCCCAGATACACATGACCGTCCTTCCGAAGACGATGCGGCCCGAACGTGTATCCCAGAAAGTCAAACCGCTCGCTCCGTGCCGGCTTGATGCTGGTCTTCGCTTCGTTCAGAGTGAGTCCAATCCGAGTCATCACACTCCGCGTCCAATTCAGTGCCTCTGCCGCGCAACCGCGACTGAGGATCACGAAATCATCGGCATAGTTGACCACCCGAGCTCGGAAAACTTCACTCCGCCCGGTGATCCGCCAGTACTTCAGAAAACGGTTCATGTACAGGTTGGCGAGCAAGGGACTAATAACTCCGCCCTGCGGAGTTCCGCAGGTGCTGCCCTTCCCACCGCTTACCCGCGTTTTGCCGTTTTCGTCCCGCTCCTCGACCGGCACCTTCAACCACATCTTGATCAGATGCAGCATGTCCCGATCGACAATCCTCCGAGCCACGCATTGCATCAGTGCGGAGTGTGGAATGGTATCAAAGTACTTCGACAGATCGGCGTCCACCACATCGGTATAGCCTTCACAAAGTAGCTTGTGCACTTTCTGAATCGCTTCTTGCGCGCTCCGCTTCGGCCGATAGCCATAGGCATTCGGATCGAAGTCCGCTTCAAAGATTGGTTCCAGCAACAGCTTGGCGGCTGTCTGCACCACTCGATCCCGTATGGTCGGGATTCCGAGCGGTCGTTCGCCGCCGCCGGGCTTGGGAATTTTCACCCGCAGCACCGGCTGTGGTTGATACGTCTTGGCGCGAAGGTCTTCCCGGATGCCGCTCAACCATTCCTCTAACCCTTGCGACTCGATTCCCCAGAAGCTCTGCCCATCTACGCCCGGCGCGCCCTGGTTGGACTTCACCAGTGCATAGGCATGGGCCAGAATGTCTTCCCGGTATATCTTGTCGTAGAGCAAGTAGAAACGGTAGCTCGGCTCTTCCTTCGCCTTTTGGTACAGCTTCCTCTGAAGCATCCGGATCTTTATTGGTGTTTTCAGGCTCATCGCCAATCACCTCTCCTCTCCTTCTTCAAAAGCACATCTGAAGTAAGGGCCCTTTCCTCCACCGGAGTTACCCGGCTTCCCTGGTCCTACGGCCCTTTCCGACTTCCGGTCCGGCCATCATCCTTATAGATCATGTTGGAGGTGCGACCTCCACTGGCACCGGATCTCCCCCAATTACCCAGATCGCCTTCCCTGCATGCCGTGCTCACTACCCCGGTGGACCGGACAGGTGCTTGTCGGTTTCTTCCCTGTCCGCGCGGCCTTCCCCGGTTAACAGGCGGGTCGGCATCCACGACTTCACTTTCGAGGCCTGCTCAAGCTTCACTCACGTTACGGCCTGCAGGATCGCTTGCCCGCCTTAAAAGCGGACTTTTGCCCGAGGCTTCGATCCGACCGGTTACCCGACCGGCTCGCTCGGTGGCTACCATGTCTTACCGACATCTACATGGGTGGATCCTCCCTCCACTGGTGATCTGCGCCGTTGGGGCGCACTGTTAACTGGCGCGCGAACTGTCGATTCGTCCGGGGACCCGAACGAACAAGCCCACCCTGTAGTAAACAGCCCTTGTAGACCGTAAACCCATTCGCCGCGCTGACGACTGTAATAGGGGCACGCGTTGTAAATGCCGCCTTCTTTCGCGTAGCAGACAATCCGATTCAGGTTTTCACCGCGGTGATGAACCGACGGCGGCGCTTTGGACTAGCGGTTGCCAGCGTCAGGCAAGCCCGTGGAGGGCAATATAATCTTCGAGGCAAGGTCAACTTCATCGGTGTAGACATGAGATTCTGCTAAAAGCACGAGACGAAGTTCCGCAGGCTTCCAGAACTGCCTGTGAATTTCCGCTGCAAGGCAACTACGGAACGGTTCCAGCGCGGGCGATGGCTTGATAGCAGCTGAAGAGAACGGCGCAAATCACTCCCAGTAACAGAGCCCCAACTACGTGCAACATGGGGCTACGGCACAAAGTGGCAGACCTGCTGGTAAGCCGGAACGTGGTACCGTGGACCGATGTGCGAGATCGTTCAACACCCGCGAGAAGGTGGGAGACTGGACGGTCCCGCAGTAAATCCCGCCCGGCCTCTTGGTCGATTTGATCGGAGATGGCGCGGTTCCGTTTAGCGCCTGCAGCATCCGCGCCTCCTCGATTCGCTGCAAGACGCGCTTTTAAAAAATCGATCTCCAACGATTGCTGGCCAATCTTCCGCTCCAGCTCAGCGACGCGGTTTTCAACCACTACCGCGGCTAGGATAACCACCGGACGAGTGCTCCAACGGGCTCGCGTTACGGCCTGCAGGATCGCTTGCCCTTCTTAAGCGGACTTTTGTCCCGAGGCTTCGACCTGGCCAATTGCCCGACCAAGCCGCTCACTAGCTTCCATGCCTACCGACAACTACATGGGTGGATTCCTCCTCCACAAGTGATCTACGCCGTTTCGGCGCGCTGTTAACCGCAGGGTGGGCTGTCCACCGATTCCTTCTGCGGTCGTCGCGATATCGGCGAAGGCCTCTCGAATTTTCACACCATCGCTATATGCATCTGCAATTCCGTCCGTCGGATCATCATCGATTCAGCAATATAACGAGCTGGGTGAACTGCGCCTCACACCTCATTTGGTGAGCAAATGTCGGAGAGTTGGTAATGACTGTAATCAGCGCTGCGCGTTTTGCGTTCACGCGGGTTATTAATTGCGATCCAGGAAAAGCGATCCGTCAGTGGTCCGCTCGCTCTTTGCAACTCGCGCCTCATATCGGCTAGTCCCTTTCCAAGAACTCAGAGTGACGTGGAGCCTTACATGGTTCGCGAGGAATGCAAGCTGGAACGAGTTCTCTCCATCGCAGGTCCGGGAGGGGGATCGCTCCCTGTCTCGTGTAACTGAACGACGTCCTCGGGGGACGGGTTTTCTTCTCTCGGCAACGCAGCTGGAGACAGCCGGGCGATTGAAATTTGAAACCTCTTCACGCCGTCTGGATCGACGAGAAGTACGAGATCGTGGCGTTCAGGAACGCGCGGAGTACAAGCAAAGCTCGGAAGCGGATTTCGGCTTTATGCACTGCTCACTTTCCTGCGCCCTTCGTGAACGGCATGCGATTATTGCGCCTTGCATCCACCATCAGCACTGCTAATGCGCAGGAGCCGATTCGCGATTCCACATCTGCGGCACGGCTGGTAAGGATAATCGGCACACGCGCCCCCAAGACCATCCCCGCCGCTGAGGCTTTGCCCAGCAGGATAAGCTGCTTGGCCAGCATGTTGCCGGCTTCCAAGTCCGGCGTCAGGAAAATATCGGCATCGCCCGCGACTTGCGAACGAATTCCCTTGATATCAGCGGCTTCCATGCTGATGGCATTGTCGTATGCCAGCGGGCCGTCGAGAATTGCGCCGGTGATTTGTTGGCGGTCAGCCATTTTGCACAAACACGCGGCGTCAACGGTGGACTGCATTGCCGGATGGATAGTTTCTACGGCTGAGAGCACCGCTACCTTAGGAATGGTAGATTGCTCGCTGATACCCACAACCAGATCGATAGCGTTCTGCACGATGTCCTTTTTCGCAAGCAGATCGGGAGTAATGTTTACAGCGGCATCGGTGATGAAGAATGGCTTGTGGTAGTTTTCGTCCGCCAGCGCAAAAACATGGCTGATCCGCCGTTCGGTGCGCAGGCCACCATCGTGCTTCACTGCCTCGCTCATCAGTTCGTCAGTATGAAGACTGCCCTTCATCAGAGCTTCCACTTCACTGCTAGCGGCCATCTGCACGGCCTTGACGGCTGCCGCGTGGCTATGGGGCACGTCAACCAATCTGTACCCAGAAATGTCCAACTCCTGTTCCATCGCGATCGCTTGTATCTTAGATTGCGGGCCGACCAACACGGGCTCGATCAGCCCTCCGCGGGCAGCCTCAATCGCGGCGAGGAGTGCCCCGCGGCTGCATGGATGAACAATTGCAGTCGTTGTCCTAGGCTTGGTCCGGGCGCGCTCAAGAAGATGTTTCTCGATCCGGCTGACATCCAGCTGTTGCGGCACGTCGAACCTCCTTTTCTATGAACGATGAGCTACAAGAGCTGTCGGGACTTGCTCCCGCAGCGCGGCCCGCGATGTTCTGACAATCGAGAGGAACATTGAAGAAGAGATTGCGGGCGCGATAGTTCCGTATGTGTCATCGCATTCATTTCGCTTCTAACCACTCCGGTTTCGACGACCCTCGCGGAACGAGTACGGTCCGATAGGATCCTGGGGACTTCGGAAGGTAAACCTGCTCATCGAGACCCTGGTAGGTTCCGAGCGGTGTCTCCGCGGTGAACACATCAGGAGCAACGTTTTTGTGTTCATCGGTGGAACCCGCCGTTGCTTGCGCATATGCTTTGTCGAAAATACCTAACGCGAGTTGCCAAAGTATTGTTCGCGTGAGAGAAACCACGACCCGATAGCTACCACCCTCAACCGCACGCCTGCGAAGCGCCGCGAGAACACCAACTGTACCCAGCCATCCGACCACGTTGTCGCAAATGGGAACGATCGGTGGCTGTTTCGGGTTTGTGAGGGACCCCTCAATAGCGAATAGACCCGTCACCGTTGCGCCAATCTCGTCGAAACCCGGACGATTCGACCAGGGCCCTTTTTCCCCGTGAAGAACGACTGTAGCGTGAACCAACCCCGGTTTCTTGGCACATAACTCTTCGGCATCCAAGCCGTGTGACTTCAGGAATCCAGCGCGTTTGTTCGCGAAGAACACGTCGGCGTCTTTGAGAAGGCATTCGAACTTGGCACGATCCTCCTTGGACGAGTCTAGGATAGTGGAGCGCATACCGACCTGAACGTCCCAGAAGAATGACTCTACTTCCGTATCGTTGGGTCTCCAGATATTGAGAACGTCGGCGCCGTAAAAGGCCAGATCCCTGCCAATGGCAGCTCCAGCGATCACATGACCCATGCCGAAAGCGCGAATGCCGTCGAGTGGAGCTTTTGCACCCGGCTTGAACGGAATGGGTTCGGTGTCGGCGATCTTCTCAACGGTGATAAGAGGCATCTTCGAGAGCACCTCGGTGTACTGGAGTTCTTTGCGAAACTCCTCGTTGCTGCGGACCTTCGCCAGGACAAGTCCCTGCTCCGCGGCGGCCGTCTCCAAGTCATCTGCACGCCACTGCAAGATGGCGTTCTGCAGAGATTCGAGACTATCGCTGCACCTCAAGAAGTTCATGGCCCGGTGCCGTAGCTTGGGGTAGAAGTTTAGAGTCACCACATGCCGTCCATCGCGCGTTTCTCGGAACAATGGAAACGTGAAGAAAGGATTTTCTTCGAAAAAACCCATTGCTGGAGAGCGCCCATTTATCGTTTCCCAAACACCGTCAAAGAAGCCACAGAAGCGACGAAAGGCCTTGCGCAGATCGACGTGGATGTCCTGTCCTTCACCGGATCGATCCCTCCAGATCGCCGCGGCCGCAACGGTTTTGGCAGCCAGGCCAATGGCGGCCATGGTGCCAAAACGGATTGGGCTTGGCACAATCGGATCCTGTCCGTAGAAAGTCAACTTGCCTCCGGCGTCCGCTGCTGCCATTCCAATCTCCTTCAACGCTTCATCCACGCCCGCATGCAGGTCGAAGGCTGAAGCAGTCTCGGGATTGCTAAGTTTGAATTGGAGTCTCTCTGTAAGCGTTTCCGCCGGTTTTTGAGAAGTAGGTGTGAGTACAGTGCTCATGTGCTTATCCTTTCGAGGAGTTGTTTGAGAGTAGGAAGTGTCACTTACTGCGTCGCCGGCAGCTCGACGTATGCGATGCCAGTAAGATTTCCTTCGGCGAACAGCAGCGTCTTCGGGTTTGAGCCGTCAAGATTGGCGCTGTAGACGGTACCGCCGAAGTCGGTGTAGAACATGCGATGGCGCTCAAGGTCAAGAGCCAGCCCAATGCCTTCCATCAAATCGGTAACGAGGATCTCAGGCTGCTTGGGACTTCCAGCCTGCGGGTCCATGGGAGCGCGGTTCACCGTGTTGCCGCGCGGTGGATTCCCTCGGTCGGTCCAATACAGGGTTCGATTGGTCAAGTCGAGGTCCAGATCGATTGGCTCAGGCAGTTTTGCGTACAGAAGTTCAATGTCTCGGCGATTCGCCGGCGTTTGACCGGGCGGGATTTCGATGTTCGCCCGAAAGATCCGACCCTCACCGGCATTGTCGCTGCCTTTCTGAGTCCAGTAAAGCTTGCCTCCGTCAGGGTCGACCGCGATGCCAACGCACCATTTCTTGGCGTCCGGTCCGGGGCGCGGATCGCCCTGGCACGAGTCGACGAGAGTTTCGACTTTCGACCCGTCCAGGTTTACGCGCATTACTCGCATGCCTTCGCGATCGGACCAGTAGAGCTTCCCGCTCTTCTTTTCGAGCTGAATCTGCTTAGGCGTAAACGTGGCGCCTGGTGGAAGGATCGCGACCATGTTCTTCCCATCTAGATCCGAGCGGAAGATGGAGCCATCTTCCTTCTTCGGGTTGCCCATGTTGGTCCAGTAGATGTGTCCGGCGGCGTCGTCAATGACCAGTCCATCGGGTAGCTTTCGACCTTCGTTAACGATTACTTTCAAATCGGAACCATCAGGGTTTGCGGACAACACACGGCCTGCTGCGAGGTCCAGGAAAAAGAGCCGCCCAGAGGTTGTTGCCTTCGTCTCTTTCGCGCCCGACCCTGTGGAAGTTGTCGTACTCATGAAAATATCTCCTTGTCGAACCGGATTTCAAAACTCTTAGAGGCCAACTTTCGCACGACTGCTCAGGAGTTCTGTCAGGACCTCGTTCTCCTTTGCAGCCAGCTGCTCGACGGTGCGACTACCTGCAATTCGCATCACTTCGTTTGCTACCGTCTGCTTCAGGTCCGGCGTAATGTTCGGTGTACCGAGGGCCTTCATCATCCCCTCAAGGGGGCCCATGAGGTGTTCCATAAAATGGTTTATGCCGCCGGGCCCTCCGCCGAGGTGCCACTGGAGGCTCGGTCCCATGACGCCCCACCGAGGCCCAGGCCCATAACTCACGGCGATATCGGCATCCGCGACGCTCAAGACGCCCTGCTGAATCAGATACAGGACCTCTTTGTAGATCGCCGCCTGTAACCGGTTGGCGACATGACCGGGTAGAGCTTTGAACAGACGAATCGGCTTCTTTCCGATCGACGAATAAAATGCCATGGCCTTTTCGATCGTCTGGGGAGACGTTTTGGCTCCGCCTACCACTTCCACAAGCGGAATGACGTGAGGCGGATTGAAAGGATGTCCGATCACGCTACGCTCCGGACGCTTGCACTTCGATTGAATTACATCCATCGTGATGCCCGAAGAACTCGAGGCGAGGATCGAGTTCGGCGGTGTTGCGTCGTCCATCTCCGCGAATAACTTCGCCTTGAAGTCGGGGCGTTCCGGTGCGTTTTCCTGGACAAAGTCCGCTTTGGCGAGCGCCAGCGACATATTTGGCTCGAAGGTTAGCCGGTCACGCGAGGCGCCGGCAGAAAGGCCATTCTTGCTGAGCGTCTTCCAGGCTTCGTCAATGTACTTGCGAAGACTAGCCTCCGCGTCCGGTGCAGGATCGGTTGCAATTACACTGAATGCTTTAGACAGGTAATAGGCGGCCCAACTTGCACCGATAACGCCTGTGCCAACGATAGCGATATTTCGGATCTCTCCGTCTTTTGCCACGATAAATCTCCTTTTTTGAATTTCGTTTCAAAACCTTGCGTCTGTCTACCGGATTCCTAGTTCGGCTCAGGCCGCTCCTCGGACAGACTCGTCTACAGCTGTGCCCATCGGCCCGGAAGCATGATGACTCACGATGAGCCGGGATCCCCTTTGCCAGGTCACATAGGTCCAAGCCCATTGCAGGAAAACACTGAGGCGGAGACCGGATGTGGCTAAGAACTGAAGGTGAATGAAGGCCCAAGCGAGCCACGCTGCGAATCCGCTCAATTGAATTTTGCCGCTTTGCAGCACCGCAAAACCCTTGCCTACAACTGCCATACTGCCTTTGTCGAAATAACGAAATGGAGCCGGTAGGGGCTGACCGGAAAGCCTCCTGCCAATTAGCTTCCCCACGTGCCGACCCTGCTGCATTGCTACCTGAGCCACTCCAGGCAGCGGCTTGCCGTCCTGGTCAAGCGAAGCGGTGTCGCCGATGACGAAGATATCCGGATGGCCCGGTACGCTGAGGTCTTTCTGAACGCGCACCCGCCCGGCGCGGTCCGTCTCCACCTTAAGCCACTTGCCTGCCGGAGACGGAGCGACACCGGCAGTCCAGATCACGGTCTTGCTCGCTATGCGCTCACCCGCCACCACCACGCCGTCCCCGTCTAGCTGATCCACGCCGTGTCCGAGCCGGACCTCGACGCCCAATTTTTCGAGTCGTTCTTTTCCTGCCTGAGAAAGTTGCTCCGTAAACGACCCCAGAACTCGCGGGGCCATATCGACCAGCACGACTCGAGACGAAGCGGGGTCGATACGGCGGAAGTTTGACTTCAGACTGGTTTGTACGAGCACCGCCAGGGCCCCGGCCATCTCGACGCCCGTAGGCCCTGCCCCCACGAGAACAAAGGTCAGCAGGTCCCGATGACGTTTCGGGTCTTCTTCGGCCTCGGCAAGCTCGAAGGCATTCAAAACCTTATTGCGCGTTGCAACAGCGTCCGCAAGGCTCTTCAATCCTGGCGCGAACCTTTCAAATTCATTCCGGCCGAAGTAACTGTGGCTTGCGCCGGTTGCAAGGATCAGATAGTCGTACGTCACGGCGACGTTTGACCGGTCCGCGTCGGATATGAAGACGCATTTCTTGTCCTTGTCTACAGTTGTGACTTCTCCCAAGACTACGGTCGTGTTTTTCTGCTTTCGGAGAATCGCCCGGATTGGAAAGCCAATTTGACTGGGGGCCAGAACCGACGTCGCTACTTGATAAAGTAGTGGCTGAAACAGGTGGTGATTCGTGCGATCGATCAGGATGATTTCCGCTGGTGCCTTGCCCAGAGCCTTGGCGGCTGCCAATCCCCCAAACCCTCCACCGACGATGATGATTCTTGGTTGAGTCATGCGTGCCGCCATTCACTTCGCCGTTGCGTCAGCAAGAACAATACTTGGGCTTGGTCCTTTGAATTATTACGTGCTCCAAAGCAATCTTAGTCGCACTCATCGGCTTTCACACCAACTCCATCTGCATCTACGTTTCCGTCCGTCGACCGGATCCGATCACCATCAATTCAGCAACATAGCGAGCTGGGCCAACTGCATTTGGTGAGCAAATGTCGGAGAGTTGGCAGTTGGTAGTGACCGTAATGAGCGCCGTGCGGTTCGCGTTCACGCGGGACACTAGCTGCGATCCAGGAAAAGCGATCCGTTTGGCGGTCCGCTCGCTCTTTGCAACTCGCGCCTTATGCCGGCAACGCGAACTGCAGCGAGAAACTATGGGTGACCAATTGCAGTTCAAAGCTCACTAGCGTTCAGTGGAGTGAATTCTTTGCGGAGTGAGAATGACCGCGTGTGCTACGGGGTAGAGCCGCCTCAACCAGGCAATACGGAGATCACGGCTTAAGCTGACAACTCGCTTGCTTCAACCCGGTACCGGTATTTATCAATGCGCAAGCTCTGGATCTTGTATTCCAGGGTCGACCTCGGAACTCCCAGCCTTCTGGCAGCTCCCTCCGGACCCGAGACGCGGCCCCGTGTTTCCGCAAGCGCCGCTTCGATTAGTTCTCGTTCCTGATTAATCAGAGCCGGCTGCAGGCCAACCCAAGGCTTTGCTTCTGGCTGTAACCACGCCTCTTCCACAAAGAACGTATCCGAGTCGCAGAGGATCATGGCTCGTTCTATGACGTTCTGAAGCTCTCGTATATTGCCAGGCCAGTGATAGCCCTCGAGAAGCTCCGCTGTCCGTTTCTCTACCCTTCGAATCCTCTTGTCCCCTTTAGCAGCGTAGCGTTCGATAAAATACTTGGCCAGCAAAAGAATATCTTCTGGACGCTCACGAAGTGGGGGGACATGGATTGGAAAGACGTTCAACCGGTAGAACAGATCCAGACGAAACTTCCCGGAGCGAATTGCCGATGGCAGATCGCAGTTTGTTGCTGTTATTACACGGACGTCGACAGGAATGCTTTGCGTGCCTCCGACGCGCTCGAACTCGCGCTCCTGAAGCACTCGCAACAAGGCAACCTGCGTTTCGCTCGGCATCTCACCGATCTCATCGAGAAACATCGTCCCGTGGTTGGCGATTTCGAAGCGCCCGGCATGTCGTTGATTGGCACCAGTGAATGCGCCTCTCTCGTAGCCGAAGAGCTCGGCCGCAATCAGCGATGGTGGAGTGACAGCGCAATTCATCCTGCTGAAAACCGCCCTGGATCTACGCGACCTCTTGTGAATTGCGCGAGCGATCAACTCCTTTCCCGTGCCACTCTCACCAGTGATCAGAACAGTGGCATCGCAAGGAGCAACTCTCAGCACCTGCGCGGTCACGCCGCAGATCGCCTCGGAAGAACCGACGATCTCCTCGAACATGGACGTCGACAGAACTTCGTCGCGAAGGTCGAGCGTTTCTTCGTCCAGCTCTCTGTTGATTTCCGTGCTCGCCCGGATCGCATCATCATCTGTGAAGCGGTCGGACACATCCAAGCCAAGCGATGAAGCGCTCATCATAAAATTCTCCTAAGTACGGACAGAAACTTCCGAGTAGAGCCAGCGAGGCCGGAGATCGCCGGGGTTCTCTCTGTAGCCACCTTCGACCCACCATTGTCCGAATGACGACCCAGGCCGCCACGGTTCGTATCATGCATCTTCGTTGTCCTCCCCTCCTTCTAGCCCTTGCTCCGATTGGCGCCCATGCGTTTCCGCCCTCTCTCTGGTGACCCATTCACGGATATAGGGCGGACAATTCCTGAGTTCCGTTCCGTTTGCCTCGCTAAAAGCAAGAAGCTTCACGGCCTCCCTGTCGACAAGAAGAACGTTCTTGAGATCGATGGCAAAGCTGCCCGATTCCTGTTCAAGTACGCCTCGAAGCGTATCGACATGTTCTCCTGTAATCCGGCCGCTGATGACCAACAACACGAGGTGTTCAGCGCTGACGACTCGGTCGATTCTGCAGCTCATGATGGGCTTCCGATTGTCATCCCTAACTGGCCCTCTGGGCCTGGTGAGCTAATCCGTCTTTTTGCAGCCGCTAAGTCCTTCATTCGTGACTCCTTTCTCGGGCTGTT
>Ga0207031_10207_pt1 | contig 16263 bp, 15 predicted proteins | sample Alteio_BWMinCont_37_FD_153278 | JGI IMG/M metagenome (GOLD analysis project Ga0207031, IMG submission 153278) | Enriched cells from forest soil in Barre Woods Harvard Forest LTER site, Petersham, Massachusetts, United States -... | ecosystem: Environmental > Terrestrial > Soil > Temperate forest >... | reverse complement strand
GCCCAACAAAGCAGCGGCTCCCCTGGCGCCGGCAACCACCCAGTTGGCTTGCTTGAGAGCCGCTAAAATCTGCTTGCGCTCAGCATCATCGAGCACGCCACGCATCGTCCCGGAATCGTCGGACGCGCCAACGCCGTTGGAGGTCTCCGCCGAAGGAACGCGCGTCCTCAAATCATCCAGCGCCACTTTCAGTACCGGCCCAGTAGAAACGATCACCGCCCGCTCGATTACGTTTTGCAATTCCCGGATATTTCCGGGCCAGTCATAGCGGACCAGCGTATTCATTGTCTCCGAGGGGATGGTTTCGACGCCCCGGTTCATGCGGCGGCTGAACTGCTGGACGAAGTGGCGGACGAGTAAAGGAATATCCTCCCGCCGTTCGCGCAATGCGGGCACTCGGACGGGGAAAACGTTCAACCGGTAGTAAAGATCGGTGCGAAACTTCTGTTCTTCAACCATCGCCTCCAGATTGCGATTGGTCGCGGCGATCAACCGGGCGTCGGTGCGGAGCGTTCGTGTGCTGCCCAGGCGCTCGAATTCGCGCTCCTGTAAAACCCGCAGTAGTTTCGGCTGGAGCTCGAGGGGGATTTCACCGATCTCGTCTAGAAATACCGTGCCGCGATGCGCCAACTCGAACCTGCCAACACGCTGCGCGATAGCGCCGGTGAACGCACCCTTTTCGTGGCCGAACAATTCACTTTCAAGTAGTCCGGTCGGAATGGCCGCGCAGTTCAGCTTGACGAAGGCGTTCGAGGTGCGCGAGCTCAGGTTGTGGATGGCGCGCGCGATGAGTTCCTTACCCGTGCCTGTCTCACCGTAGATGAGCACGGTGGAATCAGTGGGAGCAACAGTCTCAATTTGAGCCAACAGGCGCCGAAGAACGTCGCTATTGCCGACTATTTCTTCGAATTTCAGCTCGGTTCGAATTTCGTCCTGTAGATAAATTACTTCTTGAGCAAGCTTATCCTTGAGACTGGCAATCTCTCCGTAAGCCATCGCATTCTCGACTGCTAGCGCGATCTGATTCGCAGCTTGAGCCAGGAATGCCGCGTCGCCCTCGGGAAAAGCATACTGTCCGGAGCTGGCCAGGCTGAGAACTCCAAGGACGCGCGCCCGGCTGATGAGAGGCAAGTGATACAACGATTTGAGGCCTTCCGCACTGGCCAGAGGGTCGGCCGTACTGTCCACTTCCGCTACGCTGACGGGCTGACCTGTTCGGAATGCCCTGGACAAGGTCTCCGACTCCTGCACGGAAATTATGTCGCCTTCTTGAATAACGCCTTTGGAGCGTGGATGATCAAATGCGCAAAGACGCAACTGCCGGGTTTCCGGATCGGCAAGAATCACCCCGACGCCGTCGCACTGCATCACCTGACGGATGCTGCCGGAAATCTCCCGGAGCAATTCCCGCAAGTCCAGCTTTGAGACGACACGATTTGTTAGATCCAGAAGGAGACTCATGCGCTCCTGCGCCAGCGCGTCGTCCATCGCGAGGGCGATTTGAGCGGCGACCAGCGAGAGAAACCGAACTTCCTCCGCGGAATAGGCGTCAGCGATCTGACTCACGAAAACAAGGCTGCCGAGTTGCCGATGTGCAGTGCTCAACGGAAGTGCACATAACGAGCGCAATCCCTTTTTACTGAGCAGTTCGATGGTCGACGCGAAGCGTGTTTCTTCTTGGTCGACCTGGACCACGATGGATTGCTGAGTTCGATTGACCCACCAACCTACGGTTTCCTCTTTGGGAATAGTTGAGATTCGATGGTCGTCCGACTTGTAAGCCTCAGAGAAATGCCAGTTAACCTTATTGCCGGTTGGGTCGCATTGACAAATTCCGTCGAACGGAACTACATCGCGGAGCTCGTCCGCAAGAACCTTGAATAAATCTTTCTGGTCGCGGTGAGATCGAATCGCTTCGGCCAGACGGACTAGTGATTCGTACTGAGGCGCAAGCGATTGGGTTGAACGCCTTATCTCGAACCTTGGTACCGTTGCAAGCATTATGATGCTATGAGCAATTATCGCACCGACTCTCCCCGAGTTGGATGAAGACGGCGCCTGAACGGATTCGGGCGAATTTTATGACCCTCGGGTGCCCGATTTCTGGCACCGTGCTCGGAACCTGGTATCAGGCGGCGGCCCTCGAAGAAGCAGGCGGAGCACGAAGCCCATTGACGCTCAATTAATTACAGGATTCCGAGACTTGGTGTCGGACGTGCGTCTGAGTGGGCAGAGCGAAATGTTGAGAATTACACTTCATGGCGACGGAGCCCGATGGCGCTTGCAACTTTCAGGCAGACTCGCGGGTGCCTGGGTTGCCGAAACCGAAAACGCCTGGCGTTCCGCACCGGTCGCCGGCAAACCGGTCGAAATAGACATGAGGGACGTTACGGGGATCGACGAAGCAGGGCGGTGCCTGCTCCAAGCGATGAAAGATGCCGGAGCGCGCTTTATCGCAAAGGGAGTGGCGATGGAGGCTCTCGTCGAGGAAATTACAAGGAAATCGGCACGGCGCAGTCGAGCATAGGCCTCGCCACAAGACAGGAGACAAAGGTGACAACTGCATTCAATAAGAGTGGTGGGATTTGGGCATTGGTTGTTTTGATTGTCGCAGCACTGGTCGCAGCGGGTTGCACAAGAACCACTTCCGCCGCGGGATCGCCGCGTCCGCCCGAAGTCCAGGTAGTCCCGGTACAACAGCGCGACGTTCCCATTTATCACGAATGGATCGGCACGCTGGACGGACTGGTGAACGCGGCCATCAAAGCGCAGGTAAGCGGCTATCTGCTTTCGCAGAATTACACCGAAGGGTCCTTCGTGCGAAAGGGACAACTGCTGTTCCAGATCGATCCGCGGCCCTTTGACGCCGCGCTTGCTCAGGCGCAAGGACAGCTCGCACAGGCCAGGGGGCAGCTCACTCAAGCCAAGGCGCAGTTGACGCAGGCCCAAGCGCAGCTCGCGCAATCGGTCGCAAATCAGCAAAGAACACAACTGGACGTCGACAAGTACACGCCACTCCTAAAACAGCAGGCTGTCACGCAACAGGAACTGGATAATGCCGTGCAAAATAATATCGGCGCAAAGGCGCAGATCGAGGCCAGCAAAGCCAGTGTCGAAACGGCCAAGGCGCAGATTGAGGCGAGCAACGCAGCAGTAGAAGCCGATCAGGCCGCAGTGGACGCGGCCAAAGTGAATACGGGATTCACGCGTCTGGTCTCGCCGATCGACGGAATTGTCGGCGTGGCGCAAGTGCAAGTGGGTAATCTCGTCAACCCCAGCAGCGGAACGATTACGACCGTTTCGACGCTGGATCCGATCAAGGCGAACTTCACGGTTGGGGAACAGGAATATCTGAGCTTGACCCGCGGCGGCGTAAGCGATCTCGCGAAATTGCAACTCGAGTTGATCCTGGCTGATGGCAGCACGTATCCGCAGAAGGGGAGATTCTCATTTGCGGATCGCCAGGTGAATCAGAACACAGGCGCAATTCAGTTAACGGGGCTCTTTCCAAATCCCGGGAACAGGCTGCGGCCAGGGCAGTACGGCAAGGTTCGGGCAGCGGTGGGAACCAGCGCGGGTGCGCTACTTATTCCGCAGCGGGCTGTGACGGAGCTGCAAGGCGGCTATCAAGTCGCCGTCGTGGACAGTGCAAACACGGTCGACGTCCGGACAGTGAAACTCGGTGATCGGGTCGGCTCCATGTGGGTCGTGTCCGAAGGGCTAAAGGCGGGCGAGCGCGTGGTGGCAGAGGGCATCCAGCAGGCTCGTCCCGGGACGCACGTCAACCCGAAGCCGTTCGTGGAGGGCAACTGAGATGTCTAAATTCTTCATCAACCGCCCGATCGTGGCGATGGTCATTTCGATTGTGACCTTGATTGTGGGAGCCGTCACGATCACAGGCTTGCCAATAGCGCAATTCCCGAATATCGTGCCCCCGGAAATTCAGCTTCAAGCCACGTTCGTTGGAGCTGATGCGCAGGCATTGGAGCAGTCCGTCGCGACGCCGATCGAGCAGCAAATCAACGGCGTGGACAACATGAACTATATGTATTCCTTAAACGCAACGGGTAACTCCCAGACCACTCTGATCGTTGACTTCGATGTCAAAACCGACCCGAATACGGATCTGATTCTCACCCAGTCACGCGAGCAATTGGCCACCGGCCAGCTTCCGCCTGACGTTAACACTTTCGGGGTCACCATCAAAAAATCAGCGACCGCTCCGCTCATGCTGGTCTCCTTGTTCTCACCACATGGCACGCGCGATGCGCAGTTCATGGCCAACTACGCCTACATCAGCTTGAACGACCCCCTCGCGCGCTTATACGGCGTCGGGCAGACGACGGTTTTCGGTTCGGGACAGTATGCCATGCGGCTTTGGGTGAAGCCTGACCAGTTGGCGAAATTGGGCATTGCGGTGACGGATATCGTGAACGCCGTCCAGGCCCAGAACACGGTGAACCCGGCAGGTCAAATTGGTGGCCAACCCACTCCTGGCAACCAGCAATTTACCTATTCGGTACTTGCTCAGGGACGCCTGACTTCGCCTGAGCAATTTGGAGACGTCATAGTCCGCGAAACGCCGGATGGCGGAATCGTTCGAGTGAAAGACGTCGCGCGCATCGAGTTAGGCACGAACGATTACAGCATTGTCAGCCGCTTGAATGGTAAGAACGCCGCGATCATTGCCGTTTACCAATTGCCCGGTTCCAATGCTGTCCAAACGGCCGACGGCGTCCGGAAGCTGATGTCGCAGATGAAGCAGCGCTTCCCCAACGACATGGATTACGCCATATCGCTTGACCAGACGGCCGCGGTTACGGAAGGCATGCGTGAAATCATCATCACTCTAGTGATCGCTATCGTGCTGGTGATTCTGGTGGTCTACCTTTTCCTGCAGGACTGGCGCGCTACGCTGATTCCGTTGCTGGCTGTTCCCGTTTCATTGGTAGGCACGTTTCTTTTCTTCCCGCTGTTCGGCTTCTCCATCAATACGCTTTCAATGTTTGGGTTGGTGTTGGCCATCGGCCTGGTGGTGGACGACGCCATTGTCGTTGTTGAAGGTGTGCAACGGCATATCGAGGAGGGTCTGGCTCCGAAAGATGCTGCGCGAAAAGCAATGGAAGAACTCTCAGGACCGGTCGTCGGTATCGCGTTGGTTCTCTCGTCAGTGTTTGTGCCAACCGCCTTCATCCCTGGCATCACCGGGCGACTCTATCAGCAATTTGCCGTGACGATCGCAATCTCAGTAGTCCTCTCAGCCTTCAACGCCCTCACATTAAGCCCAGCGCTTGCCGGGTTGCTGTTGCGTCCAAAGAAAGAAAGCCAAGGACTGCTTCGAAGGTTCTTCGACTGGTTCAATCGCATTTTCGAACGCACCACGCACGGCTATGTCCGGCTGTCCGGCGTGCTGATTCGAAAAAGCGTATTAGCGATGGTGGCGCTTGTGGTCTTCGGCGCCGCCGGTTTGTTCTTTGGCGCCCGGGTGCCATCCAGCTTTCTACCCGATGAGGACCAGGGCTACCTCTTCGTCAACATGCAGCTCCCCAATGCGGCTTCGCTGGAGCGAACGGCGGCGGCATCGAAACAGGTTGAAAAGATCCTTGCAAACATGCCCGGCGTGAAGTACACGACCAGCGTTGCCGGCTTCAGCTTGCTCAGTTTTGTCCGGACCACCTACAACGCCTTCTTTTTCGTCACTCTGAAGCCTTGGAGTGAGCGCGAAACCGAGGCGGAACAATTTCAGGAAATCAAGGCGCAACTCAACCAACAACTCAGCAGGTTGCCGCAGGGAACTGTCTTCAGTTTCTCGCCGCCGGCGATTCCTGGAGTGGGCACTTCCGGCGGATTCACGTTCGTGCTGGAAGACCGCGCCGGCCGGGATGTCCAATTCCTGGCCGACAACCTGGACAAGTTCCTGGCGGCCGCCCGCAAGCGTCCCGAAATTGGCGCGATCAGCACCACCTTTCTGCCCAGCGTGCCGCAGAAGTTCGTGGATGTGGACCGCGAGAAAGTGCTGAAGCAAGGTGTGGCGGTCAGCGATGTTTACAAGACCATTCAGGCTTTCATGGGAGGACTGTTTATAAACTACTTCAACGATTTCGGCCGGACTTGGCAGGTGTACGTGGAGGCGGAAGCGCCCTACCGGTCGAACTTGGAGAACGTGGGGCAGTTCTATGTGCGCAACGGCAGTGGGGAGATGGCGCCGCTTTCCGCGTTGACGAAGTTCGAGTCACGCGCAGGTCCCGAATTTACCATGCGCTACAACGAGTACAGGTCGGCTCAACTCAACGGCGGCGCAGCGCCCGGTTATAGCTCAGACCAGGCCACGGCGGCTTTGGAAGACGTTTTCAAGCAGACCATGCCGGCCGAAATGGGTTTCGACTACATGGGCATGTCCTTTCAGGAGCAGAAGGCACGGCAGGGGATCTCGCCTTCGGTCATTTTTGGTTTCTCGTTCCTCTTCGTGTTCCTGATTCTGGCGGCGCTCTACGAGAGTTGGTCACTTCCGTTCAGTGTGCTGCTGAGCACTCCTGTCGCGGTGTTCGGGGCATTCGGAGTGTTGTGGCTCCGCCGCGTTCTGCTTTCGGCGTTCCTGCCCGCTTACATGGTTCAGATCGAGAACGATGTTTACTCTCAAATCGGTTTGGTGATGTTGATTGGCCTCGCAGCCAAGAATGCGATTCTGATCGTCGAGTTCGCGAAAGAAAAGTATGAGCATGGGATGGCGCTGGTGGACGCCGCGCTGGAAGGCGCAAGATTGCGCCTGCGCCCGATCCTGATGACGTCGTTCGCCTTCATCCTGGGCTGCGTTCCCTTGTGGACTGCGTCCGGCGCCGGCGCGGTGGCCCGTCAGATCATGGGTACCACGGTAATCGGGGGAATGTTGGCGGCGAGCGTGATCGGCATCTTCTTCATTCCGGCAATTTTCTATCTGGTGGAGAAGGTCTCGGGCGCCGCGCGCGCGACCGGAAACGCGCCTCAAATGCTTCCCTCACCCGGGCAAGGAGACTGAAATGAATTATCGACTGATGTGGGGCAGGATGCTATCCTGCGGCGGATTGTTAATCCGCCCAGTTTTGCGCCGATTGCCAATCGGCTCGCAGGTTACCAACCTGCCCCACACTCTACCTGTTTTGATTGCCGCGGTGTTGATGACTGGTTGCATGCTTGGACCGAATTATCACCGCCCTGACGTGCAAGTGCCCCAAAATTTCCGCGCTCCGGATCCGCTGCCGGCGCCGCAAGCCGAATCTCTCGCGGACCTGAAGTGGTGGGAGGTTTTCAAAGACCAGGACTTACAACAGTTGGTTCGAGTTGCCCTGCAGCAGAATTACGATTTGCGGGACGCGGTGGCGCGAGTAGAAGCGGCCCGGGCAAATCTGGGAATCACGCGGGCCAACCAATTCCCGCAAATTGGCGCAAGCGGAGATATACAGTTCACGCGACTTTCGCGAGACGGTGCAACTCCCTTGCCGGCCTCGTTTCTGCCGTCCCAAAATCGCAATTGGGGCGAGGCATCCCTGAACTTGCTGTCCTTTGAAATAGACCTATGGGGACGCTTACGCCGTGCGACCGAAGCGGCACGGGCGAATCTTTTGAGTGCGGATGAAAATCGCAAGGCTGTCATTACAACCCTGATAAGCGATGTTGCCACTGCGTACTTCACGATACGCGAGCTGGATTACGAATTGGAAATATCCACGCGGACGCTGGACGACAGACGGACGTCGCTCCAGCTCGTGCAAGCGCGTCAGGGCGGAGGTGTGGCGAATCTGCTGGATTTGCGCCAGAGCTAGCAACTGGTGGATACCGCCGCCGAAACGATACCCGCACTTCAACAGCAAATCGAACAGACCGAAAACCAAATCAGCCTTCTGCTGGGTAAGAATCCAGGCGACGTGATGCGCCACCAAGGTTCTTTCAACGAGGACCTGTTCCCTCCTGAAGTTCCGGCCGGCTTACCATCTGCATTGCTAGAGCGGCGGCCTGACATTCGCGGCGCGGAGCAGAACCTCGTCGCCGCGAATGCTCAGATTGGGATCGCTAGGGCCGCATACTTTCCGCAGTTAAGCCTGAGCGGGCTGATCGGCGGTCAGAGCACGCAATTGTCGAGCCTGTTCAGCGGCCCCCACAGCGCGTGGAGTTTTGTCCCGCAAGTCACGCAGCCGATATTCACCGCCGGACGTCTCCGATCGAACGTCAGATTGGCGGAAGCTCAAAAAGAGAGCGCCGTCATTGAATATCAAAAGACGATTCAGACGGCGTTCACCGAAGTATCCAATGCCTTGATCGCCCACCAAAGAGTGAGGGAGAGCCGAGTGCAGCAGCAAGCGCTGGTCACCGCTCTTGAAGATCGCAAACGCCTGGCGTATGCACGCTATACCGGCGGCGTGGATACCCAGCTTAACGCGCTCGACGCCGATCGCGATCTGCTGCAGGCGCAATTGGACCTCAGGCAGATTAGATTGAACGAACTTCTGAGCGTGGTTCAGTTATATAAGGCGCTCGGCGGCGGTTGGCAGTAACGGTTGGCAAGCCGCTTTGATACAGGTCTATTCAGGCGGCTTGGGCCTCAGGCCCATGCGAACCTCGGTGCCGTGATCGAACTTGAAGTCAACCTCGTCCATGATCTGCCGCATGATGAATATGCCCCTGCCATGCGGAGCCAAAATATTCTCCAAAGCTACTGGATCGGGAAGCCCACTTGGATCAAACCCGGAGCCCGAGTCCTTGACACTTACGAGTAGATCGCAGTTCTCATTCACGGCGACGGAGATTCGCACGGTCCTTTCGGAATCGCAGTGGTTACCGTGAACGATCGCATTGGCAAGAGCCTCGCGTACGGCTAGGCCGATAGTCTCGGCGTCGGGCTTGCCGCCGCTCCAACAAGCGGTTGCATCTAGTTCCGCCGTGATGTCGTCGACAGCATCGTCCAGAACCTTTGGATCCGAAGAAATAACCTTGTCAAGACGGAGTATGAGCCGGACCTGAAAGTCGCTTAGATCGGATGACTGATTTGGAACAAGCATTGCTGTGTCCTCGCAATGCTCTGATGGAGTGCAAGAGAGGGCCCAAACGCAAGCTGCTGGTGGTATTCATTCGGATCTTACTTCGCTGCTGAACCGCCGGCGAGGCTGCCAGCGCCGCACTTAGCAGCAGATTCTGCCGACTGACTGTCGACCGGATGCAGCCATACGGCCATCTCCACGTGACCTGCGATGCGTGTGTCCACAGAGAACAGCAAACGCAGAGGATGGGAACAATCACCAATACGTTGATAATCCTGTACAACGCGAATGTTCCGGACAAAAATCGATGGCGATTTGACGAAATCGCCCCATAGCCTCAAGGGATCGGCGGTGGTCGCATCCAGCCACAACTCACCCTTGAAAAGCCCTATGCGTTTCCGGATCGGCCTCAGGCGGAATACGTATGCGGTTAGTCCGTTGTACTCTGACGTCCGATCATAAACGAATGAATAGTTCTGGCGAGTTACATCGGCACCGGGGGAACGTACAGGCGGCTTCACGTCGTTTGCGAGAAAACGTGCAATCACTGCGGTCTTTATGAGACTGTCTCCCGTGAATCGGAGATCGCGGTACACGGTCTGCCCCGTTCTCGAAACCACTTTCAGCCCCTGCATACCTCCTTGTTTCTTAAGTTTGGGCAGTGCTGCGTCGATTTGAACAGTAGACACCCAATCCGAGCATCCAGGTTGACCATCGCTGGAGCGGGACAGATAGCGATCAATGGCCTGGTCCGGAGTGAAGGATTGAGCCGAACACAATACTCCGAACAGAAATAGCTCTGGAACCAGGCATATCCAATGGACTGCATTCACGCCAGCAAACAAACTTCGACAAATACTTCGACGCACTACGCGAATCCACATATGTTCGGCTCGCGAATGATTGGTGCACGTCGCCTTCCAACATAACCTGCCATATCTGACGCTTCGGTGCTGGCTATTCGGCATCTGCCATAAGCAAGTGCCCGAAGCCTGGCGTTAAGGCACTTTCTTTCCATCCATAAAGAGAAACCGATGAGAGAGCGAATTGGAAATGAGCGTGCCCTGCGAAAAATGGAGAAACGCATGCGGATGCCGGCCACTGGGGTAGTGACAAGCGGACCACATACGCGTGTGCACACGTCCGATATTGTGCGGGATCTAGTAGTGGGCGGCGCCAGGGCGTCCGGCTCTCCACGGGGGAGCGATGGATGACATACGCCGGATAAAACATATGAAACAAGGTTTGGCGGTGAAACTCCGCGACGGTGCAGCCGGGAGACTTCCTGGTAGGCCCCACCAGCGTGCGCAGGTATTGCGCACGGCGTCGGCGCAGTTCGCGATGACTGGACTGCACGGAACTACGACGCTCGCCCTCGCCCGAGCAGCAGGAATTTCGGAAGCTATTCTGTATCTCCACTTCGGCGACAAAACCGCACTGTTCAGAGAAGCCGTAGAAATCAATAGCGATACGCGCCTTCGCTCACTCGACAGCCATCTCTCCTCGATAGTCGCCGACAATCAGCTGGACTGCATTCAGAGCATGGCGGAGATTACCATGATGAACTGCCTGGAGGTAGCGGCTAATGCGATATTGATGAGCTGGGCTCTTTTAGAAGCTCCTGAGTTCGCAACGGACCTCTACCGGAATGAGATCGGCTCCGTAAGAATTTTGTGGGACCGGGAAGTCTTTGGGCGGTTCCCCGCTTCACGGACGCGAGAAGTTGTCTCGCTCCACATCGTTCCGTATGCGGTCAACACTTGCCTGGCCCACGGTATGTGGCTGGCTACTCTAAGACACACCCGGGAAAGCGCCGAGCTTCTCGCGCGAGAGTTCGCGATCAGCATTGCAAAATCGGCATCGACGGTTCTCGGCCGCTGGTAGAACGGGACAAAACCGTTTCTGGTTTCTCGTTTCTGGTTTCTCGTTATGGCCCCTCTCGTCGTCCCGGATATTCATCGCTGGCAGCCGGGCGGCGCTACTGCCGCCCACAATGCCAGATTATCGGTAGCCTGCCGAAAGGCTGGCAGCTTTGAACCGGCACGGACTGGCCATGACTCACTGGCCTTTGACGTGCATTGCATGCAAACTTTTGTGAAAACTCAGGCACTCCAATATTACATGCACGACGGGCCAACGGCCTTCCGGTTTGAATTGGCGGGACATTTGAACCGTGAAGGTGCGTGCCGGCTGGACCAGGACTGGCGTACTGCTTCGTCGACGCTGGGTGAGCGAAGACTAATTGTCGACATGACGTTCGTCACTAGTGTCGACGAACAAGCCCGAGCTTTGCTCGGCCGCTGGCATCGGGACGGGGCAAGGCTCATCGCCAACTCGGCAGCTTCGCGCGCACTGGCCGAATCCATCCTTGGGGAGTTTATTCTCGAGCCTCCCGCGAACACCCTCTTTGCACGAACGTCGGACCAGACTTGGCTCCCTTTCCACTCTTCATTTCTTGGGCGCGCCGCAATTTTGTTTTTGCTGGCTACCGTCGTATTCCCAGCCCAAGCTTTTACAGCGAGGCTCAAGTCCGACACGGTCATAGCCTGGAATGATTCCGTCGGCCGTCCGTCATCGCGTTGAGAGTGATCGGCGCCGAAGCCGCCCGGTCTGGCGCCAGGCGGGCAATTAATTCGGCAGTTTGGCATCCCGATTGCCATCAATAAGACAAATGCCGGCGGAAGCAAAACAGCGGCGGAATAGGGAATCGATCAGATGTTTGAAAGACATCTGCCGTGGCGTCGATCGCGGGTATCGCCCGCTCGGCGCTGCCTCTGCGTGTGGAATCGGGCGCCGCGTTTATCTACGGGCCCCTCGGCTTGGATTCAGCTACTCACGGCCTGTCTCGCTGGTACTTCCCTCGGGGTGGCGGCACGTTGCGCCGCCCCTTTTTCTCGGAGATCACAATGGCTCTATCACTCGCTACTTTCGATGACAGCGCCCTTATCGAACTGGCCCTGGCAGGTCAAACCGATGGTTTTGTGGTCTTGATGGATCGCCACCTGGCAGCAGTAAGAAGGCGCATCGACTCAATGGTGCGAAACCCAAGCGATGGGGATGATCTCCTCCAGGAGGTGTTGTTGAAAGTCTGGCGTCATCTGTCGACCTTCAGGGCAAAATCCAGCTTTCGAACGTGGATGACCCGGGTCGCTATCAATGAGGTATTTCAGTCCTATCGTCGCGAGCGCCGCAGGCCACTCTTTCAGGTAATCGACGATTTCGACACTTTCCTATCTCCGAGCGAAACACCGCTCCAGTCTCTCACTCGCGCTGAAACAACCCAAGTCATTCGCAAAGCAGTTGTTGAACTCCCTGCAATATACAGGCAGGTCCTGATCTTTCGGGAGTTTGAGCAGCTAAGTGCGCGCGAAATAGCGCAATCGCTCCACTTGAGCATTCCAGCGGTGAAGACACGGCTATTCCGGGCGCGATTTATGCTTCTGACCGCGCTCCAACCAACAAAGGTCAAGGATCGGGCTCTGAATGTGCGCAATAGCCAGAGGGTTTCATCGAGGAGAGCCCGAAAGCGATTTGGCGGCCTTGCAAGTGACCCGCAAGTATGACGTTAACAATGGACGCCAAGAATAAGGCATTGACTTCCGGTGAACCCTCCATGGATTTCCATCTCAAGCAGCGCGAAAAAGAAGGAATTTGTATCCTCGATTTGCAAGGGACCCTAATATCAGGCAATTCGGAAGCGATCCTGCGTAATAAGATAGCCGCGTTAGCGGAAGCAAGGGCTGTGAACATCGTTCTCGACCTCGCGGGCGTGACAGCGATTGACGATGACGGGCTAGGCGCCTTGATCCACTGTCATGCACGAATTGTTGTGTCCGGTGGTTCCCTGAAACTGCTTCGTCTACCACTGCATCTGAACTTGAGGGTCATCAGAGAGTTGGATGCGGTATTCGACGTCTTTACAGACGAGCAGGATGCCGTAAACAGCTTCTTTCCGGACCGCGCCGTTCGCCGGTACGACATTCTCGAGTGGGTTCAGCGTCAGGAAAATGTCAGGGCACGCCGACAGAAGGGCTCCCCGGCGTAAACCACTGGTATCGATCTAAGATGCCCGTCCCGCACGATCTCCAGGCTCCTCATCGTTGGGTACTAGCCTTGCCGGCGAGTTTGCCGCCATCAACAAGCAGCGAGTGGCCAGTGATGAACGAGGCTTTGTCCGAAGCAAGGAACTCTACTGCAGCCGCAACCTCGTTGGGCTCGCCGATCCGGCCGATCGGAACGCCGCTGGCCAAAGCGGCTTTCGCTCCCGAAGTGCCAGTGAATCGGTCGAGCATACCGGTTTTTACAGGCCCAGGCGCAACGATATTCACTCTCACACCCGTTCCAGCTGCCTCGAGCGCGGCTGCTTTTGTCAGGCCTTCAACGGCATGCTTGCTCGCAACGTAGAGGGCATGTCCGGCGACTCCTTCTCGGCCAAGGGTCGATGAGATATTGATAATGCTGCCTTTGCCTTGGGGCAACATCACACGCAGTTCATGTTTCATGCTTAGCAGCACCCCGAGTACGTTGGTTTCGAATGTGCCTGCGTATGTCTCCGGCGTCTGCGAGGTGATCGGCCCTTTCGCTCCTTCGGTACCCGCACTATTCACGGCTACGTCCAGTCTGCCAAACCGTTTCACCGTCTCATCCACGAGTGACTGAATCTCTGGCTCGTGCCGAACGTCGGCCTTGAAAAACTGCGCTCCGGCACCCAATTCGCGCAGTTCCTTCTCGAGCTTTTTGCCGTGCTCTTCGCGACGGCCTGCAACCACAATGTCGGCGCCTGCCGCTGCAAAAGCCAGTGCCGTCGCACGGCCAATGCCCGTAAGCGCTCCTGTGATCAGAACAACCTGTTTAGACATAACTACCCCTTATCTGCGTTTATCAAAATCACTTCGATTGCATCGACTCGTGAGGAATCAAATGCGAGGTACTCTTTGATGCTGGCGACTGCCTGATATGGCGTTTCGTATGTCCAGACGGCATCTTCTGATTTCACTCCGCCGATGGGAATGCTGTAGTAAGAGCAATCGCCTTTGTATGGACAGTAGGAGTAGTATTTGGTCCGAGCGAGCAGAGATGTATCCGCATCGTCGCGCGGTAAGTAATAAACAGGCGGATATCCCTTCTCCTGAAGCCGAAGTGCTCGCTTCGATTCAGCGATTATCCCTCCAGCAACCGTTACACGGACTGTACCCTCGGCTGGTGAAATCGTGATGGGATGATCTGCGCCAGGAATTTTGATGTCCTTGCGTTTAGTCGGGGTCATATACATTTGCGCTCCTCGCCGTTCAGGCATTCATTCCGCCATCCACGGTAAGATTCGCGCCGGTAATGTACGAGGATTCCGGACCGGCGACAAATGCCACCATCGAAGCGATCTCATCAACAGACCCGTAGCGATCGAGCGCAGTGGCGGCCTTCTGCGGTACCGCCCAATCGCCCGAGGCCGGATTCAAGTCCGTGTCGATCGGACCAGGCTGGACGTTATTGACTGTGATGCCCCGGCTCCCTACCTCTCTGGACAGCGCCTGAGTGAACATCTTGACGGCTCCCTTGGTGGCCGCGTAGGGCACAAGCCCGGGCGCAACGGCACGCTCGCCCACTGCCGAACCGACCATGATGATGCGGCCACCATCATTCATGTGCTTCAGCGCTGCCTGCGTGGTGACGAATACGCCGCGGACGTTGATGTCGATCACGCGATCCATCTCCTCGAGCGTTGTCTCCTCGAACGGTTTCGGAATGGCCGTGCCGGCATTGTTCACCAGCACATCGAGGCGGCCGAAGGTTGCGAAGACCTTTTCGACCGCACCTTTGACTGCTTCGACATCGGCAGCGTCCGCTTGGATCGCGATAGCCCTTCCGCCATCGCGTTCAATCGCTTTGACCACGGCTGAAGCCGCGCTGGCGTCCTTCGCGTACGTGATGGCTACGCTCGCTCCATCCGCGGCCAGGCGTTTCGCGATCGCTGCGCCAATTCCCCGGGAACCGCCGGTTACGAGTGCAACTTTCTTGGCTAACTTAGACATTTTATCTCCCATGGTTTCTGTGAACAATTGACCGATTGATCGGGTCTGCCATTCTGATGTGCCACCAGCGTCAGGAGATTTGGCGCTCTGTGGAATACCAACCATTCCCAACGGGAATGATTGTTTACACCTGACAGCGGCCGGGAGAATCGTTATTCCTTGCATAGCATCCATTCCATAGAGGAATACGGAGGTCGTTGTGGACAAATTCGATGCAATGCAGATGTTCGTCCGAGTAGTTGAAAAGGGGAGCTTTTCCGCGGTCGCAAAGGAACGTGGAATTGGGCAACCTGCCGTCAGCAAGCAGATCGCTGCTCTTGAGGATGAGCTCGGCACCGAACTGATTCACCGTACCTCTCGCTCGATTGCGCTAACTGAGCCAGGCCGCGACTTTTACGAGTCTGCTTTGCAGATTCTCGACGACTTTGAGAACGCGACTTCACGAATCGACAGAGGCCAAACTGCACCGAAAGGGCTCATTCGCGTGACCGTTCCTCCCACGTTCGCCCGCCTCCACGTGGTGTCTAAGCTGGCTGCGTTTTTTGCCTCCTACCCCGACTTGGCAGTTGAGATGGCGGCGTCGGAGAGCCCGTCGACGATCATCGAAGACGGCTTCGATTTAGCAATCCACTCAGGTGAACTTCCAGACTCCACGCTGGTTGCCCGAAGATTCGCGCAGACGATGATCATTCTCGTCGCCACTCCTCAGTACCTTTCACGACACGGCGCACCGGAATCGCCGGAAGATCTCAAGCGCTTTCAATCTATCGTTTTTGTCGAACGGGGCTCCGTACAGCCGTGGAGCTTTGGCTCCGGACAAGACGCGAAGCGTATTATCCCCACAGGAGTCTTTCGTACCAGTGATATTGAACAGATGCGGATGGGTGTCCTCGAACATCTGGGGCTTGCCCAGGCGCCAGCATGGCTCTTCGCGGCAGAGCTCAGAGAAGGTACTGTGATCCGTCTTCTAACCCCGTTCGAACGAATTGTGCCGATCCTTGCGGTTCGTCCTGCCAGCCGCCGGCTGTCCGCCAAAGTACGCATCTTCATCGAGCACCTCGAGAAGACTTTCGCTTTCTGTTCCCAGTTCAATCCACCTCGTTAAAACTGTGGCCAGCCAACTTACGATCAGGCGATCAGGGCATCGGCGGCCTTTGCTGTGGCTTTCACCGCATCCCGCTTTCCAAGAATGCCGGCTGTCGAGTACGCTGCCCCAATCAACA
>Ga0207031_10201_pt1 | contig 16647 bp, 15 predicted proteins | sample Alteio_BWMinCont_37_FD_153278 | JGI IMG/M metagenome (GOLD analysis project Ga0207031, IMG submission 153278) | Enriched cells from forest soil in Barre Woods Harvard Forest LTER site, Petersham, Massachusetts, United States -... | ecosystem: Environmental > Terrestrial > Soil > Temperate forest >... | reverse complement strand
GTATCGCAAGGTTCGCGACGCGGGACTGGTGGTTTCCGATGTCTGCAATACACTGGATTGGGATGAGAACCTTTCGTCACGCGATCCGAAGTTGCAGGCTGCCGCGATCCGTCACGTTGAGCGGCAGATCGAAACAGCGCGCATGCTTGAAACCGACGCCATCCTGGTGGTGGCGGGGCTTGTAACCGAACAGATTTCTTACAACGAGGTGTATGCGCGAACGCGAGAGAATCTTCAGAAGCTGGGAGAAACCGCGGCCAAGGCGAAAGTAAAGATCGGTTGCGAGAACTGCTGTTCGGAGCAACGCTTCCTGATTTCAGCGCGCGAGTTCTGGCAATTTTTGAATGACGTGAACCATCCCAATGTCGGGCTGCACATGGATGTGGGAAATATCCACGACACTGGTTTTCCTGAGCAATGGATTGAAATAAACGGGCCACGTATTACGCGCGTGCATGTCAAGGACGTCCTCAGGCACAGGGGCCGCTGCGGACAGGAGAGCGTGTACACGAATCTGTTTCTGGGGAATAACAACTGGCCGGCAATTCGAGCCGCGCTCGATAAGGCGCATTATGACGGCTGGATCATCGCTGAGATGGAAGCTGTTTATAAATTTGCCCCGGACCAGCAGTTTTACGATACTGCAGCCGCTATGGATCGATTCATTAACGGACGGATGTGAAGATGCGTGTTTCGCGGCGAAGTTTTTTGGGTGCGGGGGCAGTTGCGCCTGTGCTGGCCGGTGGGGATAGGCCGAAGGCGCGATGCTCCATAGTGGATCTCGGGTGTGTTTTGCCGGAATCCCTGGCGGGATTTAAGACGCAAGTCGGAGACTTGCGGCACGAGATTCTGATTGTTCCGGCAGTGCGGGCAGTGGTGGAAGCGGGTAAGGAGATTATCGAGCTATGGATCGAGCGCGGCGCCACCGTGCTGCTGGAGTACGTCGCCGGCGCGAGCGTCGAGCCGAGCATGTATTTTCCATACGTCGAATACTTTTGGCCGGTACGCGTCAAGATCCGGGAGTTCTCGCCGGTTAAGCTTATGCCCGCTGCGGGGGACGAAATCATTGCAACGTTCGCGGGCCAACCAGTCGGCTTGCGGCGGAAAATAGCTGACGGCACGCTCATTACGCTCGGGTCGCCGCTCGGGCCGGTATTTCTCACGGGTGATCCGGACGCGCGGCGTTGGTTAGACGGAATCCACATTTCGTAGAGCGGTTCTCTTATAATTCTGAGGTGCTGCGTCGCGCGTTCCTCACTGCTCTGCTGGCCTCGCTCGGAGCACACGGCGCGGAGTTGGATCTTACCAATGCGCGCCTGATCGCGCCCACCCCGCTTTCTAAACACGAGTCCAAAGCTATTGAGATGTTGCGGGATGAAGTGGAGAAGCGGACGCTGATCCGTTTTCCGCTGGGTGCGCAGGGGGAAGGGCCGGCGATTACAATTTCGCGCGCCCGTGGCTCGGCGGAAGAATATTTGCTCAAGACCAGCGACGGCCGCGTGTCCCTTGCGGTTAACGACGCGCGGGGCATGTTATTCGGCATCGGCCGGCTGCTGCGCGAGATGCACATGCGGCGGGGGCGCATCACCATCGCCGACGGTTTGAACATCATCACTGCGCCGAAGTATGCGCTGCGCGGCCACCAACTTGGTTATCGTCCGAAGACGAACTCCTACGATGGGTGGTCGGTAGCGCTTTGGGAACAATACATCCGAGATCTCGCAGTTTTCGGGACCAACGCGGCCGAGCTGATTCCTCCGCGCTCGGATGATGCTCGGGACAGTCCGCTGTTTCCGCTGCCGCCGATGCAAATGATGGTGGAGATGTCGCGCTTGCTGGACGAGTATGGCTTGGATGTCTGGATCTGGTATCCGGCGCTGGATAAAGATTACTCCGATCCGAAAACAGTGGAGTTCGCGCTGAAGGAATGGGGCGCGGTGTTTCAGAAGCTGCCCCGCATTGATGCGGTGTTCGTACCGGGAGGCGATCCGGGACACACGCAGCCGAAAGTTCTGATGGCGCTGTTGGAAAAAGAAATAAAGGTATTGCATCAGTATCATCAGAAGGCGCAGATGTGGGTTTCACCGCAGGGATTCGATCAGCAATGGCTGGACGAATTTTTGGAAATCTTGAACCGCGAGCAGCCGGCGTGGCTGACGGGCGTAGTGTTCGCTCCGCAAGTGCGAATCAGCCTCGCGGAGCTGCGGGCGAAAGTACCGAAGCGCTATCCGATCCGGCATTATCCGGATATCACGCACAGCCTTCAATCTCAGTATCCGGTGCCTGATTGGGACGTTGCGTACGCGGTCACGGAAGCTCGCGAAGTGATCAATCCTCGGCCTTTGGACGAGGCGGCAATCTTCCGCCGGATGCAACCTAATACCATCGGGTTCCTTACCTATTCGGAAGGGTGCAACGATGACGTCAATAAGTTCATCTGGAGCGCGCTCGGTTGGGACCCGGACGCCAACGTTGTGGATATTCTGCGTCAGTACAGCCGGTATTTCATTGGCGACGAGTACGAGGATTCGTTCGCGCAGGGGTTGCTCGCGTTGGAGCGCAACTGGCGCGGACCCTTGGCGGTGAACGCGGCTGTCTACACCACGCTCGCGCAATTTCAGACGATGGAGCGTGCTTCGTCGCCCGAAACCAGGCTGAACTGGCGCTTCCAGCAAGCTCTCTATCGCGCGTATTACGATGCTTACGTCCGACGTAGATTGTTGAACGAGACGGCACTCGAAGAATCCGCGATGGACCAGTTGCGTTCGGCCAAAACGACGGGAGCGATTGCGGCGATGGAGCGGGCGCGCGAGATTTTGGACCATTCTGTGGCCGCGCATCCCGCGGAAACGTGGCGTGGGCGCGCCTTCGAACTCGCTGAAGCTCTGTTTCAGAGCATTCGCATGCAGTTGAGCGTCGAGAAATACAAAGCCATTTCGGTTGACCGCGGCGCGACGCTTGACACTATCGATGTTCCGCTCAACAGCCGCAAGTGGCTGGAAGCGAGGTTCACGGAGATTGGCAAGCTTGAAATCGAGACGGACCGGCTCGCGGCGATTGATGAGATCGTCAACTGGACGAATCCAGGTCCGGGCGGCTTTTATGACGATTTGGGTGATCCGGCTGCGCAGCCGCATTTGGTGCGAGGTGCGGATTACGCTTCCGATCCTGCGTTTCTGCACTCGGCGTATGTGGGCTTCGGAACTCCGCGGTTCTATCGCAAGTCGTTTTGGACGTACGCAGGATCGTTGAATGACGAACCGCTGCGGATGCATTATCCCGATCTAGACACAGCCGCGCAATACAAGATCCGGGTGGTCTATGCTGGTGACAGTCCGAGGCAGAAGATCCGGTTGGTGGCGAATGGCGACATTGAGATTCACCCGTTCATCGAGAAGCCGGCGCCTTATCGGCCGATGGAATTCGATGTGCCGCGTGAGGCCACACGAAACGGCGAGTTGAGTCTCGTCTGGACGCGCAAAGCGGGACAAGGCGGCAACGGCCGGGGCTGTGACGTTGCTGAAATCTGGTTAATCAAAAAATGAATCAAGAGAAATGGTGTAATCCCGTAAAGAAGAAGCTGCAAGCGGGGCAGCCGGTGCTGGCTGTGACGATGACCGTGAACAGCATTGACGTCGCCGCGCACGCCGCGCGCATGGGCTTCGATTTTCTGTGGATCGAGATGGAGCATTCGCCCATCACGCTGGAGACGCTCCGCAACATGGTGCTGGCTACGCGCGGCCTTGCTGCTGTGCCCTTCGCGCGCGTGCCCGTAAACGAAATATGGACCGCTAAGCGTGTGCTGGACGCTGGCGTCTTCGGAGTGATGTTTCCGTTTACCAGCACGCCCGAGCTGGCTCGCCAAGCTGCGGCTGCATGCCGCTATCCCCCCATCGGAAGGCGCGGATCGGGTGCGGGGCTCGCGATGTTTGCGTGGCCGGAAGTGGAGAGCTATCACGACTGCGCGGATGAGAACGTGGTGGTGATCGCGATCATCGAAGAGGCGCGCGCCGTCGAGAATATAGACGAAATCGCCGCCACGCCGGGTATCGACGTGTTGTTCATTGGAACCAGCGATCTTTCATTCTCGCTGGGATTGCGCGGAAAGCAAAAAGAGCCGAAGCTGCAGGAGGCGATTGCGAAGGTGGTGGCAGCCGGGAAAAAGCACGGCAAATTTCTGGGGCGGCCGGCGGGAACAGCGCAACAGATCGCGGAATATCGCGAGCAAGGCTTTCAGCTTTTTCAGACGACAACGGATATCGGGCTGATGGCGCAGGGCGCGAAGAGTCTCTTTCAATCGCTGGGAGAGCTGAAGATTGCCGATATTTGACGGGGTTTAACACGTCGCGTCATTACAAGTGGTACGCGGTCGCCATGCTGTGGTGGATCGCGTTCTTCAATTATGCAGACCGGCAGGCCATCTTCTCCGTTTTCCCGCTGCTGAAAAAAGAATTCGCGCTCGATCCGGTGCAACTCGGTCTGCTCGGCTCCTCATTCGCGTGGATCTATGGATTGAGTGCACCGTTCGCGGGCGCCATCGTCGATCGTCTGCGCCGCAAATCGGTAATCCTCGGTGGATTGCACGCGTGGAGCCTCATTTGCATGGCCACGGCGCTCTCTCGCAACTTCACCGCGCTGCTTTTCTTCCGTGGCGCCGAAGGGCTAGGCGAGACATTCTATTTTCCGGCGTCGATGTCGTTACTGAGCGACTATCATGGTCAGCCGACTCGTTCGCGCGCGCTGGGCCTGCATCAAACCAGCGTCTATATCGGAACCATTGCCGGTGGATTCTTTGCGGGACTGATCGGGCAACGCTACGGCTGGCGTTGGTCGTTCGTTGTATTCGGTGGACTTGGAATTGTGCTGGGCTTGGCCCTCAACAAATGGCTGATCGAACCCAAGCGCGCGGCAACCGAGCCGCGACCGGAAGGGAGCGATTTCCTCAACCCGACAGCACTCCTGCTGATGGCCGCTTTTCTCTGCGCCAACTTCGTAGCCCTGGTGCTGCTTTCGTGGATGCCGACATTCCTCCACGACAAATTCAATCTTGGCCTCGCGGCTTCGGGACTAACCGCAACGCTATTCGTACAGCTGGCGAGCATGGTCGGCTCGCCCGCGGGAGGTTGGTGGGCAGACGCGTTGCGGCGGAAGACACCTGGAGGCCGGATGCTGGTGCAGGCCGTCGGATTGGCCGCCGGCGCACCTTTTGTGGTGCTGTGCGGCTGGACGCGCTCTGTCCCGCTGCTGATATTCGCGCTGACTGCTTGGGGATTTTTCAAGGGCATCTACGATGCGAATATTTTCGCGTCCATCTTCGATGTGATCCCAGCCGACGCCCGTGGACGCGCGGCAGGTCTGATGAACATGACTGGCTGGTTGGGAGGAGGCATCGCGCCAGTCGCGGTGGGATATGTAGCGCAGCAGTCGAGTCTAAGCGCTGCGATTATGTTGACTGCGGGTGTGTATATCGTCGGTGCGTTGCTACTCGCCGCGGCCGTTATCCGCGTGCATCTGCGTTCATCAGGGGCCTAAGACTACTTCCAATCCGCGGTGAAAATATTAAACTCGTAGCGCTGTTTCGCATCTTTGTCCGACGCGAACACCAGCTTTTTGCCGTCCGGTGAGATCTCCGGAAACGCCGTGAAGCCACCGAAGTTGGTCACTTGCTCTAACCCGGTGCCGTCCAGGTTGACGATGTACAGCTCGAACTTGCGGCCGTCGCAATCGTGCTTGTTCGATGAGAACAGAATCTTGCGACCATCCGGGGTGAAGGTGGGGGCAAAGCTGGCGCAACCGTAATCGGTAATCTGCCGCGCGTTCTTGCCATCGCCGTCCGCCAGAAACAGTTCCATCTTCATGGGTGAAGTTAGATTTTCGTCAAGCAACTCGCGGTATTTCTTGTCGGTCTCGGGCGTCGTAGGATGATTGGCACGCCATACCAGATGCTTCCCGTCGCGCGAGAACACCGCGCCGCCGTCGTAACCCTCGGTTCTTGTGATTTGCTTTTTCCCCGATCCGTCGGAGTTCATGGTCCACAGATCGATGTCACCCGATTCCATGGAAGTGTAAACGATCTTGCCGGTCTTCCAATTCACGGTCGCCTCGGCATCGTAACGGGGAGCGCTGGCCAGCTTCTTTTCGATCTTGCCATCGTCCGTCGCGAGATAAATGTCGTAGCCGGGATAAACCGCCCACAGGTAGCCTTTGCTGCGATCCGCCGCTGGCGGGCAAGCATCCGATGCCTCGTGCGTGGAGGCATAGAGGATGTGCTTGTTGTCCGCGAGGAAATACCCACAGGTGGTGCGCCCCTTGCCGGTGGAGACCATGTGCTGATCCGACCCGTCGGCATTCATAACAAAAATCTGGTCGCATTCCAACTTGTCGCGCGTGGTCTGGAAGATCAGGCGCTTGCCATCCGGCGCCCAGTATGCCTCGGCGTTTTGACCGCCGAAGGTGAGTTGCCGGATGTTGTTGAGATGCGATGGAGTTTGCGCTAACAACGGCGCAGCCATCAGAATGTAGAGTAAGTGTTGGCGCAAACCCTTATCGTAACTCAGGTTCTAGCCGGCGCTTTTCTCACCACCATGGCCGCCGCTCCAATCGAATTTCGCGAGCACACCATCGCAACCGATCTGACGGGCGGGTACCAGGTGGTAGCTTGCGATGTGAATCACGACGGTAAGATCGACCTGATTGCGCTGGCCAGTGGAATGACGGAGCTGGTCTGGTTTGAAAATCCCACCTGGGAGCGGCATGTAATCGCTCGCAATCTGCACGGCATGATCAATCTGGCGGCCTGGGATATCGATGGCGACGGTATTCCCGAGATCGTGCTGGCGCATGAGTTTTCCATGCGGGCTAAGGACAGCGTCGGAATTGTCTCAGTCCTGAAGCACAACGGCGATCCGCGCGAGCCTTGGACTATCACGGAAATCGATCGCCTGCCAACATCGCATCGGCTGCGCTGGGCGGATATCGACGGCAGCGGGAAAAAGGTGGCGATCAATGCACCGCTCATTGGCGCACATGCCGATGCTCCCGATTATCGCGATCGCGTGCCGCTGGTTTTTTACCGGCCCGCCGACTGGAAACGGCAGATCGTTGACGACACGCTCGAAGGCCTGGTACATTGCATCACAATTACGGATTGGGATCACGACGGCCATGACGAAATCCTGAGCGCGGGATTTACCGGGATCCAGTTATACAAATTGGGCGCCGATGGCCGCTGGATTCGCAAGGAAATTACGAAAGGCGATCCAGCGCCTTGGCCGAAGAGTGGATCCAGCGACGTTGCGGTGGGCCAGCTTGGCACCGAGCGATACGTGGCGGCGATTGAGCCCTGGCACGGAAATCAGGTTGCTGTTTATCGCGCCGCCGCGGGCGTGTGGCAGCGGGAAGTGATCGATGATAGCCTCGTGGATGGACACACGATCCTAACGGTCGATCTCGCGAATGACGGTGCGGATCAGATTATCGCGGGATTCAGAGGCAAGCCTCAGCGCGTTTACATCTATAGCTTCGATGGCAAGCGCTGGAACCGTCAGACGCTGGATGACGGCGGAATTTCGGCTGCCGCTTGCGCCGTGGCGGATCTGAATGGAGACGGCAGGTTGGACATCGCCTGCATCGGTTCCGCGACTCACAATCTGAAATGGTACGAGAACCTGGGCCCAGCGAAGCGAACCCAACGGTGATACCGATTGAGGTGACATTGGTGGTGCCAACCTTGGCCGCCGATGAAATGCTGGCCGCGTGCTTGGATTCACTCGACCGGCAGACTTTTCGAAATTTCGAGATCATCGTGGTGGATAACAGCGGACGGAAAGCGGTGGGGGCCCGAAACGGCGTCCACGTCATCACGAATGACAAGAACGTGGGATTCGGAGCGGCGTTCAACCAGGCCTTTCATGCGTCGACCTCGACATTTCTGGCGCTCTTGAATGACGATGCCACCGCGCACCCGGAATGGTTGGAATCGCTGCTGAGGGCAGTGGAGGCGCGACCGGATGTTGGCATGTGCGCGTCGCGAGTGTTGCTGGCGGGCGACGGAAGGCTGGATTCGGCAGGTATGCTGCTTTGCGGGGACGGCAGCAGCAAGCAGCGCGGCCATCTGGAAGCGCCCGAGACTTATCCACGGCGGCAGGAGGTTTTGCTGCCCTCCGGATCCGCGGCGTTCTATCGCCGGGAAATGCTGGAAGAAATCGGCTTGTTCGACGAAAGTTTCTTTCTATACTGTGAGGATACGGATTTGGGTTTGCGCGCCCGATGGGCGGCGTGGGAGTGTTTATACGTGCCGGACGCCGTGGTGGAGCATCGCTATTCGCACTCCGCGGGCAAGGCCTCCGCACTGAAGGCATATTATGTGGAGCGGAATCGCCTGTTTCTTGCCGTGAAGAATCTGCCTTTACCGGATCTGTTGAGCGCGCCATTCTACACGATGGCTCGTTATTTCTGGCACGTTGCGTATGCGGTCCAAGGCCGCGGAAAGGCGGCTGACTTTCAGGGTGCCGGGAAGCTGCCGCTGATTGCGTTACGCGCCCATTTTGCGATGCTGGCCCGATTCCCTGCGTTATGGAAAGCGCGACGCAAAATGAAGCGCCGATTCACGCCCAAGCAGTTCCGGCGATTGATCCGCCGCTTTTCCATCAGCCCGCGCCAGGTAGCCGCGTTGTGAGAAAGGCCGCGCTGTGAAGAGGGCCACCGAGCCGGATCAGCTCATGATTCTGATCCCCGCTTTTAACGAGGAGGGCGCCGTCGCGGATGTGATCCGCGAAGTGAATGAGGTAATGCCGCGCGTTCCGGTACTGGTGGCGGACGATGCGTCACGCGACGACACTTACAGCAGGGCAAAATCCGCGGGCGCCGACGTGCTCAGGTTGCCGCATCATCTGGGGCTGGGCGGCTGCGTGCAGGCCGGATACAAGCTGGCGTTCGAGCTCGGGTACGATTACGTGATTCGCGTGGATGGCGACGGGCAGCACGATCCGAAATATATTCCGGCTTTGTTGGATGTGCTGCGTAAAACCGGATGTCACATGGTGATCGGCTCACGTTTCTATCAGACCAACGGGGCCCATACCAGCACAGTGCGCGCCATCGGCATCTGGGTTTTCCGGCTGGTGCTGCGGCCCATTCTGGGCAAGCCGGTGCGAGATCCCACTTCCGGATTCGTGGGCGTCAACAGGGACACGCTGCAGGTATTCACCGGAAGCTTCCCGCTGGAATATCCTGAGATTGAAGCGTTGGTGGTGCTGCAGCGCAAGCGATTCCGCTTTGAAGAAGTGCCGGTGCGTATGCGCAAGCGCAAAGCCGGACGAAGCACCATCACCGCGATAAAATCGTTGTATTACATCATCCACGTTCTGCTGGGCGTGTTTGTGAACATCCTGAAGTTTGAAGGCCGCCGGAGGAAAGAATAAGCATGGACCGCTTGTTAAACGTGATGACCATTCTCAGCCTGGCTTTGATGGCTGTGGTTCTGTTTTCCGTCCGGCGCTCGCACATTCGCGTGGAATATTCGGTGAGCTGGCTGGGCGCGGCGTTGATCCTGCTGGTGCTTTCACGATCCCCGGGCGCGCTTTACTGGATCGCCTCCGAGCTTGGCCTCACCGATCCTCCCCTCGCATTGCTCATCCTGGTTTTTTGCGTATTCCTAGTGGTGATTTATCGGATCTCCGTGGTCATCTCCGATTTAAAGGACGCCAACATCGCCATGACGCAGCGGGTGGCCATTCTCGAATTTCAGCTCCAGAGTTTGAATGAAAAGCAGTAAAGCCGCCAACAAGCCCAAACGATCCACTACCACCGTGGTTCCGGCCGCGCCGGTCCGCGAGGTCCATCTTTGGCACTACGCGCTCGGCTTTTTCATTGCGTTTTGCGCGGTTTATCAAGTGTATTCGCCGGCTCTGAACGGCCCGTTTTTGCTGGATGATTCCTATCTGCCGTACATGCTGCCGAATTTTTACGTTCTGCCGGTCGAGGATTGGCTCAGGGGCATGCGCCCTCTGCTGATGTTCAGTTACTGGCTGAACTTCAAGCAATCCGGCAACGAGGTCACCTACGGTTACCACCTGGTGAATGTTGTGCTCCATTTCTTCAACGGTGCGCTCATCTATCTCGCTGTCCGCAAGGTGCTGAGTTGGATTCACGCCGAGAAGTCGCAACGGGAAATTCTTGCGATATTCTCTGCCGGGCTGTTTCTGTTCCATCCTATCCAAACCGAGTCCGTCACCTATGTTGCCAGCCGATCGGAAACGCTCAGCGTATTCTTCTTGCTTGCGGCGTTTGTAGTATTCCTCTATCGGAAGAGCGCGAGCGCGGGCGTAGGAATTGCCATTGCGGTTCTGATTCTCTTCGGCGCGGCCATTTTGACGAAGGAACACACCGCTGTGCTTCCCGCACTCTTTTTGCTTACAGATTACTACTGGAATCCCGGATTTTCATTCGAGGGTGTCCGGCGCAACTGGAAGCTGTATGTTCCCATCTTGATTGGCGGAGCGATAGCCGCGGTTTTCATACTCCGGGTCTTGGGCCAGTCGCCCAGCGCGGGCTTCGGCATGAAAGATTTTACCTGGTATCAGTACTTCTTCACGCAGTGCCGCGTCATTTGGGATTACTTGCGGATGTTCTTGCTGCCGTTCGGCCAGAACTTGGATTACGATGTTCCGATATCGCGCAACCTGATCGACCACGGTGCGATCTTTGGGTTGATCGGATTGCTGGCCATATCCGCACTCGCCTGGATTTACCGACGCCGGTTCCCACTGGCTTCTTACGGCTGGTTCACGTTCCTGATTCTCTTGGCGCCCACGTCGTCGTTCGTACCGATCCGCGATCCCATCGCCGAGCGCCGTTTGTACCTGCCGTTTATCGGATTGCTACTCATTACCGTGGAATTCCTGCGACGTTGGAAGATTCGCCAACCCACTCTGATCGCTGTGCTCGGGTTAGTGCTGGTGGCCGAAAGCGCGCTCTCTTATCAACGTAACCAGTTGTGGAACAGTGCATTGGATATCTGGAAAGATACCACGGACAAGTCGCCGGCGAAGTGGCGCCCGCGATTTCAGTTGGCGTTCGCTTACTATCACGCCGGGCGTTGCGGCGAGGCAGTACAGGAGTACACGAAAGCGTCGCAGCTCGAGAAGCCTCAATTCGAGCTTTTGGTTGATTGGGCGCTGGCTTATGATTGCGCGGGAAATCAAGAAGAGGCGATTGTCAAACTGAAAGAGGCCGCGGCAATCACGAAGAACGCACATGTGTACTCGCAGATCGGCATGGAATATGGCAAGCAGGGCAAGTATCCGGAGGCCCTGGATGCATTGGCGACCGCCGAGCGGCTGAACCCCAATTTCGAAATGACCTATGTGTATCGCGGCGGCGTCTACGAGTTGCAAGGCGACAAGGCTCGAGCGGCCGAGCAGTACCGGCGTGCACTGGCGATCGACGACTTGCAGTACAACCAAGCCGCTCGCGACGGGCTGACGCGTCTCGGCCAGTAGATGTTGCGCATTGGTGTTAATGCTCTTTATCTGATTCCCGGAGGCGTGGGCGGCACCGAAATTTATCTGCGCAATCTGCTGGCGGCGCTGGCTGAGATAGATTCGGTGAACCAGTACATTGTGTTCACCAATCGCGAGACGGCTGACCTGGTTCCACCGCGCGCGAATTTCGTGAATGCACCGCAGGGGATTCGCGCGTCATTTCGTCCGGCGCGGATTCTTTGGGAACAGCTTGTTCTGCCTTTTGCTGTGCGCCGGCATCGGCTGGATGTGTTGTTCAATCCAGGTTTCACTGCACCCATTTTCTGCGGTTGCCCAATGGTCACGGTGTTTCATGATTTGCAACACAAACGGCATCCGGAATATTTTCGGTGGTTCGATTTGCCTTTTTGGGATTTTTTTCTTTGGGCGTCGGCTCGGCGGTCGCGCGGGTTGATCGCAGTTTCCGCGGCTACATGCGATGATTTGGAACTTTACTACGGGGCTCACGCGCGCGTGATTCATCACGGAGTGGAGCGGGGGTTTTTTGAGATTGCTGAGAAGCGGGAGCCTGGGGACTATTTGCTTTGTGTTTCTACTTCGCATCCGCACAAGAATTTGATGGCGCTCTTGCGAGCGTTTGGGCAAGCCGGAGGCATGCCCCACCTTGTCATAACGGGGGTGCGGGGGTTTGCGGCGCGGGAGGTGGAGGAGATGGCTGGGGATTCGGTGAAGATTACCGGGTGGATTCCGCGCGAGGAGCTATATGAGTTGTTTCGCGGGGCGCGGGGATTTATCTATCCATCTACTTTCGAAGGCTTTGGGATGCCGGTGCTGGAGGCGATGGCCGCAGGAGTGCCGGTGGCCTGCTCCGATATTCCGCCGCTGCGGGAGATTGCCGGGTCGACCGTTCACTATTTCGATCCAGCGAGCGAGAGTGAAATTCGAAATGCGCTGGAGCTATTGGCTGCGGCCAGGCTCCCCACGGAGGCGGCGGAGAGGCGGGCCGCTGAGTTCACGTGGGAAAAAACCGCGCGCGAGACGCTCGATTATCTCAGCAAGTCCTCAAGCTGAACTTTGGTGTCGGTCTTTGAATCGCGATACTTCACAATGATGGGCGCGGCCAGCGAGAGGCCCCAGTCTCGGCCCGGACCGATCGTGAGGGCGCGCGATCCAGGCACCACTACGGCGCGTTCGGGAATCAACAGCGGCTCATCCTCGCTCGAGCGGTAGATCTCGCCCCGCACAACATCATAAACCGTGGTGGAGCGGTTCAGAATGGTACCGCTTCCGAGCACGGCGCCTCGCTTCACGACTGTCCCCTCGTACACACCGCAGTTTCCGCCCACCAGAACTTCGTCCTCAATAATCACCGGCATCGCGCCCACTGGTTCAAGTACGCCGCCGATCTGGGCGGCGGCTGAAATATGGCAGTTGGCGCCCACCTGAGCGCAGCTTCCCACCAGCGCATGCGAATCGATCATAGTGCCGTCGCCCACCCAGGTTCCGGTGTTGATGAACATGGGCGGCATGCAGGTGACGCCTTGGCCGATGAAGCAACCATCGCGAATACTGGATCCGCCGGGGACGATCCGAACGCCATCCTCAGGGCCGATCCGTTTTACCGGAAACGTGGACTTGTCGAGCCAGGGTTGACGGGCAGCGTTGATGGACATGTCCACGGTAACGCCCATGCGAAAGCCAAGCAGAATGCCTTTCTTCACCCACGTATTCACGCGCCATCCGGTTTTGGTGGAAGGGTCCGGCTCGGCCGCGCGAATATCACCTGCGTTGAGTGCTTGTTTGAATTGTTGAAAAAGATTGAAATGTTCTTCGCTGTAAGTTTGAGGGCGCTGGTCGAATAGCTGCTCGATCTCAGCCTGCATGCACGCTCCGGCCGGCCATCAATCCGAGAGCATCCAGCACCTTTTCAATCTTTGCGAGATTGGCTTGCGCGGGCGGGCACATCGGAAGCCGCCACACAGGTTCCAGCAATCCCATTAGGGCCAGCGCCGCCTTCACCGGAATCGGGTTCGACTCCACAAAATTCACGTCCATCAGGGGCAGATATTTGCGCTGCAGCTCACGCGCGGCGGCGAATTCGTTGGCAAGCGCACGCTGCGTCAGCGCGGTCATCTCACCAGGAATCTCATTGGACACCACGGAAATGACGCCGCGGCCACCCAACGCGATGAGCGGAATTGAAATGGCATCGTCGCCCGAAAGCACCGTGAAACTTGGAGGAACCAGGTGCAGCACCGCTGCCATTTGACCGATGTTGCCGGACGCTTCTTTTACGCCCGCGATGTACTCCACTTCCGAGAGCCGCTTCAATGTGGCCGGCTCCACATTCACGCCCGTGCGCGATTGTACGCTGTAGACGATTAGCGGAAGTTTCACTGCTTGAGTGATAGCTTTATAGTGCTGGTACAACCCCTCCTGAGTCGGTTTGTTGTAGTAAGGCGTCACGGAGAGAATGCCGTCCGTTCCCATGGCCTTCAGCTCTTTCGCGAGCTCAATCACTTCGTGGGTGTTGTAACCGCCCGCGCCCGCCAGCACGGGTACGCGGCCCCTGGCTTCTTCGAGCGTGATCTCCACCACGCGGAGATGTTCCTTACGCGTGAGCGTCGGGCTTTCGCCAGTGGTACCGCAAGGCACCAGAAAGTTAATGCCTTGATCGATCTGACGCTTCACCAGCGAACGAAGTGTGAATTCATCCAGAGAACCGTCTTTCCGGAAGGGAGTAACCAGCGCAGTGCCGCAGCCTTCAAACTTTATTTCAATCCCTGGCATTTCAACCTCCAAACAGGACGTCGCTGAATTCGTAGCAGCCTTTACGTCCAATAATCCATTGTGCCGCTTTCAGAGCGCCTCGGGCGAAACCCTCGCGGCTACGGGCGGTGTGTCGCAGCGTGATCGTATCGGCGGCGGAATCGAAACCGATCTCGTGCGTACCGGGATGGGCCCCTGCGCGACTGGAGCTGGTATCGATAGCCCGGTCGAATCCGGATGCGCGCATCTGTTCCACCAGCTTCAGCAACGTGCCCGAAGGCGCGTCTTTCTTGGTGCTGTGATGAATCTCCCAAGCCCACGAGCCGTACTCTCTTTCGTTCTGGAGAAGGCGCGCGGCCTCACCTACCAGGCGCGTGAAGACATTGACCCCCACCGAAAAGTTCGGGCTCCAGACCAGCGCGGAATTGTGTTTGGCGACGATCCCTTTCATTGCCTCCAAGTGATCGAGCCAGCCGGTAGTGCCGACCACGATCGGAATTCCGAGCGCCGCAACTTTTGTTACGTTGCCAACCACCGACGCGGGCACCGAGAATTCCACCGCGACATCCGCCCCGTCGAGCGATTCGTCGCGATCGAGATCTACGCGTGCGGTAACGGTGAATCCGTATTCGGGCGCAAGTTGATGGATGAGGCGCCCCATCTTGCCATAGCCGACGATGGCGAGGTTAGGCATCGAAGACCGCCGGATCTAATTCGCTGAAGAACTCGCGATGCAGCGCCTGGACCGCTGCAGCCAAATCCTTGCCCGCGACCACAAAACCCAAGTTGAGCGCGGAAGCGCCTTGGGACACCATCCGCACGTTGATACTCCCCAACGCGTTGAAGATTCGCGCCGCCACTCCCGGAGTATGGCGGATGTTTTCGCCCACCATGCAAATGATAGCTTGATTCTCATCCACCCAAACATCGGAGAACTCGCGCAGCTCAGCCAGGATTTTCTCCAGACGCCCGGTCTCATCAATGGTTAGCGACACGCTGACCTCGGAGGTGGCAACCATATCCACCGAAGTTTCGTAGCGATCGAAAATCTCGAAAATCCGTCGCATAAAACCGTGCGCCATGAACATGCGCGTGGATCGTATATTGAGCAACATGACCTTGCTTTTGCAGGCAATGGACTTCACGGCGTTGGTACTGGCCACACCTTCGGATAAAATCCGCGTTCCTTCCACCTGCGGCCGCCGCGAGTTCAGGATGAGCACCGGAATATTGCGATCGATGGCGGGTAGCACGGTAGCCGGATGCAGCACTTTCGCGCCGAAATACGCCAACTCCGCGGCTTCGGTAAACGAGATCACCTTAACCCGATGCGCGTCCGGACAAACCGTCGGATCGGCCGTCAACATTCCATCGACGTCGGTCCAGATCTGGATCTCTTCGGCGTCGATTCCCGCGCCGGCCAGGGACGCGGTGAAGTCGGAGCCGCCTCGCCCGAGCGTGGTGGTAATCCCGTCCTCAGTCGCGGCAATAAAGCCGCCCATCACCACCACGCGTTGTTCGGCGAGTGGCGGAATCACGGCAGCCAGCTTTGCGTAAGTGGCTTCCATGAGTGGAGCAGCTTGCGTATGCCGCCGATCCGTGACAATCAGCTTGCGGGAATCCACGTGGACCGCGTTCAGCCCGTGATGATTGAAGAAATTGGTAACTATTAAGCTGGAAAGCCGTTCGCCGAAACTCGAAATGGCATCAATGGAGCGCGGTGTGAGTTCGCCCAGTACTGCGAGGCCCTTGACCAGCTCGGTGAGCTCCTGAAAATGCTCCTCGACGGTGCGCTCCATGCCGGACTCGCGCAGGTGGAAATCCCGCAGAGCCACCAATTCACTGAGCGACTCTTCGCGTTGTCCGCTCACGGCCAAGTTCGCGATTTTGAGCAAGCGATTGGTGGTTTTTCCCATCGCGGAAACTACCACTACTGGCTTGCGGGAGAGCCTGGACTTTACGATGCCGGCAACACGTTCGAGAGCCGCCGCGGATTCGACGGACGTGCCGCCGAATTTCATGACGATCATCAGTCCAGCAGGCCTTCCGAATACATCAGCTCGGCATTTAAAACAGCCGCGCCGGCCGCGCCCCGAACGGTATTGTGACCGAGGGCCATGAATTTATAATCCAGCACCGGACATTCGCGCAAGCGGCCGACAAATACAGTCATGCCCCGTTCACGCTCCACATCCCTGCGCGGCTGCGGGCGGTCATTCTCGGTCAGATATATCAGAGGATGGGGTGGCGCGCTGGGCAGTTTGCGCTCCTGCGGCAAACTGCTGAAACTCTCGATCGCGTGGATCAGCTCGGCCGTTCCGGGCTTGCGCTCCAGTTCGACGCTGGTCGCCACCATGTGACCGTCTACCACGGGCACGCGATTGCACTGCGCGCT
>Ga0207031_10141_pt3 | contig 16668 bp, 10 predicted proteins | sample Alteio_BWMinCont_37_FD_153278 | JGI IMG/M metagenome (GOLD analysis project Ga0207031, IMG submission 153278) | Enriched cells from forest soil in Barre Woods Harvard Forest LTER site, Petersham, Massachusetts, United States -... | ecosystem: Environmental > Terrestrial > Soil > Temperate forest >... | reverse complement strand
TCCGTTAAAGAACGCTTCGCCACTGGTAGCGCCGTAAAGGGCGACATTGCCGATAATGATGTTTTCTTCGGGCGCGAATCCGGAAGCGCGCGGCGGAAACACGATGAGTCGACCGCCGGAGAGACCTTTGCCAACGTAGTCGTTGGCTTCGCCCTCGAGCGAAAGCGTAACTCCCTTGGCGAGGAACGCGCCCAGGCTCTGACCGGCCGAGCCGGTGAGGTGAACGCGGACGGTGTCGTCGGGCAATCCGGCCGAGCCGTAACGGCGCGCGATTTCACCACTCAGCATGGTTCCCACTGAGCGGTGAATGTTGCGCACGGGAAACTTCACTTCAATCGGCGCCAGGGTTTCGAGGGTGGCGGCCACTTGCAAGAGAATCTTGTGATCGAGCGCCTGCTCCAGGCCGTGATCCTGCGCCTGCACGCGGCGCCGGGCAACGCGCGAGGGTACGGGCGGGTTGTAGAGAATGGCGGAAAAGTCGAGGCCCTTGGCCTTCCAGTGGTCTTTCCAGTGATCCACAGCCGGTTCCACGTCGAGCATATCGACGCGGCCAACCATCTCGTCGACGGTGCGGAAACCCAGTTCCGCCATGTACTGGCGGAGCTGTTCGGCGATGAAGAAAAAGAAATTGATGACGTGCTCGGGCTGCCCCTTGAACTGCTTGCGCAGTTCCGGATCCTGCGTGGCGATGCCAACCGAGCAAGTGTTGAGATGGCACTTGCGCATCATGATGCAGCCCATCGCGATCAGGGGAGTCGTGGCGAACCCGAACTCCTCGGCGCCCAACAGGGCGGCAATGGCGACGTCGCGGCCGGTCTGGAGTTTGCCGTCGGTCTGCACGCGGATGCGGCTGCGCAGATCGTTCAGGAGGAGCACCTGCTGCGTTTCCGCCAGGCCTAGCTCCCACGGAATTCCGGCATGCTTGATCGAACTCAACGGGGACGCGCCGGTGCCGCCGCTGTCGCCGCTGATCAGCACGACGTCGGCATGCGCCTTGGCCACGCCCGCCGCGACCGTACCCACGCCGATTTCCGCAACCAGTTTCACGGCGATGCGGGCGTGCGGATTCACGTTTTTCAGGTCGTAAATCAGTTGCGCGAGGTCCTCGATCGAATAAATGTCGTGGTGCGGCGGCGGTGAGATCAGTCCAACGCCGGGGATGGAATGCCGGAGCCGCGCAATCACCTCGTCGACTTTGTGGCCGGGGAGTTGGCCGCCCTCGCCGGGTTTCGCGCCTTGCGCCATCTTGATCTGCAACTCGTCGGCGTTGACCAGGTAGTTCGCGGTCACGCCGAAGCGGGCCGAGGCAACCTGCTTAACGGCGCTGCGGCGAAGATCTCCGTTGGGGTCGGGCTGGAATCGTCCTTCGTCTTCTCCACCTTCGCCGGTGTTGGATTTGCCGCCGATGCGGTTCATGGCGATGGCGAGAGTTTCGTGGGCTTCCTTGCTGATGGACCCGAACGACATAGCACCCGTGGTGAAGCGCTTTACGATTTCTTTGGCGGGCTCGACTTCATCGAGCGGAACGGGCGTGTCGCCGTTCTTTAGCTTCATCAGGCCACGCAGAGTGCACAAGTTCGCGCTCTGCTTGTCGATGAGCTCGGTGTATTCCTGAAATGTCTTAAAGCTATCCTGACGGACTGCTTGCTGCAGCTTGCTGATAGTCAACGGATTGAGCAGATGATATTCGCCGTTAACGCGCTGGTGATAACTGCCGCCGACCGCGAGTTCAGTCTCAAACTCGGTCAGCGGGCGGAAGGCGTAATCGTGTTTCATCAGGGCTTCGGCAGCGACAACGGAAAGTCCAATCCCCTCGAGGCGCGAAGTCGTTCCGGCGAAATAGGCGTCAATCAATTCTTTGTTCAGCCCGATGGCTTCGAAAACCTGTGCTCCCTGATAGCTTTGCAACGTGGAGATGCCCATCTTCGAGAAGGTCTTGAGCAACCCCTTCTTGATAGCCTTCATGTAGTGCTTCACCGCGAGTTCCGTCGTGATGCCGTCACCCAACTCGCCGCGCCAGACCAGGTTCTCAACACTCTCGAGCGCGAGGTACGGGTTAATCGCGCTCGCTCCGTAGCCGCTGAGCAAGGCGAAATGCATGACTTCACGCGGCTCGCCGGATTCGGTGATCAGAGCAACCTGGGTTCGCGTCTCTTCCCGCACCAGCAGGTTATGGACGGCCGCCAACGCAAGGAGGCACGGAATGGGAGCGTAATCTTTGTCCACGCCGCGATCCGAGAGAATCATTAGCGAATATCCGGCTTTCACCGCCAGAGATGCTCGTTGGCAAAGTTCGTCGAGGGCGCGCTTCAATCCTTCCTCGCCGTCTTTTGCACGGAATAGCGCCGGCAGCGTGGTCGCCAGCAAGTCGCGATTCGAAACCCGGCGCAGCTTCTCCAATTCTCGATTCGAGAGCAGCGGATGCGCCAGCTTCAGCATGTGGCAGTTCTCCGGCGCTTCTTCCAGGATGTTGCGCTCGTTTCCGATATAGCTAATGAGCGACATCACCATTTCTTCGCGGATGGGATCGATGGGAGGATTGGTGACCTGCGCGAAGAGCTGCTTGAAATAATTGAACAACGACTGCGGCTTGTCGGAGAGACAGGCCAGCGGCGTGTCGGTGCCCATCGATCCAACGGGTTCTTCGCCCTTCGACGCCATCGGGGTGAGAATCATCCGAAGATCTTCATCGCTGTAACCGAAGGCGCGCTGGCGGCGAAGCAGCGTCTCCGCATCCGGGAAGTGCATGCGCGTGGGTTCGGGCAACTGATCGATCGTGATCTGATTCTCTTTCACCCACTGGCCGTAGGGCTGGCGCGAGGCAAGCTTCTGCTTAATTTCCTTATCCGAAATGATGCGGCCTTCGACCGTATCGACCAGGAACATCTTGCCCGGCTGCAGGCGGCCTTTGCTCTTGACTTGCTCGGGCGCGATGTCGAGCACTCCTGCCTCCGACGCCATGACCACCAGATCGTCATGCGTAACGACGTATCGTCCGGGACGCAGGCCGTTGCGGTCGAGCGTGGCACCGATGACGCGGCCATCGGTGAAGGCGATGGCGGCAGGGCCGTCCCAAGGCTCCATCATGCAGGCGTGGTACTCGTAGAAGGCTCGCTTCTCCGGCTTCATGTGCGGGTTGCCCGACCAGGCTTCCGGAATCAGCATGGCCATCACGTGCGGCAGGCTGCGCCCCGATTGCAGGAGCAATTCGACGGCGTTATCGAAGTTCGCCGAGTCACTGCCGTCAGGGGCGATGATGGGATTCAGCTTTTTCAGATCGTCGCCAAAAAGTGGAGACTGCAGCAGCGACTGGCGGGCCTGCATCCAGTTGACGTTGCCGCGCAGCGTGTTGATCTCGCCGTTGTGGGCGACGTAGCGGTAAGGATGCGCCCGCTGCCAACTGGGAAACGTATTCGTCGAGAAACGCTGGTGGACCAGGCACAACGCGCTCACGGCATCGGGATCGGAGAGTTCGCGGTAGAAGTTGGTGATCTGCGACGCGAGCAGCAATCCCTTGTAGACGATGGTGCGGCACGAGAGCGACGGGATGTAGAACATCTCGGCATCTTCGACGCCGGACTCGCGAATTTCATTCTCGGCGCGCTTGCGAACAACGTAGAGCTTGCGCTCAAAGGCGTCTTCGTCCATGCAGGAATTGCAGCGCACGAAGATTTGCTGGATGTACGGCTGAGAAGCCCGGGCCACGCGGCCGATTGCCGAGGCGTAGACCGGAGTATCGCGCCAGCCGAGTAAGGTCAGGCCCTCTTCGCGAATAGTGCGCTCAAGGATTCCTTCGCATTGCAAGCGCTGGTGTTTCTCGACGGGGAGGAAAGTCATGCCGACGCCATACAGCCCAGGCTTCGGAAGAGCGAAGCCCAGCTTCTCGCATTCGCGCGCGAAGAACTTGTGTGGAATCTGGATAAGGACGCCGGCGCCGTCGCCGGTTTCCGGATCGCAGCCGCAGGCGCCACGATGGGCCAGGTTGAGCAGCACCTGGATTCCCTTGCGGATGATGTCGTGACTCTTCTGGCCGCTGATGCTGGCGACAAACCCGATCCCGCAGGCGTCGTGCTCGTAGGCAGGGTTGTAGAGACCCTGTGCGGGCGGCAGGCCGTTTCTCGGGTTTAGACGCGTCGTCGTCATCATCGTCATGGAATCCGACTCGTCCGGTGGACTGAATTCCTTTCGAATCACTGGTCTTGGGCGTGTTTGCCAGGGCGAGCTTGGCACGACCTTAGAGTGTCGCACACTTCTGCTCCGGAACAGCCGTTCGTATTCTCTTGCCTGCGGGCAGCCAAAGTACAATGCAGAATTTCGATACAAGGCATGCAAATTTCAGAGCGCCCCGTTGCAGAGTTGATTCCGGGTAATTAACCTTGAACGACGCTGACTCCGCTATAATTTCGCTCAACCACAATGGACTTTGATCAGCTCATCACGTTCCTGGAGGTTGCCCGGCAAGGGAGCTTTTCCCGTGCCGGGGAGAAGGTTTTCCGCTCGCAATCGGCGGTCAGCGCCCAGATCCGGCAGCTGGAGCAGGAGTACGGAGACCGGCTGCTCGACCGCTCGGGCAAGACGGTCAAACTGACCCCGGCGGGCCAGGTTTTCTATGAATACGCCGAACGCCTGAAGAATCTGCGGGATGAGTCGTTGATGGCGGTGGCCGACCACAGCGGCACTCCGCGCGGCACCCTGCGCGTGGGCGCCAACGAGGCTACGTGTTTGTATGTTCTACCGGAGGTGTTCGGTGAATATTGCCGGCGCTATCCACCGGTACAGATCAGCATTTACCGCAATTTCAGCTACAAAATCGTGGAAAAGCTGGAGAACGGTCAGGTGGAGGTGGGCATTCTCACCTTGCCGATCCAGTCGCCGAGTCTGAAGATCCAGCCGATTTTCCGCGATAAGCTGATGCTGATGGTGAGCCCCAAGAATCCGCTGGCGAAGTTCAAGGTGGTGCCGGTCAGCGAGATCGTGAAACATCCGCTGCTGTTTCCGAAGACCGGGCACACGCGCAGGCTGCTGGACAAGCTCTTTCGCCCCCACGCCGCCGAACTGCAGGTGCGAATGGAACTGCCCAGCATCGGCATGATCAAGAGCTTCGTGGCGGCGGATCTGGGCGTATCACTGATCAGCGCGTCGTTTGCGCGCGACGAAGTGGAGAGTGGCCGGGTCAAGCTGATCGAGATTGAAGACGCAGTGCTGTACCGCGAACTGGGACTGGCTTACCGGCGTGATCGAACGCTATCGGTGGCATCGACCGCGTTTGTCGCTCTGTTGCGACAGTTTGCCACGCAAATGAAGAAGTTGGACGACTAGGGACCGGGCAAACTGATATCAGATATCAGAATTCAAGGGAGCCCGTAACTTGCTATCCCTTCGCGGTCTCTGCGGATTTTTCTCTGCGTCCTCAGCGGTCAAGAGCTTTTTGCCCCTTACCCCGACACCCTCAAAAAGCTTTAACCGCTGAGTTCGCCGAGAACTTCCGCGAAGATCGCAGAGAAGGGCTCGGGCTCGACTTACCTGAAATATCGATTACATCTATCGGAATTTTGAATTTCTCCTGGGCCGGGCGCGAGACTACCCTTACGTTGTAGTTGTTCCGGACATCGAATATTTTCATGACGACTCTCATCCAGAAATCCACGCGAATTACATCGACAGGCACAGGTATGTCGACACGAATTACGTGTCTTCTGGAGGACGGGATCGGATGAAGTAAAGCACCCTTAAAAGAATCACCCGAACCCACCGCCAGAAGCGATCTGGCGGTGGGTTTTTCTTTGCCTCAAAACTGAGAAACGGAGCTGGACAATATGAGCGAACATATCGGCGAACAAAGAACCGAACGACCGCGACAAAGCAGATTCGAGCGAGGCGATGAGCTGGTGGTGATGAAGTTCGGCGGCACGTCGGTGGAGGATGCCGCCGCAATCAGCCGGCTCATCGGTATCGTTCGGAGCCGACTGGGCGCGCAGCCGGTAGTCGTGGTAAGTGCGCTGGCCAGAGTCACCGATCAACTGCTCGAGGCGGGAAACGCGGCGGCGAACGGCCATCTCGGCTTGGCGCTTGCCACAGTGCGGAGCATCTATGTTCGGCATGAGCAATTGGCGGACTTGCTCGTCAATGAATCCGCATATAGCGCCCTTGATCGCGAACTGCGCAGCGAGTTTCGGGCTCTGGAATCGCTGCTGCACGATCTGGAAGCGTCGCGCCAACTCGATCTCAAATCACAGGACCATCTGTTGGGGTTTGGGGAATGCTTTTCCAGCAGGCTGGTGAAGGAGGCTCTGTGCCAGGCTGGAGTAACCGCGGCGCACGTCGATGCGCGGGCTTGCATCGTGACCGACGCACGCCATGGCCAAGCTAGCCCGGTCTGGGACGCGACCGAGCAGAGGCTTCAGCAGGCTTTGAGTCCGCTGCTGGAGAGCGGGCAGGTGCCGGTGTTGGGAGGGTTCATTGCCGCGACCTGCCATGGAGTGCCAACGACGCTGGGACGCGGCGGGTCCGACTTCAGCGCTGCGATTGTCGGGGCAGCGCTGCGTGCCACCCGCATCGAGATCTGGACCGACGTGGATGGCATCATGACGGCCGATCCCAAGCTTTGTTCCGACGCGCGCGTGATCCGCAAGATGAGTTTTGATGAGGCGGCAGAGCTAGCTCACTTTGGAGCGAAAGTCCTGCATCCTTCGACGCTGGCTCCGGCCGTGCGGGAGAACATTCCCGTTTATATTTTGAATTCGAGACGGCCGGAAGGCGAAGGAACGGAAATCGTCGCCCGCGTAAAAGGCGGCAGCGTCGTAAGCGCCATCACCGCGAAGAGAACCGTCGCGGCGGTTGAGATTGAGTCCCCGCAGGGGGTCGGCTCGGAGTTGTTGCGTGCGGTGTATGCGGCATTCGACCGGCATTCCTGCCCCGTGGATTTGATGGCGACGTCGCTGGGGCGTGTGTCGTTGCTGGTCGGATCGACGGCGGCATTACCCGCGATTGCTGCCGATCTCCGAGGCGTAGCCGATGTGCGCTGGGAAAATCACAAGGCGCTGGTGTGCCTGGTGGGAGAAAACATTCGAAGACAGCCGGAGGTGGCTAGCCGCGTTTTCGCAGCCGTCGCGGATATGGACGTGCGCGTCGTATGCCAGGGGGCTTCGGACCGAACGATTTCTTTCCTGGTGGAAGAGTCGAAAGCTGATGAGTCGGTGCAGCGCCTGCACGGAATCTTCTTCCCCCAGCAAGAACCCGCGCGTGACTGGGGAGGGATCTCCAGCGCCTTCTGCCAGGCAGGTTGACCAAACCGCTGAATCAGTTGCCGAGCTTTGCGGCTTTTGACGCACTAGCACCCGAAGCCGGCACCGGTTCAATGATGTGCAGACCGCACTCGGTCTTGGCAAATCCGGGCCAACGACCAGCACGCGGATCTTCTCCCGGCCGGACGGCGCGCGTGCAATGCGTGCAGCCGATGCTTGGGTAATCCTGATTGTGAAGTTCGTTGTAGGGGACGTCGTGGTCGTGGATATAGCGCCACACCTGCTTCGAGGTCCAGTCGACGATAGGATTGACTTTCACCAGGCCGAACTTGGCGTCCCATTCAACTCTGCGCGCGCCGGATCGTACGGAGGTCTGGTCGCGGCGAATGCTGGTGATCCACGCGCCGAGTTCGCTGAGTTTGCGGCGAAGCGGCTCGACTTTTCGCAGGTTGCAGCAGAGGTCGGGATCGCGCGTCCACAGAGCAGCGCCGTGAGTGCGCTCCTGCTCCTCGGGCGAGAGCTCGGAGCACACTTTCTCGATGGCGATGCCGTACTTTTCTTCGATCCTGTCCATCAAGTTGTAGGTTTCGGGAAAAAGGAATTCTGTGTCGATGGTGAAGAGGCGGAAGTCTTTGCGTACGCGCGAAGCCATATCGATCAGCACCATCCCCTCGGCGCCGAATGCCGAGGAAATCGCTACCCGGTTTCCGAAAGTCTCGAACGCCCAAGTCAGAGCGTGCTGGGGAGTCCAGCTCTCCGCCAATTGCTGAACGTCTGCGATTTGGTCCTGGATGTGCTGCTGAATCTGGTTCTTCACGGGAGAGGCTCCTCAGTTGTTTCGAAATCTGGAGTTGCAAATAGCGGCGTGGGGAGAGCGCCGTCTTTGACCGCAGAAAGGTCCGGCGCTCCGAATTGCTGGGCAAGAGCAACGGGGTCGGCAAAGCGCACGACTTCTCCGACGACCAGAAGCGTGGGAGCGGCGAGCTTTGGCGAGCGGTGCAACTCGGCGATCGTGGAACGGTGCGTTCGCTGGTGCGGGGTTGTGGCACGTGAAATGACCGCACAGGGCGTCTCGCCGGCAAGTCCAGCCGCCTTCAGCTTGGCCGCAACCTCGGCGTACCTCTGTCCGGGCATGTAAATCACCAACGTCGCGCCGCTTCCCGCCAGCTTGCTCCAGTTGGCGGCCTCACTCTCCGATGCCTGGTGCGCAGTGATGAATACCAGCGCTGATGACGCGCGGCGATGAGTCAACGGGATCTGCGCTGCGGCGGCCGCGCCCAATGCCGAGGTCACGCCAGGTACGATTTCGTGAGGAATGTTGGCCCGGCGCAGCGCTTCGATTTCTTCTCCGGCTCGTCCGAAGATCATTGGATCTCCGCTCTTCAGCCGGACCACTCGCAACCCAGACTCGGCGAGCGCAACCATTAGAAAGTTGATTTCCTCCTGCAGGATGTTTTTCTTTCCGCAGCGTTTGCCGACGTTGTGAACCTGCGCCGCGGCAGGAATGAGTTTCAGAATCTCGGGGCTGACCAGGTCGTCGTGTAGCACGGCATTAGCCGTTTTCAGCACACGCAGCGCTTTCAGCGTCAGCAACTCCGGGTCGCCCGGCCCCGCGCCCACCAGATAAACTTTCCCACTCATGCTCCCTCTCCTTTGGCCACTAGTTCCGGTGTTTCGGCTAATGCTGCTTCCACCGCTTCCCTGCTGGCCAGCGAATGCAGCAGATCGAGCTTGCGTTCTTTGTCGAGATCGCTGGCGAGAATGAGCCTGCGAGTCTCACCGAGCTCGGCGACCCACGCGGCGTACCCTGGTCCGAATTGTTTTTCGAGCTGCTGGCGAATTTTCTGGGCGAGCGATGGACTCTGTCCGGCGGTCGAAACAGCGATCTGCAGATCGCCGCGGCGCACGACCGAGGGATAGAAGAAATCGCACAGATCCGGAACATCAACCACATTGCACAGCACGCCACGGCGCTGCGCTTCGTGATAAACCCGCTCGTTCAACGTGCGCGAATTCGTGGCCACGATTGCGAGGAACGCGCCGTCCAGATCGTCAGGCGAGAAGGCGCGCAGTTCGAGGTCGATCTTTCCGGCGCGTGCCCATTCACGGACTGCGGGAGTGGCGTCGAGCGCAACTACTCGTATGCGCGCACCCGTTTCCAGCAGGGTACCGATCTTCGGCTCACCGACTTTTCCGGCGCCCACGACGAGGCATTGCCTGCCGTCCAGCTTTAGAAACATTGGGAACAAGTTAGTCACCGAGCCCTCCTGCCTGAGCCAGACTCCGAGTGGGGTCCGGTAAATCGCGCGCGACCGGGGCCACGACTTCGCCGGCCAAGAACTCACGCAACTCCGTGTCGCTGTGATGAACGAAAAACTGGCGGAGATTTTCACCCGCTTCGCGCTGCGCAAGATAGCGCCCCAGCAAGCGCTCCAGCGCATCCGGCACTTCCGTGGCGGCGCAGCGATATCCGACCGGGCGCGCGGTCGCCTGGTGGAGGCCCAGCGCTCCACCCACGCAGAAGTAGTAGGCATCAACCATACGATCGTGAACTTTGATCTTCTTGCCTTCAATGCCGATGTCGGCAATCCAGTGCTGTCCGCAGCTGTTGGGGCATCCGGTGACGTGCAGTTTGAGATGCTGGTCGAAACCGGGCAGGCGTTCTTCCAGTTCTTCCACCAGCCAGCGCGAGAAGCTTTTTGTTTCGGTGATAGCGAGCTTGCAGAATTCTGTTCCGCTGCAGGCCACCGTGCCGCGCCAGAAAGCCGAGCCGCCGACTTTCAGCCCGATCACATCGAGTTCTTTCGCCAGCGGTTCCGCGTTAAGCGTGGGCACGTTGACTACGAGCAGGTTTTGCATGTTAGTGGCACGCAACTCGCCGGTGGCGTAACGCTCGGCGAGATCCGCGGCAGCCTGCATCTGTTCCGCGGTAATTCGGCCGCGGAGCGCCACCGCTCCCACGTACGAGAGACCGGACTGCTTCTGTGGATGGATCCCCACGTGGTCGCGGTAAACGTCGTCGGGTGGATGTTCTTCTGCGGCGGAATCGAGTTGAAATCCGATGCGGTCTTGCAGCTCGCTGAGAAAACGATCAGCAGTCCATCCATGACGAAGGAAGAGAAACTTCAGACGGGCGCGCTCGCGATGTTCGCGCAACACGTCGGAATCGCGGAAGAGTTCGGCAATCCCTTTAACGACCGGCAGAACCTGATTCCATCGCACAAATGCATTCAGTCGCGCTCCAAGATAAGGTTCTGTTGAAAGCCCGCCGGCGACTCGCAACGAGAACCCGACTTCGGGCGTTCCATCAACCACACGGGTCAGGGCGGTCAGGCCGATGTCATTAATTTCGGGATAGGGGCACCACACTCGGCATCCCGTGATCGAGATTTTGAATTTGCGCGGCAGGTTGTAGAAGTCGGCATTCCCTGCCAGCAACCGTGAGGCTTCCAGCACTAAGGGCGACGCGTCAACGATTTCATCCGCGTCCACTCCGGCGACCGGGCATCCGGTGACGTTGCGCACGACGTCGCCGCAAGCTCCCGTGGTGTTGAGTCCGACCTGCCATAGTCCGTCGAGCACTTCCGGCAGCGACTCGATGGTGACCCAGTGCAGTTGAATGTTTTGGCGTACGGTAAGGTCGGCGATTCCGTTGGCGTGGCGGCGCGTGAGGTCGGCGATGGTGCGCAGTTGATGAGAGGTCATCATGCCGTTAGGGATGCGGATGCGCACCATGAAACGCTGCAGAGCGCGGCCAACGCCGCCCTGGCCGCCGGTTACACCCGCGCCGTCTCCCTGGGTGTAAACGCCCCACCAGCGGAAATAGGTTCCAATCCACTCGGGAGGGATGGACTGGAAGCCTTCGCGGGCGAAGCGGCGAATTTCCTCCAGGCCTTCCCACGGATTCTTAGCCCGCTTCAGGCGCTCGACCCGCTGTGCTGTGGTTTCTTTCGCTGTCGTTGTCATAAGTTCAAAGCCTGGAAATTTTTATCCGGAAAATAAAAAACCCACCGCCAGATGCGTCTGGCGATGGGTTGATGAGTGCCTTGTTAAGAAAGAATTCTTAGGTCAGCAGCCTCCCCGCGCCAGCGCACACACATGCACAACAACAACAAGTGCAGAAGCACATCGCGCGAAGATTTTGACTATCCGGCATTTGCAGTCTGAATTCTAAGTTGAGCGGCCCGCGCCGTCAACAATCTTATGTAACGGCTTGGATTCATAATTTGGATGGAAAGAATCACAATTTTTGCAGGCACCGCGCAGATTGCGCGAGATCACTGTAGAATCAGCAGCTTAGCGTCCGAACATTTGTTGGGTGATAATCTTTGGTGGCTTGCGTAGGCGGCGCGCACGTCTACTCTCGCGGGAAAGGTGCGTCTTCGATGAAGGGTTCCTTTGTCTTCTTAGTACTCGTAGTTCTGCTAGGTGCGGCTTTTGCCGTTTCCCAGACTTCAGCTCCCGATCCTTATAAGCCAACACTCGATCGGCTCGACGCGCTCACGCGCCAGGGCGAGGCCGAGTGGCGATTTCATGCGGACGTTCCGCATCCGGAAGATCCGGGGATGAATGATTCCGACTGGGGCACGCTGACGGTGAAGAATGTTTCTGGGCCGGGCGGAAGTAATGCAAATGAGCAGCATTGGAAAGGAACCCGCGTGTTCCGCCGGTTGATTCAGATTCCGGAAAAGATCAACGGCTATGCGACTCAAGGCGCTCGGGTGTCGCTTGATCTGCGATTTGGCAGTCCGGGAAGCTTGCGGATCACTGTCTTCTCGAACGGAGCAATTCTCTACCGTGGCAGCGACGATGACATTCTGCCCGTGCTTCTGACCGAGAGCGCGCAGCCGGGGCAGAAGTTTCTGGTTGCCGCCAGAGTGGTCGCGGGAGACGACGTGCAGTCGGAATTCTTTCACAGCGAGCTTACGATCGAGCCACCGCACACGCGCCCGAATCCTGTGTTTCTTAGGACGGAACTGCTCGCCGCCCGGCCCATCATCGCGGCTTATGAAGAAGGAAAGGCGGAGCGCCAACAGCAACTGGATGCTGCGATCAAAGCGATTGATTTCTCGCCGCTCGAAAAAGGCGATCAGGCCGCCTTCGATGCTTCGCTCAAACAAGCTCATGCCAAGCTGGAGGTGCTCAAGCCGTGGCTGCAGCAATTCAACATTCGGATCATCGGCAATTCGCACATTGATATGGCCTGGCTGTGGCCGTGGACCGAGACTGTGGAAGTCGTGCGTAACACCTTCCAGAGCGTGCTGGATTTGATGCGCGAGTATCCGGACTTCAAGTTCACTATGTCGTCCGCCCGCACTTACGAGTGGATGCAGGAAAAATATCCCGACCTCTTCCAGCAGATCGAGCAGCGTGTGAAGGAGGGCCGGTGGGAGATTATCGGCGGCATGTGGGTCGAGCCTGACTTGAATATGCCGGACGGTGAGTCGCTGGTGCGCCAGATACTGGTGGGCAAGCGCTACTTCCAGAAGAATTTTGGCGTGGACGTGAAGATTGGATGGAATCCGGATTCGTTCGGTTATAACTACCAGCTGCCGCAGATTTATAAGAAGTCCGGCATGGATTATTTCGTCACCCAGAAGCTGCTGTGGGCGCACGAATTCACGGTGTTCCCCTACAAGCTGTTCTGGTGGCAGGCGCCCGACGGCAGCCGTCTGCTCACGTATTTCCCGCACGACTACGCCGGCGGCATCGATGCCGAGCCGCTAGCGACCGACCTCTCGATCTGGATGCCGTCGATCTATGGCAAGGGCATTCCCGAGAAACCTGAGATGATGCACCTGTACGGCGTGGGCGACCACGGCGGCGGGCCGACCCGCATCATGCTCGACCACGCAGACCAACTGCGGGCGCCGGACGCGGTGTACCCGAAACTGGAGTTCAGCTTCGCGCGCGACTTCTTCAGCGACCTGGAAAAGAAGCTTCCCGGTATGCAGGTTCCGACCTGGGATGGTGAACTCTACTTCGCCTACCACCGCGGAGTCTTCACGACGCAGGCCGAGACGAAGCGCAGAATCCGCCGCGCCGAGGAAGCGGTGCTTAACGCCGAGAAATTCGCTTCGCTGGCGTCGCTCTACGGGAGGCCCTACCCGAGCGATGGCATGGAGCAGACGTGGAAGAATTTGCTGTTCGATCACTTCCACGACATCATGCCCGGTTCTGGGATTGCGGTGAACTATCTGGACGCAAAACGCAACCTGGAGAATGTAGATCGAGCCGCGAACGACGTCACCATTGGATCGTTGCGCGAGATTGCCGCGCGCGTCAACACGCAGGGCGAGGGAGTGCCGGTAATCATCTTCAATTCTTTGTCGTGGCCGCGAACCGAAGTGACTGAGGTCGAGGTGCAACTGCCCGTGCCAGCGCGGCAGATCGAAGTGGCGGACTCGAACGGAAAGCTGGCGGCGTCGCAACTGCTTTCCGTCGACGACGACACGCACCGCGTACGGTTGTTGCTGTCGGCCAACACACCATCGTTTGGCTACCGGACCTATTTCGTGCGTCCTGCCATGAGCGCGCAAGTCGTCCCTTCGACTCTAAGCGCATCTGCGGATAGGATCGAGAACGAGTTCATTCGGGTGAAGATCGATCCGCAAACCGGCTGCATGACGAGTCTGTTCGACAAGCGGAGCGGCACAGAGGCGCTCGCGCCTGCGGAAACCGACTCAGGTGGACCCAAGACCTCAACTTGCGGCAACCTGCTGCAGACTTTCGTCGACAAGCCCAAACAATGGGACGCGTGGAATATTGACGCCGACTTCGAGAAGCAGCACTGGGATCTGGACAAGGCCGATGAAGTGAAGCTCACGGAGAGCGGGCCACTGCGGGCGGTCATTCAAATCAAGAATCATTTTCAGAACTCAACTTTCGTGCGCGACATCATCGTCTACGCCGGGGTGCCACGGGTCGATGTGAAGATGATGGCGGAATGGCATGAAAAACACATTTTGCTGAAAGTGGCATTTCCGCTGAGCGCGCACAATGACAAAGCGACGTTCGAGATTCCATTCGGTTCAGTGGAGCGGCCCACCACTCGCAACAGCCCGGCTGAACTGGCGCAGTTTGAGGTTCCGGCGCAGCGCTGGGCCGATATCTCGGACGCGAAGCACGGCTTCAGCCTGCTCAACGATTGCAAATACGGATACGACGCAAAAGGAAATGTGCTGCGCCTGTCGCTGCTGCGTTCACCGGAGTGGCCCGATCCTCATGCCGATGAGGGCCATCATGAGTTCACGTATTCGCTGTATCCCCACGGCGGCGGCTGGAAGGATGCCCTCACGATCCGCCGCGGCTATGAATTGAACTACAAGTTAATTTCCCTGCCGTTCGAGAAGCATCAGGGGTCGCTCGCACCCGAGCATTCCTTCGTGCAAGCTCAGCCCGACAACGTCATCGTGACGGCGCTGAAGAGAGCCGAAGATGAGAACGCGCTGATCCTGCGGTTCTACGAGTGGGCCGGCAAGGAGGGTGAGGTTACGATTCAACTTCCTCCGGGAGCGGCGGCGGCGGCGGAAACTGACTTGATGGAAAGATCGATCGGCAACTTATCTGTGCACAACGGCGCGGTGAGCGTGCACACCAAGCCGTATGAGATCAAGACCATCAAGGTGCAGTTTTCGAGCCTCTCTCAGATGACGGCGACGGCGACGGGCCAACATGACTGAGTCAAAAGATGAGGCCCCAGTTCTCGGAGTTGATGTTGGCGGAACAAAAGTCGCCGTGGGGCTCGTGGACCACAACGGCAAGATACTCGCCCAGGGCCGCAAGCCCATGGTCGCCAACGGCACGGCTGAGGCTGGTCTGCAAGCAGTCGCTGACGCGATCGATTCCCTGGCATCCTCGGTGCCAGGCGGTATTCACAGCATAGGCATCTGCGCTCCTGGCCCGCTCGACCCGAAGTCAGGAGTAGTACTCAATCCCCCGAATCTTCCCTGCTGGCGGGATTTTCCGCTGGCTGAGAAAATCCGGTCGAGGTATCACGTCCCCGTCAGAGTAGACAACGACGCCAACGCCGCCGCGCTCGCGGAGACGCGGTGGGGCGCGGCGCGAGGATTCCGCTACGTTTTTTATGCCACGATTGGAACTGGGATTGGAAGCGGCATCGTGTTCGACGGCCGCATCTATCACGGCAACACAGGCTCGGCCGGCGAAGGCGGCCATGTGAGCATCGATTATCGCGGGCCAGTGTGTAACTGCGGCAAACGTGGATGCATTGAAATACTGGCCGCAGGACCGGCGATTGGCGCACGTGCGCGAACCAGGCTGAGTTCGGAGTCTTCTCGCTCGTTGATTCTTGAACTCGCCAAGGGAGATGTTTCTGCCGTGACCAGCGAATTGGTGGGGCAGGCTTATACCGCTGGCGATCCGTTAGCACGGGAGATTCTCCAAGAGACCGTCGAGATCTTAACGCCGTGGCTCGGCAACATCGTCGATTTGCTCGACCCCGACGTGCTGGTGATGGGCGGCGGCGTGGCGGCGATGCTCCAACCGTTCTTCGATGAAATCAAGGGGCGCCTTCCGGGTTGGTGCGTGAATCCTCGGGCCTCCGAAATCCCGCTGTTGATGGCCCACTACGGGGCCGACGCAGGAATTGCTGGAGGAGCGGCCTTATGCGCCGAGGACCTTTCTTGATGTCGTAGATTCGATCACGAATATCCAAGGACTTTCGAATGTTTTTCTCGCAGCATTTTCGCCGATACACAGCGACCACAAGAGCAATCGATTTCTTGAGACGCATAGCAACCGATCCTTTCCAGGAGAGAATTCTTTCTACTCTTTTTTCCGCCTGACCCGCCTTGGCCATCGCGACGCCTTGCCACCACACCCGCCCGGGCGCGGCCTGCAAGGCTTCGAAGAATCCCAGCAATGTCCGGGCGTAATCCTTACGGTCGGCGCCGCAGGTCAATGCGGCCTCGTCACTAGCCTGCTCGGCAAGGTCGGCGAGACGACGGGCGAGCCACCAGGCGAGCGGGCTGAACCAGAAAATCGCGCGATGCAGAAGCGACAGACGCTGCGTAAGAGCGTCACGGCGTGCCACGTGCGACACCTCATGCGATACGACGGCGTCGAGCTTGGCGTCGTCCCATTCCCGCCAACCCGCGGGCAGAAGAATCGTGGAGCGCAGTACGCCCAGTGTGAGCGGCACCGATATGAATTCAGATTCGGCTGCCCTGGGCGCGGAGGGAAGTCCAGAGGCATATGCTCTGGAGGCAAGCCTTAGCGACACGCGCGGTTCGTCAATCTCCAGCGACGCCCGCATCAACCGTTGGCCGAAGACAAGTCCCACGAAGAAGCGCACGAGAAGCAAAAGTGCGACGCCAAAATAAATTCCCGCCGCATCGCGCCCCATGAAGGACTCGACTATCCGCACCGTCCTGCGCCGCCTGGAAGAAAAAGGCTTCCTCAC
>Ga0207031_10200_pt1 | contig 16675 bp, 15 predicted proteins | sample Alteio_BWMinCont_37_FD_153278 | JGI IMG/M metagenome (GOLD analysis project Ga0207031, IMG submission 153278) | Enriched cells from forest soil in Barre Woods Harvard Forest LTER site, Petersham, Massachusetts, United States -... | ecosystem: Environmental > Terrestrial > Soil > Temperate forest >... | reverse complement strand
CCGGGCTCGGGCACCGTTGTGCTCGCGGAGGCAATCGAGACGGCGTCCAGGCCAACGTCAAACTGCTGGTTCGTAACCGAGAACTGTATTGTTGCCGAAGTTGCCGTTGGAACGAATGTGTACTGCTCAGGACCCCAATTTAACCAAAACAACGAGCCAGTAGGCGGACTCGCGAATGTTTCCGAAGGAGTTGACGAGCCGCTTGTGACGCTGGCCGTGATCTGCTGGGTCGCGGTTTCACCTTCGGCAGCCATCAAAAAATTGATGACATAGGACTGTCCGATTGTGAGTCCGCTGATAGTCTGGGACCATGCCGCGCTACCAGTGGCATCAAATCCCCCACCCAGGGTAACGAACTGATTGCCATCGCCTGCAAGCGCCATGTTGGTGCCGCCGCAACACTGTGGGCCAGCCCGCCACAAAAGAGCATCACCTGGATCACCGGCATGGGTCCAACCGGGGATATCAGACGGATTGCCGCTGAACTCACCGGAGATCTGCACCGCCTCGAAGTTGCCATTTGTGACAGTCGGATCAGCGAAGCCAGGGGAAACGAACAGCAAGACCGTGCTGGCAAGAACCAGTCGTCCCTTTGTGACCACGGGGAACATATTGTCATCCTCCTTACCGAGCGGCGCCCCAACAGGGGTTATGTCGAATCTTGAGAGGAGCCTGGAAAGCATCGAGTATCCAACATTAGCACAGGTAATTAGCTCGTACAAGAGAAAAGATTTAAAAAAACAAAAACAAGCCGTTCTATGTTAAGAAAAAACCGGTATGCGCCTCACGAGACGTATAAAACTCCAACGACAGCGCGTCAATCCTTCGGCCCCGTCATTTTGTCGGGTCGTATTAAAAGGGAGCGAGTGCGCCAATCGCCCAATCCGATGTCTGCCTTTCAAGTTTTGTCGGGGTGCGCCGGGATAAACCGGCATGTTGGAGGGGATGAAAGAGCTCTACGAGAAAGGAGAAAGCGACTCCATCTTGGCGCTGAGTCTTGCGGGCGAAGCCGTGAGGTTTCGCTCGAAGCGTAGATAGGGGTATCGGTGGGCCGGGCTATTGAGCTTCGAAAAAACATTTGACAGGGTACTGGCTCCGTCCCGACTTGGGGAAAGCAACACGAGGGACTGCGATAAATCGCGAGTGGTCCGTCGGCCCTGCGTAGTCAAAGAACCTGCGCACGCTGAGAAACAACATGCACGAGAACAGGGAGATTTCTAGAACGTCTCGGACCAACCAGGAACGAGACCGGTCCGCGAAGGTGAAAAACTATGAGGCGGACGCACACGCTCTGGAGGAGTCGGACTGCGCTGTAGTACCGATGAACCGGCCGAACAAGGGGGAGCAATCCTCTACGGAGGCCGGGGAGGCAAGAGCGCGGACCAAGGAGAACATCGCGAAATCCAACACGAGCCCGACACAGAGCGGGGAACGAGTGTCCCAGGGATTGAACGGTGTGCGGCAAGTAGCGCCTCGTCCTCAAGCGTCTGGGTAGCTCGTTCTCGTGCTTCAGCAAAACGCGCGGGGTATGTTGCGTCTATTCGCAGCCAATCGTAGTGCGTTTGCCGATGAATGTTCGCCCACCTAGCCGCTTTTTGAATGCTACAGCTTACCTCGAAGGGCATCTAAAAAAACGGCTTTTGATGTAAGTCTTTGTCAGACTCACCGTAGTGGCGCATGGGGGTGGACTTGCTCTATGCATCCCTGGATGGCTGTGATGTTTTCCTAGAAGGAACATCAAGTACAATCCAAGCCCTATTGGCAATTCAATTCTGGGTTCCGGAATTGCCTTCAAGTCGATGACCGGCGTCGAAAGAGTAATGGCGGCTCCTGCGGGTGAGCCGTAACCAAGCAACACCGGGTTGCTTTGATCAAATTGCGAGAACAGAACTGCGTCGGATCCGGACGGGTCCGTGGTCGGCAGTGGATTAACGTTGCCATCAAGAATGCTCAGTTGAAAAGAATCGGGAACGAGGTTAGCATCTAAGTTTCCCGTAAGGCCGACTAGAAATCTTAGTTCTCCGCCTGCGGTAAAGCCAAAGTTCATCGTATTGAAAAAACTGTAATCCGTCAGCGAATATACGCCCGCAGGGCATCCGCTCATGGAGACCCCGGTGCAGCTAAAGTCATCTAATGTAACCGTATTATTTCCATCTCCAGTACCGCTTCCATCAATAAGGCTCAAGTATATTTGGTAGGGTCCTGAACTTGATGGCAATGTCGACGTATCAATACTCACGGAGTACACAACGTCCGCGAACAGTTGGCTCGTCATCAGTACCAACAAACCGAACTTAAAGAGATTTCTCATCGTCGATCACTCGCTCCCACTTCCTGCCAACAGGACCGGCGTGTAGGTAATACCGCTTGCTCCGTTCAGCGAAAAGTCTAGTTGAACTGCGAAAGATTGCCCAGGGTAGAGCCATAACGGCGCTCCAGCCAGTTGAAGGTAAGGACTTCCTGCAGGCACGGCACATGAAGTCCGTCCGCTCATGCCGGTCAAATTCACGCCTGTCGAAAGGTCGCTCAACATGATTGAAAAAGGTCCGGCGATGGCAGCAGTACCCGTATTCGAAACCGTCAATTGTTGTGTGAAAATACCTGATCCAGGAAGCGAGCGAAATGGCCCCCGAATGATATTTACTCCTGACTCAAGAATCGCCTGACACAATAATCCATAAACGGGAAGCTCATTCGATTGCGTGTTCACGTAGACCCTGCCGTTGGCCACGATAGGGGTTGACATCTTAACAAACGTGCCCATCGCGTCTCGACTGGAGTTCTGATCGGAATCGTAAAGCTCTTGTGTAATATCGTTTGCATTGTATGCTCTAAGAGTTCCCGGCACTGCTGAACCCAATGGGTCAAGTAAAGCGGTTGTTGCCCACACAATCCCGGTACCCTCTGCGCTGGCATTGGAACTGATTGTCATGCCGCCAGCCCTGGAAGGTAATAGAGATCCGACAGTCGCGGCATCAATCAAGAATCGCTGCGAATCGAGATCGAACGGGTAGGCTCTAAGATAGTCGTGGACATCCCAAACGTACATATAAGGATTTGTCTGGTTCGGCCAATATGCTGTCGGCAGATGCTGGGCGCAATCCGTTATGCCGCAACCGTGAGACGCTTGGAACTGTTGCAGCGGCACTGCTTCCGAACTTGTCTGTAGTCCCCCCAAATGGGTTTGATCCATCAGATAAATGACTCCGGCCTTTCCACCGGTAAAAGCCAAAGTAGTCCCTGGCAAAAGCGTAACTCCGTCCGCACTTTCGTCAAGGTTACGGTAGTAGAGAAAACTCCAGTTAGCAGGAGTAAACCAATCGGATGGCGAGAGCGTTCCCGGACTAAATTTAATAACTCCGATACCGAAAGACACAGGCGGGTTGTAAGCTCCACTGTCCGCCGCAATAAAAACATTTCCGGACGAATCGGCGGCGAGACCACGGCCAGCCTGCCAGAATGCACCTCCTTGCCCAGTAGGAGTCGTCTCGAAGCTTGCCAACTGAACGCTCAGATCATTTGCCTTGAGCAAAACGATAAACCCTTCCTGACTGGTGGAATCTGAGTTCTGCAGGACATTCGATGTCCCTACATACAGTAGATTGTTGTAAAGTAACAAACCAGCTCTTTGTATCCAGGGGTTAGCGTCGGTCACGGTAACCCCGGTCGGAAAAGTATAGGTCAGGCGCCGGGGCGAATTGAATTTGAAGGCGCCTGTCCTAAGGTCAAGGGCGAACACGTAATGGCCGATGTCCGTTTTCGTAGACTGGATTTTCGCAGTGACATAGATCGTAGTTGTCGATAGATCAATGACCGGCGTACTCAAGATTCCAATAGTAGGACCTAAAAAGCAGCAACCGGTGGAAACGGGCTTGCCCAGATTCACCGACCAATATGGATCGTTGGCGTTGGGATCGTCAGCATCGAAAGCGTATACCGAGTTACCTAGCGTAGCTATAAACACCACATTTCGGAGTCCCACGTTAGGCACATTAAGGCTCGTAACGATCAAAGGTGATGCATAAAACGAAGCATCTACCGTTCTCGAAAATAGCTTGCCAAATTTGGAGCTGCTCACATTTGTTTGTTTGAGTATTGTCTCTTGCACATTACTGCTGGTACGGTCCAAATTGTATTGAGCAGTTAATACATCGACTTGGCCGTAGAGATGAGAGCCTGCGAACGGAAGGATAATGATCGCGGTTCTCGCTGCAGCCTTCTCTAGCGAAGACAGCACTGGGCAGACCATTTCCCATAAGACATTCAGGAAAGCTCTGGTACCACTGCTCGGCTTTGGCGTTGGTGTCAATGTACCAGCGCACTCGATGATTGACGTACCGCGCGTCGAGGAGATGTCAACCGAATACTCCAAAAGCGAAAGCAACGATTTAACACAATGCGAAGTAAAGCAATGCATTGGACAGTCTCCAGGGTTAGTACAGCTTGACCAGGGCCCAAATATACCACGCTACTGCTCGAACTGACGCAATTGTTTAAACAATGCACTGTATTGTCGGCGACACTTCTTGGTTGTGGCAGTTAAGGCATTCGTTAACCACCTAACTGATCGGGCTCTGGTCCGAAACGCGAGCGTATCGGGGATGATGAGGAGATGCATCGGTTCGTCCCGATAGAAGATCTGTTCACAGGACGGCACTTCGACCGACAGATCATCATTTGGTGCGTGAGCTGGTACACGAGCTTGAACCTGCGAGACCTTGTGATCATGATGGCGGACTGGGGCATCTCCGTGAACCATACAGCGATCTTACGTTGGGTGAAGCGCTACCTTCCAGAATTCGAAAAGCGCTGGAAGTGGCGGAGGCGGGGGGACAGGTAAATCAGCTCTAAGCCGCGAATGTGCTCACGGCGACGCCACATCGCGTGGACAGCTTCAATCACATAATCGAAGTGGGATTGGGTGTAGACGCGCCGCGGAATGGCGAGCCGAAGCAGGTCCATGGGACCGGCATGCTCCATGCCGTCTTCGCTCCGCTTGCCGAAGATGAGTGTGCCCATTTCAAACGAGCGGATGCCGGCTTCAAGGTACAGTTCCGCCGCTAGGGCGCTGCCGGGAAACTGGACGGGCGGAATATGCGGCAAAAAGGCGCGGACATCAATATAGATGGCAGGGCCGCCTGGTGGCTGAACGATTGGCACGCCCCCGGCGGCGATTCCCTCACCCAGGTAGGCTGTCGAGCGGATGCGATGGCTTAGGTAGTCCTCCTCGAGCGCTTCATTGAGACCGACGGCAATGGCATCGAGTTCGCCTCCAGCAAGACCGCCGTAAGTCGGATAACCTTCCGTCAGGATAAGCAGCTCTTTCAGCACGTCGGCTGGAGCATCGTCGTTCGTACAAAGGAAACCACCGATATTGACCAGCCCGTCTTTTTTTGCCGACATAGTACATCCGTCGGATCGGACGGAATCAGTCGAAACGAATCGGATCTTTTGTAAAGCCAATCACGTCAAGATCCTATCGCAGACGCACGACTCAGAAGCCTTCCACCATCCAGACAGTGCTGTTATACACGGGACCGGAAAGCGCAAGGTGGCGGCCATCCGGTGAAGGTGTGGCACCAAACGAAAGGTCCAGCACCTGGTTGACCGGACTGCCAGAGGACCTGCGCAGTGCCTTTCAGATCTAGATACAGGAGGGTGAGGCCTGAAGACGACGGAGACCCGCAGTAAAACCCCTTTCCATCCGCGGCCCATTCCATACTCTCGGGGTTCGGCCAGCCTTTCACGGCAATTTCGCGGTCCTCGCCGCCGGTAAGTGAAAGCAAGCGAATACGAATCTCGGGCTGGTTTCCTCTTGAAATCGCCAGGGTCGATCCATCTGGAGATAGATCATGATTGAGGCCCTCGTCGTGGTCCTTCTCGATGGTCCTGAGCAATTTTCCTTTGCCTTGGAGGGGATCGAGCGCCGTTACCGTCAGCCGCTTTTGATCGAGGCTAGATTCTATAACTACGCAGAGGCTTGCCGGGGCGCGTGCACATTGGTGGTTCTCCCACAGCGCTCCTTTGGTCTCGAACACAAGCTTAGGCAGACCGCCATTCACCGGGACCCGCATCATGCGGTACTGAGCAGAGCGCCTGGCTGCGACCAGCGAAGTTTCCGGGTACAGTACCCACGCTCCGTCCGGGCTGAGGCGCGGAAGATATAGCTTTTCCCGGCCTTCCACCAAAGGCACGGCTGTGTCCTGACTGATGTTTTGCTTGAAGACCCCCATTTGCCGTTGCGGTCTGAACTGAACAGGACAGCTTTGCTGTCCGCGGTCCATGCCATACCGTAGTTATTAGCTTCATCGTGGGTTAGCCTCCGTGGCGGGCTGAGCCGCATTCTCCCGGCCGCAAGTTCCCCGATGTAAATCTGGTCCGGCCATGTCGCCTTTCGCAGCACCAGCCGCTTCCCATCGGCGCTTGCGCTCAATCCCTTAAGGTCGAATCCAGCCCAGCGTGTGATCCGCTTCGGTTTGCCAATAGGCGTTCCGGTACGGATATCAACGCCAATTTGCCAGAGATTCGCGTCAACATCACGCGCCTCCCCCTGGGAATAGACAATCCGCCGGTCCGGGAGCCAGCAAATACTGCGCACTTCCGCAACCACTACTGCGGTCCGGTTCGCACCCTTCAGATCGCAGGTTTCCATGAAGTGTTTTGCCGGCCCGGCCCGCACGTAGACCAGACGCTGCCCGTCCGGAGACCAGTGCACCGACCAAACGACCTCATCGGCTTCGAGGCCGAGGACTTTTTGCGGGTTGTTTCCTTGACTGTCGATCATCCAGATTTCCCGCGCGATAACACCAGATCCCGAGGGGCTGAAAGCGATGCGCGTTCCATCGGGGGAAACCTCCCAGCCCATCGCTTCACCCCGAAGCTCCCGTGAAGACTGCCCCATTATGGAGGCAGCCCACAGGGCCCTATGCCCACTGGCGTCGATTCGAGTGAGCAAGCAATTCTGTCCCATTGGGGAACCAGGAATCGACATGCTACGAGGTGCCGGCGGGAGCCGCGGCAGGAGCAGGAACCAGCCGCTCTTCGCTAGTGGAGAGCGGCCGAACGTGGGAGGCGACGCTGCTCGTGCACGCAGGAATGGTTTTTGAATTCGGAACGGGAAGTCGGCATCGCAAGCCGAATCTTCGGGCCGCGTCGCACGACGGTTCCCAGCATGCTATCGGGTTTCCGAAAACCTATGGCAACGCTTTCAGCGTAAGGGTCCGCGTTTGAAGCAAGTGAAACGCCGACGGAGTGGGCTAGAGCTATGCGAACGAAGTTAACAAGATTTCAATCCTGCAGCGGCTTGTGATATTTCTTGCGGCGGTTGTCGAAAGCTGGGTACGTGCCCTCTAGAACGTTTACGGCGGTTCTGTTGATGGGATTGTCCTCGATGGCACCAAATCCATAGGTGACCTTATTGCCGTGGGCCTTGTCGATATGGCAGCGGACGACTTGGTCGGCGTTGCAGACGACGGCGAGGTTGGGACTGTGTGTGAGGACGATTTACCTGTCTCTAGCGCGCCTGATCGAACCACGGAGATTAGAAATATGGTTATCCTTGCATAGATTATTTTGGGGTTGTTAGCGGGCTTCATAGGAAGCAAACTCGTGAACAAACAACAAACAGGGTGAAGGTCTTATCTCGGAAATCGTTCTTGGTGTCAACGGTGCCGTTGTTGGCGGGTGGTTATTCAATCGGTTCGAAGCGGCTGGAGTTACCAGGCTGAATCTGTAGAGTCTACTGGTCGCTGTAATCGGAGCTGTAGTGGGTTTTTGATCGTCTATCATGCAATCCGACGTGCGGCGTGAGGAACGGAACCACCTAAAGACTACTCTTTACCGGAAGAGAGCGAAGCCCAGTTTTCAACGCTTCGGTCTTACCGTTATTGCGCCCGTGCCCGGAGGCGCGAATTTTCGGGTTGAGGCGGGCGAGTTCCTCGCACATGACCCTGGTGTTATCCCTGGAGCAATCATCCATAATGACAACTCCGTGCAGATGGGGAATCGACAGCACACGCTGCGCGACGCCCGAGTGTGGCTTCCTCGTTATAGGATGGGATGACGAATTCGCCGATCATCCCGCGCGGTAGAGGGAAGAAGCATGAAAGACGGAAGTTGCTCATCTATAAGCACATAAATCGTGGCGTTTACGAACCTGTTAATATAATGGACTACTTGTGCAACCGCGATAACAAGATAGCATGCGGGGCGGCCCGCATATGCTGGCGCTCAGCCGTCCGCGCATCTCCCGCTAAGTACACCAAATGGCAGTCCTTTTTCAAAAGCGACAACCCATTAATCGAGTGAAAGCTGAGGCCATCGGTGGACTTGAGAAAGAACGATATGGCCAGACTCGACAGAGCTAGCTCGCACATTCGTTACTTCGGCATCGGAATTATTTCATTGGCGCTACTAAGTCTTCTTGTAGCGCTATTACCGGCCTCGCTCCTGTCGGATGTCGCGAGAAGTATCGCTCATCGCGCCATTCGCGCCGATCGTTTTGCCTTGTACCACTCTGGAATGTTCTATCTTGCCGCTTATTTGGGAGGCTGCGGTATGCTTTTTCTCGCTGCAGCCAGTTCGGTCTGGCATTTAATAACCGAGCTCAGACCAAGGAGACTATGGCCGTTCATTCGGAGAGTAGTGTTTCACGACGAAGTGTACAAGCCGCGCCTGCATTATTGTCTGGTCGTTAGTTTGTTACTGGGAGGCCTGTGGGTTCGGCTGCTATTTCTAAATCGACCAATTCGTACTGACGAGGCCGCGAGTTATCTCGCTTTTGCATCACGCCCATTACTCGTTGGCTTAGCGGACTACTCAATGCCAAACAATCACTTGCTCAACACACTTCTGATGGGCATTGCAACTCGCTTATTCGGCGTCCACGAGTGGTCCGTAAGATTGCCGGTTCTGCTGTTCGGCATGCTACTTTTGGTCGGCGTGTATGCCGCCGGGCGTGCACTCTGCAGTTATCGCGCCGGCCTTCTAGCTTTAGGTTTGGTGGCCGCGTCTCCTCGGCTTGTGGAATATTCAATCAATGCGCGCGGATACATGTTCATCTGTGTCTCAACGATATGCTGTTTAGTGCTCGTCTTATCGGCGCTCCGCCATGCTGAGGCAGGTCCAGAGCCAGGCTTTATAGCATTAGCGTGCGCGATTGGTCTGTGCGCTGTTCCAACGATGCTGTTAGCGGTTGTAGCGATTGGGATGTGGTGGTTCGCTTCCGAACTCAAGGTAGGGGGAATAAGACGATTCGCGAAGTGTATCCATCGAATTATTGTCCCAGGAATGCTCGCGACGGTCGCCGTCATAGGTTTTTATCTTCCTGCTGTTATTTATTCGGGTCCGCAGAAGATCCTGTCGAACCGCTATGTATTGCCTCTTCCCAAGGATCAGTTGTGGCCAACGGCCAGGGTAGTTGCGGAGAACGCTTGGGCGTCTTGGAATCAGCCTATTCCGCGCATACTCGTGTTCCTGTTGCTGGCCGCTGCCATCATCGGCCTAATTCAGGGGCTCAGGGTCAAATGCACTGCGCTGCCGCCCCTGGCCATCTTCCTAGTGTCCACAATTGGTTACTGCTTGGGACGGCGAGTAGTTCCTCCAGAGCGGGCCTGGCTGTTTATCTTGCCCCTGTACCTCATCAGAGCAGCAATAGGAATCGATGCGGCTGGCGAATTCTTTAGCCGCAAGGCGAGTGAGATCCTCGTGGCCGCGGCAACCGTAGTATCCTTCGGCGTGTCAACAATCGCTATCGTCAGGGGAAATACCAACTGCTGGACTGATCCATTCGGTATTGTGTCGAATGCGCGCGAACTGAGCGACGTTCTGGCTGCGAATATTAAAACGAATGATGAGGTCTCCTTCATCGACGGTTATCACAGCGTGCTCTTCACGGCAATTCAGCACCACCCGAGTCTCGCCCAAATTCTGCTGCACCCAAGCTCCAGTCCGAGGAGAAAGTTCTTGGTAATCGGGAAGTTCCCCAGCGTTGAGCCGTTTCCGGAACTTGGTTGCGCCACGACCTCTGATGCCGATTCGGAGAAGCTCCGCAAGCAATTCATCGAGAAAGGGATGGCAAGTCCCGATGTGATCCAGAGTGTCTTAGCAAGAGTGACACAGCTCATTGCGACTGATGGCGAGCCGAATCCGGCTGTGCGGGCCTTCCTCGATGACGGGCCTGAAGCGATTCGGGTCTTTGTCGCCTTTCCCGGAACTACCGTCCTTATTCGTGACGTGCCTGGACCACAGAAAAACTGATAGTCCTCCTCGGGCTTTATCTCCACTTCCCTGGGCCGTGACTATGATTCTCCTTACGTCATTCACGCTATATAGACTGCAAGTTATTGATGAGTTGATAACGGAACAGAACTGGCGAGCGTCTTTTTTCCGGAATCGCTATCCTGCGTAATAATCTCCTTGACATCTGAACTTGTAACAACCACCTGCAATGAATATCCATATTGCTGTGCGTTCTTGGGGCTGCGATTGCGGAAACCTTTGCTTAAGTCTCCAGGAGTGCGTAGTTCGAGCGAGGGATTGAAATACCGGGTATTCGGCAAGGGCGTATCGTATCGAGCGGCGGATGTTTCGTAGACAATGAATCCTTGGTCAGTTCTCCGACGGACGTATGTGGGCCTTTCAAAGAACTCGGGAAGTCTTGCTATTTGAAGCCAGACCATTGGCTTGATCTGTGCGAATCGATGTCGCACGAGGTCTGCGGGAATACGTTCGACAGTCTGGTAGAGACCGAGCGCTATACAAAGTGCAGCCACTAGTGGGGATCGCTGCTTCGCAATTGCCCAACTGAAAGTGTTCACCCAGAGAAAGGCGAACGCCACCATCAAAAGCATGCCTGCTCGGAATTCAAGCGGGATGCCTGCAACGAAGACGAGTATGTACGCGATGACGGACACTATGATTCCCTCACTCGCCGCCAAAGCCCATCGAGGTGTCTGCGTGCCTCGCTTGGAAGCCACGGTGAGCACCACCACAAACACGATCCAGAAGTAGATAAACGCGAAACGACCAGCCGGAGCTTGCACAAACCAAACCGCCAACGCAACAATTGACGTCGCCGCGAGCGTCGCCCATGCCCATGTCGGGAAATACTGCTTTTGATTGCCACGGGATCGGAGCCCAAGCCTCGGTATGCAAGACAAAACGAGTGTGAGCGGAAGAACAATGTTGAATTTGTCGGTTAAGACCGTGGAGCGTGCCCAGGTGGGTACCCACGTCCATCCAGTTACTGGCGTCTCGTAAGTGGGTCTAAGTTGCGCGCAGGAAGTTATGAACGCTCGCTCCGCATTTGCCTGTGCGACAGGAACACGCCAGTCCACCTTCATTCCAAGTGTCGTAAAGGGGTACAAGGGGTAGCCGCTTAAAATCACGCCCCTCGCGAGTACCGAGCAGAAAATTAGCGCGGCCATTAGAGTGCCGCAGACAGTCACGCGATGAGTCCACCCGACAGTAGCGAGGAACCGAATCACGACCGCCACAGCAATTACTTCGCACAACAGGGCCGCACTCATCTTCACACTGAAGAGTACAGCCGATAGGAGCAACATTGTTGCCCCAAGCGGCAAATAACGCTCATCCCCTGTCTGCGTGCTTGCGAATTCGACAAAAAGGACCGCAGTCGTGGCAGTTGCGGCGCATAAGAAAACATCGGCTTTGAGGGTCGAGATCGATGAGCCGAAGATCCCAAACAAAACCAGCCCAACGCAAGGGCTCATTAACAAGGCGCCAACTAGAGCCGAAGCAGTTCTTCTACCCAACGCAAGTTCGCGCACTTTAGACATCATAAGCGCGAACGCGAGAACCACGAAGAGTCCATTGAATATGTGATTGACGGCGCCGGACCAAGGTCCCCAGCTCAGCATGGCTGCGAACAGATGGTGAGAGTTGTTGAAGCCGATTCGACCGTGCAGATTCGCCAAGCCCGGCACGATCCGATAATCGTGGAACCAGCGAACGGCTTGAAACTCGTAATTGTAATCGTCCATGCCGGCTGGGGCGAGCGCGTGATTAGCGGCCCAGAAAGCGAACGCCCCAATCGCAACAGCGAACCATACGCTCAACCCTCCCGACGAAAGGATCGAGGCGAACCACCGTCGTTCGATTATCAGCGACACAGTTGCCAAGAGTATGAACAAGTAAAGCGCCCTCGCATCCACGGGCAGAAGGAAGTGCCAGGCCAACAGGCCCGCCATCAACAACCCGAAACCGGCCCACACGGCGAGGTAGGCGTTTCGCCAGGACGGCGTAAGCCCTGTTAGCGCGCGCAACACCAAAACACCGATCGCGCAGAAACCTACGCTTAGTGCCACCCACGTCACGAACACCGAGAGTGTAAGTAAAAAAGACATGTAGAATCACAACCGTTTACGGATTTTATCCACACCTGAGCCGTGGGTAAAAACCATAATTCTCGCGCGCAGGCCCGAGTGTACCGACACAAATTCCTTATTTCGTGCTTGCAAAGTACAATTCTAGCTCAGAAATAGTAAATTCAACAGGAAGTTCCTTGAACATGCGGGCTTCACCGCCAAGAATAGTTAGGTACATTTAACAAATTACGAGAAGTGCCACGAAGTATCGCGATCCAAGAGTTTCCTGAGTCGGGGAATGTCATGCTTCCAACGCTTTTATCGCTGAACCTGAAATCCTTGTTGGTTCCAACCTTGAGGTTTCCACCGGCTCGGAATTCGGGGCTCGTAGCTCGGCTCGTGCGCGGCGATTAGGCCCAGTTCGACTCGGACCGGCTCGGGCCAATCGGACGCAATCCCTCATTCTTGACCTGTTTGAGCGCAATGCGTTCCGGGATCGCCTGGAACAGACTAACCTACTCGAAATCGACCCGGACAAACTGACGCCTCGGCAGCTAGACGTGATTGCTGAGCATTTGATCCGGCGCGTGGTTGGCGACGATCCACAGGCGATTGTCGAAACGCGGCGCCGACTGGAAGCTGGGGAGACTGTCACGGTTGAGTCGCTGGCGCAAAACTTACGCTAACTAATTGCAATTAAATGGTTTAAATACTTGTCCGCAGTGCTTATCAGTATCCAGTGCGCCCCCCTTTTTCAGGATTGTCGATCGGGACATGCTGCATCTGATCAAGATGTGGTTGAAGGTGCCAGTCGAGGAGCGGGACGAAAACGGCAAACTGCGGGTCAGCGGTGGGAAGGACAGCAACTGCGGAACCCCGCAGGGCGGAGTTATTAGTCCCTTGCTCGCCAACCTGTACATGAACCGTTTTCTGAAGTACTGGCGGATCACCGGGCGGAATGAGGTTTACCGAGCTCGGGTGGTCACCTACGCCGATGATTTCTTGATCCTCAGCCGCGGTTGCGCGGCAAAGGCATTGAATTGGACGCGGAGTGTGATGACTCGGATTGGACTCGCTCTGAACGAAGCGAAGACCAGCATCAAGCAGGCACGGAGAGAGCAGTTCAATTTTCTCGGTTATACGTTCGGGCCGCATCGTCTTCGGAAGGACGGTCATGTGTATCTGGGGGCGAGTCCGTCGACGAGTTCGAGCTTCGTAACGCCACCCAACCTCCATCGGGCGGGAAGAGATTCGTTCTTCGATGAGTGTTAACACCCGTTAGAAAAAATGCGCCTCCCGTCGCGAAACCCGCACTTCGCCGGTCTTGCTTTCATGAACAAGTTAACTTTGGTGTTTTGCATTTGTAGCTTCATCGCGTGTGGGCAGGATGCCGTGCATAGCAGCACGCTGACCGTGAGCGGGGGCGGGCTGCCGTATGCGGACGGCGCTTTTGCCCCACAAAATGGTGGTCCAGTGTTTGGCGGAAAGTATGAATACCGGTTTTTTAGATATCTTGCCGCAGAGGTTGGGACGGATGTATCGCTTCCCGCAGGTGTATCATTTGGAGAGTTGTCAGTGATTCCCCCCGGGCAAAACCTCAGTGGGAGTACTGGGGCGTCAAGCGCCCCAACAGGCTGCGCTTCGGTGATTCCGCCTGGGCAGAACTTCATTATTCTGGCGTCAAACGGCACAGCGGGTTGCGGTCTGGTGTCCGGACGCTCTCGGGTCACTCTGGCGACGTTTGGATTCAAGGGAATTCTGCCTTTAGCGGCCGGCCGGGTCGAGCTCTTCGCCGGTCTGGGGGGCGCGTATGGGTGGAACTCAGTCGGAGGACGATTTGACAGCGTGTACGGGCAAGGCAGCGCCGGCGCGCGTTTCGCTGTGGACCGCAATCAACGGTTTTGGGTTGGAACCACTCTCCGCGGGTTTACCAATTTCACACGTCCCCAGCAAGCTTGGCTCCCATGGACCGTCGATCTCGGATTCCGTTCCGGACAAAAATGAAAGCGCGATGGCGGCATTTCATCTGTTTGCGGTTTTGCCCCTGATGGAGACATCGGTTCTGCCCGGTTCACCCGAAACGAAGGCCGCGCGGCTTGAAAACGAAATAGAGCAGATCTATCGCCAGACGCACGGCACGATCTGCTCCTACATACGGTGCCTCGGCGTGCTTCAATCCCAGGCACAGGAGGTAGCTCAGGAGGTTTATCTCCGGCTCTACCAGACGATGCGGAAAGGTGAAGAGATACTAAACGTGCGAGCCTGGCTGTTTCGCGTGGCCCACAATCTCAGCTTGAATGTCCAATCGCGCGAGAAACGCTTCCGCCCGCTGGATCCGGACTGGGAAAGGGTTACCGCAGATGCGGGTGAGTCTCCGGAACGCGCGATGCTCGATCGCGAAAAAGCGCGCAAGGTGCGGTCGGCGTTAGAAACTCTCTCGCCTCAGCAACGGCATTGCCTTTATCTTCGCGCTGAAGGACTGCGATACCGCGAAATCGCCGCCGTGATGAGCATCAGTCCGAATACTGTGAACGAGTTCCTGAAGCGAGCGATCTCCCGGCTCGCGGAGGCGGTAAATGCTTAAGCATTCGGGCTCTCAGCACATTCCGGATTCAGATCTCATCCGGATCGCGGACGGGGAATTGTCCGCCAAAGCTGTGAGTGCAACGGAGACGCACTTACGATCATGCAGTCACTGCCGCGCGCGCCTTGATGAATTAAAGAGAGGCGCCGATTCGTATGACCAGTACCATGCTCAGGTATTGAGGCCATCCGTGGAGCTTCCAGAAGCATGGTCCAGCGTCGCGGCGCGTCTCAGGAAGCTAGATGAAACGACGCGCAAGCCCGTTTTTCCCGCTGTGGCAATGTGGTGGGGCGTGGCGGCCGCGTTAGTGTGCTGTTGCTTCGTAGTCACTTGGTCTCTTTATCGCGAGTCGCCAACCCGGCGTATGCAACAACTGTTAACGCGTGCGGCTGTTGCGACAACACCGCGCTATCGTAGAGTGAAGGTCATTGCGAATGGTCGCACTTGGTATCGGCCGGCAACGCTCGAAGGTGAAACCGCGCAGCGCCCGTATACTGACGAGCGCGGGTTGGAAGAAACGCGGGCGCAGTTCGTAAAAGCCAGCTACAAATGGGACGATCCCCTGAGCGTCCGATCTTTCGCGGCGTGGCGAAAAAATCTGCCGAGCAGGCGTGATCGGGTTTTTTCCTTTCAAGACGGCACCGAAAAAGGTCGGTTCTATCGCCTTGAAACCGAGACCGCTGCGGGCGTCCTTCGGATGGCCACTCTCACTTTGCGCGCCGATACACTGAGTCCCGTCAAAGGTGCGTTTCACTTTGAGCAACAGAATGATGTGACGATCGAGGACGCCGGTGAAATGCCCGAGCCTCCGGGCAAACTCGAAACGCGAAATCGACCCCAAACGCAGAACCGTCCGTTACCGGAGCCTTCGGTTGTGAAGGAAGTGGGGGCAGTTGAGGAATTGCGTGTATTCGCGGCGCTTAACGCCATCGGAGCGGACGTGGGCGAATCAGTCAGCGTGGATATTGCTCCATCGAAACAGCAGGTCACCGTGGCGGGTGTAGGGCTCTCGCCGGATCGAGAGCAGCAAATCCGGCAAGCAGTGGCCGGTATGCCGAATACCGAGGCGCGGTTCAGGTCAGGCCAGGCCTCGGCCTTTGTGAACCGGCTGCCGGATACAGCAACTTCGGCGAACGCGATCAACGACACACTTCTCCGTCAGACACTGGAGAAGCAAGCCGGCGGCGCACAGCCGTTCCAGACCATCGCCGATAAGGCTCTGGATGCGAGCTCCACCATTCTTCAACGCGCGCACGCGCTATATGTACTCGCGGAGAAATTTCCTCCTTCTATTGCATCTCATTTCGATGCGTCTCAACAGGATGTGCTTCGTTCTCTGCGCCGCCGCCACGCGATTGTCATCGAGCAGGCGGCGACCGATTTGAAAAGTAGCCTTCTCCCCTTGCTACGCGGGACAGCGGGAATGGACGAAACCCAAACACCGCGGGATACATCCTGGGAAGTTGGCGCCGCGCAGCTCTATGAAGAAGCTAAGGGGCTCGATGCTTCGTTGGGGCGCATTTTAGGGGGTACCTATTCACAAGAAGCCGGACAGCGTTTTTGGAACAAACTGCCGGATGAAATTCAAAGGTTGGAGGCGCTTGCCGTTTCTCAAGAGAAGGCGCCGTAGCAAGTTAGTGTTTTTGTGCCTGTTGATCACCCAGGCGCTGACGTCATTGTGGGCGTCTGCAGGCGGCTTCATAAGCGGTGCCGTTCGGGATCGCTCGGGCGCGGTAATCCCGGACGTGGAGGTCCGGGTACAAAA
>Ga0207031_10184_pt1 | contig 16676 bp, 13 predicted proteins | sample Alteio_BWMinCont_37_FD_153278 | JGI IMG/M metagenome (GOLD analysis project Ga0207031, IMG submission 153278) | Enriched cells from forest soil in Barre Woods Harvard Forest LTER site, Petersham, Massachusetts, United States -... | ecosystem: Environmental > Terrestrial > Soil > Temperate forest >... | reverse complement strand
TGTGTTGCAGTTGAGCGGTTACCTTTCTCTCAAAGCGGTATCGAGTTTGAATCGAATACCACTGTTGTGATTGGAGATTAAGAGGTAAAGGCAGGTGGGTTGCAGCCGTCAATCCATCAACATACCATTGTTCTCGGGGTACACATTTGCTTGCTTCGATGTGTCCTCCGGACTGCGAATCGACATTCTTCATACCGAAGGTGTTATTGGGATCATCAGCTTCAGAGGCCTACCAAGTCCGATTCCAGCGAAGCAAATTGAGGATCTGCAAAAACTACTGGCCCAGAAAGTCCCGTGCTCCCTCCACGCGTTTCTCAAGGTCGGACAACGGGTGAGGATTCGAGGCGGTTGCTTGGACGGTCTCGAAGGAATTTTGGAACAACGCGGGGACAAGAATCTCGTGATCTCCATTGAATCTATTCAGCGCTCGGTGGCTGTCACTATCGAAGGATACGAACTGGAACTGATCTGAACGTGCGTCCTCCCCTGACAATTAAGCCTGAAAACCCCGAACGCCGGTTTGCGCAGCCCTCCCGGCTGATTCCCGGAGCGGAAGCTTCGGGCGGCAATGCTCCCAGGAAAAAATCTTCTTCCGTTACCGTGGACGGGCGTTTTTGGGACTGGCAAAACTCGGAGGGCTTGGGAGAACTGCGGAAACGTCCTCGAACTGAATTATTGGCCAAAGCTCTTTTCCCAGGACTTTGGCTCCACGGTCAGCGTTGGAGTGTTGCTCGCCAAGCCAGCGCAGACTTTTTTCTTATCATCTTTAGCTTCGCGGCCGTAGGCCACGTGAGCGTGATGCTGCAGTTTGCGATCCGCCATGACCCAGCGACGCTTCTTCGTCGCGGCGCATTTCCAACCTCTGGACCGGGAGTTCTTCTACTCTACGGCGCCCTGTTCACCTTGATCGGTCTCTCCGAACGTCTCTATCACCCGGAAACCATTCAGGCACCATTGCGCGAACGGTTAATCCTGGCGAAAGTTGTTTTTTGGTCCGCCTTGATGGTAGTCGTGGCGGTTGGATGGTCAGGACCCCACCTGATTTCTCTCACGACCCTGGCAGCCAGCGCGCCCGTCAATTTTCTGATGATGCTCGTATGGAGAAACCATTGGCGGCGAGTGCCGCCTCATCCGGTAACGAGCGGACGCGATGTGCGCAACGTGCTGATCATAGGAGCGGGCAGGGTCGGACGCGAACTTGCCGCCCACATGCGCCACGATTTAGCCAGCCAGCGCGTGGTCATGGGTTTTCTTGACGAAGTTGAGTCCGTCGGTGGTGATATTCATGGCCGGTTGGAGGACCTGTCACGCATCGCACGTACCGACTTCGTCGACGAAATTATTCTTACGTCACCGCTGCAACCCGACATGGCCCGGCGCGTGATTCGCGAAGCCAGGCGCAACCAGATCGACGTCAAAGTCGTCCCCGATTTATTTGGATTCGAGCCGGACGATCCGCTGGTCTTTGAGAAGGTCGGCAACGTACCGGTGCTAACTTTGCGCGAAGAACGAATGCCAACGTTTCGTTTGTTCCTTAAGCGCAACGTCGATGCAGTCGCTGCTGCCACGGTCCTGGTTTTCACCTCTCCCTTGCTCCTCATCATTGCGATCGTGATCAAGTTGGAATCACGTGGTCCGGTCCTCTATCAGGCGTATCGAGCAGGTCTGAAAGGAAGACGCTTTCCCTGCTACAAGTTCCGAACTATGTGCACAGATGCCGACAAGTTGAAGGAGCATCTGCGAGCGCATAATCAGCGACACGGACCATTTTTCAAAATGGTGGACGATCCACGCATCACGCGCGCCGGACGATTCCTCCGCCGTTACAGCCTGGACGAGTTGCCGCAACTGTGGAATGTGGTAAAGGGCGAAATGAGTCTCGTAGGCCCCCGGCCCCATCCCATTGATGATTTCGAGCGCTACGATTTGGGCGACCTGCAACGTTTAGATGTGCCGCCCGGGCTGACCGGGTTGTGGCAAGTGACGGCTCGTCGCGACCCGTCATTCGAGCGCGGGCTGGCTCTCGATCTCGAATACATACGAAGTTGGAGTCTCTGGCGGGACTTCCGCATTCTTTGTAAAACAATTTCTGTGGTGTTTCGCGGAAGCGGTGTATAGCCATGTCTTCAACGCCCTATCCTGCGACACGAATTCCCAGCAGTAACGTGCTTGCATGGACAATCGGAAATTTGTTCCGACCTTTGCACGGATTGATCGTGGCGCCGTCGCTGCTTTTCTTAGCAACGCTGGCTCTCATGCTTTTTCATCCCCCAGATTTCAATTTTCATTCCGTTGATCGAGTGGCGTTCGGGCTGCTGATTTTTGTAGTACTGCTGCGAGTCTGCGCGCTGCGGAATCCTCTGCAGTTCCGCAACCTGGTCACGTGCCCCATGTTGGCCCTGGTTCTGCTGGCATTCTACGGTGTTGTTTCACAGCCGAGCGATGTTGAGACCTGGAGCCTCTTTGCCGCCAAATGGCTAGTCCCTTTCACTCTGTATCAGCTTGCGGCCTACATTTTCGATGATGAACGCTCCTTGTTAAGGTTCGAAACATTCTCACTGGTTGTGCTGGCATACCTCGGTCTTACCGCTATATTTTTCATGGCCGACGCGAAGCAATTGATTTTTCCTCGCTATATTCTGGACGAAAGTTTGGGATATCATGCCGAGCGCGCGCGCGGACCATTTCTCCAGGCTGTGGCCAACGGGGTCACCTTAAATCTGCTCGGTTTGATTGCCTTGAACTCATTCAGGCGCAAGCGACTGCGCGGCGTACTGGCATTCCTTTTCCTGGCTGCATTGCCACTGGCGATCGTGGCCACGAAGACCCGTGCCGTATGGCTGTCTTTTACTCTCTCTATTCTCGCTTTGCTGTTCTTTTCGCCGAGCCGTCGATTGCGACGCACATGCTTATGCTTTGTGATCGCTGGGGGTTTGGCACTCGCCGCAGCTGTTACTTTCGCGGATCACAATACTTCCCTGGGCGACCGGCTCGAAGAGCGCGGACCGGTTATGTTCCGCATGGCTGTTTACCAAGCGGGTTGGGAAATGTTCTTACAGAAGCCGTTCACCGGATGGGGCGCGGCCGATATGCAGCCGGAACTTTCAAAGAGGATCAGTGATTTTCACCAGGATCAGTTCTTTTTTCACAATACCTATCTCGAGATCCTCGTTCAATACGGACTCTCAGGATTACTGCTCTATCTGTGGGTGATAGTCGATCTCTTTAAGCTCGGTCGAAAACAGAATCAGGCCAGCTTGCGAGGCGACAGCGACTTCCTGGATACACAATTCCGGAAACTGTGGCCAGTATTGTTAGGTGTGTACTTGTTAAACGGATCGTTTGTCGTCATGAATTACCAATTTGTGAATGGTTTCATATTTACCGTGGCGGGCTTGTTGCTCGCACAAAACCGCCGCCTCAAAGCCGCCGAGTCCAGTCCTTCAGGTAGTTAATGCCGGTAATCGTCTACCTCGCCAACCAATTTCCTTCCCCGGTTGAGCCGTATGTCGCACAAGAGATTCAGGAACTCCGCAAACGCGGACTAACGGTAATCCCGTGTAGTGCGCGCCACGCTTCAACTTCTCTGAATTCCGACCTGGAACGTCTGGAGAACGAAACTCTGTACCTGCAGACGCTGCAACTTGGGCTGCTGGTTTACGCCGTGTTCTTGTGCCTGGTGAAATTCCCGTCTCTGAAGAAGTTTTTTTGTCGCGCACTATTCCAGGGACACGAGCCAGTTGGACGCCGGCTGCGCGCGCTTCTCCACACCTGGCTTGGAGTTTACTTCGCACTTCTGATTAAAAGATCGGGAGTGCAGCACATCCATGTGCACCACGGATATTTCGCCTCGTGGATTGCCATGGTGGCGGCCCGCACCTTAGAAGTCGATTTCAGCATGACACTGCATGGATCCGATCTGCTGGTCCATGCCGCTTACCTCGATATAAAACTGCAAAACTGTAAGTTATGTCTCACAATTTCTGAATTCAACCGGCAGCATATCCTCAAAACTTATTCCACGCTCTCACCCAACAAAGTCGTGGTGCGACGCATGGGAGTTGATCCCGGCACGGCCCACGATTCCTGTCTGCAATCCAGCCGCGAGAACCGTCCGCTGGTCATGTTCACAGCAGGACGTTTACATCGGGTCAAAGACCATGCGTTTTTGATTCGAGCATGCGAGCTACTGAAAAACAGCGGTGTCCCATTCACTTGTGTGATTGCCGGCGAAGGGGCAGAGCGGACATCCATTGAGGCGTTGATTGGAGAGTTGAACCTCAAAGCCCATGTGCAGCTCGCCGGACACTTGTCTGCTCAGCATCTTGACGACTGTTACGCAGGTGCGGACTTGGTCGTCCTCACTAGCCGGAGCGAAGGTATTCCGCTGGTTTTGATGGAGGCGATGGCTCGCGGCAAGCCTGTGCTCGCGCCGGCGATCACCGGCATTCCGGAACTGGTGGTAGACGGCAGGAACGGCTTCCTTTATTCACCAGGTTCGCTGAAAGATTTCGTGGCTCGGGTTCAGTTGATCCACAAGTCCCTCGCAACCCTCGGCGACCTCGGTCGCGCGGCCCGGGAGCAGGTGCTACAACATTTCAACCGCGAAAAGAACCTCGAGGCGTTTAGCCAGCTCTTTCTTACACGCATCAGCCCCCGCCTTGTTAGCAGTACCCCGGAGCACCATTCGTATGAGAATCCTTTACTGCAATAAATACAATTTCCCTTTTAGCGGCACTGAAGCCTACATGTTCGAGCTTATGGACTTGATGAGGGCTCAGGGCCATGAGGTCGCGCTTTTCTCCATGGCGGACCCTCGCGGCCAGCCCACACCCTACGACGAATTTTTTGTGCCGAACATTGATTTCAAGAAACCTGGACACGGACTGTATGCACGAGTCAAACTCGGCGCCCACGCCATTTATTCCACCGACGCGCGGCGGCGATTGCGAAAGGTCATCGCTGCATTTCGTCCGGACGTCGCCCACGTGCGCAACATCTATCACCATCTATCCCCGTCGATTCTTTGGGAACTCAGGGGACAAGGTGTGCCCGTGCTCTATCACTTGAACGACTTCAAGTTGCTATGCCCTACCTATAACATGGTCGCGAAAGGACGAGTGTGCGAGCGTTGTCGGGGCGGACGTTTCAGACACGTCATGACTGAAGGCTGTTATACCGGCCCGTCCGGTTCGGCTTTTTTGTTAATGGCTGAGGCGTATTTTCATCGCTGGCTGGGAACATACCGAAAATGTGTCGATCAGTTCATGGCTCCCAGTCGCTTCGCAAAGGACAAACTTATTCAAAACGGTTTCGATGAAAAAAAGATTACCGTCCTTCCCCATTTCCAGAAGTTGCCCCTGCAGTCGCCGCCAAGTTCCGCAACTACGGCGCCCATTCTCTATTTCGGCCGCCTGTCTCCGGAAAAGGGAGTCGCTGACCTTTTGCAGGCGATGAAACATTTGCCACTGGTGCAACTGCAGATCGCCGGCGATGGCCCGCAACGACCCGAACTCGAGAATCAGGCTCGAGAGCTACAGCTGAAGAACGTGGAATTCACCGGCCACGTCGGAGGAGAAGTCTTGCAGCGGATGATCGCTGCCTCACGTTTCACCGTGCTGCCTTCACGAGCGTACGAAACCCTGGGCAAAACAATTCTTGAATCCTATGCGTGGGCCCGCCCGGTTGTGGCATCGGACCTCGGTTCCCGGCGTGAACTGATCGAGCAGGGTGAAACCGGTCTTCTCTTTCCGTCGGGCAATGTGAAGCAACTGGAGAAAGCCATCTCTTTTCTTGTGGAGCGGCCAGAGCTCACCGCACAGATGGGCATCACCGGGCGCAGGTTCGTCGAAGCTGAACACGCACCCGAGGCTCATTACCGTGCCTTGATGCGTCTCTACACCGAGATGAGGTCTTGGCCCGGCAAAGCAAGGAAACCCGTTGCAACGCGACCCGTCCGCGTAGCCTTCATTGGCGGACGCGGCGTGGTCTCAAAGTACAGCGGTATCGAAAGCTATTATGAGGAGGTGGGCAAGCGACTGGCGGACACCGGCCACGATGTCACAGTGTATTGCCGAAGTTACTTTACGCCTGCTCAGGCAACGCATGCCGGAATGCGCCTGGTTCGGCTTCCCACGTTCCGCTCAAAGCACATGGAGACATTCGTGCACACCTGGCTGAGTACGATCCACGCGATGTTCAGCGGCTGCGACATTGTCCATTACCATGCCCAGGGTCCCGCGTTGTTTTCATTTTTTCCACGCCTGGTGGGGAAAAAGACCGTAGTTACTGTTCAGGGCAGGGACTGGCAGCGAAAGAAGTGGGGACGCCTTGCCTCATTCACCCTCCGCCTCGGGGAGCTTGCTTCCGCAAGGCTGCCGAATCGAACGATTGTCGTTTCGCAGGCTTTGCAGCAGCACTATCGGATTGCTTATGGTGTCCAAACCACGTATGTGCCCAACGGATCAATCATTCGCCAACGGCTGCCGCCAGCTGAGATTCTGCAGTGGGGACTCGAACCCGAGAACTACATTCTGTATCTGGGCAGGTTGTCTCCCGAGAAGAATTGCCATTTGCTGATTGAGGCGTATGAGAAGCTGGATACACGCGCGAAACTGGTGCTGGCTGGCGGTTCGAGTTATACGAATTCATACATCGACGAATTGCGCAAGCATCAGAGTGAGCAGGTATTGTTCGTCGATTGGGTTTATGGCCTGGCCCTGGATGAGTTGCTCACCAACGCCGCCTTGTTCGTCTTGCCCTCCGATTTGGAAGGCTTGTCGCTCTCTCTCTTGGACGCGATGGGAGCCGCTTTGTGCGTTTTAACCAGCGACATTCCGGAAAACCGGGAAGTAATTCAGGACACCGGCTTCACCTTCCAACCCGGAGATGCGGCTGATCTGGCTCGAATGCTGTCGCTTCTTCTCTCTGACGCTCGCGCTCGCGCTCTGGCTGGCTGCAAAGCACAAGCGCGAGTTCGAGAGCATTACTTGTGGCCACGAATCGCAGCCCAAATCGCGCACTCGTATTTGGAATTGACCAACCGAACGACCATGAGCCCCTACCCAGTAGAGGCAGAGGAGACACAAACCTCAAGACTGGTTGGATAGCTTGAAATCCGCTACAAGCATCGGATTCAGCTATCATCCGACAACTAGTCGTCGAAGCCTCTGGCCCTGCGTAGTCATGGCCTCTCGGGCTGTGAAAAGAGTGCGGCGGCGCTGGCCAAATCCTGGACAATGTGTCCGAGCGACTTGTAGACGGTAATTTCTTCCGGCGAGCGGCGGCCTTCGACCTCCCCCATCAAAACCTGGCCAATCTCGGCGACAATGTGTGCATCACTGACTAATCCTGCCGCCTTAGCGCGGAGAAACTCGCCACCTTGTTGAAGAACGCCTTCCCGGCTATCAGCAATGAAGCGGGAGCGAGCCACGAGGTCGTTGTCCACTTCGGCAGGCGCGGCGTAGCTTGACCCGACTAAATTAACGTGTGTCCCTGGTCGCACCCACTCGCCCCTAAGGATCGGTTCCACCGCTGAAGTGAGTGTGCAAATTATGTCCGCCTCGAGGACTGCTTCTTTGACTGTTTCCGCGGCTGCAACGGGCACAGCCAGTTCAGCCTGCATCCGCTCCGCGAACGCGTGGGCGCGTTGGAGCGACCGCCCCCACACAACAATGGCTTCGAGAGCGCGAACTTTGCTGATGGCTCGCGCATGTGTGTGGGCTTGGCCTCCATAGCCCAGCAGAGCCAAGCGACGGGCGTCTTTACGCGCTAACGCATCGGTGGCTACGGCACTAGCTGCGGCAGTGCGAATGGCCGTGACCTCCCCGGCATGGACTACGCAAACGGGCGCACCGCTTTCTGGATCAAACAGCACAATGAGCCCCTGATGCGACGGTACCCCTCGATCGAAGTTTTCGTGGAATACGCTGATCAACTTCGCGCCAAATACAGCGTGCGACCCAAGCGCCCCAGGCATAATTCCGAAGAACCGCCCGTCGGAAAGAGGGATGATGGAACGAAGAAGTTGCTTGCTCTCGCCTTTCGAGAACGCAATCATCGCGTCACTCACGATGGGAATACATACCTCATAGGTAAGCCGCCGTGCGACTTCTTCTTGGTCTATGAATCGCATCACACGCTTCCTTAGTATTGGAGAAATTTGGTGTGCTTCGAAGACAGCCCCGCCGGTGAGAAAAAGGTATCAGCTCACTTCAAATTGTTACGGCTGCCCAGAAATTCGTGCGATATGCGTGACTAACCGCTTCCCAGCTACCTGTAAACGCACCCGGGATCCCGAATTGAGGGTTCATCGTTTAGTCCAACCCCAGCAAGGTGTGTCGTCGAGACTCGTCACTCAAAAGAAGCGACGTAGTTGATTCAACTTGAGATGGGTTCGATCATAGCAGGCGAATGAAACCGGAGGCGCTTGATGCAAAAAAACTAAGGAGCAACGGATTTCTCCGTTGCTCCCTGGCTTGTACCCTCCCCCAGGTACTTCGCCAAATTCAAACTACTGCAATTGTGGCCACGCGGCGCTGACGCAGGTCGCCCAAGTCGTTTGCGGGGCAGCGTTCCAGGACGCGTTGTAGTGGATGACGCCATCTTCGTTCGAGCAGAAGCCGCGCACACCAGTCTGGTTGAACGCAGCGGCTGAGCCGCCGACCGTGTAGCTCAGATACGGCACACCAGCTGAGGTGCTGCCCAGACCAAAGTAGAAGCCGCTCTTAGCATTGGCTATGGCAGAGGCGTTGGACAGGTTCCAGTCAATCAGGCAAGCCGCGGTGACCAACGGACCACCAGCGGGGCAACCCGTCACAGCTCCCGGCCCAAGAGCCAGCAAGCCGGCCGCGCCAGGCGTCGAATAACCCTGCGCCGGGTAGGTGGAATAGAAGCTAACTTCAGCCGTGTTGATAGTACGAACCGAGCTGGCGGCAGACGACTCGTTAGCCGAGATACGTGCGCGCAGCAAGTTCGGAATGGCGATAGCAGCAATAATCAAAATAATCGCCACCACGATAAGCAACTCAATCAGTGAAAAACCCTTTTGTTTCCGCATGTGTGTCCCTTCTCTCCGTTTATCAGATGTGGTCTCAGTAGACCCAATTGCCGATTATGTTCGCATTTTACCGGCCAGAAGCAGAAGTTACTATAGGGTGGGGTGAAATGGCTGCGCGTGGTTTGTTTTCAAAGGTTAAGCCATCTTTCGTAACCATCATGCCGCATCCAGAAGGGCTGTCTTTAGCAGATTTTGTCGGTGGGCTGACAAGTTGTGTCATTTCGGCAAGTCGGCCTTAAACCTCGTATGGCACCAGTGTCGCCCGAGTTACACGGCCAAAAAGTAAAAAGGAGCAACGGATTTCTCCGTTGCTCCCCGGCTCGTACCCTCCCCCAGGCACTTCGCCAAATTCAAACTACTGCAACGCTGGCCATGCGGCGCTGGTGCAAGTGGCCCAGACTGTTTGCGGCGCGGCGTTCCAGTCCGCGTTGTAGTGGACAACGCCATCCTCATTCGAGCAAAAGCCGCGCACGCCACTCTGGTTAAAAGAACCTGCTGCCGCGCCGGCAGTGTAACTCGTGTAGGGCACGCCAGCGGAGGTGCTGCCCAGGCCGAAATAGTAGCCGCTCTTGGCGGCGGCTGCGGTGGACGCATTCGAGAGGTTCCAGTCAATCAAGCAAGCCGCTGTGACTAATGGGCCACCAGCCGGGCAACCGGTTACAGCTCCCGGACCCAGTGCAAGCAAGCCAGCTGCGCCAGGCGTTGAGTAGCCCTGCGTCGGGTAAGCGGCAATAAAGCTTACTTCCGCCGTGCTGATAGTGCGAACTGCGCTCGCCGCAGACGATTCATTAGCCGAAATGCGCGCTCTCAGCAGGTTCGGAATGGCGATCGCCGCGATGATCAGAATAATCGCTACCACGATGAGCAGTTCAATCAGTGAAAAGCCCTTCTGTTTCTGCCTTGTCATAATGTCTCCATAAATGGGCGGCTTTCTGATACCCCACGCCAAAAGTGAAGGCAATTCAACGGCCACGCGGGTCCTAAAGTTGGAATGGAGGTCACTTTGGATTAAGTCCTACGTTTGCAATGCCTCAAAGAATGAACGTTAGGGAACCTGGTCAAATTGAACGAATCCTGTCCGCGAAAGCTGACAAATTTCGTCAACCCAAGGCCCCTTTTCTGGGAGGCAGGTGATTCCCGGGCTACGTTGAAGCGCAGAAACCCTTAGTCCAACTTCCTGCCATCAGAATAGTTTCATCTGCTCGGCCTCGTCCGCGGCCTGGGGATGAGTGTTCTGGCTGTAGCGGTCGTAACCGGTCGGAATCCCATGCTTCTCCCGCAATCGCTTCATTAGCTGGGAAAGCCGCTTGCGGTACGACCCCGGCAGGAAAGCGCGATCTTTATAACGTTGCTGGTAGCTTTCGACTAGCTCGGGAAATTCCTTTTCGAGAAACGGCATGAATACAGCCGATGAGGAAGGCTTGAGAAAAAGGGGATTGGCATAAATATGTTTTCCGCCCGCCTGGGCTGTAGCTCGGACCAGCGCCTCCAAGTCACGTGGCGAATCGGTGATGCCTGGAAGCACCGGGGCGCAGATCACGCCGGCTGCGATGCCTGCCTGGTTTAATTCTTGTATCGCATCCAGACGAAGATCTGGCCGGGGGGCACGCGGTTCCAGAATGCGTGCCAGATCGACGTTCAAAGTGGTTATGGTTATATTCACGAACAAACGGTTCGACTTTGCGACCTGTTGAAGTACCTCGACGTCCCGCAGAACCAGATTGGATTTGGTGACGATGCCGATTTCGAGCCCCCGATACCGCACCAATTCTTCAAGGATCGCTCGCGTTACTTCGAACCGCCGCTCCGCCGGCTGGTAAGGGTCGGTAGCTGTGCCTATCGCGATGTCTTCACCTGGCTTGACGTGGTGAAGTTCTTGTCGCAGCAAGTCCGCGGCATGTTGCTTAACGAAGATTTTCTGTTCGAAGTCGACGCCGTCTCTCAGCTCCATAAATTCGTGCGTGTAGCGGGCATAGCAGTATTTGCAGGCGAACTCGCATCCGCGATAAGGATTGATCGTCCAGGTGAAGGGCATGCGCGAACCGGTGCAGCGATTGAGCAGGGAACGGACGGGAAGTGTGAAATATTCGACTTCATGCCCTTGACGAAGGGTTTCGCCCTCGGAAGCAAGGCGAGCAATGCCGACGAGCTTGGGTTTTGAATCGGGAAAGATGGGGAGTGACGCCATGGCTATATTCGCCTTTTGTTCGCTATAAGAATAAATTAGCGAAGAGGCGAAGTCAACGGCTATTTAAGATTAATGGAGGACGGGCGAGACGCCCATTCTCCATCGACCTAACCTTCTTGGTGAGGCCTTTCTTAGGGATTCGACGCCGAAGGCTTGTTCGGACTCTCGCCAGGGGGCGGCGGGATGCTGATATCCAACTGCGTTACCGGACCGAGGGAAGACAGAGGTTTATCGAACTCCGCCGTATTGCCTATGACCAGCACGGCGAGTTTGTCTTTGTGGAGGTATTTCGCGGCGGCGCGAGCTACATCTTCCCTCCCGACTTTTTCGATTCCCGCGCGATAGCGCTCCAGGAAATCCGCCGGGTATCCGTAAAACTCGTACGCCATTCGTTCGCGGAGTACTTTCTCTGGGGAATCGAAATTGAAAACGAATGAGTTCAGGATGGCATCCTTGGCCCGCTTCATCTCGTCATCCGAAATTGGATTTGTCTGCAGAGCGTCGAACTCCTTGTACAGAGCCTGAACGGATTGGACAGTGGTCGAACTTTTCGTACTCATGGAAACGCGTAGGATTCCAGGATGGTCGAACGCCGCCCCAACCCCGGCGCCGACGCCATACGCCAGGCCTTGCGCGGTACGGATGCTCTTGAACAGCCTTGAAGAGAAGCCGCCACCGAACGCCTCATTGAAAACCTGAGCCGCATAATAGTCCGGATTGTCGCGCCGAATGCCGAGTTCCGTCATGCGAATGGAACTCTGGTTCACATCTTCTTTCGGGATCAGATAATAGCCGGGTTTGGCTGGATGGAATTCAATCACCTCTTCTTTTACCGGCGGTCCTTTGGGCCAGTCGCCGAATGCTTGTCGAAGCTTGGTTTCCATGGCGGCAGAGTCAAAGTCGCCGACGATGCCCAGAATAATGTTATTGGGATGCACATGGCTGTGATGCCAATCGACCAGGTCTTGCCGGGTAACGGCGGCCACGGTGGCGTATTCGGGCTCGCGAGCATAGGGATTGTCCGCTCCGTATGCCAGTTTCGTGGACTCACGTGCGGCAATCTGACTCACATCGTCATTACGGCGCGCGATGGAATCGTACATTTCTCTTTGTGCCAGATCGAGTTTGTCGGCGCGAAACTCAGGTTCGCGCAGCACATCGTTGAATGCCCTGAACACATCGTCAAAATCGCCCTTCAGGCAAGACCAGGTAATTGTGGTCGAATCGACGCCGCCGTTGGTTTCAACCTTAGCGGCGCGAATTTCGAGGTAATCATCGAGTTGATCTCCCGTTTGGCTTTTGGTTCCCCCCGTGCGCCAGACCTCGCCGTAAATATCGACTAACCCGACTTTGTTCGCTGGTTCCGACCGAGAGCCGCCACGCACGCGCGCGGTGCCATCGATGATTGGCAGTTCATGATCCTCTTGCAGAAAGACCACCATGCCATTTGGCAGTTCAATGCGCTTGGGTTCCTGTGGATGAAACGGAGATAAAGCCGGAATCGGGATCTGTCGCCAGTCAGCAGCTTGGCTTGCAGCATGCGGAACTAGCCCCGCGAGAATGATCATCAACAAGAGGACGAACGAGCGATGAATTTTCATTGCGCTCCTCCCTGCTCGGCTCCGGTTGCGGGCTTCCTGGTTTCTATAATTCCGACGGTGCGGTTGGTGGGAACAAAAGTTTGACTGGCCACGCGCCGAATATCAGCTTTGCTGACCTTATCGATGCGGTCGACCGAGCGGAAAAGTTCACGCCAATCGTCGTAACGAGTTTGATACAAGGCCAGACTCGAAGCCAATCCTTCGTTGCTGCCCAGGCTGCGGATGAGGTTCGCCTTGGCCCGCGTTTTAATCATCTTCAATTCCTCGTCGCTGATGTCTTCTTTTTTCAGCCGCTCGATCTCGACATGAATCGCCTCTGCCATTTCCTCGGGCTTGTGGCCCGGCAGCGGGAATGCATAGAAGGCAAAAAGATGGGGATACTTATTTCCCGGCAGCCCAGAAAAGCCTTCCGAATCGGCAGCAATCTTTTTGTCGCGCACCAGAGCGCGATAGAGGCGCGAAGTCCGTCCCTCCGACATCAGATCGGCAATGGCGTCATATATGGCATCGTCCGGACTGAGGTAACTGGGCCGGTGATAGCCTTCCAGATATAGCGGCTGCGACGCTTCTTCGAGCACCACCCGCCGCTCGGCGTTCTGCGGCGGCTCGACGGTAGCATACTCGTCTGGTTTGGGCCGCGAAGGAATACGCCCGAAGTATTTCTCCACAATCGGCATTGTCTCAGATGCTTTTACGTCGCCTACCACGGCCACGACCATATTGGACGGAATGTAGTATCTGTCGAAAAAGTTCTTGGCGTCAGTCGCGGAGAACGTATTCAAATCTGAGATCCATCCGATAGTCGGACGATGGTAGGGATGCGCCTGAAAAGCCGCGGTTGTGAACTGTTCCAGCAATCGCCCAATCGGGTTGCTGTCAACCCGCATGCGGCGTTCTTCGATGACTACATTTCGCTCTTTGTAAAACTCGCGCATAACAGGATGCAGAAACCGTTCCGACTCAAGATAAGCCCATAGTTCCAGCCGGTTTTCTGGGAATGAGTAAAAATAATTGGTTTCGTCATCGCTGGTATTAGCGTTCAAATCCTCGCCGCCGTTGATTTCCACGATCTGGGGAAATTCGTTGGGCTTCACGTATTTTTCGGCTTCAGCAACCGCATCTTGCCAAGCCTTTTGCAGTTCCTTGACCTTCTGCTCGTCACGGCCCACAGGCTTATCACGCTCTCGAATATAGGCAGCGTAAGCCTGCTCCACCTTCTCCAGCGCCACCTTTTCGGCGGCATAATTCGTGGTTCCGATCTTGTCGGTCCCTTTGAAAGCCATGTGCTCAAACATGTGAGCCAGTCCGGTCTCGCCATGAGGGTCCTGGACTGAACCCGCATCCACATGCGTGAAGAACGAAAATACTGGCGCCTCAGGCCGCTCGCAGATCACCACGGTCAGGCCATTGTCCAGTTTCTTGACGGTGGTGCGCTTCTCGAACGAAGCAATATCCTGAGCTGCGGCCAAGGTTGCTAGTGCGAGGAAAATGACAAAGGACTTGAGCGGGCGGTAGTTCATCGGACCTCCACGAGGTTGGACGTAATACAGGGGTAGAAGTTTGAAATTACGTGGCGGGAGGGGAAGTTGTCAAACCTGGTGACCTGAAATGGGACACCTTATTGCCTGCATTTTCGGGAAGTGAATAAACTTGCTTTCCACAAGCTAGACTAACGCTATCGTGGACGACGATCGCAGGAAGTCGAAAGAGATTGAAAGCATTCGGCGCACTGATAGAGAGCCGCGGAAAGAGATTACCGGACTCCGAAGCTGCGCAACTGCGACGAAGGCTACAGAGAAATGCAAGAAATCTGATCGAGCTTGATTTGCAGGAATTTTTGAAAGCCCTGAAAGAGGACTACAGACTCAACGAGTCCCAACTCGCAAAGGCCGAGCAGTTTTGGCGTCAGAGTCGCGGCGGTTAGAAATCCGCTTCTCGAAGATATCGTGCATCTTGGACCGTTCCGCAGGAGTAAAGGCGGCGAGGTGCTCTTCCAGCAAGTTTTCCAGCTGCTTTATAGTTTTTTTCTTTTGGTGGTTCTTGTCCGGCATAGTCTCTTTCACATCGGGCGGATCGAGGCCACTAAAACTCAATCCTTCCCTGCTCCAGCCTGTCAAATATGAATGGCCGTGTCAACTGCCAAAAGGCACGGTGCAGGTCGTGCCGGAGTGGACCATTCCATATGCGTCTTTTGAGCCCTTATAATTCAAAGTGATATGGCTGCTAAAGCATCCGTAGTTGAGGTCGACGGCAAACATCTGAGTTTGACCAACCTCGACAAGGTCCTGTACCCCGCGACCGGGTTCACCAAGGGACAGGTGATCGACTATTACGCGCGGATTGCACCCGTTTTGTTGCCGCATCTTAAAGATCACCCTCTGACTCTGAAGCGCTATCCTGGAGGCGTGAACGAAGAATTCTTCTTTGAAAAGAACGCCACCAAGCATCGGCCGGATTGGATAAAGACAGCGCCCATTTGGAGTGAAGGCAACCAGCGCGATGTAAATTACATTCTGGCAAACGACCTACCCACACTCATCTGGATCGCGAATCTCGCCGCTATTGAACTCCACCCGTCGCTTTCGCTGGCGAAAGATATCACTTCGCCGCGCAGCATGGTGTTCGATCTTGATCCCGGAGCACCAGCGAATATCCTGCAATGCTGCCAGGTAGGCATGTGGCTGCGCGCCATTTTTGAGCATTTCGGATTGCAGAGCTTCCCTAAGACTTCCGGCTCGAAAGGCCTGCAGATCTATGTACCGATAAACTCGCCCACCAGTTATGACGTCACGAAGCCGTTCGCGCACGCGCTGGCGCGCTTGTTAGAGGATGAGCACCGTGATCTGGTTGTTTCTGACATGAAGAAACAGTTGCGCGTAGGAAAAGTATTTGTGGATTGGAGCCAGAACGATGAGCACAAGACCACAATCAGTGTGTACTCGCTGCGAGCGCGCGAGCGCCCCACCGTCTCGACCCCAGTGACATGGGAGGAAGTGGCTCAAGCGCTGCATAAAAAAGACGCAAATCTGCTGGTGTTCGAGGCAAATCAAGTGCTCGACCGCGTGCAAAAAATGGGAGACCTGTTCGAACCCGTGCACTCCCTGAAACAGAAACTGCCGAAGCTCTCGGGGATTGCCGAAATCCATCCTGAGGTAACTGAAAAAGGATTGGACATCGCAGCTCAAGCCGACGAGAAGAAAACCAGGAAGTCCAAGCAGGCACCCCGCCGCACGGCGCCAAAAAAGAAGTCGCGAAAGGTATAATCCAAGCGTCTTTGAGAGTATTCCGGTCTTTGGCGGAGCGGAAACATGGCGCAACTTTATGCGGGCACATCGGGATGGGCTTATCCAAGCTGGAAGCCCGATTTTTATCCAGCCAAGCTCGCCCAGGCAAAATTCCTGCAATACTACGCCACGCAACTGAATGCGGTTGAAGTCAACTTCACCTTTCGCCAGTTGCTGAAGGAAACGACTGCCCAGAAATGGATTGACACCACCCCATCCGGATTTCGTCTCAGCGTTAAAGCACACCAAGTCATCACTCATATCAAGCGGTTAAAGAAAACTGAGGACTTCATTCCGCGCTTTTTGACCACGATTGAACCGCTGGAGCGCGCTGGCAAGCTGGGACCGTTATTGTTCCAATTGCCTCCGAATATGCAGGCTGACCCCGCGCTGCTACAGGAATTTCTAGCCATCCTGCCACGCGCAGTTCCCTCCGCATTTGAGTTTCGCCATGCGTCATGGTTCACCGACGACATTTTTACTCTGCTCAAGAATTGCAATCGCGCGCTTTGCGTAGCGGAAACCGAAGAGCGCACCACGCCGGA
>Ga0207031_10197_pt1 | contig 16751 bp, 16 predicted proteins | sample Alteio_BWMinCont_37_FD_153278 | JGI IMG/M metagenome (GOLD analysis project Ga0207031, IMG submission 153278) | Enriched cells from forest soil in Barre Woods Harvard Forest LTER site, Petersham, Massachusetts, United States -... | ecosystem: Environmental > Terrestrial > Soil > Temperate forest >... | reverse complement strand
GTGACGGTGTGACGCACCTTTTTCAACTCGAAGATGCGGCGTGCAAGTTTTGATTTACCGGCTCCAGTCGGCCCCATCAACAGAAGGGGATCGCGGGTGGCGATGGCAACTTGTTCGATCCGGTCGATCAGTTGATTGAATGCTGAATTCCGTGTTTCGATGCCTCCCTTCAGGTAGGAGACAGCTTCACTCTGCTCCTCGCGGAAGCGTGAGGCAATGCGGTCGTACTGGGAGAGGTCGAGATCAATAATCTTAATCTCACCAGGTGCCGCTCGATCGCGTTCGGGTGAAGCTTGGAGTAGTCTGCCGGGCAAGTACCTTGATTCCGTCAGAAGGAAAAGGCAGATCTGGGCGACGTGGGTACCGGTGGTGATGTGGATCAGATAGTCTTCCGCATCCGCCTCGAATGGGTAAGTGCGGGCAAATTTGAAGAGAGTCTCGTAGACGCGCTCGAAGTCCCAAGGATCGCCGAATTCAATTTCGTTCAGGCGAACAGTTGTTTCCGGAGACACGGCAGCAATGTCTTTAGCGAGGACCTGCGCGAGTGATTTATCGCGAAGTCCGTGTAAGAGTTCCAGACGTCTGACGACAAAGTCCGGTTGGCGACAGATGGCCACAGTTGGTCGCCAACTCTGCCAGCGGTCTTGATTTCGGCCAGCGTCTAGGGTTGTTCCCAGGAGTCCGATGACGACGTTAGACTTCTGCACCATATCTGTCAGTATAACTTACTATCCTATAAGATCATATACTTCTACGCTCAGCAAAGCTGAGCTGTACTAAGCCATTTGTTTATAATTCATTGCGAGATGATCGAATCTGGCTACGAGCTTGCACTCCATCAATTCAGAACAAATGGGAGAGAGGGTTCGCGAGCGAATTGGGAGTCGCGGACCAGTTGAGGCGTCAACTCAGGTCATACTGACTGACGCCTCTCAGAAACCATCTGGAGTCTCTGAGAAGAGTTCGACGCGTAGCCGAAGGAGGATGAAATGTCGGAGCCGGCTTACAACGTAATCGTCCCGGAGAAGGGCGCGCCTATCAAGGCTTGGACGAAGGGAGTGCAGCTCGAAGCTCAGGCTCGTCAGCAACTGTTGAATGTTGCTCAGCTTCCCTTCATTTTTAAGTGGGTCGCGGCGATGCCCGATGTGCATTGGGGCGTTGGCGCGACGGTAGGCAGCGTGATCCCGACGAAGGGCGCCATCATTCCGGCTGCTGTGGGAGTAGACATCGGTTGCGGCATGATGGCGGTACAGACCGACCTCAACGCACGCGATTTGCCGGATAACCTTCACGCGATTCGTACCGCCATCGAAAAAGCCGTTCCGCACGGCCGAACGAATCATGGTGGCGCCGGTGACGTAGGCGCTTGGAATCAGATTCCGAGCCACAACGAGGAGGTCTGGCAGACTTTGAAGCCTCGCTACGACGCGATTCTCGAAAAGCATCCTAAACTGGACCGCGGAAATCACTCGAACCACTTAGGAACTTTGGGGACGGGTAACCACTTCATCGAAGTGTGCCTGGATGAAGCGGAAAACGTGTGGTTCATGCTGCACAGCGGTTCGCGCGGTGTCGGCAACCGCATGGGGAGCTACTTCATTGAAGTCGCGCGCAAGGACATGCAGAAGTTTTTTATCAACCTGCCCGACAAGGATCTTGCCTACTTCTCGGAAGGCACGGAGCACTTCAACGACTATGTTGAAGCGGTTGAATGGGCACAGGATTTCGCCCGCTTGAATCGCCACCTGATGATGGAGCAGATCGTCGGCGCAGTTCGTGAGTCAGGTGAAGTCCGTCCTTTCCTTGCTGAACTGAAAGCAATCAACTGCCACCACAACTATGTGGCTCGCGAAAAGCACTATGGCCAGAACGTTCTGGTTACACGCAAAGGCGCGGTGCGCGCCCGCGAAGGCGATATGGGTATCATTCCTGGAAGCATGGGAGCTCGTTCCTATATCGTCCGCGGCAAGGGCAACATGGAAAGCTTCATGAGCTGTAGCCACGGCGCAGGCCGTGCCATGTCTCGTGGCGAAGCCAAGCGCCGTTTCACGGTTGAAGACCACATTCGCATGACCGCCGGCGTAGAGTGCCGGAAAGACGCGGACGTAATCGACGAAACGCCAGCCGCGTACAAGTCCATCGAATCTGTCATGGCTGCTCAGGCGGATCTGGTGGAAATTGTCCACACGTTACGCCAAGTTGTGTGTGTGAAAGGGTAGGCAGAATCCCTCGGCGAACCGACATCAATGGAGCGGATGCATGATTCAGATAGACGGATCGACAGGCGAAGGCGGCGGGCAGATGCTAAGGTCCGCCCTCAGTCTTTCGCTCGTCACTGGAAAAGCGTTCCGCATGGAGAACATCCGCGCCAAGCGAGAGAAGTCTGGACTTCTTCGCCAGCATCTCACAGCGGTGCTTGCCGCCCGTGAGATCGCGAGCGCGCAAGTTGAAGGCGCAACTCTGGGTTCAAAAACACTCACCTTCACTCCTGGCTCAGTGCGATCCGGAAGTTATCATTTTGCGGTAGGAACGGCCGGCAGCGGCACCTTGGTTTTCCAAACGATCCTCCCAGCGTTGATGACGGCGTTCGGACGAAGCGAGATCACAATCGAAGGCGGCACTCACAATATGCAAGCGCCGCCACTGGACTTTCTGCAGAAGGCATTCTTGCCGGTAATCAATCGGCTCGGTCCAAAGATCGAGATTCGTCTAGAAAAGTACGGGTTCTATCCAGCTGGCGGCGGCCGTTTTACGGCTACGATTGAACCTTGCGAGCGTCTCGCCACGATTCAATTGGTGGAGAGGGGAGAAATCGAATGCCGCAGCGCGCTAGCCATCGTTGCGAATCTGCCTCGCAGTATTGCTCAGCGTGAAATTGACACGATTGCGAAACTGATGAATTGGGATGCGGACTCCACGGAGATTGTCGAAACTAAGAACTCTGTCGGCCCGGGAAACATCGTTCTCATTGAATTAACGAGTAATGTCGCGGAGTTGTTTTGTGGTTTTGGCCGGATCGGCGCAAGCGCTGAGAGCGTGGCTTCAGAGGCAGCCGGCGCCGCGCGTTCGTACCTTGTTTCGGGAGCCGTTGCCGGAGAGCACCTGGCAGATCAACTCCTCCTTCCATTCGCTTTGGCGGGCGGCGGCGTCTTTACGGCCGAGAAGCTGAATCGCCATTCGCGAACCAACATCGAGATTATCCGCTGCTTTTTGCCGGTCGACTTCGTTACCACCGAGGTCGGCGGACACACGAGAGTCGAAGTGAAGATTTAAAGAGGCGTTACTGCCGTGAGGCTCTCTCAAAACAGCAAGTGAAACAAGTGTCGGATTTGGCCGGACTGCCGGACGGCCAATACACGCCCGTGGCCGGATGCATGATCGCGCGCCAGCGGCCTGGAACGGCAAAAGGGTTTGTCTTTCTGAGCCTCGAAGACGAAACGGGAATTTCCAATATCATTGTGAATCCCGACCTTTACGAAAGTTACCGCAGAGTGATCAACAACGCGAAGTTCCTACGAGTTGAAGGCGTTCTACAGAACCAGGACAAGGTGATTTCGATCAAAGCGAGCCGGGTGATGCCCATTTCCATCAGTGCAGCGGAAACCGAGTCGCACGATTTTCATTGAGAAGAGAAGTCGTTGTCGTCAGGAGCGCGCAAAGTCGAGCAGCAGTCTCACGTCGTTTTCATTCGCATCGAGCGCGCGAAGCGCAGCGAGATACCGTGCGCGCGTGGCGCCTTCCGCAACGAGGTTCCCTCCCGCTCCCCAGGTGAATTCCGGTTGGCCGTACTTTACGGCGAGCACGTCGGTCATCATGCGCGCGTGGCGCCCGTTTCCGTTGGGAAACGGATGGATTGTAGAAACAAGCTGATGGTGAAAACGAATGAGGCATTCATCTACGGGAAAGGTTTTGTTCTCCAGCCAATATTTCGTGTTTCCGAGCAGTTGCGGTATGCGCTGGGTGATCTCGCGCGGGCCGCAGCCATTGTTCAGTTCATGGCTGCGGTAAGTTCCCGCCCACTTCCAGACTTGGTCGAACATTTTGGCGTGGAGTGTGCGGACGTAAGATTCGTCCAGTGGGTTTGTTGAGCTCATCGTGCGGTTGCTGAACGCCCACCTTTGCGCTTCGAGAATGTTAAGGGCTTCGTATTCGTTGAGTTCTTTCACGGTGCTGATTTTCGGAATCAGCTGTTCGGCTTCTTCCAGGCGGATCGGGGTGTTCCCATCGGAGTATTGGTGATTGAGGATGAAGTTCATTTTGTTTTACCGCGGTCCAAGCGCCGCTGAGCCTCATCCTCAATCAGTTGACTGGTATTTTCAGGTTTCTGATCCTCGAGCGCCATCGTGTGGACGACGCGTTGCACATCGCGAGTGGCGCTTTCGCGCGCCGCGCGTTCTGCGAGTTGTTCGAACGAGCCGGCCTTCGGTACGAAGCCATAGATAAGGTCGCAGCCCATGGCTTCGGCGACCTTGCGGAGTGTCGCCAGCGTGATACGGTCGTTGGCTTCCGCGCGCTCGAACGTTTGAACGTTTTGCCTCGGCACGCGCAGACGCCGGCCGATCTCGGCCAGACTGAGACCGAGGGCTTCACGAACCGCGGCAATCCAACCGCCGGAGGGACGCGGAGGAAAGCTGTTGGCTCCTGCAAAACTGCGGTCGAGCTGGGATCGTCGTAAACTTCTGAATTGCCCGTTCATAGATGCTCCGTCACAACATAGTATGACATCTAAACGATTATTGTCACGCTATAGAGTGACAAACGGAAATTAAATAAGACCTTATAAGATGACGGTTGACAGGTTACTGTCATGTTATACAGTGACAATGTTCCCACCGTCACTCAAACAATCCAGGTTGGGCGAAGAGGTCCTCCCGTTCGAAGAAATTACTGAGGCCGACTCCCACGAGGCGAAAGCGTTGCTGAGGGCCCAGGGAAACGCGCTCCCGCAGCGAAAGAGCAATGGTAGTCAGCTCTTCGCAAGAGGAAGGCGGAGACGGCGCGGTGTGACTGCGGGTGAGGATCTTGAATTCCGCAGTCTTCAATTTCAACACGACCGTTCTCGCAACCCGGCTCTCCTTGCGCGACGCGGCCCAGGTGAGTTCGGCAAGTCTGCGGATCATCGGTTCCGTCTCGCTGAGGGGAACGTCATGTTCGAATGTGTCTTCCGCAGAGATGGATTGCGTCGGCCGGTCGGGTACGACTAGGCTCTCGTCGATACCGCGCGCTAATTCGTAGAGACGGACGCCATAGCGACCGAAACGGCTTTCGAGGGCCGGTAACTCCAGGCATCGTAGATCGGCAATCGTATGGATGTCGAGGCCCTTGAGTTTTTCTTCGGTGACTTTACCGACTCCGGGCAGACGGCCCACGGGCAAAGGCGGCAGGAACGAGTCGACTTCTTCGGGTTGGATGACGCAGAGTCCATCCGGTTTTTTCCAGCCCGACGCAATCTTCGCGAGGAACTTGTTCGGTGCCACGCCCGCGGAGGCCGTCAGCTCAAGCTCCGCACGAATCTGTTTGCGAATCGTGCGCGCCACTTGCGTTGCGGTCGGCAGGCCGGTTTTGTTCTCCGTAACATCGAGATAGGCTTCATCGAGCGAGAGTGGTTCGATGAGGTCGGTGTGCCGCCGGAAGATTTCATGCACTTGGCGTGAAACGGCCCTGTAGCGCGGAAAATCCGGCGGCAGGAACACAGCGTTCGGGCAGAGACGTTCGGCGCGAACGGCGGGCATGGCGGAACGTACTCCGAACTTTCTGGCTTCGTACGAAGCCGCGCACACCACGGAGCGGTTGCCGCGCCATGCGACAACGACGGGCTTGCCGCGCAGTGGCGGGTCGTCGCGCTGCTCCACAGACGCGTAGAATGCGTCCATGTCGACGTGCACGATTTTGCGTGGTGGCATGTCCGGACTATTTTAGGCATGGCTCAGACTTAGATAGGAGGGACAACTTCGGAACCAGCGGCCGAAGCGGCGGCGGAGACTGGAGCGGCTACAACGTGATGAGGCATACCGTGCGAAGGAGGTGAGTCTTGCTCGGCTATGAGCCAAAGGGTAGGTATACTCTCGGCAAGTCACTTGGCGGGCGGAGGATATAGGTAAAGGATTGTGCCGCCACCCCCCGGGTTTCGTCGCTGGATCTTGCAGAGTTGTCATGTCTGAGCCCCGACCACCGGATCTAAATCGATACACCTACGCAGATCCATTTCTCTCGCTATGGCAGTCGGCTGCCAAAGAGGTCCGCACCTCGCAAGAAAGCACATCCCTTGGAAATGCGGTCGAGATCGGACAAGGACAGGATCTGATGTGGCCGGCGCAGAGAGTATACGAAGAGGCCACCAATAACATGGAAGCAGCGGCCGAGATTTTTGAAAGTGAGGGAGTACCTGAGGGTGTCGTAACTGATTGTGCGAGCCTTGCGGGGAAATTTCTTTGGGCCAAGGTATCCGGGAACAAAGTCTGCTCTCCTACGATGGGTTGCTGGCTGTCGGTCAACTAGTGACTAGTCTGCGCGTCGAGGATCAACTTCACAAGATGACCGAATTGTGCCCGGTTCAGACTGGCTGGCGACGCTCGGTTCGCAATTTCCGTAATGGTTTTGGCATCCTTGACCGGAGGATCGTTGTCCGTGCGATGCACGATGACCATGTCCAGGGTTGGAATAATGAAAATGTAATGAGCACCATTTCCCCGCGCGGAATAGATTCCGGGAAGCGAGACTTCCGGGAAATGCACACCGCCGTAATCCACCCACCAGAGATACTCGTAACCGCCGTGATCCGCGCCGTCGGACTTCACCATCTCATTGGCGTGACTACTTTTTTCGATCCAGGCTTCGGGCACGATCTGTTTGTCGTTCCAGCGGCCGTGACGCAGATAGAGCAAGCCGAAACGCGCCATATCGCGCGCAGTAATCTCAAAGTGGTAAGCGGGATGAATGGAGAGTGGACCGCCGAAATAGAAGACGTCGCTCGGCTGGAAATCCTCCATGCCAATCGGCTTGGCTATGCGTTGATAAAAAGCGTCGCCGATCTTCATACCAGTCTTTTTTTCAAAGATCGTCCCCAGGACATTAAAATCCCAATTGTTATAATACCAGAACGTGCCCGGCAGGTGACTCCCGCGGGGCGGTCGGCTCTTCTGCATGGACTCAGTTTCAAAATCTACCTTGTGGTACACGCCCGACCGTGCGCGCAGCAGGTCCACAACGCGCGCCTGCTTCTCTTCTTTCGTGAGCAGGTCGGGCGAGTCGTCAATGCCCAACTGCTCGAGTGTCTGGTTGATGTCTATAACGCCTTCGGCGGTGTAGATTCCATATAAGGCGCTGAGCAGACTCTTGCGAATGGAATAGCAGTCAATCTTCTGGTTAATGTCTCCCCACTGATCGACAACTTCGCCGCCCTGGACGACCATCACCGCGGAAGTGTGAATCGAGTCCGCATTGGCATAGGCTTGCGCCGCGGCAAGTTTCTCCTTGGACCAACCGGCCTCCTTATGGGACGCAATTTGCGCCCACGATGTCCCAGGAAAAGTCGCAGGTGACACCACATGCGTCGGGTCTGCTTGCGCGATGGCACTTGAACTAAGGGCGCTCGCGAAGCAGGTGTAAAGCAGGACAGAGGCGAGAAATGGAGAGCGGGTTAGACGCTCAGTTGTACCGGGTGTCATGAAATCCTCCAACGAAACATCACGAATCACGATCGACTACAGTCACATTGTTTCCAAGAGCGGGTGAAGACGTTGGCGCTCAGCGTATACCAACAAAGTGTCAAGCAACATCTATTCATCGAGGGGAAACCAACAGGAACAGTCTTGACCTTATGTTACAACGTAACAAGGACTTTGCAGCTCAGCAGTCTGCTGCGGGGACACTTATGCCCTCGCTCCCGCAGGCGCTGCCAAACGTGAAGGCGATCATCATTGGTTGCGCTGATATGCGTGTGGATCCTGCTGACGTACTCGGAATTAAACCGGGCGAGGCCGTCGTGATGCGTAACATCGGCGGTCGAATCACGCCGGGGTTGTTGGAGCAGTTGGGACTATTCGGGCGAATCGGTGAAGTTGCCGGGCAGATTCCCGGAGGGGGCGGTGAATTTCACATCATCGTACTCCAGCACACCGATTGCGGCATCACTCGCCTTGTGGGCAACCCCGCCATGCTGGCACACTATTTTCAGATCCAGGAAGCGGAACTCAAGACAAAAGCGGTCAACGATCCCCGCGCTGCGGTTGCCGCCGACGTTGCCGCGCTCCGGGCGATTCCGGCATTGCCGAGCCAGTGGCTTATATCAGGCCTCGTCTATGACGTAGCGACTGGACTTGTTGAGGTCGCCGTGCCGGCAGCGCGAATCCACGCCGCTGCCGCATAATCATTTGAGCAGCAGCGCCGAGGTGCTTCGTCGTGTTTTCGCTCGACGGCTAGGCACCACTCTGGGCCAATATCGCAAATCATCCTTGTTAGATCTGGGGCGAATGTCCTTGCAACGGTCAGGTGAACCGTCGTCCCCTTCTATCACGTGACAGTAAAGCATTTGAGCACTTCACTGTGGAATGCTGAGCAACTGTTCTGACTTCTCACAACTAGAGTTCTGGCCTGGAATATTTGCTGGTCAGCCCTTCTACCGGAAGCAATCGGGATTACTTCCCACAAGTCCTTACTTGTCTTGATCGCGACATGGAGTTCGTCTGGACTCCAAAGCATTTGGACAAAATGAGCTGGCACCGGAATTCGTCGGTTCAAATTAAGCCTCTGCAACCAACAAATTCTTTCTTTTCAGCGAACCCCGCAACCATCCGGATTGACAGTTTAGATTTCCAATCCGGCAGGACGATCAAAAAGGGAGATAGTTTCCGAATCGCCGTCATCCGAGAGGCGTCTGTTATAGGCGACTTCATGAGCCCAGAACGCTTCCCAAATATAGGGTCAGCACCTTCTTGAATTCAGCCACAATCAAGTCTTTCCCTTTATCGTCCGCTTCTCCATAGAGCTTCTTCAAGCCTCGGACCATCTCGAGAGTCACGTTCGCAGCCAGCACTGCTCGTTCGTCTGAAAGGGATGGGTTCTTTGCTCGAAAGGCATTCGCGATGTTGGCTCGCAAGACTCTCTTCGCAGCGGGATCGCGGCGTAGCCGAATCGGCGCCGCGAGCAGTCTCAGATAAGCCGGACGTACCTGAAAAATTTCAGTGATCCGTTCGATAAACAGACTCGCGAACTCTCGATGAGTGAGGTTCTCCGCCTGCTCCATCAATGGCCTCCATTGCTCTTCCATCTCCTGGGCGTACTGGCCCAACAAGGTAAGGGCGACGGCCTGTTTGTCCGGGAAGTAGTTGTAAAGCGCCCCGATCGAAGAGCCGCTGCGCTCCGCGATCGCGGTCATCGTGGTTGCTTCATAGCCAACCTCGGCAAACAGTTCTGCCGCCGCATCCAGGAAGCTGGTGAGCCTGCGTGAAGAGCGCTCCTGTTGCGGGGCGACCCTTATCGAATTTGACAAATTCGAGGGCATCCTCATATTCTATACCTTGGAAATCGAGGGTGCCCTCGATTTCGATGACAAATCTTTTCCTAAGGAGTCCCATGGCAGAACTTCAGCTTGAGTCCCACAAAACCGCACTTGTTCTCATTGACCTCCAGAATGCCATCGTCGGCATGAGTACCGCGCCTCATCTAGCCGCACAGGTCGTCGCCAATTCGGCAAAGCTGGCCGAAGCCTTTCGCGGCCACGGCGCCCCGGTTGTTTATGTCCGCGTCGACCTCAACGATTTCCTCGAGCTCCCTGTCGACCAGCCGGTCAACCTGGGGAATGCACCGCTGGCCGCCATTGTATCGGAGATCGCCCCTTCTGCCGGATTTCAGCCCGGCGACATCCTGCTTACAAAACGTCACTGGGGCGCATTTGCCGGAACCGATCTTGAGCAGCAGCTTAAGTCGCGTGGTGTCGATACGGTCGTTCTCACCGGAATCTCTACCAATGCGGGGGTAGAGTCCACGGCGCGACAGGGTACCGGCCTCGGCTTTGGCTTTGTCGTCGTTGAAGACGCCTGCTCCGGTCAAGATGGTGAACAGCATCGTTTCGCATTCGAGAAGATATTCCCTCGGCTCTGTCGCGTGCGCTCGACCAATGAGGTCCTCGCCGCACTTGCCTAACACCAAGAATCAACTCGATCGACTCGATCCACTGGTCTGGAAGATCACTGCTGTCGCTGTGCTTGGGTCCCTCATGGGACAGGTCGATGCAACTGTGGTGAACGTCTCCCTCTCCAGCCTGGCCGTTGATCTGCACAGCAGTCTTACCACCATTCAATGGGTCACGAGCGGCTACCTTCTGGCGCTGGCTCTCATGCTCCCGTTGAATGGCTGGCTCGTCGGGCAGCTCGGAGCAAAATCGCTCTATCTGTGGTGTTTTCCGATCTTCACGCTCTCATCGGCGCTCTGCGGACTCGCGTGGTCCGCGAACTCGCTGATTGGCTTTCGAGTCCTCCAGGGAATGAGCGGAGGTTTGATGGCTCCGCTGGCGCAGATGATGATAGTGCGCGCCGCTGGGAGGCACACGGCGCGCGTCTACAGTTACGCCGCAATACCGATTCTGCTGGGACCACTCCTCGGGCCCGTGCTCGCTGGGGCGATTCTTCAACATGGGTCCTGGCGTTGGCTGTTCCTCGTGAACATTCCGGTCGGTCTTTTGGGAATCGTTCTGGCGATTCGCTTTCTTCCCGAAGACCGTGCCGAAGCCCGGCCGAGAGCTCTCGACTTTGTCGGCTTCTGCCTACTTTCCCCAGGGCTCGTGCTCTTTCTCTACGGTGTGGACCATGTTAGCGAACGGATCGGCTTGACGGCATTTTTCGTTGCCCTGGTGCTGCTCACGGTCTTCATCCGGACGGCAACCACGAAGGGCGACGATGCGCTCATTGATCTTCAGCTCTTTAGGGGAAAGGATTTTTCGGCATCGGTGCTGACGCAATTCACCCTGAACGGAATCTCGTTCGCAGGACAGATGCTCATCCCGATCTATCTCATCCGTATGTGCGGCGAATCACCCAGCGCGGCAGGCTGGTTGATGGCTCCTCTCGGACTGGGCATGATCTGCACCTATCCGATGGTCGGCGCGCTGACGCAGCGCTTCGGCATCCGCAGGGTAGCGGGCGGCGGCGCCTTTTTGGCTTTAGCCGGGACACTGCCGTTCCTTTTTCTTGCCAGCCACGGCATGTCCCTCCCCCTGCTCGTATGCGCGCTCTTCGTCCGCGGGATGGGTTTGAGCGCGGTCGGCATTCCGTCCATTACCTCTGCCTACGCTTCGGTCGAGAAAGAACACCTGCCGATGGCGACGACCTCACTCAATATAGTTCAGCGTCTCGGAGGGCCCACCTTGACGACACTGTGCGCTACTTTTCTCGGATGGAGACTGGGTATGGCGCACCAGGCGACCGGCGTCTCCGCAGCCTTTACCGCGACCTTCATGCTACTCAGCCTCATTCATATCCTGCTTTTGGCAGCCGCACTAAGGCTGCCTTTTTTCATAGAGAAGACGGAACAGTCGTCCTCTGATGAAGAGGTAACTCTTTTGATTGAACAGGCGTCGGAGTGACCCTCATCCTTGCAGGTGTCTACGCGCGACAATCTCTCGTTACTCCCCTTAAACGCTCAAGTGTCCACAAACAGGTGCACACTGCCGGGGAGTCGGCAAAACCGGAAGTTGCCCGTATTGGCTGAGGTTAGTCCTGCGAGCGGCCTTGTTTTCCGGAAAATCATGGTGCACTCTCGGTGCTCATGTAAGGATGTCGATGGGGATTCGTAACGCAACTTGAGAGAAACGAAACGAGGGAGACCGGCCATGTCATACAGCATCTCGACCTTGCTGACCCGCAATCTTCAAGAAGTCTTCGGTGAAAACGACCCCGCGCGCCGACGCAAGGCCGTTCAAGAGCTCTACACCGAAGATGGCGTGTTCTACGACCCCGGCAAGGGAGCCTATCGTGGCCGCGACGAGATCGACCGCATCGCGGGCGAGATCAGGGCTACCCACCCTGACTTTCGGTATCAGCCAATTGCCGAGCCCGAGGAAGCGGGCAACGGTGGCCGGGTCCGATGGGTAGCGGGCCACCCTGGTGAGGCACCCTCTTACGTCGGGACTGATTTCATCATTGCCCGGGACGGTCGCATTGCCGCCTTTATCTCTTCTTCGACGAGCTACCCTGAGCTGAACTCCGTGGTCCTTAGGCACATGGACAACGAGCGGCCCGTCGGAAGTGAACTCCGCGCTTAGCATCGATCATGGACGGATTACGGGCTATCACGGAAGTAGTCAGTTGTGGGACTGCTCGGGCGCTCTTTCGGAAGGCTATTTGGTGCACACTTGGTGCACAAGACTCCCGGAATGGGTGGTTCTGTGCAACTGAGAAGACCCTCGATCACCTTCTAACACCTCAGATCAACTCATATTGACTGGTGCAACGCAAAATCGGCAGTTTGGAAAACCGCCGCCACTCGTGCGTATTGCACGCCTTTCAGTCAAGTGAATGCTGGGCTTTCCCTTCGTTGACTGCTGGATTTCGCCGCTTACCTACTGACACGAACCGTCGTCCACAAATTGATTCGACGACGCCACGGACGCCAGCGATTGCCAGCACGTCAATAGTTTCTGATCCAGAGGATCGCTATTCAATGAGCCCGGCGCCAGATAGTCTCTACTCGCCGCGATTTTCAGGTATCTATCCGTCAACGCGTCCATCGTATTGAACTCATTGGTCAGCAACGGAAGGGCCCTGTGGTCCACGTCGGTGATGGCCGCGGTCTCCGTCTGCTTCAAGCTCGATTGAATTTGCCTCCTGTAGTTGTCGAACCATACGTCTGACAACGGGTACCCCCGCTCGACGCCTGTTTTCAAAGCAGCATGCCATTCAAGGATTTCCCTCATGGTCTCGATCCCCGCGCTGAGGAATGGCTTGGAGAGGGTGGCCGCGGGTGCGGACTGCTCCGTTTGAGGTGCTGCATTCGCTCCGCCGGGCAAAGTCAGAATGATTTGATTCCCCGCGAAGCGCAGCGATCCCCCTGTGATTCGCGCTAGCCCTTCGACTTCTACATAGTTCTTGCCTTGCAGCTGAATGACTCTTGCCTGTCCCTGTTGTCCTTCGATTAGGAGTGCACTCGTCTCTTCCGCAACGAGAACCAGCAGAGGTAGCAGCAGGATCGTCACCAGCATTACCGAAGTTCGAATCGTGTTCCGCATGTCGTCTCTCCTAATGCGAATGGCAGACCCCCAGCAAAGTGCATGCGCCTTGCCAAACCCTACTAACGAAACGGACCGCACAATCCGCGTGCTTTCACGGCTTTGGCCCTACGCAACTTCCAAAGGCCTTCTCACGCCAAGAGGAAGGTTGCCCGCATTCGGGCACCGTGCCCGGCGATTTGGGCAACTGGGCGCCACAGCACAAGGCCACAACGGACTGGCCAAGCGAGGCTTTTCAGGCACCGCCTGTGTGCGCGTGTCTCGATATGGAAGATCAGTTGTCGTGGTGCTAGTCTGATGCACATGCCGGAAGACAATGAAGGCTTGGCACCCACCTATAGCAGATATCGAGCCTTGCTTGATGTGTCCGCCGCGCTGGTCGAGCAACCGACGGTAAAAGCCGTCCTCCACAGCCTGCGCGACGTTTTGTCCAGCAGCGTTCGCCTCCATGGCGCTGACCTATACCTTCTGGACAGTGGTCAAGAGACTTTGCATCTTCTCGAGTTTGATCGAGCAGCGGACGCTCCCGCCATCAGAATTGGCACCAAAATTTCGCGGATCGGGGCGGCAGCAGAAGCTCTGGAGCAACAAGAACCAGTTTTCCTGCCTGACATATCACAGGAAATGTTGAAACACCCCGAGTTGGCTCCGTTTGCAGCCCAATCCGTTGGCAGAAGCACTTACATTTTCCCCGTGTTTACCGCCCAACAAAAATACGGCCTTTTGGCCGTCACTAAGGAGCGGGGGCAGGTGTTTGTGCGCGAAGATGTCGAGCTGCTCCGCTCCCTGACGTCGCACGTCGCGATTTCGCTAGAATGCGCGCTGGCTAGGGATTGTGCAGAACAGTATCAGCGGGAACTCGCTGCGGAGCGCGACCGCCTTCGGCTACTCCTCGAAATCAACAACCACGTCGTTTCAAAACTGGATATGGAAGACCTTTTTCGATCGGCTTCGGCTTCGATTCGTTCGTATTTCGACAATCATCTGACGGGATTCTGGCTTCTGGAAAAGGACTCAAATCGCCTTCAGAACGTAGTGCTCGACTTTCCTGGCCGGAAAGGATTACTGGCGGAAATCGGCTCAACGAATCTGACTGAAACAGAGTACGAGAAACTTCGCGCCCGAAAGTCCGAGATATGGTCAGTCGACGATATCGGGCGACTTCCGACGACTATTGCCGACGCTTTCCGGGCTGAGTCCATAACCTCTGTCGCCGTTGCTCCGCTTGCGACCGGGGGCGGACCGCTCGGTCTGTTGGCGATCGCCAGCCGGAAGCCAGACGCTTTCGGGCAAGAAGACCTGGACTTGCTGACGCAGATTGGTATTCAGATCTCCCTCGCACTGGACAATGCGCTCGCCTACGGGCGTCTGAATGCATCGGCAGCTCGCCTGGAAGAGGAACGCCTTTACCTTGAATCGGAGATTCGCGCGGAGCACAACTTCGAGGACATCGTCGGCAAGAGTGCCGCGCTGCGCAGAGTGCTAGATCAAATTGCGATTGTCGCGCCAACAAGCGCGACCGTGCTATTGCATGGCGAGACCGGGACCGGGAAGGAACTGCTTGCGCGGGCCATTCACAACCGCAGTCCGCGTCGCGAGCGCACGTTCGTTCGACTGAATTGCGCCGCTATTCCTTCCGGGCTGGTCGAAAGCGAACTCTTCGGGCACGAAAAGGGCGCTTTCACTGGCGCACTCATGCAGAAACGAGGCCGGTTCGAGTTGGCCGATCGCGGCACACTTTTCCTGGATGAAATCGGGGACATCAGTCTTGACCTGCAACCAAAGCTCTTACGCGCCCTGCAGGAACAGGAATTTGAACGTTTGGGAAGTGCGAAAACCATCCGAGTTGACGTTCGCTTGATTGCGGCAACCCACCGCGATCTGCAAAGCATGATACGCAACAACCAATTTCGCGAGGACCTTTTTTACAGATTGAATGTCTGCCCGATTGAGATCCCTCCGCTTCGCGAGAGGCGCGAGGACATTCCCCTCCTGGTTCATTATTTCGTTTTGCGCTTGTCCCGCCAAATGCAAAGGCGCATCAAGTCTGTCCCGAAGCAGGCAATGGAGGCATTGGTGAATCACGACTGGCCTGGCAACATTCGGGAGCTTGAGAACTTCATCGAGCGTTGCGTGATTTTCACGCAAGGGGACGAGTTGAACGTTCCTCACAACCAGCTAAAGAGGACGGCTAGCCGCGGCACTGGATCAGCAACATCTCCATCGACATTCGAGCAAGCGGAGCGGCAGGTGATTGTCGACGCGTTGAAGGCTGCGTCCGGAAGGATATCGGGCAAAGGTGGCGCGTCAGAGCGCCTCGGACTGAAACGAACGACGCTCCAAAACAAGATGCGCAAGCTAAATATTGGTCGCGCTGAATATTCCAGCACATAAGGATTGCGGGTTCACGCTAGTCGGTCAGATCTGGCCGGTTATCTCTTTCGCGGCTTGGCCCTATTAGAACGAGACTGATCGCCATTGGTGCGGGGATCCCCCAACGCGCCCAGATGCGAGCAGCCATTTGGAGCTACGCGCAAATTCAGACGCTCGCACACATCGAGTACGTAAGAATTGGGGGCGACGAACTCGACTCCGAACCGGCCAAGGGAAGACAGCACTTCCTCCCCGACTGCGTCGATGAATACGACCTCCGTCAGGTCGACGAGCAGATTTTCGCGCGCAGCCAAGCGCGTGGTCAGCGTGCGAGTGTGCTCAGCATCATTACCGGTGAATCGGCCTTCCAGTTTTAGGATCAAAGTATCAGCCGAGTCACAAATTTCGACGCGAAGCATCACGCCTCCTTAAAATGTGAGTAGCCGGAAAAATCACCGGCCATACCCGTTCGAACGGGCGTCTCCCTACGAACCATCGACCGATCAAACAGCAAGTCTCGTGCCAGAAGGCGGCCGGCGTAAGTTATTCGAATCAACAGACATTGCGGAATGCGTTCGGATGGAACCTGCCCTCATGCGGGCAAAGTCCCGATGTGGGCACGGTGTGGCCTGTTCCATAAAGCAAGTAGGCCAAGTAGCTCAGTAGCCGAGATGGCAGCAGCGGGAATCTGCCGAATCACCAGCTCCACCATCGGCAGCAAATCAGATTCGTCGAACTTTTCTCTACCGGCCCTAAACAGAATCTGACGAGGCCTGGGGATTGTGCCTGCGATCATCGCCCGCACTGGGCGCTTGCGGCAGCATTGCCCGCATTCGGGCACGTCAGCTGGGAGACCGATAGATCAGCTCCTAGCAAATCCAACAACTTGCGAGCCGCACAGGTTGGAATGGTATCTGCATTACTCACAACCAGGAACCCAAAATGAACCCACTGACCTCAAGAAGCAAATCCACACAGACCCCGACAGAGCGTCGGACCCTTAAAACATTTCTATCCCGCGTGTCTCTGATCCTGTGGCTCCAGCTCACCCTCTTTTCGGTTGCGTGGGCACAGACGCCGGATGCCTCTACCACTACTGCGCCGCTATTGACCCTGGACGAAGCGATCTGGATTGCAAGCGGCACTAACCGAGACA
>Ga0207031_10196_pt1 | contig 16816 bp, 15 predicted proteins | sample Alteio_BWMinCont_37_FD_153278 | JGI IMG/M metagenome (GOLD analysis project Ga0207031, IMG submission 153278) | Enriched cells from forest soil in Barre Woods Harvard Forest LTER site, Petersham, Massachusetts, United States -... | ecosystem: Environmental > Terrestrial > Soil > Temperate forest >... | reverse complement strand
CGACTACGCAAACCAAGCGACCGCCGGGCACGAGTGCGTTGAAACACTGTTCCCAAACCTTGTCCAGTTCGTCCAGAAACTCTTCGTAGTCTTCAACGTACCCGAGCTGCCCCTCGGTGCGGTTGTATTCCTTGAGTGTCCAATACGGCGGCGAGGTAACTACCAGATGCACGGTCTCATTGGGAACCGTCAACCGTCGGGCATCCGCGTGTATCAGGTCGTGGTGGGTTAGGACTTGGGCTACTGCATGTTCGATCTGGGATGTCAGCTTCTCATCCTTGGCAATCCTGGGAATGTCCTTCTGTGGGTCTTCAAGGTGACGTAAGCTGTCTGGGATCAAGGAGAACAAGTCTCGTGTGGACAGGAACTCCGATTCAGGCTCACCGACGGCCGAATGTTTTTTCCGTTTCATAAGTGCCGTTGGAGCTTCCCTGGTGAACGAATGTTTCCATAATGCTACTCCTATGCAATTCAGTCGTCAACGGGCAAGCTCGTGCTTCGTCCAATTTCACATTCGAAGGCCGACACCGAGCGGTGGCGCGATAGGGACTGCACCTACTGGTCTCGCCTACCGCACAACCACCAGCACCGGGTTGGACGGCCGGGTGTTGCCCTTGGCGTCAGTGCCGAGCACTGAGAAGGCGTGGTAGCCCGCCTTCAGGTCTTTGACGGCGAACTCGGCCGGCCCCTTCGCCAACTCTCCCACCTTTTTCGCACCGTCGAACAATTCCAGCTTCTTCCAGCCGGCGAAGCGGGAGTCATCTACTACGAGGCGGACACTGGAGCCGGCGTCCCACACAAGGTCTTTGTCGTTGTGCGGCGAGGTGATCTTGAGCGGACTGTTGTAGGTCGCGTAAGCCCGGTAGATGAAGGCAATGTCTTCGTTCAATAACCAGCTCGACTTGGCGATGCTGCCCTTGAAATCCTTGGCGGGGGTAATGCCCGCCAGGCCGCTCTTCCAGGTCGTGTTATCTGCGACCCAGCCGGACTTGGGATCGACTGGCTTGAGCTTCACCGGCCCCTTTCGCAAGTCGCCGTCAGCCGGGTAGCGGAGTCGGACCGCGGCATCCAACATGGTCATGGCCAGTACTTCCTGCCCGTCGCGTTCGTGGCCGATGCCGGGGACCGCCATCCACCCCCAGAGGGCCCCTTTGGGGCGGTACTCGGCCAGCACAGGTTCCACGACGGCCGCCATGCCGCCCTCTTCGCCGGTGTCGTGCTCGTGCTCGCCGTTGATGATGCATGCCGGCGTGCCCAGATGGGCGGCCGTGGGCGTGATCCCTGTCAGGTTCAGTCGCGAACCTACGATGACCGAGGCGATGACCTTGTCTGGCTCCTCGACCAGCAGCCGGCTGGCGAAGCCGCCGCCGGCGGAGAAGCCCGTGGCGACGTAAGGCGCATTGACCAGTTCCGGGTGCATGGAGTCCGCGGCGAATTGCTTGATGGCGTTCCGCATCACCTTGACGCTCTCGGAGTGCGAATTGAAAGACATCGCGCCGAGGAATGCGAAGTCGTGCAGGTGCACGAACTCGCCATACCAGGCCTCGCGGTAGAACTCGCGCGTGTCGCCGCCGCTAAAAGGCGCGACCACCAGGATGCCGCGCACGACCGCGAGGCCTTCCGGTATGGTCAGACGGACGGTCTTTTTCGCCTCGGCGTAGTCGAAGGACTTGTACTTGCGTGAGTCCGGGCGGGCTGAGGCTCCGGTGGCTGGTTGTGGCTGGGCGACCGGTATGTAGCCCACGAGGATGCCGTTGGCCGGGTGTGACCCAACCGCCGATTCGATGAACGCCACCATTGCGAGTGGAACGAGAACGAAAGACAACTTCTTCATGCTGCCGGCTTTATAATGAAAGCATCGGATTCCGACTTCATTCATTGCGTTGCTTGCGTCCCCGCGAGCTTGGCCACGAAAGCCGCGTGAGCCGGGGTGGCGAGCCCGTCGCGTAATACGGCGTGGACGCGGGCCAGGTCGCCGGTCAGAAGTGCGGCCGCATCGAGCCACAAGCCGGGGAACACAATGCTGCGAGTGATACCGTCGGCGTCTGGTTGCAACCGGTCGAAGCGGCCTTCGCGGAGCACGAACCAGTCGATTTCGGCATCCTGCACGCGCCAGACAAGATATTCTTCGACGCCGTTGCGGCGGTAGGCGTTCAACTAGGTCCGAGGTCGTGGCTTACAGTGCTGGCAGCTATTTCGGCGATGAACTCGGGCGCGCCTTTGATGTAATCATCTTTATCAATCCTGGCTTTACCGCCGCGAGCAGGGTCGATCAGGAGGTACACATCAGGCTGCAGTTCGTTATCGAGATCGAGCCGCACCGTCGCGTCAGCGCCGCCGAACACGCCGGGGGTGCCGGCACGGTAAATTGCTGCCCAGGATAACAGATCGGCGTGTGGTGCTCCGTGCATTGTGTGCCGAACTGGTGAGGCCATGATGACGACTCCTTCAACGAGTTCGGCCCGGACGTGCTCCGGCATCGCGGCGTAACGGCGCTCGAACTCGTCGCGCGTCAGACGATCCCCGTTTTCGAGCGGTGGCACGAACGTTTCGCGTAACGCTTTCGGCTGTGCCGTGGGTGTGAGCAGTGCCATCGTGAAGGAACCTCCCGAGATTTAAACTACCACCGGCGTCATCGAACCGTCAACAGGATTGCGTTACACTCCGTCGCAGTTCCCACACGAGATCGAGTGGATGTGGAAGGGGGTGTCTGTGGAGTCGAGAGAGAACTTAACCTTTTTCGTGAACGGGTCAATTCCGGTGTAATACATGCAGGTGGCAATATCAGGGGTAGAGCGCATATAGCCCGATCTTCAGGAGCGCGGTTCAACTTCGAGACAGCTCAGATGACGAGGGGGTCGAAGAAGAGGTAAAGGGCGGCAATCCGGCCATCGCGGGCGATGATGAAGTCGGTTCCGGCGTAGGCCGGTGCCTCGCCCGGGCGGCCCGATACCCAGCGGACGCGACCGGCGTTCTGCAACTCCTCCGGTGCGGCCGTGGGCGTGTATTGGAAGTCCGGATGCGTCGCCCGGATCTCGCCCGCGATCCGATCGATCTCGTTCCGGCCCCGGTAAGCGCCCCGAGGCTCGTAGAACACGCAGTCCTCGGTATAGAGGTCATCGATGGCCGCTCGCCGGCGGATTGGGTCGCCCTCGCCGAAGACATCGCGAAGGTTGCGTATCAGCAAGGTCGAGATGCTGTGGGACATGGCCGGTCTCCTTTAGCTTTGGGCAAGTTGAGCGGATTAAGTCTTGACCCATCCGCCTCGGGCTGGGAACGAATTGCAACTGATGGGGATACTCGGCGGGCGGTTGCATCTTGCAACCAAATCCCGAATCCCAACTAATAGCGGAGTAGGTAGAACTGAGCCCTCTTCTGTTTCGCGACCTTCAAGACTCGTTCGAGTTCCAAAAGATCCAAGAGCAAGTAACGCACCTGGCTCTTCCGCAGCCCCTTCTGTTTCTCATCCCGTAAAGCTGCGATGAGCACGGATACCGACCGCAACCCCTTGGCCCAACTAAACCAGGTGTCTCCCTCGGTGAGTTGCTCAACGGGCAGCTCGGCCTCGAGTTCCTCCCAATCTGGGGCAAAGGTTGAGAAACCAGTCACACCCTTGTCAGCGCAGATTTGGTCCAGGCGGTAGATGTCACGGGACAAATTCTTGCCATCGGTCGCCTTCTCGAACGAATCGTCCCCGGGAACTTCTTTTTGAAAATCGGCGCCAACGCTACGCCCATGACGCAGACCTCCATAGCTGAGGTATCAGCACACCGAACACGCTCCCGACTTGGCCGAACGGCTCAAGGCTTCAATTCCCAACCCTTGAGTTTCTTCCGGGCCGTCCCGAAATTGCCGAGTTGGTAGACCGCCGCCCCCGCCGGCGAGAATGTGAACCCCTCGAACTTCTCGTCGAGCATCTTCTTCAGGTACTCCTCAGACGCGAGACCGATCGTCACGTGCGGGTTGAACTTCTTGCCGGTTTCATTCGGCACGAACTTCTCGACGTAGTCGATCGTCGGCTGATTGATGTCTGGGTCTTCCTTTGTGGTCACGAACGCCGCCGCCGTCCCCGTTTTCACGGTGAACGGCTCGACCGCATCGATCAGTTTCTTCTGGTATCGGATGAGGTCATCGGTCGTCTCGATCACGATCCCGGCGAGGCCGAGACCCTTCCAGGGGATGTAGTAATACTTGTGAGCCTTCAGCTTCCAGCCGGTCGGCTTCTCCTCGGCCAAGACTTTGCCGACGGCCACGTAGACCTTGTCGAGATCAGCCGTCTTCACGTACCGCTGCAGACACGAGATGTGCGGTTGATGCGACTTGCCCAAGGCGAAGCCCTTGGGGAAGTCTTTGAGCAACCGCTCATTCGCGGCTTCGGCGTTCTTGAGCATCGTCGCATCGGGCTCGAGCAGGATGTCGATGGCCGTGACCGCGTTCTCGCGTTCCGCGGCTCTGGCTTTCTCGCCGCCCGTCACGCTGCCGAGCGCGGCCGCGAGGCCGATCACCAGCGCGGCCACCACCGTCGTCTTCGTCCTCATTGGTTTCTCTCCTGGGATGGAACAAAGAGTGAACGCACCATTGGGGCGCTAGTTCTCGAACGCGAACACCCGCTTCCAATCGGTCTTCATGCTCACCACGATCCAGCCGCGCTTCGGGGCTTCATCGAGGCCTTTGTCGAGTCGGGCGAGGCCAGCTTTTCGGTCGTAGGCGTACTCCCGCTCGGCGTCGGTATGGTGGACGAACAGTCCGAATCGCGGACCCTTGCCGGCCGTGGTCCATTCGAGCATCTCGAAGTCGCCGTCGGAGTTGCCGAACGCCATGACCGGCCGCCGTCCGATGAACTTGTTAATCCCAATCGGCTTGCCAACTTTGTCGTCGATGAAGTCGATCTCTGGCAACCGTACCAGAACCGGCTTGCCGTCGCGGAGTTCGTACTTCACCTTGATGCTGCTGCCGATCACCTGCTCGGGCGGGATGCCGTACACCTTCTCCGCCCACGGCCGCATGAACTCGATCCCGCCGCCGGACACGATGTACGTCTTGAAGCCGTTGGCCCGCAGGTACGCGAGCAGTTCGAGCATCGGCTGGTAGACGCACTCCGTGTAAAGCTTCTTGAACCGCGGGTGCTTCGCGGTGGCGATCCAGTCCTTGACCATGACCTCGAACTCCTCCATGGTCATGCCGGCGTGGCTGGCCATCACGAGTTCTACCAGCCCGCGTTCACCGGTGGCGAACAGCGTTTTCATGTCGTCTTCGAGGACGGCTTTGAACGGTTGCTTCTCCTTCCACTCAGGGTGCTTCGCGGCGAGTGCCTTGACCCGGTCGAGGGCGAAGGCGAGTTGGACGGGAATCGGGTACTCGCACCAGAGCGTCCCGTCGTTGTCGAACGTCGCGACGCGCTCCACAACCGGCACGAAGTCGGGTGAACCTTCCTTCGTCACCTTCGCAACGAAGTCGAGGATCGCCTTTTTCGCCGGTCCGTCATTCCAGGACGGCAGGGGTTTGGCCGGTGTAGGCTCCTGTTTCTCGTCCTGGGCGATAACGGCAGGTAGCCGGCCCGACGGCACCAGCCAGCCGAGCAGTGCGCCAGCGGTGAGCAGTACGGCCGCGGCCAGAGTTGTTCGCGTTCGCATGACGCAGCCACCGAGGAGGGAAGGCGAAAGAGATAGTGTTGCTCGTTGTCGTTCTACGCCGAGGAACGGTTCACGGCCCCTTAAGCTTCCCCGGCAGCCGCTTCTGTGACTTTCGCCCAGGCCGATACCCCGTCGTCTTCGGCGGTTCGGCCCCGCGCTCGCCTGGCTTCTCACCCTTCGCCGGGTTGGCCACGGTGTGGTAGTGGTCCCCTCGCAACGCATCGTTGGCCTGCCGTCGCTTCGCCTCGATCGCCTCCTTCGGCGGATTGGCCGGTAACAGCCCCTCGCATCCCCCGATCAGATCAGCCCGGCCAGCTTCGATGAGAGCTTCTCGTACGGTGAAATGATTCTCCGGCTTAAAAAACTGCATCAACGCTCGCTGCATCTTCCGATTCCGAAGTCCTTTGGCTACATGAACTTTCTTCTTCGTAAACGGATCAATCCCCGTGTAGTACATGCAGGTGGCGATGTCTTGGGTCGGATGCATGTAGCTGTTAATGTGGGATGTTTGGGTAGTTTGTCTCACCATATAGACACCGACAGCGTGGGCGTCCGCTACCTGACCTTGCCCGCAGCCTTGCGACAGCGGGCGAGGGTTCTTCGATGTTATTTCTTCGGATACACTATTCTCGTCGTGCCGAGCGTTCCATTGAACTTGAACGGGGCCTTGTCGAAGTAATCGAGTGACACGGGCGAGCCGAGGTCGCTGCCGAGGTCGAGACAGTCGTTGGCGGTAAAAGCAAGCGGGGCGGTTATAGGAACTTTGCCGGTGGCGACTTCCTTGCCCTTGACCTTGAGGGTGATTTGCGCAGGCGAGCCAGGGCGCGGCGCAAGGAGTTTAGTCTCGACCTCGATCTTTGCTTTCCCGACAGGCAGCTTTTCCTTCGCTTTGATCTGAGTGCGGTCGATCTCGAAGAGGTTGTATTCGTAACACAGCACGCCGTCTTTCACGTAGCACGTTAGGCCGCCGGAGAAGCCGCCGAGCGCGTAGAGCACCCCGTTCGCGTTCGCAGGCACATCGACTTCCATCGTCACGGTATTGTTGAACTTGCCCAGCTTCGGCGCGGCGAATTCCGGCATGCGTGTAATCGCGCCGCTGAAGGTCCACTCGGTGTATGGCGTGGAGGGCCCGTCTTCCGGGTGGAGTATCGGCGTCCACAGGCCGCCGCCGATGGGCAGGTTCAAGTTCTTCGCCGATTCGACGAGGAAAAGGTCCTTCATCTCCGTGAGCTTCTCCGGCATCCTCGCGGCGAGGTCGTTCGCCTGCGACCAATCTTCCTCGAGGTTGTAGAGTTCCCACTTATCCTTTTCCGGCGTCCATTCTCGGATGCCGGCCGGCAGACCGGGCACCCACGGCACGCGCGGTCCAAAGGCGGAAGCGAACCAGCCCTCGTGATAGATGCCCCGGCTGCCCATGATGTCGAAGAACTGCGTCGGTTTGCGACCCTTCGCGTTCGCGTCGGCAAAGGTGTAGGCAAGGCTGATGCCATCGATTGGGACTTGCGGGACGCCGTTGACCACCCTCGGAGGCGTGATCCCCAGTACGTCGTAAAGCGTGGGGACGATGTCGTTGACATGATGAAACTGCGGGCGCGGCGTGTCGTCGTGCTTGATGCCTTTCGGCCACGAAACGGCCATTGGCTGGCGGGTGCCGCCGAAGTGCGCGCCGATGAGCTTGGTGGATTTGTACGGAGTACTGCCTGCCCACGCCCAGCCGGCGTGATACATGTTGTCGGCCTTGGGCGAACCAAGCACGTCCAGGCCGCCGAGGGCGTTCATTGCCTTGATGTGCTGCTGGATGGTCGAGGGGATGCCGTTCTGCGCGAGCAACTCCGAGATGGTGCCATTCTGGCCCTCCGCCGAAGCGCCATTGTCGCCCCAGATGTAGAAGACGAGCGTGTTATCGAGCTTGCCTTGCTTCTCGATCTCGTCGATCACGCGGCCGGCGTTGTAGTCGGCGTGTTCGGCGAAACCCGCGTACACTTCCATGAGCCGGCGTTGGAAGGGCTTTTCATTCTCCGGGATGTCATCCCAGGCGGCGAGCGTCGCCGGGCGCGCAGTGAGTTCTGCATTCTTCGGAATCCATCCCATCTCCTTTTGCCTCACAAAGACACGTTCGCGATACTTATCCCATCCATCGTCGAATTTGCCTTTGTACTTGTTTGCCCACTCCTTCATGATGTGGTGCGGGCCGTGCGCCGCGCCCGGAGCCCAATACATGAAAAAGGGCTTGTCCGGCGCGAACGACTGTTGCTCGCGCAGCCAGGCGATCGCATCGTCGGCAATGTCCGTTGAAAGATGGTAGCCTTGCTCCGGAGTCTTCGGTGGCGGCACGATGGTGGTGTTGCGCACGAGATTCGGCTCGTATTGCGACGCTTCACCCGCGAGGAAGCCGTAGAAGTATTCAAAGCCGTAACCCGTCGGCCAGTACTCGAACGGCCCGGCGGCGGTCGTTTGCTCGGCGGGGGTATTGTGCCATTTGCCCCACGCGCCGGTCTTGTAGCCGTAGTTCTTGAGCACCTCCGATCCGGTCGCCGAGGATTTCGGGATGATGCCGGCGAAGCCGTCCCAGTCGTTCGCCAGCTCGCAGATCTGGCCGCAGCCGATGCGCGTGTGATTTCGGCCGCAGAGCAACGACCCGCGCGTGGGCGAACACATCGCCGTCGAATGAAAGCGATTGTAGGAAATGCCCGTCTTGGCCACGCGGCTGAGTGTCGGTGTGTTGATCTCGCCGCCGTAGGTCGAGGCCTGGCCCGGTCCCACATCGTCCATGAGAATGATGAGGATGTTCGGTGCGTCCTTCGGCAGCCGCTGCGGCTCGACCCGCTTTCTGTAGATCGAGTCTTGCATGGTGAGTCCCACGGTGGAGGCGGACGGCGTGGGGGGGAAAGGAAGCGCGGAGCCGTCCACGGCCGGAATCGGCTTGTCGGGTGCCTTCGCCTCCGCCTTTTTGTCCTGGGCGAACGCCTCGGCTAAGCGGCCGGACGCAGCCAGCCAGCCGAGCAACCCACCAATAGCCATCACCAATATGGCACTGATCGAGATTCGTCGGACCATTGTGAGTTCCTCTTTTTCTTGGAATTGTTGCCGACCGCTAGATAAGTGCCGAGTTAAATCCCTGCTACGGCTTCCCTTTTTTCCGCCGCTTCGCCGACTTCCTGCCTGGCCGGTAGCCTTGATTCGGCAACCCCTTTTCGCCCGCTGGCTCACCTTTGGCCGTGTTGGCCACTGTGTGGTAGTGGTCGTCTTCCTGATTGGCCCTCGCTCGTCTGGCTTCAATGGCTGCCTTCGGCGGTTGGGCAGGGATCAGCGCGTCACAACCGCTCCCAATTAGGTCTTGCCGCCCGGCCTCAATCAGGGCTTCGCGTACGGTAAACCAGTTCGAGGGCTTGAAGAATTGCATCAACGCCCGCTGCATCTTCCGATCCTTCATTCCCTTAGCAACGTGGACTTGCTTGCCCGTGAAGGGGTCGATTCCCGTGTAGTAAAGACATGTAGCGATGTCGAAAGGTGCTGGAATGAAATCCTGCACTTGATCTGGGCGATAGCCGTTCCGTTTGAGATACACAGCGAGGTCGATCATCTCGGCAAGATCGGAACCGGGATGGCTGGCTATGAAGTAGGGGATGATTTGTTGCCGCGGTTTGCCGGATTCCGCGGAAGCCTCTTTAAATTGCTTGGCAAACTGCCCGAAGTTGTCGATCGAGGGTTTCTTCATCACCTCCAGGACTTTGGGGCTGGTGTGTTCGGGTGCGACTTTCAACCGTCCACCAGTGTGGTGTTCCGCGAGTTCGCTCACATATTCCGGGGAGAGTTGAGCCAGATCCATGCGTATGCCCGATGAAACGAACACCTTGCGAATACCCTCGACCTCCCGCACCTCTTTCATCAAGTCGATGAGTGGTTTATGATCGGTTCCCAGAAGCTTGCATATTGTGGGGTGGACGCACGAGAGACGCTTGCACTTCTCTTCAACTTCCGGTCGCGTGCAGCGCATGGTGTACATATTCGCAGTTGCGCCACCAATATCAGAGACGATTCCTTTGAACTCCGGATCGGCGGCGAGCTTCTCCACTTCTTTGAGGACCGATTCCCTGGAACGGCTCTGAATGATGCGCCCCTGGTGAGCCGTGATCGAGCAGAATGTGCAACCCCCAAAGCAGCCTCGCATCAGGGTGACTGAATCCTTGATCATCTCGTGGGCGGGGATGGCTTCCGTGTAGCTTGGGTGCGGTCGCCGGGTGTAGGGCAAATCGTAAATCGTGTCGATCTCTTCTTGAGTGAGCGGTAGAGCAGGGGGTGTCTGCACCACGGCTTGTCTATCGTGGTATTGCACCAGAGTCGCGGCATTGAATGGATTCGTATTAGTGTGGATGATCCGAGTTGCTTCGGCAAATGCTTCCTTGTTCGATCGGACTTCTTCAAAACTCGGGATAATGACCTGCTTGAAAACTTCCGGATGAAGATCCTCCTGAGTTGCAGCGATTACGTCTTCTATTTCCAGTTGCTTTCGTAATTCTTCAGATTCCTTGGCTCCAAGCGCATATGCAGTACCTCGTAGATCGCGAAGATCGCGTAGCGTTTGACCTGCCGCCATGCGTCTGGCTATCTCGACAATATTCTTCTCACCCATTCCGTAGACGAGCAGATCGGCCTTGCTGTCGAGCAGAATGGACCGCTTCACCGAATCGGACCAGTAGTCGTAGTGAGCTAACCGGCGGAGCGAAGCTTCAACCCCGCCCGCAATGATCGGGACTCCTGGAAAGGCCTCACGGGCACGCTGGCAGTAGGCGAGCGTGGCACGATCGGGCCTGAGGCCGATTCTCCCTCCTGGTGAATAGGCATCATCGTTGCGGATCTTCTTGTTAGCCGTGTAGTGGTTGATGAGCGAATCCATGTTCCCCGCACTGATGGCGAAGAACAATCTCGGGCGGCCAAATTGCCGCCACGGCTCGCACGATTTCCACTCGGGCTGGCTCAACATCGCAACCCGAAAGCCAGCGCTTTCAAGGACACGGTGAAGAATTGCCATTGCGAAGCTGGGGTGATCGATATAAGCATCGCCCGTGACGAAAATGACATCGACCTCATCCCACCCGCGCGACTTCATCTCCTCAGCATTGTTGGGCGCATGAGGGGTTGTGTATCGCTCATTCCAAAGCGGTAGCGGCAATCGAGAACTGGTTTTCGCATTCTGGTGAGGCATAAGCGAATTATCTTGACGGCATCTCATTCGGTAACGATCGTGGCTGGCGCCAATTCGAATCGTTTACACGGGGTCAAAAGTCATAACCAGATAATATACAGACAAATATGCAAGTGATGCCTGAAACTAAAAAAGAACAAGGTCAGAGCATTATAGCAGTTACCGGCATTCAGCTTGCTGTTCAACTGTGGGCTTCGATAAACGGCATTAACTTTTGTTTACACTCGATTACAGACTTCAGGCAATCCTCGAATTTTTGAGCTGTTTCGGTTGTAGTGAGAGTTGTAAGCTGAATTCTGAGTAAATACAGAAGTTCCAGCTTCCTTTTTTTCAGGCGTATCGTTAGCCTCGATCAAATGGAGTATTCCGTCTGGCAAGGATGTCTTCCCTTGGCCAGGTTTTGGCGACCCCTACGCTGACCAGCCTATCATGAACAACCATACTCTTTCACCCTGGACGGGATCACGAAGGTTTGCCGCCTTCTTCGCCACAGTGACGGTTCTGGTAATCTCCACGCGAACATTGGCCCAAGCTCCTTCGCTCGAAGTCTTTTACGATCGATTCGATCCGAAAGAATCGTTCAAGTACAAGTTGAAGGGCGAGGAGAAACTCTGCAATATTGGGGCGTTCCACTGGGTCATCCCACCAAGTGAATTTGGGACGGGTGGTCTGGACAGGAATTTCACAGGTTACTGCGCTGAAGTGAATGTGCCGATTGTTGCCGAAAAGCTCTATCGCTTCCGCATCGTGAACCTGCTCGAACCACGAAATTATGGTTTGGAAGCCACGCCGGAAGGTATCCGCGCTGCGGAGCGCCGAGCCACCTTGATCAGGGAGCTGTTTGGACGCTACTACACCGAAAACAAGACGGCCAATCCGAACAACACTTTTGCCATGCAACTTGCCCTGTGGGAATTGACCGAGGAAGCCGAACCGATGGACCGCGCTGCGACCTTCGATGTCTTCGCGGGCAGTTTCCAAGTGAATTATCCGAAGGACCAGGCACCCGCTTATGTGACACTGGCACAGACGTACCTGGATAGCCTCACCGGTAACGATGCCATCTACTACGAGAACCCTGAGCTCAAAGGACGCGAGCTGGTCCGGCTTCAGGGCATTGAGAACGCCGAAGGCGTTGTGGCTCAAGCCCAATATGCACTCCGCTATATCAACGGTGGTGCACCAGGCGTTGGTCCGTTTGCCAGCGCACTCGGCGCAACCGGTGCCGGTGGGCTCGGTGGTATTGGAGCTGGTGGTATTGGAGCTGGTCTTGGTGCGGGCGAAGGGGCCGGAGGAGGTGGACCATTGCTCACTACCGGGGGCACGCCCACAACAACCACGACCCCAGGAGGCCCTCCCACCAGCACAACAACACGGGTTCCCGCTGGCGGCCCAGGCACCACTCCCGTGCCGGCACCGGCTGGCCTTTTGCTCGGAGCGATTGCTGTGGGTGCTTTGGCAACGCGCCGGATTTACACAAGACTGATCCAGAAATAATAAACTGAATCTCGACAATGAACGGGCAGTTGGCAAGATAATATGCCAACTGCCCGTTTTGCTTTTAACCACTTCGTCAAGCGTTAACCCATCTGGAGTCGCTCGTGGATACCGTTGCCTATCGCGGTTGGCCGAACAACCTTCGCCTCAGCAACCAAGACGCTGAAGCCATCGTCACGCTCGACGTTGGACCTCGCGTGATCTCTTACCGGTTGACCAACGGCTTCAATGTCATGAAGAATTACGACTCGATGATGGGCGGCACCGGTGAAGCAGAATGGCAGATTCGCGGCGGGCATCGGTTCTGGCTGGCGCCCGAGGACCTGACGAGAACCTACTTTCCCGATAATCGGCCAGTCAAATGGTCTGCGCTCGGCAATCTGGCTGCGCGTTTCACGCCACCACCTGAAGAGAAATACGGGGTGCAAAAGGAGATGGAAATAACGATGGCCGCGAAGGGGAGTCGGGTTGAGGTTACCCTTCGGGTGACGAATATCGGAGCTTCAGCCACCGAACTGGCCCCGTGGGGTCCTACCGTGATGGCTCCGGGAGGCACTGAGATCATCCCCTTACCGCCCAAGAAGAATCATCCCGGCCATCCCAGCAATGCGAAGTCTCCAGCCGATTACGCACCGAATCAGGAGTTGGTTTTGTGGCCCTATCTCGACTTCTCCGATTCCCGTTGGACATTCGGAAGCCGTTATATCTTTCTCCGTCAAGATGTGAATAAAGGCCCAACCAAGATCGGGCTTGCCCACCGGATGGGTTGGGTCGCTTATTTGAATTCCGGAGTGCTCTTCGTCAAACGATTCGATTACCGGGACGGTGCGGTCTATCCCGACCGGGGAACGCGTTATCAAACCTTTTCCAATGAAGATATGTTGGAGATGGAAACAGTTGGGGAACTGGTCACATTGCTGCCAGGGAAATCGGCGGTTCTCACCGAATCGTGGGAATTGTTTGGCAACGTGCCACCCATTCGGAGCGAAGCTGACGTGGACCGTGTGATTCTTCCCCTCCTGAGATGATGATACTGTAATACTCCGGGAGTATAATTCGGAGGTTGTCAGCTTATTACCTTCGATTTGGATTTCATGCCTCAACCTGCCTTCATTTCGCTGGATGGCCTCGATGGCACCGGGAAATCGACCCAGTGCAGGATGCTCGTGGATTGGCTTGGCGAACAGAGACTTCCCGTGACGGCCTGTGCCGACCCGGGAAGCACGGCAATCGGTGAGGAATTACGGAAGCTGCTGCTTTTTGGCCGCCAGCATCGGATTGCCACGATCACGGAAGCAATGCTCTTCATGGCCTCACGGGCTCAACTCGTGGAAGAGGTGATCCGTCCGGCCTTGGAGCGCGGTGAAGTAGTGGTCTCCGATCGCTTCCTCCTGGCCAATGTGGTTTATCAAGGGCATGCAGGGGGAATGAAGCCGGACGATCTCTGGTCGGTCGGTGCGGTTGTGACTGGTGGTGTGGAACCCGACCTCACCTTGGTTTTCGACGCACCTCTCGAGGTGACTTTTGCCAGACGGAACCGGGAAGCCGATCGTCTGGAGGAACGCGATCGGGAATTTCATCAGTCGGTTCGGACGGGATTTTTGTATGAAGCGGGCCGCCGGCCTGACAAGCATCGGATCATTGATGCAACTCCCGATTTGGAAGCGGTTCAACGGGCACTGCGCCGGGAAGTTTCACGCCTTCTAGCCGTTCGCGGGTGGACCATTACCACTGATTAGGGTCTTCGATGTCCTGGGATCGCATCCGCGGACACGCCGCGGCCAGACAGATGTTCCAAACGGCCGTGGAACGAGGTCGATTGGGTCAGGCGTATTTCCTCGTGGGACCGGAAGGCATTGGCAAGGCTCTCTTCGCACGTCAACTATCCAAGGCACTCCTGTGTGAAAAGCCACGCGGCGTATTAATTGCCTGCGAACGTTGTCCAGCCTGTCACCAGGTTGAAGCCGGAACTCATCCCGACCTGCTGACGCTTTCCACTCCCGAAGATAAGCACGAACTTCCTGTTGATGTAATGCGGGACTTCTGCGCACAACTCTCGCGCACGCCAGTTCGGGGCGGTAGGAAAATCGGGATCGTGCTGGATGCGGATGAGTTCAACCTGGAATCGGCCAATAGCTTTCTGAAAACTCTTGAGGAGCCGTCCCCCGGTGTTTTTCTTCTACTGGTAGCCACATCCACGGACCGGCAATTACCCACCATCTTGTCCCGCTGCCAGATCGTGCGTCTCAATCCGCTTACTGCCGAAGAGCTATCAGCAGTCCTGATCGAGCAGGGTGTTACAGACCAGAAACAACGCGATCGTCTTGTAAAACTTTCGGGAGGGAGTGTCTCACGAGCCATTGCACTTAACGACGATGCCATCTGGCAGGTGCGGGACGAATTGATTTCAGGAATAACCGCGCCCCGTCCTGATTTCACGCATCTGGCTGGGCTATGGTCGCGGTTCGTCGAAGGCGCTGGGAAGGAAACCGCCGCTCAACGCGACCGGGCATCAGTCGTAATTGGCTTCCTGATTGATGCTTTACGTCAATCGTTGCGTTATGCACTTGGTTCCGTGGTGACTGGGCTTGATTCGGAGGATGAGCAAAGACTGAAACCTTTCGCTCAGCGGCTTGGTACCGGTCGCTTGATCGATCTGATCGATAAATGCCTGGAGGCCGATTTACGGGTTGAGAGACGGGCCCAGTTGATCCTCGTGATTGAATCGGTGCTGGAGCAGTTCACAAAACCCGTTCGCGATTGAGCAGGGCTGTTCCATGTTTCAGCTTTGAGGGAATTGGGTGGCCGGGGCAGAGGCTTTGCGATGCCCCGGTTTTTAAGTCTTGCTCCCTCCCCGTCTACGGGGAGGGCTGGGGTGGGGTCACACAAGGAACCCCCCTTAATCCCCCCGCAAGCGGGGGGAAAGAAGATTTTGGTTCCGGGGCGTCGAAGACTCCGCCCCGGCCACCCAGATTCAAACACGGAACAGGCCTGAGAAAGCCATTTGCTCTTGCACCATAGCCCAACTTTGCTATTTCCCTGACATGAAACGCATTGTCGCCGGAATCCTGGTGGCGTTTCTCGCGGGGTGCAGTAACGCACCGATCGCGGGTTTTATGGATACTTGCTTTCCTGCAAAAAAGATTGCACCTCAAGCTTCTCCGGTTTCAACAATACCAATTCCAACTGGTGCCAGTCTTCCGCCTCCAGACCTGGGAGCACCGGTGGTGGGCTCGCCAACCGCACCTCCCGGGCTCACGCCGTAACCACGGCTAATGCAGTTTCCACTTTCAAGCCTTCAACAAGCTCCAACCAACCTTTCCGCCACTTTTGAAATGCTTTTCTTCCCGCGGGGATTTTGGCTCGCATCGACTGCATCAATCCCTCAAATCCCTTCCGAATCCGGGGCCACTCCGCCGGTATCGTTTTCTTAATGTGGTCGCGAAGCCCGCGCAGCCTCACCAGCCCAACCGCGGCATCCTGGATCTCGCCTAACATCTCCTGAACTTGCTCGACTGCTGGATAGAGGGACTCCTTGAAGAAGTCCGGGAAGCAATCCACAAAGATTTCCAAAGAGTATCGGACTCGCTTGCCAAGAATCCGCAACTGATGGAGTTCCTGTGGTGAGGTAGGGCTTTTCCTGGCTGCTGAGTTGAGCGAACTAAGCAACGCGCCAAGCTGGCTTGCAGCCAGATCACCAAAGGAGTCCGGCGAGTTGTCGCCCTTGAAATCGTGCACGAATTCCGGGAGATGTTCGCTCTCTTCAGAAAACCTTGGTGAAGCTGAATTCGAAGCTTCCACCAATCGTGCCTGTGCGGCTTCGCGTTCGCCCATCGCATAACCGCTCAGGAAATCGAGAGCGGGTTTACCCAGAGCTGAAGTCAATGACTTTGCGTTTGGGAGTGCAAGAAGAAACACATCCCAGTCGCGAGCATCAGCAGCGGCACGCCGGATCATTCTCAGAGAATCTTTCGCTGCCTTCAGATGTTTTCGCGGCAGGCAATCGCCAAAGACCCTCAATGCCGCGGCAGCCCTGCGCGTGCTGACGCGTAACTGGTGAACGAACTCCGGATCCTGGTACGACTTCACCACTGCCAGGGGCAGAAAGTGTCGCACGACCTGGAATCGCGCGATCAGTACCTCTCGCGCTGCTACCGGCACCTCCATTTCCGGAGCCAAGCCTTCAATCCATTTACCGTCTGCCATGTCAAGCACTCTGGTTGTACGTTCAGTGATGCGTTACACGATCGAATTTCCAGCCTGACGCTCGACGCCGTGAACGAGCTTTACATAAGGTTTTCAACTCAAATGATCCCGGAGGGATCAAAGCCATTAGCCGGTGGTTGAGCGAAGCGATACCACCGGTTAGCACGGCAAATAAGCCCGACCCCGCAAGGGGTCGCAGCAAGGTCAGAGGTTAATTCTGCGACCCTTCCAGGCAACGCCGTGAACGATTTTTGACCCCGGAGGGGTCCAAGCC